>OLGD01001245.1_pt1 | contig 40740 bp, 55 predicted proteins | sample 1605311 | NCBI WGS metagenome assembly OLGD01 (sample SAMEA3888917, study PRJEB22519) | human gut metagenome | biome: human gut; feature: human-associated habitat; material: faeces | place: Denmark | collected 2010
CCGCACCATAACTTTTAGAATCCCATAAATGCTGAAAATACAGTGTTTATGGGATTTTCTTTGCTTTAAATTCGTTAAAAACAAGCTTTTAAGATATATATAACTAACAAATAACTAACACGCAACTAACAAAATAAACACCCGTACAGTTGCTAAAGCTATACGGGTGTTATGGCTGAATTTAGATTAAATTTATTGTGTTTATAAGCTCTTGAATTTCAATGTGAGTATATACTTTTTCGGTTAAATTCATTATTGATTTATGACCGACTATTTTCTTAATAACTGTTTGATTAGCATTTTTTTGCACAAGCTGACTTATACAAGTATGACGAGTTTCGTGTATAGTATGATTCATATCTAGACTAATCATGAGATTATTGAAATAATTTTTTCTAAAATTATCATATGTCATTCTTTTGCCATCTTCGGTACAAATTACATATTTACATGTTGAATGTTCAAGGAAATACCTCCAAAATGGAAGAACCTTATCAGCTATCGGAACAATTCTTATTCCTGAATCGGTTTTAGATGCACGAACATAAAAATACTGTTCATCAATATGTAAATCTTCTTTCGTTAAGTTTAAAAGTTCCGAAACTCGAACACCACTATATATTAGCATAAGCACTATTTTTAAGCTATCTATTTTCTGAGCTTTCCAAAGCTGATTTATTTCTTCTGTCGAAAATGCATTTTTGGGCTTAGAATCGTATTTCACATTGATTTTCAAACATTCTGCGTAATTTTTCTTTATGCAGTCGTGTTGTATGCACCAGCGGAACATTTTATTAAATAAGATATGCACTCTTTTAACACTTGCATAACTCAAATGTAAGTTGTCTAATACATTTTGCATATGAATAGGTCTTATATCTAACATTTTCATATTATGAAGTATTTCACAGTTTTTATATGCAGCTTCGTAGTTTCGCTTTGTAGACTTGTTCGTGTCTTCGTTGAATTCATCCGCATACCATTTTTTATAGATTTCGGCAAAGGTTATCTTTCCAAGCTCAAGGTCATATGGATTGAAGTTATAGTCTGCCAATGCTTGTAAAGCTTGCTGACGAGTAGCGTAATAGCCTATGATAGAATATAACTGTTTGCCATCATCGTCATAGCCTCTTGTTTTTCGTGCAATGTATGGCTTTCTTCGTTTTCCAGAAAGTTTATATACACTGCCATATCCGTTTGGTAATCTCATATTAACACTCCTTTTCTTAAAAAAGAGTGCAAAAATCCCTTGTAAACTCCACTTGAAAAATTTACAAGGGTATGATACAATATTTTTGCGAAATTCGTATCATTGCACCCGTTGTAATGATTTCCGCTCTTGCCGAGTACCAGTCGGTGGGAGCGGTTTTTTTATTGCTTATTTTCTTTTATAAAACTATCAAACTGTTCACGCACTTTACGCTCAAGCGGGTGTAGGTAATACTTGTTCCTTGCTTCGAGTATCGCCATACGCTCTGCACGCTTCTCAGCCGCTGGCATAGATATATTACATATCTTGGCTATCTCTGTGGCGGTTGTTGCGTGTAGTTCGTGTAAGACACAAGCTGGAGCAAGTAGCCGAGCAGCAAACATATCTGCGGTTTGTTCTTCTTCGTCACGCTTTGCAAATGTTCGATATTTAAAGCCATTGATTAGTACATGACCAAGCAGAATATGACCGAGTTCATGTGCGATTGTGAAACGGCAACGAGCAGAACTTTCTGAATCATTATAGATTATATAAAATCTATCGTTCTGCAATATTGATTTACCGCTTTCCTTTTCTTTGAGTTCATGAACCTTACTATTTTTCAGTATAGAAACATTAGCCTTTTTTGCAACTTCACTTATCTTTACAGGTAATTCTGTTATTTGATAATCGATTAAGCATTGCCAAGCTGCATTCCTGATATTTTTATACTTTCCATATTCCAATATAATCACCTCAGTAGGTATTCTAACCTATTGAGGCTTTTTTATTTATAAATCTATATTGTCATTATCAGGCTCAAATTTACTTAAATCTTTAACCCATTCTTTATGTATTTTAACTTCATCATTCTCGGAACGAGCAGCAACAGTTGTTAATATTAAACCATCATTTCTTAAAGATTCACAACGGTTATATTCGTGTTTTGCAACATCTAACATGAGTTGCTGACCATAATCATCTAATGCACGATACTGATTTATAAGATTAAATTCATTAACATCTAACATGATACTTTTTTTAATAGGCTCTATAACTCCCTCAGCAAGTTTATTAATGTCAATTGATAACGTATTACACATCTTTATTACATTTTGAACTGACATTCCCATTATGCCACGCTTAAACATAGTATCAACTGTAGAATACGGAAGGTCAGCTTCTTGCGTAAAAGCTCTTATACTTTTATATTTAGATAAAATATACTCTTTTAATTTATCTTCAATTATCATATTGTCACCTCCTGTGTTTATATTATAGCATTTGATTTTTGAAATTTCAACACTAATTTACGAAATTGCAAAATTTTTTTTGAAAAAACATTGACAATTAACGCGATTAAGTGTATACTGTAAATACGATAAACGCAATATCGTAAATTATTGAAAGGAGGCATAAAGATGGAGAAAGCTTTTTATCCAAATCTTGTAAAAGCTATGAGAGATAAAGGTGTTACTAAAACCGACCTTGCAACATTGCTTGGAGTTCGTTTTAGCACAATTACCGATAAGCTCGAAGGCAATACTACATCTAATAATAAAACTTACAACATAGGTTTTACTTTTTTGGAGTCTTTTATTATTAGTCGAACTCTATTTAAGGAATATGACATTATGTGGTTGTTTGACTGCGAAACTGTTCATAGTACCACAGCATAGCCATAATGTTAAATGGGAGGAGGTGATATTATGTCAGCAAAAAGAATAAGCGTAGCTGAGGCGGCAAAGATAATGGGCGTTAGTCCACAATTTATAAGAATAGGCTTGCAAAGAAATTTGTTGCCTTTTGGCTTTGCAACTAATATGGGTGGTGGTTGTAGATATACATACTACATAAACCCAAAGGAATTTCAAGAATATCTTGGATTGAGTAAATCATGATGGCAAGCATTGAAAAGGAGGCAATATGAGTAAACTCAAAAACTTCTGCGAGAACCTCAGCCGAAAGAGCAAAGCTAAATCTGCGAAGAAGAGAGCTGCCAAGCTCGAGAAGAAAATGAATAAGCTGGCAGATAGAGCTGATAAGATTTGCAAAAATCGCTACGACTTTGAGATACTTGCAAACAAGATATTTGATAAGCGAGATTATCGCTTACATATGGAAAGATTTAAACCGCACAATTACAAATTTGAGGAGGATTAAAAATGAATATTCCGTATGAAGAACGAACTGTGGGACATGAAGAAAAAATAGCTTCATTTATCGTCAAACAAAAACAACCATATGATTTTAAAGTTCGTTATGCTGAAACAAGAATACATGAGTTTATACGAGAGTGCAATATTCGAGATTTAAATACTCATGTTTCTGTTGGCGGTCTTGACAGTATTACACTTTATATGTTTATACAATCGCTTGGATATAAGATACCCGGCGTGTCTGTATCAATACTTGAGGATAAATCAATACAAAAAATACATAAACAGCTTGGTTTAACAATAATAAAACCATATAAAAGCAAAATGCAGGTAATAAATGAATATGGGTTTCCCGTGCTCTCTAAAGAAATAGCTGCTAAAATTGAGCTTTTACAAAATCCAACGGAAAAAAATAAAACTGTAAGACACGCTATAATTACTGGAGAAACGGGTGTTTATGGTGGGTATCGTAAAAACACAAGAATGAAATTAGCACAAAAGTGGCTTGAATTATTTGGTGGTTATGAGAATGAGAGAGAAGATGTAAATTATCAATTACCAGATTTCAAAGTATCATCAAAGTGTTGTTATTACTTGAAAGAAAAGCCTGCGGATGATTGGGCAAAAGCACACAACAGCGTTCCTTTCTTAGGCCTTATGGCAAGCGAGGGCGGTCGTAGGCAAAAGTCATTAATGCTTAATGGGTGTAATTATTTTGGTAAAACAACAATTCGTTCTGCACCATTCGCAATATTTAATAGACAAGACCTTTTACAACTTGCACTTGATTTAAATGTTCCAGTACCAGCTATATATGGCACTATAGAGCATGCAAAAGACGGAACATTATATACCACTAAAGCACAGCGTACAGGTTGTAGTATGTGTGGATTTGGTATACAACTTGAAAAAAGACCACACAGATTTGACCGTTTAAGACAAATGAATCAAAAAGAATGGGAATTTTGGATGTACCGCTGTTGTAAAGATAACAACGGAAATCCATTTGGATGGGGTAAAGTCTTGGATTATATAGGAATAAAGTGGGAGGACAAAATCAATGAATAAGTTACAAAAGAAAAATCGCCTCCAGAGCGGCAACTCTGGGGACGACACAAAAAGAAAAACATTTACTGTTAAGAGTATAGCACGCAAAGCGGAGAAAATCAAGATTGTTATTCAACAACCAGGCGAGATTTCGCAAATAATCGAGATTCCGAATACCCTCAAAGCTTTTCAACAGGCTGTTGGCGGTTACATCGAAGTCATTAATCTTGGCAACGGACTTATTGGAGTAATCGATGAAGAAGGCAGAATTAAAGACAAGAAAGCTAACATTGATTACTACGGTAATGACATAAGAGGCACAGTAGTCATTACAGCAGCAGACAGTGAGAATTTTCGCAGTCTTACAACATCAGAGATACAATCAGCGAGAATATATCTCATGAAAAATTCGATAGAGTAACGAAAACGGAGGTAGAAAGATGAAAGAAGAAGGCAGAATCATTTTGAAAGCACCGAAGCGCTATGGCAGCCTTTCAGGCGTTGTAAGAATTTCACCGGAAGCAGAGATTATTCTTCAAAAGCTTTCGGATAAAACAGGTCTTTCAATGAGAGTTGTTGCAAGTCAAATGATAATTCAAGGCGAAGCTCTTGTGTCTATAGAAGAGGAATAGTCTATGTTTGTTGAATACAGTTGCTCGGATGAGCATATATGCGATTGTAACTGTCCAAATATGGACTGTATACATAATAAAAATATTAGAAAGGATGTTAATTATGACAGTAAATCTTACACTCAACGAGATTACAGCGGAGGGGGCTATGGAGGTTTTAAAGCTTATTCAGAAGAATATTGCTGAGCCATCGATGAAGCTCGAACCTAAGAAAGAATCCCCTGCCATTCCTACTGCACCTGTTGCTTCAACAGTTATGCCATTGCAAACTGTTCCAACAAATGCTGTTGCTTCAACAGCAATGCCGATGCCGATGCCAATGCCAGTACCTACTACTGTGCCTACATCGGCTCCTACAGCTGTGCCAAACAGCGTTCCTGTTCAGCCGTCAAATGTACCAAACTACACTATTGAGCAGCTACAGACAGCTATCGCACCGCTTCTTGACGCAGGTAAGGTCGCCCAGATACAAGCACTTGTACAAAGCTTTGGTGTTGCTACACTTATGGATATTCCACCTGCAAGATATGGTGAATTTGCTAACGGTCTTAGAAATCTTGGAGGTGTGCTTTAATGCCCGATAAACACGCACTTCTATCTGCAAGCTCTGCGGCAAGATGGCTTAATTGCCCACCATCTGTAAGGCTTACAGAAAATATGCCTGACACAGAAAGCATTTATGCAAAAGAGGGTACTCTCGCGCATGAGATGTGCGAAATCAAACTCTCTGGATTTATAGTCCCAGTACCTAAGAGAACGATTACAACAAAGCTTAATAAGTTGAAAAAGAGTGAACTTTATCAACCAGAGATGGATACATATACAGATGTTTATGTTAACTATGTGAAAAAACTTGCAATGAGTTTTGATTCACGCCCAGGAATGTTTGTTGAAAAACAAGTTGATTACAGCAACTATGTTCCAGATGGTTTTGGTACATCTGATTGTATTATAGTTTGCGGTGAGAATTTACATATTATTGACTTTAAATACGGTAAAGGCGTACCTGTGTCTGCAGAGGACAACCCACAGATGAAGCTGTATGCTCTTGGAGCCGTTAATTTATACCAAATGTTCTACCCCATAAAGCAGATACACCTTTCAATTATCCAGCCAAGACTTGATAATATATCGGAATGGAAGATTTCACTTGAGGATTTGCTCTCCTGGGGTGAAAGCGTTAAACCTATCGCACAGCTTGCTTATGACGGTAAGGGCGAATTTAAGTCAGGCGCACATTGTAAATTTTGCAAAATAGCTTCAACTTGCAGAAAACGAGCTGAAGAAAATTTACAGCTTGCGCAATATGAGTTTGCCAAGCCTGCCTCAACCGCAAAGGAAGGAGAGGCCACTTTAAGTGATAGTGAGGTTGGCCAAGTATTGAGCCAAGCGCAAGACCTAAAAAAATGGGTTGAGGACCTTGAAAAATATGCACTTGAAGCGGTACTAAACGGTAACAAAATTGATGGCTGGAAAGCAGTTGAGGGCAGAGGTTCAAGAAGTTGGTCATCAGATTCAGAAGAAATAGAACATAGACTTAGTTCACTCGGCTACCCCTCTTCACTTGCATATGAAAGAAAAACACTTTCAGTAGCACAGCTTGAAAAACTCATAGGTAAAGAATATTTTGGAGATTTTTCAGACTTATTTCAAAAGTCTAAAGGTAAGCCCACTCTCGTTCCGGAGAGTGATAAACGCCCAGAATATGTGCAGGATACAACTGCAGCAGAAGATTTTAAATAAAAGGAGATTTATATTATGTCAGATACAATAGTAACAGGTGAAGTAAGACTTTCTTATGTTAACATTTTTAATGCGATTTCAAGAGACGGTAATGACCCTAAATATTCGGTCACCATACTTGTACCAAAAACAGATGTTGTAACTAAGCAGGCAATAGATAATGCTATCCAACAGGCTATGCAGGAAGCGATAAACAATGGTATACAGCTTCCGCCTAATCCAGCAACCCCAGTACATGACGGTGATGGCATAAGACAAAACGGGGAGGAGTTTGGACCCGAATGCAAGGGTCATTGGGTATTCACTGCCTCTTCAAAGATTAAGCCAGAGGTTGTAGATAAAAATGTTCAGCCTATTCTTTCTCCAACTGCTGTTTATAGTGGTTGCTATGGACGAGTTTCAATAAGGTTCTATCCATATAACAGCCACGGAAGAAAAGGAATCGGCTGCGGTCTTGGTAATGTGCAAAAGCTTCGTGATGGTGAGCCTCTTGGTGGTGGCACAACTGCAAAACAAGATTTTGGTGCACCTGTACAGTCAACAACTTACCCTCAACAAGCTCAGCCGACGACTTATCCTCAGCAAATGCAACAGCCGATGGCATACCCGCAACAGGGTAATGGCTACGGCTTCTTAGGTATGTAATATGAAAAATTTGTCGATTGATATTGAAACGTATTCAAGCATCGACATAAGAAAATCGGGGCTGTACAAATATGTGCAGTCCCCTGATTTTCAAATATTGCTTTTTGCATATAAAGTCGATAACGAAGATGTAAAAATTGTAGACCTGACAGCTGGAAATTTATCGTCAGGTGAAAAAATTCCGAACACAATATTGTGTGCCTTATTTGATGAAAATGTCGTTAAGCACGCCTATAATGCCGCATTTGAATGGTACTGCTTAAGTAAATTTTTTATGATTAAGCCGGATAGGCGTGATGAATGGCTAAAACAATGGCGGTGTACAATGCTTCACGGTATGTATTTAGGCTACCCAGCAGGACTTGACGCACTTGGCAGAGCTTTAAATCTGCCACAGGATAAACGAAAAATGGGAGTAGGTAAATCCTTAATAAACTATTTTTGTAAGCCCTGTAAACCTACAAAGAGCAACGGCAATCGTATCCGAAATATGTCATACCATGAGCCTGAAAAATGGCAGATTTTTAAAACTTATTGCATGCAGGATGTTGTAACGGAGAATACCATACTTAATAAGCTTTCAAATTTTCCTGTACCGGATGATGTTCAAAAACAGTGGCAGCTTGATATGAGAATGAACGCCTACGGAGTAAGACTTGATACAGAACTTATTGACGGTGCTTTATATTGCAACGATGTTATTACCAATGAGCTTATGAATGAAGCTATTGAATTAACAGGCATTGAAAATCCGAAATCTGTAGCACAAGTAAAAAATTGGCTCGAAAAAGAAATCGGTGAGGACATTACATCTCTTAGTAAAGCCGATGTTCAAGAACTTAAGGAGAAAACAATTAATCAAGAAAATGTAAATAGAGTTCTTGCAATTAGGCAGGAACTTGGAAAGTCATCGGTCACAAAGTACGAAACGATGAGGCAGTGTATATGTGAAGATGACAGAGCAAGAGGTCTTTTACAGTTTTACGGAGCGAACCGTACAGGCCGATGGGCTGGCAGATTTGTTCAGGTTCAAAATTTGCCAAGGAACTATATTGAAACTCTTGATATAGCCCGAAAATATGTTAAAGAAAAAAACGTGGAAGCCTTAAAGCTTTTATATGGTAATGTTCCCGATACACTTTCACAGCTTATCAGAACCACCTTTATCCCATCGGAAAATAATAAGTTCGTTGTTGCTGATTTCTCTGCCATTGAGGCAAGAGTTATAGCATGGCTTGCGGGTGAGCAGTGGAGGCTTGATGTTTTTAACACCCATGGAAAAATTTACGAAGCGTCGGCGTCATCAATGTTCGGAGTTCCTATTGAAAAGATTAAAAAAGGAAATCCTGAATATGTACTCAGAGCTAAAGGAAAAGTTGCAGAGCTTGCTCTTGGTTATCAGGGCTCTGCGGGCGCTCTTATAGCTATGGGTGCTTTGAATATGGGACTTACTGAGGATGAGCTTCCTGATATTGTGTCCCGTTGGCGAAAGTCAAATCCAAGAATAAAAGACTTGTGGTATTCATGTGAAAATGCTGCTCTTGAAGTTATGCGTACAGGTCAGTCCGTAGGAATAAATAAAGGGATTATATTTGCAAGGGAATATGATATTACAAACGGTCTTGATTTTTTCACCGTCAGACTGCCAAGCGGAAGAAAGTTATATTATCCTCATCCATTTTTAGCCGAAAATGATTTTGGTAAGGAAGCCCTGCACTATTATGGTGTAAGTCAGCAGAACAAAAGCTTTTCGGAACAAAGCACCTATGGTGGTAAGCTGACAGAAAACATTGTTCAGGCAATAGCCCGTGATTGTCTTGCAGTAACGCTCAAAAGGCTTGACGATATAGGCTTAAGAGTTGTAATGCATATACATGATGAAGTTGTGATAGACTGCCCCGAATGGGCTGTATCAGCTGAAAGAGCTTGTAAGCTAATGGGTGAACCTATTGAATGGGCTGAGGGCTTACCGCTTAAAGCTGCAGGATTTGAAGGACAGTATTATATGAAGGATTAGGGGTGAAATAGAATATGTTTAATGACAGAGCAATTACAATAACAACAGGTGCGAGCAGAAAGTCAAAAGTTTGGAATCCTCAAAAACTGTTATGGTCGGAATTTGTTGAAAAACTACATACCCCCACAAGAAGTACGGAAAAATTAAGTGAATATCTCTCTTTCCCCAAAGCTAAGCAAGACGAATTAAAAGATGTTGGGGGCTTTGTCGGCGGTGTTTTTAAGGCATCTAACAGAAGAGCTGACAGCGTGGTCGGCAGAGATTTAATCACACTTGACCTTGATAATATTCCGGCAGGGGGAACAACTTCTGTACTTCAGCGGATTTCAGCTCTTGGCTGTGGTTATGCGGTCTACTCGACCAGAAAGCATGAGGAAGCAAAGCCAAGATTAAGAGCAATATTTCCACTTGACAGAACTTGTACCGCTGATGAATACGAGCCTATTGCGAGAAAGCTTGCACAGCTTATTGGCATAGAGTTTTGTGACCCTACTACATTTCAGGCTTCAAGGCTTATGTATTGGCCGTCTGTTTCATCTGACAGTCAGTATATCTGTGAATTTGGGGATAAGTCGTTTCTCTCATCTGACGGTATGCTTGATATGTATGGTGATTGGAGAAATATCGCAGAATGGCCGGAAGTGCCAAATGCACCGCAAACAAGACTTAAACTTGCCAAAAAACAGGGTGAGCCAACAGAAAAGCAAGGTGTTGTAGGTGCTTTTTGTCGTACATACAATGTTTATTCTGCGATAGATAAATTCTTGCCCGGAGTTTATCTGCCTTGTGATGATGAGAGCCGTTTTACATACTCAGAGGGTTCTACAACTGGCGGTGCGGTGGTCTACGAAGATGGCAGCTTCCTGTATTCACATCACGCTACAGACCCGATAAGCGGTCGTTTGTGCAATGCTTTTGACCTTGTAAGGCTTCATAAGTTCGGTGAACTTGATGATGAAGCAAAAGAAGGAACCCCAACAAATAAACTGCCCAGCTATGTTGAAATGTGTAAGCTTGCAGTATCTGATGCAGCTGTATCCTCACTTCTTAATAAAGAGAGATATGACAAGGCAACTTCTGAATTTAACCAGCCTGTTCAAGACAATGGGGATTGGATGGCAAAGTTAAGCATATCACCGCAAAGCGGTGTGCCGATTAAGACTACAGATAATATTCTTATCATACTTGAGAACGACCCGATGTTAAAGAAAAAGATATTCTATGATGAATTTTCAGGGCTGGTGACGGTTAACGGTTCTTTACCTTGGGATAGCAAAGATACTAAACGCAGGTGGAACGACACAGACGACGCCGGTCTTAGGCACTATCTTGAAAAGACATATACCATTACGGGCAAGGATAGAATCTATGATGCTTTGTCATTGGTTGTTCAAAATAATAGCATAAATGAAGTTAAGGATTTTCTTGACAGTCTGGAATGGGACGGAACAAAGCGGCTTGAAACGCTTTTTATTGATTTCCTTGGTGCCGAAGATACACCATATGTAAGAGCCTGTACACGAAAATTTTTTGCCGCAGCGGTTGCAAGAGCCATGGTGCCCGGGTGTAAATACGATACGATGCCTATACTCGGGGGTCCTCAGGGCTTAGGAAAAAGTACACTTATACGCATAATGGGTAATGGCTGGTATTCTGAAAGCCTTGATATATTCGAAGGGAAAGAGGCGTCTGAAATGCTTAGAGGCGTGTGGATAAATGAAATAGGTGAGCTTTCCGGTATGAATACATCTGAGCTTAATTCAGTTAAGCGTTTTCTTACGAAGGTAGAGGATATTTATAGAGAACCGTTTGGCCGTAGGACAAGCAGTTTCCCTCGTAGGTGCGTTTTTATTGGTACGACTAACGATAATGATTATCTTCGTGACAGAACAGGAAACCGTCGATTTTGGCCTATAGACTGCTATATGCATAAACCGACTAAGTCTGTATTTACAGAGCTTGAGCCGCTTGTACCTCAATTATGGGCAGAAGCCGTTGTTTATTGGAAGTTAGGCGAAAAATTGTATCTTGATGGTGTGGTCAAGGATTATGCAGTTAAGGAACAAGAGGCTCATATGGAAGTAAGTGCAAGGGAAGGAATCATAAAAGAGTTTGTGTCAAGAAAAGTGCCTTCTGACTGGAATAAGCGCAGCTTACTCCAGCGTAGAGCATTTTGGGCAAATGAATTTGGAAGAACTGATGAAGCAGAAGGACTCGTACCTCGTGATAAAATTTGTGCCCTCGAAGTGTGGTGCGAGGCACTTGGCGGTGATGTTAAACAGCTGCGCAAGTCTGATACAAGAGAGATTAACGATATCCTCTCGTCAATAAACGGGCTGAAAAAGGCAGATAAGCCATTGAGATTTGGAGCTGACTATGGTCTCCAAAGAGGCTATCTATTCTCGTTACATTCTGTCGTTACATTCTAAAATATCGAAAATTCGGCTTGTTACATTTTTTTGGAATGTAACAGAATGTAACAAGCGAATGTAACGCCCAAAACCTGCATAAAATCTATATTTTTTCTCTTTTATATACATTGTTACATTTATTATATATAAAATAAGAAATAGAGAGATTAGAGAGTATATATACGCCTACACGCCTATACGCGTATATATAATAGGGGAAAGCTGTAAAATGTAACGAATGAAAAAAAAATTAAGGAGGTAAAATCAGTGGAAAGTGAAAAGACAACAGAAAAATATCTCAGAGATGAGGTTCGTAAAATCGGCGGAAGAGCATATAAGTTTGTATCACCCGGAAACACAGGCGTACCCGATAGGCTGGTTTGCTTGCCCGGCGGCAGAGTTGTTTTTATTGAGTTAAAGTCCGAAGGTAAGCACAGTACACCAATGCAGGGACGGCAGCAGAATATTTTAAGAGCATTAGGTTTTACTGTTTATGCCGATGTAGATACAAAAGCCAAGGTGAATGCGCTGATTGGAGAGCTGAAAAATGAAATACAAACCGCATGAATATCAAAGTTATTGTATACAACGAATAATCAATGATAAGGCAGTAGGCTTATTTCTTGATATGGGCTTGGGTAAAACAGTAATAACTCTTACAGCAGTAAACGATTTGAAATACAACAGGTTTGAGATTCAAAGATGCCTTGTTATTGCACCGAAAAAAGTTGCAGAAGCAACCTGGAGTAAAGAAGCAGAAAAATGGGACCACTTAAAGCACCTAAGAATTTCAAAAATTCTCGGGGCAGAATCAAAACGAATCAGGGCTGTAAATACTCCGGCAGATGTTTATGTGATAAACCGTGAAAATGTTCCTTGGCTGGTTGACCATTACAGAAATGATTGGAAATTCGATATGGTTGTAGTCGATGAACTTTCAAGCTTTAAGAGTAATAAAGCAAAGAGATTTAAGTGCCTGACATGGGTCAGACCTCACATCAAAAAGTTCGTAGGCTTAACAGGAACCCCGGCACCAAACGGTATGATGGATTTATGGGCGCAGGTTTACCTGCTTGACGGCGGAGAAAGATTGGGCAGGACAATTACGGCGTACAGGCAAGCGTACTTCATCCAAAATACACATGGAGGAAATTTTTCAACTTTTGAAGAGAAGCAGGAAGCCGCCGAAGAAATCAGGCAGAGAATATCAGACATCTGCATTTCAATGAAAGCAGAAGACTACATAAAGCTGCCAGATAGAACAGATGTGGTTGTACCTGTGGAGCTTGACAGCAAAGCACGAAAAATGTATGACAAATTTGAAAAAGAGATGTTCCTTCAGATTGATGAAGACAATCTTGATGCGGGAACGGCTGCAGTTTTATCGAATAAACTTCTGCAAATGTGCAACGGAGCTGTTTATGGTGAAAATAACGTTGTTGAAATTCATAACTGCAAAATAGAGGCTTTTATGGAGCTTGTAGAGGCGGCACAAGGACAGCCGATACTTGTCTTCTATAACTTCAAGCACGACCTCGATAGATTAAAACTTGCACTTGCTAAAACGAAATTAACAATCGGAGAATTAAAGTCGCCGAAAGACATAGACAGGTGGAATAACAAAGAACTTAACATATTGTTTGCACACCCGGCAAGTGCAGCCTATGGCCTTAATCTTCAAGCAGGAGGAAGCCACATAGTTTGGTTCGGTCTTAACTGGAGTTTAGAGCTTTACCAACAAGCAAATGCAAGACTTTACAGACAAGGTCAAAAAGACAAGGTGATAATACATCATCTGGTGGTTGATAACAGCACCGATGAGCTTGTTATGGAGGCGCTGAAAGAAAAAAGTAGTACACAGGAAGCTTTGCTGTCGGCATTGAAAGCGAAGATTAAGGAGGTTAAGTATGGGTGACTTTGAAAAATATTACAAGATTATAAATCATAAAACAAAAGAATTGGAGTGTTATGTAAAAATTAATGCTCCTATTAGGTCAGAAAAATTGTGTGAATTAATTGGGCTTGAAGGATATTATGCCGAAGAAATTACCGAAGAGGAATATTATGAAAACACGGAGGAATCAGAATGAACTACAACGATAATGTAAATCACCCTACACACTACGAAACAGGCAAGTTTGAGTGCATAGAGGTGATGCTTGAAACCCAAGGCAGAGAGGCAGTGCAGAACTTCTGTATCTGCAACGCTTTCAAGTATCTTTACAGGCATAAGAACAAGAACGGTGATGAAGATATTGAAAAAGCAGTTTGGTACTTGAATAAGTATCTCGAGTTGAGGAGTGATAAAATTTGAAGATTGAGAAATTTCTTGCATCTGCGAAAGGAATAGATAGAAGCATTGAAATAAGAGAGCTCTATAATTTACCTACGCTTGAACTTAAAAGTAAGAGAGAAATTATTTTAAGACTTTTTAATACACTTGAAGATTGTAGACTTATACAGACAATGTGTATGATATATCTTAAAGGATTTACATATGATGAAGTCGCAACAGAAATAAAAAAATCAGTTCGTACAGTATGTAGGTATCATAAACTCGCAATGTTTAGATTAGAGAAAGAGTGGGATAAAATTGGAGAAAAATAAAATAGCAAAATCAAGAAATTCACCTATTATAGGAGATAATGGCTTTAATGCAAAAGGCGAAGAACTTTCAGAAAAAATGCGTAAGCTAAAGGTTATTTACGATATGCCAAAGATAAATCTTGATTCAGACGAAGAAGTTGAACAGCGTATCAATGAATATTTTGAATATTGCATAGAAGCACAGCTCAGACCAACGGTTGAAGGACTTGGGCTTGCAATTGGAGTGAACAGAAGCACGCTTTACAACTGGGAGGTGAAGAAAACAAGAGCAGGATTGAACGACTTTCGATACAACATCATTAAAAAAGCTAAGGACTATATCGCATTTCTGATGTCTGATTTGGTGATGGAAAATAAGATAAATCCGGTAACTTGGATTTTTTATGCCAAAAATTACTTCCAAATGAGTGATAGGCAAGAAGTCGTTTTGACACCAAATAACCCCCTTGGGGAGAACGCAAATCAGGACGAAATCCAACAGCGATTGCTTGAAGCTACTGCAAACAACGATTATTCAGATGAACAATAAGAAATCCCCTGCGGAATCTTTTGAAAACCGCAGGGGATTATTTTATGCTTTGCTTTATTTATACAATAGCTCTATTTTCGCCATAAACGCCCTGTAAACGCATTTGAATAACTATTTGATATATTTTTGCTATATCGACAATAAAAACCGATACAGGCTATTTGAACGAAAAAAGTGTGCCTTGATTAAGACACACTCAGATGATTATTTACCGCTCTTGCCTGCTGCTGAAATTATGATACATATTGGCAATAGTATGAAGAATAACAGCTTTAGCATTATTAAGCCTCCTCTTTAAGTTCTCTCTTGTATTTGTAGTAGGTATTTTTTGCGATTCCGAGCAAACGCATACATTCTATGTCGTTGAGAGTTCCGCAAAAATCCTTGCTGTATTTCATAATCTGTTCTTTCATTTCAAGACTTTTCTTTGTTGTAACTTTTGTTCCTTGCTGTCTGCCTATCTGTTTGCCTTGAAGCCTTGCCGTTTCTATACCTTCACGAGTTCGCTGCTGGAGGTCCTGAACTTCCTTTTCAGCTTGTTCAAAGGCTATGATGATTTGTTCCTTAGCAAGCTCCATCAAATATTCATTAATGGCTTTAAGTATAATATCTGTCTTTGTGCCTGTCATTGATATGTTATTGCTCAAAGCTCGTTTATATGTTGCAGTATTGATATGAGGCTCTTTGAGGAATACAAGTTCTATGCCCTTATTATAAAGCTCCTGATAAGTTTCAAAGCCTTCTGCTGCGTTACGGCTCATACGGCTTACGCTGTCGAAAATAATTGTATTTCCAGGCTTTACTGTTCTAAGAAGATTTTCCCATTGAGTTCTGCCTTCTGATCTGGTACCAGTGTAAACTTCTTGTATAATTACTGCATCAGGGTATGCACTTTGAATATTTCGTATCTGTCTGTCAATATTTTGTCTGCTTGTTGATATTCTGCAATAACCATATACACACATTTTTAAAACCTCCTAAAATATTAAATTAGACGATCGACAAAATTGATACTCAAATTATAGCCCAAAACAGCCCGAAAGTCAATAGTTTTTGATACATTTTAGCCTACCTGTTATTTTGATACTGTTTTGCCCTACCCCCAGGGGTGTTTATAAAATAGGGCAGGGAGTGCTTACTCAACCCCGAAAATTACGAAAAAATTAAAAAACCACTTGATTTTTATTTATATGTACGCTATAATGTACATATAATATAAATGGAGGTGCAGAAAATGATTAACACAAATGCAACAAATTTCAGAAAACAGCTTTTTGAGCTTATAGAACAAACCATTAAGTATAATGAGCCTGTGAATATCAATACTAAGAATGGCAATGCGGTTCTTATAAGTGAAAGCGAGTATAACAGCCTTATGGAAACTCTTTATCTTACCTCTATTCCAGGAATGAAAGAAAAACTTGAAGATGGGGTAAATACTCCGATTGAGGAGTGTGAAGAATTTGAATGGTAATTATAAAATTATGATTACTAAATCAGCCCAAAAGGATAAGGAAAAGATTAAGCAATATCCGGCTTTAAAAAAGAATGTCAGTAATCTTCTTGAACTTATATCAGAAAATCCGTATAAAAATCCTCCGCCATATGAAAGGCTTGTCGGAAATCTCAAACAATGCTATTCACGCAGGATTAATTCACAGCACAGGCTTGTATATATGGTTTATGAGGAAGAAAAGACAGTAAAAATAATATCTATGTGGTCACACTATGAATTTTGAAAATTAAAGCTAATATCTAAGCTATATCTTTCGGGTGTGTAATAATTTTTCAAAATGTCATTGAAATGTCATATAATAATTATGTATAATTAAATAAAAAGCATAGAGCCAAGTGTTTAATTACCAAGTGCCGATAATCTTATTAAGATTGTCGGTACTTTTTTATTTGGAGGCAGGTATTATGACAACTCACGGGCTTATAGACCTTATCAAAACTCAGAATTTATCAAAGCTGCAAACAATGTCTGATTACTTTGAGCTTTGCAGACTACTTGAAAAAACAGAAAGTGAAAACGCATACAGCAACGCAGAAAATATCTATCATCTCTGTATGAAGTATAGCAGGATTTTTGCAACCAGCGATATTGAAAAAGCTGTTGGCTACTTTGAGCTTGCGAAAAAGGCAGCTCTGTTTCTTTCGCAGAGATATTTCCATTATTATCTGCTTTATGTTGAGTGGAACAGAGAATCTCAAAAGAAATTCTATGCCCCAAGAATGAAGGTCCTGAAAAGAATAGTTAATGATTTGCAGGACTTAGAGGACGATAAGATAGATTTTCTTGCCATTTCATTACCGCCAAGAGTTGGCAAAAGTACACTTGGAATTTTTTATATAACCTGGCTTATGGGCAAATATCCAGATAAAGCAAATGTAATGAGCGGACACAGTGATAAACTCACAGAGGGCTTTTATAAAGAGGTTAATTCGATTATCAGCAGTGGTGAATATCTATGGTCAGATGTTTTCCCGGAATGTAGAATTGCAAATACCTCTGCAAAGAACGAGAGCATAGATCTCAATACAGAAAAGCGTTTCCCGACACTTACCTGCCGTTCAATCAGCGGTACTCTTACAGGAGCAGTTGAGGTGGCAAAGCTCTTGTATGTTGATGATATTATTGAGGATTTGGAGGAAGCCTTGAATCCTCAGCGTTTACAAAATAAGTATGACGCATATCTCAATCAGCTTAAGGACCGAAAAAAAGATAAGGCAAAGGAACTTCATATCGGCACAAGGTGGAGTATTTCTGATGTTATAGGGCGTATACAGGAACAGTATGAAGGTAATTCCAGATATAGATTTACAGTTATTCCTGCTCTTGACGAAAACGATAAAAGTAATTTTAACTATCCATATAATCTTGGATTCAGTACAGAATATTATCTTGATATGAAAAACAGTATTGATGATGCAACCTGGTGTGCAAAGTATATGGGAGTGCCATATGAGCGTGAGGGTTTGCTGTTTCCTGCTGACGAGCTTAGATATTATAATGGAACATTGCCAGAGGGTAAGCCAGATATGATAGTTGCTGCTTGCGATGTAGCTTGGGGAGGTGGAGATGATTTGTTTATGCCGTTTGGATATGTGTATGGTGAAGATGTATACATAGATGATTTGATTTTGAATAACGGCGATAAGAAAGTAACTCAACCTATTGTAATCGGAAAATTGGCTTATCATAAACCGCACAGGACAAAGTTTGAGGCAAATAATGGTGGCAGCGAATATGCAGATTATATTGATACAGAACTTAGAAAAAATGGCGTGCGGATAAATATATCACACGAAAAAGCTCCGAATACTAAATCTAAGATGGCAAGAATAATTCAGGCTGCACCTGATATAAAGCGCTTCTTCTTTCGTGATAAAGAACATAGCACAAAAGAATATCGAGATGCACTTCATAAGCTGACTACTTTTCTTGTGACAGGCAGAAATAAGCACGATGATGTTCCGGACGGTCTTGCAATGCTAAAGGAACTTATATTTGCAGGAGATAGTGAAACAAAAATTTTTAAAAGATTTTTTTAAGTGTCATTCTTTTGACATTGTAATGTCACCCTAAGATTTTATATAATAGTAATAACAATAAAAATCGGAGGGATAGTATGAAAGATTCTGTTTATTGTCCGCAGTGTGCAGCAGCAGGAATAAAACGAAAATTGCTTGAAGTTGATACGCAGGCAAAGGGAATAATCTATCCATACTGCAAAGGCTGTAAGATAAATATTGAAATTAAACTGCCATTAAAATTAAAATAAAAGTGCCAAGTGCCATAGTGCCAAGTGCCGAATGAGGATTAAGTTTCTTATTCGGCACTTATTTTTATTTGAGGGAGGTGGAGCTATGACCGAATCAGAGCTTTTAAAAACTGATAAAACGCTTTCGGGCAGACGGCAGATTTTTACATCAGTGAAAAAGATTACAGCAGAAAATATAGTTGAGGTTCTCAACAAAGCTTTTGTTAAACACGCACAAAATGCTGCTGAAATAAGATTTCTATTTAATTACTATAAGGGAATACAGCCGATTTTGCGAAGAACAAAAGAAATTCGCCCTGAAATCAATAATAAGGTTGTTGAAAACCACGCAGCAGAGATAGTCAGCTTCAAGACAGGCTATGTTTTTGGTTCACCGATACAATATGTCAGACGAGGCAATAAGGATGTTCATATGCAAAATGCTGACAGCATCATAATGCTTAATGAGATGATGTTTGAGGAGAATAAAGCTTCTAAGGATAAAGAACTTGGAGAAACAATGCTTATTTGTGGAACAGCTTATCGCATAGCCTTTCCAAAAAGAAAATTCGAAGGAATATCTGGTTTTGATATTTTACAGCCATCACCTGATAAATGCTTTGTTGTTTATCAAAATGATATTTATAAAAAACCTGTTTTGGGAGTTACATATACTGTTGATGATGAAACAGGTAATACACTTATTCGTGCTTATACTGATAAAGATGTTTTCACTCTTTCCGGCACAGAATTTGGTGTGTCCGAGCTTGTAAAAGTTGATAGAAACGGTATAGGTATTCAGCCTGTTATTGAATATGTCAATAATTCGGCTCGAATGGGTTGTTTTGAAAATGTAATTCCCTTGCTTGATGCAATAAATATTTCTACCTCAGACAGAATAAATGACATCGCACAGTTCGTCCAGAATCTTATATGGTTTCACAATGTGGATATTGACAGTGAGGGATTTGAAAAGCTCCGGCAATCGGGCGGAATTAAAACAAAAAGTCCGGCAGGAAATGCTCAGGCAATAATAAAGTTTCTAACTTCACAGCTTGACCAAAACGGAGCTCAGACCGTTAAAGATGATTTATATCAGACGGTTTTGCAGATTGCGGGAGTACCTGACAGAAACGCAAGTACAGGTGGAAATACAGGACAAGCTATACTTCTTGCAAGCGGCTGGCAGACCGCAGAAAGTCACGCAAGAGAAACAGAGCTTACTTTTATAGGCTCTGAAAAAGAATTTTTAAGAGTTGTGCTTAAAATCCTGAGTAATAGTCGTGATGCACCTGAAATAATGAAAAATCTTTATATATCAGATGTGGGCGTAAAATTTAGTCGTAATCGTACAGACAATATGCTCACAAAAACACAAGGTTTGCTAAATATGCTTGAGGCAGGAATTGCACCTGAAACAGCAATCGCTAACTGCGAAATGTTCAGTGACCCTGCTCAGGTGGCAGCAGATAGTATAGAATTTATGGATAAATGGCGTGAGCTTAAACAAACACAAGCAAATAATAATCCACAAAATATTAAGGAGGAATAGTTTTGAATATCGAACAGCTAAAGAAAATATTTTCAGACGCAACAGAAGAACAGCTCAAAAAGCTGACAGCACTTTCGGACAGTGAAATATCAACTGAAGAGCTTCAGACGCTCAGAGATAAGGCAAAGAAATTTGACGATTCCGAAGCCGATAAGCTTACAAATGAGGAGAAAATGAAGAAAGCACTTGCCGATGCTGAAAGGTCAAAGTCAGAAAACGCAAAAATCTTAAATCGCACAAAAGCAGAAAGTGTTTTTGCTAAATCGGGACTTTCAGAGGGTGATTATTCAGATTTGATTGACGGAATTGTATCAGAGGACGAGGAGAAAACCTTGAAGCTTGCAAATGCAATAGCCACTATTGTTATGAATAAAATTTCTGAAACGGAAACAAATCTAAAAGCAAAACAACAAGAAGAAACACCACCGCCAAGCGGAGGTGATGATTCAGATAATGAAGAAACCTCTGTTGCAGAAAAACTTGCAAGAAAAATCGGTAAGAATAAGTCTGAAACAGAGAAAAATTCAAGAAAAGTATTTTCATATTATAGGGGGCAAAAAGAATGAACTTAAAGAAAACAAATATGCTTTCGACAGCAACAATTCTTGCAAATGACCACTATGTAGGCAAACCAATAACACTTGATTTTACATCAGTTGCAAGCGGAGTTGTAAAAGCGGGCAGTCCGATAAGCTCAGCAGGCGTCGTTGCTAATACAGCCGATGCTGTTGGAATTTTGCTTGATGATGTAACCGCAGACAGACCGATAGGAACTATTATTATTCATGGCTTTATTGATAAGCAAAAGGCTAAGAGTAATTCAGGCGTAGACATTGCAGCGGCAGTTCTTACAGCATTGCCTATGATACAACTTATTTAAGGAGGTATGAAAAATGAATTTATCCGAACTTTTTACACCGCAGACAATAGCTGCATATTGGAGTGAAGCAGGAAGCAACCGAATACCATATCTTGGCGAGGGGCTTTTTCCATCAAAGAAAAAGGCAGGACTTGACCTATCATGGATTAAGGGACATAAGGGATTGCCCATTTCTCTTGCACCATCAAATTTTGATGCAAAAGCAAGTTTTCGTGACAGAATCGGCGTAAGCAAGATTCAGACAGAAATGCCGTTTTTTCGAGAGGGTATGCTTATATCCGAAAAGGATAGACAGGAAATCCTCAGAGCAAAAGACAGCAAAGACCCTTATGTAGAATCTGTTCTTGCTGTTATATTCAATGATGCAGGCAACCTTATAGAAGGTGCGAATGTTGCGGCTGAAAGAATGAGAATGCAGTTGCTTTCTTCTGCAAATGGTAAACCATCAATTTCAATCAGTGCAAATGGCGTATCTTATATATATGACTATGACCCTGATAATGAGTATAAGTCTAATAACTATATGGCTCTTTCTGCAAAGGATAAGTGGAGCGACAGCACAAATGCAAATCCGCTTGAGGATTTACGCAAGGCTCAGGATAACTGCGAGATTTATAGTGGCAGTAAGCCGGTTACAGCTATTATGAGCAAGAAAACTTTTAATTATCTTCTTGCAAGTGATAAGGTGAAATCTGCTGTTCTTGCACAAAATGCAACAGCAAATGTTTTTCTTACAGAAAGTATCATTATTAAGCTTGTAAGTGAGCTTCTTGGTTTAAATATTATTGTATATAATAAGAAATTTAAGGACGAGAGCGGTACAGAAAAGCAGTTTTTTGCAGATGATGTAGTAACGCTTCTTCCTGATGGCGGAATAGGCTCTACATGGTATGGTACTACACCAGAAGAAGCAGATCTGCTTGGTTCGGGAAAAGCGGCAGTTTCTATTGTGAATACCGGAATTGCAGTAACAACAGCAACAAGAATAAATCCTGTTAATGTTGAAACGATAGTTTCTCAGATAGTTCTTCCAAGCTTTGAGAGAATGGACGAATGTTATACTATCAAGGTGGTTTAATTATGACCGCTCTCGAAAGGCTAAAGTTAAGACTTCCTGATGAAACGAATGAGGAATTGTTGATTGATATAATTGAAACTTCTAAGGCGGTTATTCTTGAAAAACGCTTTCCATTTGGAACAGATAGAAGTGAGATTGAGCCACAGTATAATGACCTGCTTTTTCGTATTGCTCTTGATTTATACAATAAGCAGGGTGCTGAGGGCGAAATTTCACACAGTGAAAACGGCGTTAGCAGAACATATCAATCTAGTTGGGTAAGTTCAGATTTGCTTGATGAAATAATTCCATACGGGAGCGTGTTATGAGAGATTTACGCAGGAATCAGATTAAGGTTTATTACAGCAATTACGAGAAAAGTACAGAGCTTATTGATGAATACGGTAACAGCACAGGTCAGTATGAGATTACTTATAGTGAGCCTGAGATGATTATGATTTCCGCTTCTGCAAGCAAGGGCAGTGCAGATAATCAACATTTTGGCAATCTTCTTGATTATGACAGAGTGCTTATTACTTCAAATATAAACTGTAATATTGATGAAAACACTGTGCTTTGGATTGATAATCTTGATACCGAAAAACCACACGATTACATCGTAAAAAAAGTTGCAAGGTCAATTAATCAGATACAGATTGCTGTTAAGAAGGTGATTGTCAGTGAAAAAGATAAGCTTTAGTCTTGATACAAAAGAAATAGGGCAGGCGATTAAATCAATCGAAAAATACAGAGATAGTATTAAGCAAAGATCCGAAAGGCTTGTAAAGGCTCTTATAGATGACGGCGTCATCATACTTCGTGCAAAAATAGTCGAAATGAATATAAATGATACAGGAAATCTCCTTAATTCCGTAGGCGGATATTATAATGCAGATACAAATAAAGGTATCATCAGAGTTGATTGTGATTATGCTGTGTTCGTTGAATTTGGAACAGGTATAGTCGGAAAGAGCTCTCCTTATATCGGAAATTCTATGGCTGAAATTGGCTATAAATACGGCGGAGGTACACATTATATCGTCACTAAAGATGGCAGAATAGGCTGGTTTTATCCGACAGATGATGGAGAGTATCGTTTCACTGAAGGTATGCCCTCAAGACCATTTATGTATGGAACAGCCAAAGAACTCACCAAACGCTTGAATAAAAAAATCAAAGAGGTATTTGTATGATAGACCATGAAAATGAAATATTCAGTTATTGTGCAAAGGCTTTGAGAGAGGCTTTCGAAGAAATATATGTTGTAGGTGAAACTGTAAGTTCACCACCAAAGTTTCCAGCTGTATCAATCATTGAAGTAAGCAATAGCGTTTATGAAAGTTCGATTGACTGTTGCTCATATGAAAATCATATTAGAGTGATGTATGAAATTGATGTGTATTCAAATTTAACCTCAGGAAAGAAACAGCAAGCTAAAAATATTATGAAGATGATAGATGAAAAGCTATCAGAATTAGGCTGTATAAGGACTTTCTGTCAGCCTATGGATAATATTTCAGATATATCAATTTATCGTTTAAAGGCAAGATATGAAGCCGTTATTGGCAAGGATAATTATATTTATATAAAATGAAAGGAATGATTTTAAATGGCAGATACAATTATAAATCTAAGTACCGCAGGCACAACACTAAGCTATGCGGTAGAAGCGACAGCAGGCACTCGTCCAACAACAGGATATACAATTATTCCAGGCGTTAAGTCTACACCTGCGACAAATGTTTCGCCCGAAACTCTTGACACCACAGACCTCGCAGAAACCGAATATAAAACATATATTGACGGATTGAAGGACCTTGGTGGTGCTTTGGAATTTACTGCAAATATGACGGAAGTTCTTATGAGTAAGTGGGAAGCACTTATGACTTCTTATGAAACAGCAAAGTCAAGTGGTAAGTCTATTTGGTTCTGCATAGCAACAAAGGGACTTAGTAAAGCAGTATACTTCAAGGGAAATCCATCTCCACTTGGTATGCCTGAAACTTCTGTCGGTGCAGTGCTTGAGAACACTCTCTACATAACACCAACAAACGCTCCTGATTGGTTTGAAAAGCCAACAACTGAATAAAATTTTGGAGGTATAAAAAATGAGTAAGACAATGACAATTATTACAGAGGAAAAGGAATACAAGCTTGAATTTACACGAAAGACAGTTCAGAAAATGGAGGAGCAAGGCTTTGTTATGTCTGAAATTTCTGATAAGCCGGCTACAATGATTCCACTGCTTTTTGCAGGAGCTTTTCTTGCAAATCATAGGTTTGTGAAGCGTGATGTTATCAATGCAATTTACGATACAATCAAAAACAAGGATGAACTTCTTTCAAAATTGATTGAAATGTATCAAGAGCCGATACTTTCCCTTATGGGTACAGATGATGAAGAAAAGTCGGAAGAAGACGAGGGAAACGCAATCTGGGAGGCGAACTTCTAAGTTCACTTCCCGAAATACAAAATGGAACAGAGCTTTTTTTCAAGTATTTTCCTTACTATCTTTCTATTGGTATGACAAGCAAGGAATACTGGGAGGGTGATTCTTCACTCGTAAAATATTATAGGAAGGCTCACAAGTTAAGAATTGAAACACAAAACTATAATGCGTGGCTTCAAGGTATGTATATATATGAAGCTTTTTGCGATGTTTCACCTATACTTAATGCCTTTGCTAAGTCAGGGACTAAGCCCTTACCATATCCGCAGAAGCCTTATGGATATGGAGAAACAAAACAAACCGAATATGAGAAAATAAAAGTTGAGGAAAATGAAAGATTAAAGGCTCAGGTATGGATGAATTCCATAGTCAATAAATTTAAATATAAGGGTGATGGTGATGAGCGTTAATATAGATTCACTTAATTTACAGATTTCCGCAGAATCAAGTGCGGCGGAAAAAAGCCTGAATCGCCTTCTCTCCACACTCGGAAGAATCAAGGGAGCTGTCGAAAAGGCAAGCTCCCTTTCGTCTGTTACGAGAAGGCTTAATGCACTGAATAAAGCAGCCAAGTCATTATCAACACTTGATGCACAAACTGAGAAAATAAACAAGCTTGTGTCCTCGCTAAGAGAGCTTGATACTCTTAAAGGTGTCAGTGTAAAGCCATTTATAAAAAGTGCAGAAATGCTTCCGAGTGCGATTAAGGCAATATCAGACACAGATGCAGATACAGATAAAATTCTTGGAATTACAAATGCGTTGAAATCATTCAGCAATTTTGGAAAAAATAATATCAATCCTTTTATAACAAGTGCTGAAAGACTTCCTAATCTTATGAAATCTCTTTCAGATATGCCTGATATTGATTCGGGCAAAATTATGCGTATAACTTCAACTTTACAAACATTTGAAGGAGTGGGCAAAACTGATATAAACCCATTTATAAATAGTGCAAAGCGTTTGCCAGAGGCTGTTTCTGCTCTCAATAATATGGAAGAAATAGATGTAAGCCGACTGAATCAAGTTGTCAATTCATTACGAACTTTTGAAACATTAGGAAAGAATAATATAAATCCTTTCTTAAACAGCCTGAAAAAAATTCCGAAAATAGCAGATGATTTAAAGAATGTGGATTTTGATAGCTTTGCACAATCAATTCAAAGAACAGCAGACGCAGTAAAACCTCTCGCAACAGAAATGGAAAAGGTTTCAAATGGCTTTAGTTCTTTGCCTACAAAGCTACAACAAGTGATAAAGAGTAACCAGGGGCTTTCAACATCAAATCAAAATGTAGCTGCTTCAAAAAATTTTTTGATTCAGGGCTTAACCGCTGTGAAAATTAAACTTGCAGCTTACGGAGTAACTTTAAAAAAGGTAAGTTCAATACTTTCAGATTACTACATAAAGAGTAATGAATATATTGAGGATATAAATTTGTTTACAGTTGCTATGGGAGATGCGGCAGATGAGAGTTTTAATTTTGCACAGAAAGTCAATAATCTGATGTCGATAGATATTTCAGAATGGGTGCGGAATCAGGGCGTTTTTAAATCTATTGTAAGTGGTTTTGGAGTAGTAACAGAAAAAGCAAATCTTATGAGTAAAAACCTAACGCAAATAGCCTATGATATTTCGTCATTCTATAATATAGATATTGATAAGGCTATGACTAAAGTTCAGTCTGGTATTTCAGGCGAGTTAGAACCGTTGAGAAGGCTCGGATACGCTCTTGATGTGGCAACATTGCAACAGGTAGCGTATAGCCACGGTATAACAGATTCTATAAGTAAAATGACACAAGCACAGAAAAGTTTGATTCGATATGTTGCTATTATGGAGCAATCAAAAAATGTTATGGGCGATATGTCTCGTACAATAACAACACCTGCAAACTCACTGAGAATATTGGAGCAACAGTTTGAACAGCTTAAAAGGGCTATCGGTAATATTGTCAGTGTCCTTGTTGCAAAGCTTATACCTTATATTCAAGCATTTGTAAGGCTTGCTACAGAAGCCGCAGAAGCACTTGCTAAGGCGTGGGGGTTTGAACTTCCAGAAATAGATTATTCAGGGTTAAGCGTTGATAGTGTTACTGATGGTGTTGATGATTTGAATAATGCACTTGATGATACTGCCGAAAATGCAAATTCAGTGAAGAAAGCAATGCAGAGACTGGCTGGTTTTGATGAAATCAATGTGCTGAAAAACGATACAGAAAAAAGTGATTCAAATAAAATCAATACAAGTAAGGACTTAGATATAGAATTGCCGGAATATGATTTCCTTAGTGGACTTGATGAAAGTTCAAATAAAATCTATGAACATATGAAGAAATTCTTTACAGATTTAAAAAAGTGGGTTAAAGATAATATACCATTTATAAAAAGGTTAGCAGAAGTAATAGCAACAATATGGGTTATTAGTAAAATAAAGAAATTTTGGGATTATCTGAAACAGTTATGGACTTGGTTTAAAAACCTGAAAGTTATAAAAACGATAAGTGATATATCTAAAAATTTTATAACAGGCTTTAAAAATTCTCGTGATAAAGGCGAGGGTTTCTTTACTTCAATAAAAAATGGTTTTAAGAATATCAGGGATAATCTTTCTACATTGCAAAAGTTTGCTATTACGGCGGCTACAACAATTTTAGGAGCTTTTACAGCACACGACTTTTTCTATAATATGACAAAGGGAACATTAAATGCAAAAAATGGCTTTTTGGATATTATAGGTATGGCAGGTTCTATAGGTACAGCTTTTGCTTTGACAGGACCTGTTGGTGGTGTTATTACCACATTGGGTGTTGTTGTGGGTGCAATTAGTGGAGTTATACAGGCGCAACAAGAAATGCGTACTGAATTTCTGAATAATACATTTTTTGATGGTGAAGGAGCAAAGCTTGACACTTATAAGACAAAATTAGAAAATTCCCTTGAACCTATTGACAATTATACTTCAAAAGTTAAAGAAATGCGTGATGCTATTCAAGAAAGTAATGATAAGTTAGAAACTGCAAGTGATAAGGTGGAAAATTTCAAACTAAAATTAGATGAAACTGGTGAGTTAACTGCACAGGATTGTGAAGATATAAAAAAAGCCATAGGTGAACTTGTCACAGAAATGCAAAATAACTTCAGTTTGAATACAGAAACAATTTTTGATACTTTTAAAAAAACTTCTGGAGAAGTGGCAGATAAATTAGGTGTTGATGTAAGTCAAATGACGACAATTCTTCAAGGGTTTCAAAATACATTTAATACCGAAACAAACAAAGTTCAGGCAAGTGCAAATTCATATCTTGATAAAATTTCAAAAGGTATTAAGGTTACTCCTGAGGAACAAAAGCAATTTGACAATGATATGAAACTTCTTAATGATTTAAGTAGTACAGTTTCAGAAAATTCGATAAGACTTCAAGAAGATTTAAAAGATGTAAAAAATGGTGCAATCAATTTTGAAGATACAGATACAGCAAAAAAGAAAATTGAAGAAATTGGTACAACTGCTGAGAACACTATGACAGGTATTAAAGATGCTTATGTAACACAAAAGACAGCTATTCAAAATCTTCTCAATAAGGCAGATACCTTATATTCTTATGGTAAAATAAGTGATGATGAATATAAAAAAATTAAAAAAGCCTTAGATGATTCAATGAAACTTCTTGAAGCAAATTATGATGAACAGAAAAAACAAGCTCAGGAAAAAATTGCAGAAATTTTTGGAGCAATTCAAGATGCATATGATGAAAATATTCTCAAAGTAGCTGAAGCTGATGGAGATACTTCGTTTGCAAATATGTTAGACATTGATAGGCAATTTTCTGAAATTAAAAACTCAATTCAAGAACAATGTGATAATTTTGATATAAACCTTGATGATTTTTATACAAAGTTTGGTGTATCAACAAATAAATCTTCAATTGAAGTTGGTGAAAATGCTGCTAAAAGTGCTGTTGATAGTTTTGAAAAGAAAATGTCTGAATCAGGGACAAAAGAAAGCATTTTTAAAAACTTTCTTGTGTTTGATGAATCTTTAAAAAATAGCTCAATAAATTTGGGTGACTCAATAGGAAGTGCTATTGGAAAAGCAACGCAATCTGCTATCAATAGAAATTCGGGTTATCTTACATCAAATCAAGCTTTAAAAAAGAAAGCTGAGAGTAGCGGTGCGGAAATTATGGATTGGTACAACAAAGGCTCAATAAATGCTATGAATAGTTCGCAATCCGCACTAAAGGGAGCAGGGAAAAATTCATTTGATTATGTTTATAAAGGAAGCTATGAAGCAGGCCAATTTGGTTCTCCATCTAAAAAAACATATCAATTAGGTGAATGGTATGTTGACGGTTTTGTAAATGCAGTCAATGATAATGTTTCTGATACAACAAAAACTGTAAAAAGCTTGGGACAGAAAATTAATATTTCATTCAGTAATTCTCTTGATTTTGATAGTGTAAAGAAAAACGCTAAAAAATTAAGCAACACATTCGCAAAAGGCATAGACACAAATAATATTACAGTTACATTCGTAAATATGTTTGATGTTATTCTACAAAAAATGCAGATATTTTCAAATAATCTAAGTAAAAGCATGAATACAAATTTGACAAATATGGTTAATAGTGTAAACAGTGTCAAACTGACTAATGGAACTGCAACTATTGGTTCAAAAATGCCAATGATAGTTGTTCCAAAAATGTATTCAAGCGGCGGTTATCCTGAGCGTGGAGAAATGTTTATGGCTCGTGAAAATGGTGCAGAACTTGTTGGTAGAATAGGTAATAAGACAGCGGTAGTAAACAACGAACAGATTGTTGAAAGTATCAAGAGTGGTGTTTATGAGGCTGTTATGAGTGCAAAGAGCAGTGATAATTCAAATAATCAGCCAGTGTATATTCACACAACGGTATATCTCGATAACGATGAGATTTATAATAGTGTAGAAAAGCGTTCACGCAGAGAATTTATAAGAAGTAACGGTAGAAATAAAGTGAATTAAGCAAAAAGCAAGAAGTTTTATAACTTCTTGCTTTTATTTTGTGAAAAATGCTTGATTTATAAAATTAAATGGTATATAATGTCAGTAAATAATTGATTTAAAGGAGTGCATAAATTATGACTAAAAAGAAAATAGCAATTATAATCACAGCAGTTCTCGTATTAAGTGCTTGCTCAGGGTGTAGTTCAAAATCAAGTATTGCTGCAATAAGTTCAAGTGCACCTGAATCTTATGAGGCGGAAAGTAGTGTAGTTTCAGTAGTAACCTCTAAAGCTGAAAGCAGCATTATTTCTCAAGTTTCAAAGTTAGATAGCAATGTTACAAGTGAAGATACTTCGGATTTAGAAAAGTATGAATTTGATAAAAACAACTATATAATGTATAGTGAAACTAAAGAAAATGGCAAAGCCAAAGCAAATATTTTATGTCTTTTTGACGGAAAAGACAAAGAACGAGAATTTGTTAGAATACTTATTATTAATATGTGTCTAAGTCGTAAATATTCAGATTATACTTTTTACATAACAAGTGATGACGAATGTGGTAGCTATTCTTGGAAAGATGGAGAATTAGATAAAACTCTTAGTATACCTATTAAGAGTTATCAAAAATCTGAACCAGATTTCGATGATTATTTAGATGAATATAAAGCTATAAATGATGCAAATATACTTGGAACAAAAGGATATGACTTAGAAGAATCTTCTATTACCTCAGAAGGTTCTCGCAAAACAGAAGAGTCTAAAAAAACCGAACAATCCCGAAAGGCAGAACAATCACGAAAAGCCGAAGAATCTTCTAAATCGGTAAACACAGGAATGACAATGGGCCAGAGAAATGCTTTAAAAAAGGCTAAGTCTTATTTGGATTTTTCTGCTTTTTCCCGTGATGGACTAATAAAACAATTGGAATATGAAAAATATTCTCATAGTGATGCTACCTTTGCAGTGGATAATTGTGGAGCAGATTGGAATAAGCAAGCACTCTCAAAAGCAAAATCCTATTTGGAATTTTCAGCTTTTTCTTATTCAGGACTACTTGAACAGTTAAAATATGAAGGTTTTACTGATAAGCAGGCGAAATATGGTGTTGCTGGCTGTGGTGCTGATTGGAATGATCAGGCAGATAAAAAAGCAGCGTCATATTTAGAATTTACTTCTTTTTCAAGAGATGAGTTAATTGAACAATTAGAATATGAAGGCTTCACTCATGAACAAGCTGTGTATGGTGTTACAGCTAATGGTTACTAATAAATTTCTGGGGTGAATTTTATGAAGACGACAAATGGCAGAGATTTCAGCTATATGAGCTTCTCTAATAAGAAAATAACCGTTTTGAATTTAATAGTATGTATTTGTATAGTTATTGTGCTTGTAGTATTTGCTTTCATTGGTTTAGCAGAAAAAAATGTCCTGATGTTTGTTCTGTCAGTAATCGGCATACCATTGACTTTTCTATTAAATGCAATAGTGCAAACCTTTGTAGAAATAAGCGAAAGTATTTTTGAACTTAGGCGAAAGAAATAAACACAAAATATATATAAATAATTTATAATTTTTATGTGGAATTTTTATTGATTTATACATATAAAGTTACAAATTAGTTACAACTGTTGAAAATATTACCGATAAGTTATATTATAAGAATAGGGAATGTAAAATATGAACATAATAAAATTACAAAACGAACTTCTAACTAAATTTAAGGATTTTGAAGTTCACCCAGACCTTATAGAGGATATTTTAAATATATTAAGTAAATCTGGAAATGAAAAAGCATTTTTTAGCAAACTTATTATCAATTTAAAATTTCTAAAAAAGTATGGTATGAATGCTCATATCCAACCAAGTAATCAGTTTGAATTACTAAAAGATACTGAAAATATGTATTCAATGCATATTAAAGGCAAGACGTTTAACATTAGGATTCTTTATTCTTTTTTGTCAAACGGTACAGTTTTACTACATGGATTTTACGAAAGAAGTGGAAAAGGAGTTACTAATTATTCAAAAGCAATACCTATAGCTGAAAAAAGACGTGCTGAATACATTGAGTCTAAGGAGGAGAAGCAATGAAAGGTTCAACATCAATAGGTGAATTATTTAATGTTCTTACTAGAAATATGAGTGCTGCGGAGATAAAAACTGCTATGGTTAATGCAGAAATATCATCCGCTATAACTGATGAGCGTATAAAACTTGGAATGACACAGAAAGAATTTTCGGATTTTATGGGCGTTTCACAAGGTATGGTTTCAAAGTGGGAAAGTGGGGATTATAATTTTACTATAAGTTCCATTTCTAAAATTTTTGATAAGCTTAATATGGATTTTGGATTTTCTATAAAAAAAGATGAAGGTTGGAAAGATTTTTCTAGACCTACAGAAAATATTGAAGTTAGTATGTCATCTCAACAAAAAGTGAAAAGAGAAGATTTTACACTTTTAATATTAAGTGCATAATTTAGGAGGATATTTATGGAACTTGAAGAAATACAATCAGAGTTTCAACTCAAAGGATGTAAAGTAGAGAAATTTGAGTTAGATAATGATTTTATTGCTTTACCAGAGCAGGAAGAATTAAAACTATCTGTCGCAATTAAAAATGCCATTTCTGATATAGATAAGATTCAAGATAACATTCTTTCTGCAAATCTAAAATTTGATTTGGAAGTTACATCAAAATTAGAACAAAACAATAAAAAGCTATATATTCATATATTACTTGATAGCTTTTTCATTTTTGAAGGTGATGATAAAGCAAGATTTAATGAAATGCTTTTGCTTAATGGTAACGCAACATTATATTCAATTGCCCGTTCTCATATAATTACACTTTCGGCTTTATCCTGTGAATCGGGACAAATAATTCTTCCAATGATTAATTTTGTTAAATTATTAGAAAAGACTAAACAAAATAATCAAAAAGAAACAAACTAAATATAAGATGGACATTTATTAACAATTATTTTTTAAAAGCACTCTCGCTTGAGGGTGCTTTTTTTCTTAAAAAATTGAAAAAACCTCTTGACTTTTTGAGCCACATAAATTATAATTTAATTGTGGCACAGAAAGTGAGGTGATAAAGTGAGTCCACGAACAGGCAGACCAAAGGTCGATAAACCATTAACAGTTGAAGTTAAAGCAAGAATTGATGTTGAAACAAATAAAAAACTTATTGATTATTGCGAAAAAAATGGTGTTACTCGAACTGAAGTGGTCAGACAAGGTATAGAATATATTTTGGATAAAAAAAAATAACGATATTCGCACCGTAGGAAGTGAACAGAATATCGTTATCAAGCGACAGATTGCTCTATCTGAAATCTATTATATCATTTAGAGTATCTTCTGTCAAACAAATAAAATTTGATAGGAGATTTTACTATGGAAAAATTACAGGTTATTAAGCACCCAAAGTTCGGACAGCTTTCAGTAATCATTATTAATGGAAAAGAAATGTTTAAGGCAAAAGACTGTGCTATGATGTTGGGATATAAAGATACGATTAACGCAATAAAACAACATTGTAAGGGGGTGGTAAAACACCACCTCCCCACAAAAGGTGGAATACAAGAGGTAAGTTTAATTCCAGAAGGTGATGTATGGAGATTGATTATTCGTTCTAAGCTTCCTCAAGCTGTGGAAATAGAAAAGTGGATAATGGACGAAGTTCTTCCAACAATACGCAAAACAGGCACTTACACAATGAAGCACGAGCCAAAGCCAACTAAGCCTTATGAATACTTCGATAAGACTTATAACGGTGTGCCAGTGCTGACGGCTCTTGATGTCGAAAAGCTGACAGGTGTTAGTGCTACAATGGTTGACTACTACATGAAGCATAAAGCCGAGCATGGCAAGGATTACTATCAGCTTACTAATACTAATTTAAGGAATTTTAAGTTAGAAAATCCGAGGATTGTGAAATTCATTAAGCGTTTGAATATCATAACTCGTGAGGGCTTCATAAAGATTTGCAGAGCCTACGGCGTGCAGATTGAAACGCCTAAGTGTTTTGAGCAAAAAGAACAGCCGAGAATATCTGCCGTTCATCGTATATATGATACTTTCTGCAAATATTACGATATAAAGAGATACCAGCTAACAGAAGATGCGGCGAAAATACTTAAATGCGGTGAAAACGGTATCGTTAATGAAAGCTGTATTTTGCGTAAAACTGATAATGATGAATACAAAATCTTTACAGACCCGACTATGCCGTTACTCGAAAGGCAATTTACACTTACTGAAAACCTCGGTCGCATTATGGCAGGACAGCTAAGAGAAAACGCTAATCCTGACATAAACTACGAACAAGAAGCGAGACTTTTCGGTATTGTAGTAATGGCAATGTCATTATTCTTTGATAACTAATTTTTTTTAAAATGTCATTGAAATGTCATATGATAATTATGTATAATTAAATAAAAGTATAGAGCCAAGTGTTTAATTACCAAGTGCCGATAGTCGTTAAGATTATCGGCACTTTTTTTATTTGGAGGTTTTGCATTGGAGTATATAAGGATAGATGGTGTACTTATGCCTGCACCTAAAAGTTACGGCATAGATAGAAGCGACCTTGATTCTGAGAATACTTCACGCTCTTTGTCTGGAATAATGAATCGTGATAGGGTTCGGCAAGGTGTATATAAAATAAAAGCGAGCTGGCTTGTTAATACTGTTGAGCTTGTAAAGCTGACGCAGGCACTTGCTCCTGAAAGCATACAGGTTAAGTTCTTTGATGGTACTACTGGTATGTATGTTACAACAAAGATGTATGCAGGTGATAGAAGTTCTACGATTGCACTTCAAAAGAAAAACTATAATGAAACACTATGGGAGTTTTCGTGTGATTTAATTGAATATTAGGTGGTGATTCCATGTATGCAGTTTCGGATAAATATCTTGAAGCTATACATTTAGCAGAAAGATATGTTGATATAAAGGGACGAATCACATTCAAAAATGGAGCTGTTGTAGCTGTAAGCAATAACACTTTTCAAGAAGCTTCTTTGTATATAAACAAAAAGGCTGTTGATAGTGATGATCTTAATGCAGGAAGTGTTTATGCATCAGAACTTGGAGTTTCAGTGTTTTACAATAAATCAGATTATAAAAGTTTTATTGGTGCAAAGATAGAGCTTTATTTTGGCATAGAACTTACATTAGGTCAGGAAGATTTCGAGTATGTACCGCTTGGTGCTTATTATGTTGACACAGCGGAAAGGGAACAAGGAGTAGTAAAACTTATTGCATATGATTCAATGTTAAAATTCGATAAAGAATATTCGTATAAAGGAAAACAAGCTACTATATACGAACATTTAAGTGATATATGCAGTAAATGTGGAGTTACTCTTGGTATGAGCAAAACAGATGTAGAAAAGTTACCATCAGGAAATACAGCTCCTGTGATAAACCCTGAAAATTTAGTTGGAAGATACACTCCTTGCGAAACATATAGAGATGCAATAAGTATAATAGCAGCACATTCCGGCTCATTTGCATATATTGGCAGGGACAATAAGCTCTATTTAAAACAGATAAAAAATGAAGCTCCAGTATATAAGCTCACAAATGAACAAATATTTTCTGCAAAGATTATCGACTGCTCACCAAATATAACACTTGTATCATATACAACAAAAAATAATAAAGATATATCTGTTGGCAATGAGACTGGTAGAAAATTCATTGTAGATACTGATAATCAGTTTTTTGAAAATGGCGGAGAAAAAGAAATAAGTCGAATACTCACACAGATTTATAATAGTATGGGTTCAATATCATACTATCCATCAGAAATCACTTGGAGTGGGGACCCAGCACTTGATTTAGGGGATTATATATTACTTCCAGAGTATGAGGGCGGCTGTAAAACATACATTACAGGAATAAATTGGAAATATAGGGGAAAGTCAAAAATTTTAAGTGCAGGGAAGGAGAATTCATTATCAGTGAGAAGCAATTTAAGCGGAAGTATAGCTGGTATTGTTGATGGACTTAATGATTTAAATAAGACTGTACAAGAAATAGCTAGCGGTGGCGGCAAGTCTGATCATTACACAACAACCGCAAATTACTTTGACAAGCTCATCAAAACAGAGTCAAGAATCACGAAGATAGTCTACGAAGAAAGCGAGGTAACAAAATGAGTTATATAAATAAGTCAGTAAGCATAAACGGCACAGAAAAGGATTTTATAAAAGCATTTGCGAATGAATTAACATCAGCAGACAGCAGAATTACTTGCGAAACAGATATTGACGCAGAGTTTGCTAATGAAGATTCATCTCATATCATTACTATAATTTTTGATGTGAGTAACTGCTATAAGATAAAGCTTATAAGAGCAGTGACGATTAATAAGTCAACTTATCAATATAATATACAGACAGTAATCAATAATGTGGATAAATCAAGTGCAGGCTTGTTTTTTTCAAGTGCTATGAAATTCGTAACAGATATAACGACGAGAACATTTAACTTTATGTTAATTTCAAACGATAACACAGTAGTAATGTTGTTTGGTGATTATAATCAATCTCTGCCGAATGTTTATAAGTACAATTTAATGTCATATCACGAGCAGGACTTTAATGTTATAGCTTATAATTTAAATAGTATAGCAAGCAAAGCGGAGTATATTCGTACAGATGAAAATCATCAAGGTGAAATTTATAAAATAACTAATCGTTTATCTTACAGCAGAGATGAAGATGTAGAAATTATAGAAAGTAAGCCACTTATGCAAAATAATGTTGCAGTACACGATATGAAAAGTGTGTATGATTGCTCAAATGTCACTGCAAATAATATTTTGCTTATCGACAACAACAGATACTTTGCTGTTGATAGCAATACATTGATAAAAATCAAGGAGTGATAAAAATGGATAAGCAAACAACAATACAAGCTGTAATAACAGCAGCTTTTACAGCATTAACTATTTATTTTAATGCTTTAGTAGTACCGCTGGCGGTGTTGTTAGCAATTATGGTATGCGACTATATAACAGGTCTTATAAAGGCATATAAAACCTCACAGCTTAGTTCGAGAGTGGGTATTTTTGGTATTGTAAAAAAGTTATGCTATGGTGTAGCTGTAGTAGTGGCTATGGGGATAGATTACATAATATCGTTAGGTATATCAAGTGTAAATGTCACTGTGCCAAATAATATGACAGTAGCTTTAATTGTTACAATATGGCTTATACTTAATGAAATGATTAGCATACTTGAAAATCTTACTATAATAGGAGTACCTTTACCAAAATTTTTGAAAAAACTTGTAACTAAGCTTAAAATATCAGCAGAAACGGAGGATTAACTGATATGGACTTAACAGACATTGCAATGTACTGCAAAATCAAGCAGTCGGAGCGAGAGGCAGACAAGTATAAACAGCAGTCTGACTTGTATGAGAGCGTTCTCACAGGCGAGGTTACGGAATTTGTCATACCAAGCGACTGGACAGAAATTAGACGAGGTGCATTTAACGCTTGTACTAAGCTGACAAGTGTTACTTTGTCTGATAATATAGCGACAATAGGGGTAACGGCATTTAACTTTTGTTTGAATCTTGAAAGTATAAATATCCCTGATGGGGTAGTAGAAATTAGAGATAATGCTTTTTATGGGTGTACATCTCTTATTAATGTAACAATATCGAACACCGTCACGAAATTAGGAAAATCAGTATTTACCAACTGTTCAAATCTCACTAATGTTACACTTGGCAATAACTTTAATTGCAATAATCTCGACCTATCAGCAAGCACAAAATACAGCGTAGATACGCTCGTAGCAATGCTTACGGCTCTTGCTGACCGTACAGGACAGACAGCGTATACATTGACGCTTGGAGCAACTAATCTCGCAAAGCTCAGTGATGCACAAAAAGCCATAGCGACAGACAAAAACTGGACTTTAGCATAAGGAGGAATTTATATTATGAAATATCGTAAAAAGCCTGTAGTGATTGAGGCTTATCAAACTGATGTGGAAATGACTATAGAAACATTAGAGGGTTCAATGCACGCTTCTGTTGGAGATTACATCATCACAGGTGTAAATGGCGAACAATACCCTTGCAAACCCGATATTTTCGAGAAAACCTATGAGCCTGTAGAGCAATAAATTATACTGGAGGAATTTATATTATGACAGATAAGGATTTTATGAACCTATGCAAAAAAATCGTTGTAGATTATGAAAATAAACATCTTGACAAGTCGGACAACAAACAAATAACAGAAGACGATGTGTTTATCGTTTGGATTTGTAAGATATTACAAAATAATAAAGCACTTGTAAGTACAACGCTTTTTAATGGTATGTATTATGAAATCACTCATAACGGTGATAAGAATGAAACATATATTGATGTGTATAAAAAATGGGAAAATTTTGTTGTTAAACAACTAAAGGAGGAATTTATATTATGATAGCATCAAAAGTAACAGTAGTAAAGCTTGTGCCGAGCGAAAATAAGCACCTCAAAAACATTAGCACTGGCGAGGTTTACGAGGGCGAAATATATCTTGCAAAGTCGCTTAGTGCAAGTGATTTTATCGAAATCAGCGAAGAAGAGTATCAACGAATAAAAGCAGAGGTGGTGGACAATTATGAGTGATTTAGGCAGTATCAGGCAGGTCGGCAACAGATTTTATAACATCAAAGAATACATACTTAAAAGTATTGATGTAAGTAAGCTTGACTTAATCGAAGACGCTGCAGACGGTAGCAAAGCTTGGTGTACAGACACACACGAGCTATATATGCTACATCTCGGCGAATGGATTAAACAATAATGAAAGGAAGCTTTATTATGAAAGAAAAATTAATTGATGTAAGTACTTGGAATGGAAACATCGACTGGGATAAAGTCTATAAATCAGGCGTAAGATACGCTATGATTCGTTCAAGTTTCGGCGTAGAAAATCCTAATCAAATTGATAACAAATTCGTCAGAAACATTGAAAATGCAATCAAAGCAGGCGTTAAATGTGGTATATATCATTATAGTTATGCAAAGTCTGCTGATGAAGCTAAAAAAGAAGCTGATTTTTGCTTAAAAACAATAAAAAACTATAAGATAGATTTGCCTGTTGCTTTTGACATTGAAGATTCTTCACAAACAAAATTAGGCAAAGATGCTCTTACAAGCATTGTCATTGCCTTCTGCGATAGAATTAAGTCTGCTGGCTATACACCGATGTTATACTGCAATCCAAATTGGCTTAATAGCTATCTTCACAAAGATAAGCTATTAGGCAAATATGACTTATGGTTAGCTCATTGGGGTGCATCTTCGCCTGGCTTCGACTGCACCATCTGGCAATATTCAGACAGTGGTACAGTTTCAGGAATTTCTGGAAATGTAGACCTTAATTATATTTATAAGGATTATGGTTCAAGCTCAAAACCAAGTAAACCAACTTCTACAAAACCAACTGAAACGCCTGATAAAACTACTTCAACTATTAAAGTAGGCGATAAGGTTACTGTTAAAAATCCTATAATCTATGGCACAAATAAAACCTTTGCTGTCTATGAAAAGCAATATGATGTTATAGAGATAGTTGGTGACCGAGCTGTTATTGGTATCGGAAATCAGATAACTTCAGCTATTGCAGTAAGCAATATTAGCAAGGTTGGAAGCACAACTTCAACTACAAAATCAGATAAAGTTTATTATACGGTTAAGAGTGGCGACACACTCAGCTACATAGCTTACAAGTACAACACAACAGTAGATAAGCTTGTATCGCTTAACAATATCAAAAACAGAGATTTAATCTATGTCGGTCAGAAGATTAGAGTAAAATAACATAAAATGACTAAGAGCTGTACCCACACGAAAGTGTAGATACAGCTCCTTTTTGTTTGCTATATTTTTTGATTTTTTAATTTTTTCTTAATACAAAATCACTTACTTTAATATAACCATTTTCTTCTGTTATGTATTGGTCATCTGCAAAAACTGTAAAACAAATTTCGTTTATATCTTGCCAAGAATGTTCTTTTGCAAGTTCTGAAAGTTTTTTGCAGAACTTACCACTTTTCAAAGGAAAATCAATGAATTGATTGTGATTAGAATTTTTTACTTGAAATTGTACTTGAGATATTCCTTTAGATAATTCTAAATCAAAACAAAGAAAATAATCTTCCTTACAAAAACTAATCCAATTTTCTGAAGGTGAAAATGAAAAAAGCATCATACTGAATTGACATCCTGGAAGATTTTTTATTGATTGAGGAATATCTATGTTTCCTGATACAAATGAACATCCATTATTCAAAGTCTTTATAATACATATATCTCGTGTTTTCTTAAATGAACTCAGCATTTGAATTGGAGAATATTCAGAATATTGTTCTATGATTTTAAAATCGGAATTTAATGTTTTATGAGGTTTTGCAGTGTTAGAATAAAAATTAATGTCCCCATGATGTTCTTGTGCGTTAATTGCAACTCCAGTATTTTCAGTAATGTTTTGAGTAATTGATACATTTGGTTTTATCAATTTAAGTATATTTTGAAGTTCTTTATCCATCTTTAAGTATTCTTTTAGCATACCTTCTGATTTTAAATATACATCTGGAGTAGAATTAGCTATTTCCTTGATTTTTTCCAATTCTTCATTACTCAAATTCCAGTTAAACAACTTCTTTTGTAAATAATCAGTTGTTATTTTTAAACCATTTTTTAAAATTTCCCATAGTATAGAAGTTAAAAAATCCATAGTTACCTCCAATTAAATTATTTTAAATTTATTATAAATTTATATTACCGAAAAATCAATTCACAATATATACATAAATACATACCTAATTTTATCACAAATGTTAAATGCAAAATTATAAAGTTAATTATCATAAGTTTCCTGGTTGTATTAATTTTCTGCTAAGTTGTGTGTTTTAACTTACACTAAAAAGTAGATTAAAGCTAAATAAAACAATGACAATGTTCGTAAGAAAATAACAAATAACTAACAAAAATCCCTTTAAAACCGCATAAATACCGCAATATCAAATCACCCGCACCA
>OLGD01001246.1_pt1 | contig 40733 bp, 37 predicted proteins | sample 1605311 | NCBI WGS metagenome assembly OLGD01 (sample SAMEA3888917, study PRJEB22519) | human gut metagenome | biome: human gut; feature: human-associated habitat; material: faeces | place: Denmark | collected 2010
CTGCGGGCGGCGGACGCGCCGGCGCTGGAGGCGGACGGGGGCCGGTACCGGAACTGCCCGGCCTTCCCCTTTGACGGGGAGCGGGGGTTCGAGACCTATCGGATCGTGATGCTCCCCGGCGGCGCACTGGAGGCCCAGCCCCATCTGCCGGGGACGGAGGAGTATGTGACCGTCTTCGCCGGGGAGGCGGAGATCGGCCTGCCGGGGGAGACCTACCGGCTCCGGACCGGCGACTCCCTGCGCTTCCCGGCGGACCAGCCCCACCGCTACCGGAACCCGGGGACGGAGGAGACTCAACTCAGTATGCTGATCTGGTACAGGCATTAAAGAACCAGCCCGGGCCTGACGGCCCGGGCTGGGGCATTTTTCAGGAGAGGGGGCCGGGTCACCGCCTCCGCCGGCCCCATAGGAAGCCCAGGGAGAACAGCACCGCCAGCATCAGCAGGGAGAGCGCATTGGCCGCCAAGGTTTCCGGCGGCCCCCAGCTGTGATTGGAAAAGGGGATCACCAGCCGGCAGGCCAGGGAAAACAGCGGGAGGCCGGGGTACTGCCCCAGCCCCGCCAGCAGGAAGCTCCGGGCCTCACTGGAGACAAAGTGGAACTGCCACACGTACAGGGCAAAGCTCACCAGGCTGGGCCACTGGGTCAGCAGCAGGCAGGCGGGGTAGCTCCTTTCGGAGCGGCCGCACAGATGCCCCAGCCAGAGGCAGAACACGATGGCTGCAGGCACCTGGATATAAAATGCCAGTGTAAACAGGAAGGCAGGGCCGTTCAGGGACACGGCGGTGAGCCAGTTGCACAGCCAGCCCCACAGGCCGGGCACCAGGGCCAGCAGCAGGAGCTTCCAGGTCTTCATAGGGCGCCTCCTTTTCAAAAAGAAAGAGGTGTCTCTGCTTGAAAGAAACAGAAACACCTCCTGATGCTTTATTCCATGCTGATAATATAATAGTACACAGGCTGTCCGCCGGAGAGGACCGCCACCTCCGCACCGGGACACACCTCTTCAAACAGGGCCCCGGCCTTCTGAGCGTCCGCCTCCTGCACATCCTCGCCGAAGTACAGGGAGATGAAGGAGGCCTCCCGCCCGGCGGCGTCCTCCGCCAGCTTGTGGAGCAGCGTGTCAAGGGAACCGTCCGTGTCGAAGAGCTTGCCTTCCTCCAGGGCCAGATAATCGCCCTCCTTGATGGCGAAGCCGTCGAAGTCGGAGTCCCGGGCGGCGTATGTGATCTGGGCCGTGGTGACGGAGCTGAGGCTTCCCGTCATGGCGTCAGTAATGGTCTGGGCATCCGGCGCGTCGAAATCCACGTTCATCATGGCGGTGATGCCCTGGGGCACGGTCTTGGTGGGGATCACCACCACCTGCTTCTCCGTCAGGGCGGCACACTGCTGGGCTGCCATAATAATGTTGCCGTTGTTGGGCAGGACGAACACCGTCTCCGCCGGGATCTTGTTCACGCCCTCCAGAATACTCTCGGTGGAGGGGTTCATGGTCTGCCCACCGGACACCACACCGTCGGCCCCCAGGTCCCGGAACACGGCGGCCAGGCCGTCCCCAGCACACACCGCCAGAAAGCCGTAGGGCTTCTCCGGCGCCGCCACGGCGGGCGTTTCTTCCACGGGGACGGACTCCAGCTCCGCCTCCACCGCGTCCAGGTCATCGGTGCTCTGGACGTGCTTGCCCGCGGCCAGGTCGTCCGCCTGGGTCCGCATGTTCTCGATCTTGGCCAGCTCCAGGGTACCGTATTTCTGGGCCTCGTTCAGGGCGTTGCCGGGGATGTTGGTGTGGACGTGGACCTTAAAGGCCTCGTCGTCCTCGCCGATCACCAGACTGTCACCGATGCTGTTGAGATATGTCCGCAGCGGCTCCAGCGAGATATCGGCCATGGCCTTGCGGACGATGAATACCGTGTCGAAGGCGAAGGTGATGTCCTCCGCCGCCATGGTGGCGAAGTCTGCCTTCTCCTCTCTGGACTCGCCAGCCTCCGTCTCGGGCATGGGCTCGCCCCGCAGTTCCGCCAGCATGCCGTCCAGGATCAGGAGATAGCCCTTGCCGCCGGCGTCCACCACGCCGGCCTTTTTCAGCACCGGGTTCATCTCGGTGGTCTGGGCCAGGGCGGCATAGCCCACTCGGATGGCGTCCTCCAGGACCCGCTCCAGGTCCGTCTCTCCGGCGGCGGCTGTGTCCACCGCCTGCTTGGCGGCAAGACGGGAGACGGTGAGTACCGTGCCCTCGGCGGGCTTCATCACCGCCTTGTAGGCGGCGGAGACACCCTCCTGCATGGCGGCGGCGAAAGCGGCGGCGTCCGCAGTCTCCCGGCCCTTCAGGGCCTTGGACAGGCCTCGGAACAGCAGGGAGAGAATGACGCCGGAGTTGCCCCGGGCCCCCCGCAGCAGGGCGGAGGCAGTGACGGAGGCCGCCTGCTCCACAGTGGCGGGCTCGCTCTTGCGCAGCTCCGTCACGGCGGTGCCGATGGTCATGGACATATTGGTGCCCGTGTCGCCGTCGGGCACGGGAAAGACGTTCAGGTCGTTGATGGCCTGCTTCTGGGCCGTGATGACGGCTGCGCCGTGGAGCACCATCCGCTTGAACAGTGCGCCGGTGATTTGTTCGTTCATCTGTCTCGTTCCTCCCTCACAGGGTCATGGAATCCACGCACACGTCCACGTCCTTGACGGTGACGCCGGTGTTCCGGGTGACGACATAGCGCACTTCATTCATGATGGAGCGGCAGACCGCGGGGAGATTGACGCCGTTTTCCACGATGATGTGGAGCTCGATGGAGATGGAGTTGTCGTCGTGATAAGTGATGCTGACGCCCTTGCTCATGGCCTCCCGGCGCAACAGATGCACCAGGCCGTCCGTCATGGAGCGGTAGGCCATGCCCTTGACGCCGAAGCAGTTGGTGGCCGCCATGCCGGTGATGTTGGAGAAGACGGCGCTGCTGACGGTGATATCGCCGTGGTCAGACTTGAATTGAATCATGAGAACGTCCTTTCTTTCCCAGGAGTTTGGCACGAAGGGCGGCGGGCCGCCTGCTCTGGACAGCGGCTGTCCACAGCCTGTACTTTGAGAACCTTATTATATACGATTCCCCGTGAAAGTACAAGTCTAAAAAAGACCCGGCTCCGGCGCGGAAAGCTATTGAAATCTTCCGCGGCTTGCCGTAAAATAGACAAATCACGGGATTTTTCAGAAACTGAAGGCCACAGAGGTGAAGGCTGGAGGGGAAAGGAGAGCGACCCAATGAAAAACAAGGGCCCGCTGTATGTGCTGACCTGCTATGTCATCTGGGGCCTGCTGCCCATCTTCTGGAAGCTGCTGGCCCAGGTGGATTCCTCGGTGGGAGGGAAAACCGGCGTGGATATCCCCCAGGGGAAAAACCTGGTGGGCGCCTTCTGGCAGCCCGTGCGGGTCATCGCGGATCCGGATACCCTGGAAAGCCTCTCCCCCGCCGTCTTTGCCGACGGCATGGCGGTTGGCCGCTGCGGGCTGCGTGGTCTGCGTCAACTGGGGCGTCTACATCTGGGCGGTGGCCAACGGGCACATGATCGACTCCAGCCTCGCCTACTATATGAATCCCATCCTGGCGATCCTGTTGGGGACGGTCCTGTTCCGGGAGCGGCTGACAAAGCTCCAGTGGCTGGCGGTGGCGGTGACCTTCGCGGGACTGGTAATCACTGTCATCCGCTACCGGCAGATCCCCTGGATCGCCCTGGTGATCGGCGGCAGCTTTGCTGTTTACGGGGCGCTGAAGAAGCAGGTCCGTTCCGACGCGGCGGTCTCCACCTTTGTGGAGACGCTGACCCTGGCGCCCTTTGCCCTGGTGCTGATCTTCTGGATGGAGGCCCACGGCACCGGCGCCGCCGGGGTCCTCTCTGGCTGGCAGTGGCTGCTGCTGCCGGTGTCCGGCGTGGTGACCACTGTGCCGCTGATGTTCTTCGCCGCCGGCATGAAAACCACGCCAATGACCCTCTCCGGCATTCTGATGTATATCAACCCCACCATGCAGCAGCTGCTGTCCGTGGCGCTGTATGGAGAGGCATTCACCGCCACCCACGCCATTTTGTTCGGCTTCGTCTGGACGGGGCTGATCCTGTACCTGATCTCCGGCGCCCGCGAGAACCGGAGGCACCGAGAGGAGGAAAAACCATGCGTGTGATTACCGGCACTGCCCGCGGCCGCCGGCTGAAGGAGCTGGAAGGGACGGAGACCCGCCCCACCACCGACCGGGTGAAGGAGGGGCTCTTCAGCGCCCTGCAGTTCGACATCGAGGGGCGCCGGGTGCTGGACCTGTTCGCCGGAACCGGCCAGCTGGGCATCGAGTGCCTCAGCCGGGGTGCCGCCTCTGCCGTGTTCGTGGACCGGCGGGCCGACGCCGTGAAGCTGATTCGGGAGAATTTGAAGCTGACGGAGCTCCAGGACCGGGCCCGGGTAGTGGCGGGGGACTCCATGGAGTTTCTGCGGTCACTGCGGGAGCGGTTTGACATCGTGTTTCTGGACCCTCCCTATGAGGCGGGGCTGCTGGAGCCCGCCGTCGCCCATCTGACAGCGTTTGACATTCTCAATCCCCATGGTATAATTGTGGCAGAACACCCGGCGGACCGGAGCCTTCCGGCGCCTGCGGCGCCCTACCGGGTGCGCCGCACCTACCGTTACGGCAGGATCGCCCTGACGCTGATCCGCCGGGGCGGAGACCGAGAAAACGAGGAATGACCCCCATGAGAACAGCGATTTGCTCCGGCTCTTTCGACCCCATCACCCTGGGGCATTTGGATATCATCCGGCGGGCGGCTGCCTGCTTTGACCGGGTCTGTGTCTGTGTCAGCCCCAACGCTGAAAAGCGAAACCAGATGTTCACACCGGAGCAGAAGCTCCAGCTGGTGCGGACGGCGGTGGCGGACCTGCCCAATGTGGAGGCGGAGCTGTGGCCGGGCCTGCTGGCGGATTTCGCGGTGCGGCACCATGCCTCCGCCATCGTCCGGGGCGTGCGCAACACCACGGACTTTGACGTGGAATATCAGATGGCTCTCATCAACCGGGGGATCCATCCGGAGCTGGAAACGCTGCTACTGCCTGCCAGCGCGGCATATCAGCACTTCAGCTCCTCCATGGCTCGGGAGATGATCCGCTATCACCAGCCGCTTGAAAACTATTTGCCCGCGTCCATCGTGCCTCTGGTGCGGGAGATGACGGAAAAGAAGGAAGGATGAGTCCCATGGCAAATGATGTGAACCGTTTGATCGATATGCTGTACGAGCGGATCGAGGACGCCAAGTCCCCGGCCCTGAAACCCAATATGAGCATGGTGGACCGGGACGAGCTGCTGGATCTGCTGGACGAGCTGCGGGCCCAGCTGCCGGTGGAGATCAAGCGCGCCCAGGAGCTGCTCTCCGCCCGGGACAAGTTTGTGGAGGATGCCAAACGGGACGTGGACCGGATGATGCGTCAGGCGGAGCTGGATGCCAAGACCAAGGTGTCCGACAGCGAGGTGCTCTATGCGGCCAAGGAGAAGGCCCGCCAGATGGTGGCCCGGGCGGAGGAGCGCTGCCGCCAGTTGTACCAGGTGACCAATGAGTATGCCGAGGACGCCCTGGCCCGCACGGAGGAGGCGGTGCAGATGGCGCTGGATGAGGTGAAGCAGCAGCGGGTGCGGTTCCGCAGTGCCTCCGCTGCCAAAATGCAGGAGCAGCGGGACAAGCTGGACGGCAGGACCCCGCCCCAGGAGGATGGCGGCGAGGAGTGATGCCGCAGGTCAACCGTAATCTTAAAAATTTGTGAAAAACGCCAAAGGATTTGGCGAAACTTTTTTGGAATACTCTAGATGTTGCGGAGAAAATGAAAAAAAGCACCCCATGGCACAAGTTCTTGCGTCATGGGGTGTTTTTTATTTTACGTAAACTTGTCAAAGAGATGTCGAACATCTGTTTTAAAATGGCGATTTTGGCCGAAAAATGCCATAATTTGGCGTTCTTAGCGGCGGTTTTCCCGGAAAAAACTGCTTGCAATCCCGGCCAATTTCGCTTATACTCAGAGCATGTGGTGGGGAAAAGTGGGTAAAAGTAGAGATTAAGTGCCAAAGAGACCCCATCCAGACCCAAAAAACGCGGGAAAGGGGGGATCAACCGTGGCCAGGCTGTTGGGAAAATCCAACAACAGCATCGACTCCAAGGGCCGTCTGGTGATCCCCTCCGCCATGCGGGAGGCCCTGGGCGACACGTTCTACATTACCATCGGCGCGGAGCACTGCCTGACCATTTACCCTCAGGCCAAGTGGGACCAGATGTCCGAGGAGATGGACGACCTCTCCTATACAGAGGCCCGGGCGCTGACGCTGCTATACGCCAACGCCGTCCAGTGTGAGCCGGACGCCCAGGGGCGGGTGCTGATCCCTGCCAGCCTTCGGGCCCACGCGGGACTGAAAAAGACCGCCACCATCGTGGGATTGAATTCCTTCGCCGAGATCTGGGACGAGAAGACCTGGACGGAGCGGGAGCAGCGGATGCTGGAGAGCGACGATATGGCCGCGGCCATGGACGCCCTGGCCCGGGTGGTGGATACCAGCGTAACGGATACCCCGGGTATCTTTACCTCCTTCTTTGGGCCAGACCCCTTTAACCTGACCGCCGTGGTGATCCTCACCTCCCTGGGCACCTGGAGCTTGCCCCAGATGACCCAAAAGTTTTACGCCATCAAAAACGAGGCGGCCATCGTAAAGGGTACGGTGATCTCCACCCTGTTCGCCGTGGTGGTGGCGGGGGGCTGCTACTTCTTAGGCGGCTTCGGCAGGCTGCTCACAGGGGAAGTGGACGTGGCTGCCCAGGGCTATGACGTGATCATCCCCACCATGTTCCGCCACTTCTCTCCCGTACTGCTGGGGCTGGTGGTGGTGTTGGTATTGGCGGCTTCCATGAGCACCCTTTCTTCCCTGGTGCTGACCGCCAGTTCCACCCTCACATTGGATTTGATTGAGAAAAAAAAGTGTGCTAATATAAATGAAACTAGGCAATTGCGTACCATCCGCCTGTTGATCGTACTGTTCATCGTGCTTTCCGCGGTCATCGCCATTGTCCAGTACAAGTACAATTTCGCCTTTATCGCCCAGCTGATGGGCCTCTCCTGGGGGGCCATGGCCGGCGCGTTCTTGGGGCCCTACCTGTACGGCCTCTACAGCAAGCGGACCACCGTGGCCGCCGTATGGGTCAGCTACATCCTGGGCGTTGGATTGATGCTGCTGAATATGTTCTTCCAAGCGTCCTTCCCGGCCTGGCTCCAATCCCCCATCAATTGCGGGGCCTTCGTGATGCTGCTGAGCCTGGTGGTTACGCCTTTGGTCAGCGCGGTTACACCCCAGGTCTCCCAAGAACACGTGGAGCGCGTATTTGCCTGCTATGGCCAAACGGTTACCGTAACGGTCACGGATTCCATCGGGGAATCGGGCGTGGAACACCCCTAAGCAAAGGGGCCCATAGAAGCTTTGGGGCGGGGGCCGCGCTGCGGCCGCCAGCCCTTTGCCATATTATTTCTAAGGAGGAACCGCCATGAAAACACTGATGCTCGGTAATGAAGCGGCGGCCCGGGGCCTTTATGAGGCTGGATGCGCCATGGTGTCCAGCTATCCCGGCACGCCCAGCACGGAGATTACCGAGTTTGCCGCCAAGTATGAAGAGATCTACGCAGAATGGGCGCCCAATGAAAAAGTCGCCATGGAGGCGGCCTTCGGGGCTGCCCTGGCCGGCCGCCGCAGCTTTTGCGGCATGAAGCACGTGGGCCTGAACGTTGCAGCCGATCCCCTGTTTACCATTTCCTATACAGGCGTAAACGCCGGCATGGTCATCGGCGTAGCGGACGACGCGGGGATGCACAGCTCCCAAAACGAGCAGGATTCCCGCCACTATGCCATGGCCGCCAAGCTTCCCATGCTGGAGCCTGCAGATTCGGAGGAAGCCTTGGCCTTTGCCAAGCTGGCCTATACCATTTCCGAGCAGTTTGACACCCCGGTGCTGTTGAAGATGTGCACCCGGGTCGCCCACGCCCAAAGCCTGGTGGAGACCAGCCCCCGGCAGGAGCCGCCCCAGAAGCCCTATGTGAAAAACCCCCAAAAGTATATCATGATGCCCGGCAACGCCAAGCGGCGCCATCCCGTGGTGGAGGAGCGGCTGGAGGCCCTGCGCCAATACGCGGAGACCACCCCCGCCAACCGTTGGGAGAAAGGCAGCTGCAATGACATCGGCATCATTACCCACAGCACCAGCTATCAATATGTAAAGGAAGCCTGCGGGGACAAGTATCCGGTATTGAAGCTGGGTATGTCCTATCCCATGCCGGACCAGCTGATCAAGGATTTTGCCGCCTCGGTGAAGCTGCTGGTGGTGGTAGAGGAGTTGGACGGCTTCATCGAGGCCCATTGCCGGAGCCTGGGCCTGGCCCTGTGCGGCAAGGATTATTTCCCGCCCATCGATGAGCTTTCCCAGAACCTTGTGGCTGCAAAGCTGGGGTTGCCGGTTCCCAGCGGCAAGGCCTTGGACGCCCAGATCCCCCCCCGGCCGCCAGTGATGTGCGCAGGCTGCCCCCATCGTGGCCTGTTCTATACCCTGGCCAAGCAGAAACTCACCGTCATGGGGGATATCGGCTGCTATACCCTAGGGGCTGTGGCGCCCTTGAACGCCATCGACGCGGTGGTGTGTATGGGGGCTTCCATCTCAGGGCTACATGGGTTCAATAAAGCCCAGGGCGCGCCAGATGGCAAGGTCGTGGCAGTGATCGGGGATTCCACCTTCATGCATTCCGGCATGACGGGCTTGGTGAACGTGGCCTACAATGCGTCCAACAGCACGGTGATCATCCTGGATAACTCCATCACCGGTATGACCGGCCATCAGCAAAATCCCACCACCGGCTATAACCTCAAGGGCGATCCCGCCGCCAAGGTGGACCTGGTGGCCCTGTGCAAGGCCATCGGCATTCCCCGGGTACGGGTGGTGGACCCCTACGACCTAAAGCAGTGCGACACAGTTATAAAGGAAGAAGTAGCCGCCGAGGAGCCCTCTGTCATCATCTCCCGCCGGCCCTGCGCCCTGCTCAAATATGTGAAGCATAAAGCGCCCCTTACCGTGGACCGGGATGCCTGCAAGAGCTGCCGCATGTGCATGAAGATCGGCTGCCCGGCCATCAGCATGCAGGATGGCAAGGCCATGATCGACAATACCCTGTGTACCGGCTGCGGCGTGTGCGAACAGCTTTGTAACTTCGGTGCCCTGAAGGCTTCCAAGGAGGGATGAGCATGGAAACCAAAAATATCATGATCGTCGGCGTAGGGGGCCAGGGCTCCCTGTTGGCCAGCAAGCTGCTGGGCAAGCTGTTTTTGAGCCGGGGCTATGACGTAAAGGTCTCGGAGGTGCACGGCATGAGCCAGCGGGGCGGCTCGGTGGTGACCTATGTGCGCTATGGGGGCAAGGTCTATTCCCCCATCATCGACAAGGGGCAGGCGGATTTCATCCTTTCCTTTGAATTGCTGGAAGCCGCCCGCTGGACGGAATACCTTAAGCCCGGCGGCCGGATCGTCACCAACACCCAGCAGATCAACCCCATGCCTGTAATTACCGGCGCCGCCCAATACCCCCAGGGCCTGGTGGAAAAGATGCGCCAGGCGGGCATGGATGTGGATGCCTTTGACGCCCTTTCCCTGGCGGAGGAAGCCGGTTCTGCCAAGGCGGTAAACATCGTATTGCTGGGCCGTCTGTCCAAGAGCTTTGACTTCTCCCAGGCGGAATGGGAACAGGCCATCCGCGAGAGCGTGCCTCCCAAATTCCTGGAGCTGAACCTGCGGGCCTTCGCCCTGGGGGCCAGCGCGTAAATCCAACAAATTGAGCCGGGCTGCGGCCCAGCCAATCGATCTTTTTTACCCATAAGAAAGGAACACGACCCCAACATGGAACGCTACTACCAACCCGAGATCGAGTGCGCCAGCCGGGAGCAGATCCTGGCCTGGCAAAATGAACGCCTGGTCAAACAGGTGCAGAACGTCTGGGACAATGTCCCCTACTACCGTAAAAAGATGGAAGAAAAGGGCCTGACCCCTGGCGATATTAAGGGTGTTGCGGATCTAAGCAAGCTGCCCTTTGTCACCAAGGACGACCTAAGGGAAGCCTATCCCTACGGCCTCACCGCCCGGCCAATCAAGGATTGCGTGCGCATCCAGTCCACCTCCGGCACCACCGGCAAGCGGGTGGTGGCCTTCTATACCCAGCATGACCTGGATCTGTGGGAAGATTGCTGCGCCCGGGCCATCGTGGCGGCCGGCGGCACCAACGAGGACGTGTGCCATGTCAGCTATGGCTACGGCCTGTTCACCGGCGGCCCCGGCCTCAACGGGGGCAGCCATAAGGTGGGCTGCCTGACCCTGCCCATGTCCTCCGGCAATACGGACCGGCAGCTCCAGTTCATGGTGGACCTGGGCTCCACCATCCTGTGCTGCACCCCTTCCTATGCTGCCTATCTGGCGGAAACCGCCATTGAGCGGGGCCTAAGGGACAAGCTCAAGCTTAAGGCCGGCATCTTCGGCGCGGAAGCCTGGAGCGAGGAGATGCGCCAGGATATCCAGCGCAAGCTGGGCATCAAGGCCTATGACATCTACGGCCTCACGGAGCTCAGCGGCCCCGGGGTCAGCTACGAGTGCGCCGAGCAGACGGGGATGCACATCAACGAGGACCACTTCATCGCCGAGATCATCGATCCCGTCACCGGCGAGGTGCTCCCTGAGGGCGCCAAGGGCGAATTGGTATTCACCTCCATCACCAAGGAGGCCTTCCCCCTGCTTCGGTACCGGACCCGGGATATTTGCGTGCTGTCCTCCAAGCCCTGCTCCTGCGGCAGGACCCACATGAAGATGTCCAAGCCCATGGGCCGCAGCGACGATATGCTCATCGTAAAGGGCGTCAACGTATTCCCCTCCCAGATCGAGACGGTGCTGTTGGAGCAGGGCTACGCCGCCAACTACCAGATCATCGTGGAGCGGATCAACAACTCCGACGTGCTGGAGGTCCAGGTGGAAATGACCCCCGACGCCTTCTCCGACCAGCTCAGCCAGGTGGCCAACCGGGAGAAGCAGCTGGTCAACGCCCTCAAGGCCATGCTGGGCATCTACGCCAAGGTGCGGCTGGTGGCCCCCAAGTCCATCCAGCGCAGCGAAGGCAAGGCCGTGCGGGTCATCGACAAGCGGAAGATCTAAGAAAGGAGCCCATCCGTTATGACGATTCATCAGATTTCTGTGTTTCTGGAAAACCGGCCCGGGCAGCTGGCGGAAATCACCTCCGCCCTCTCCGCCAGCCAGATCGACCTGCGGGCCATCAACATCGCCGAGGTCACCGACTATGGTGTGCTGCGCCTTATCGCCGATCAGCCTGAGCGGGCAGCCTCCGTGCTGCTGGAAAAGGGCTTCATCCTCTCCATGACCCCGGTGGTGGCGGTGGGCGTGCCGGACGCCCCCGGCGGCCTGGCCGCCGTGATGGAGGTCTTTGCCCAGCACCAGGTGGATGTGGAATATATGTATTCCGCCTTTGGCCGCAGCGGCGACCAAGCCTTTATGATCTTCCGGGTGGCGGATACGGACAAGGTGGATCAGATCCTGCGCGCCGCCGGCATCACCCCGGCGGACCCCGCGGCCATGGGTATGCGTTAATTCAGCAGAGAGAGAAAGAAGGAACGTTTTTTATGAAGGACATCAGCCGTAAAACAGAGCAATTTACCGATTCCGTCATCCGCCGTATGACCCGCATTTCCCTGGCCTGCGGCGCCATCAACCTGGCCCAGGGCTATCCGGATTTCGATCCGCCCAAGGCCATCACCGACCGGCTGGCCCAGATCAGCGCCATCGGCCCCCATCAGTATCCCATTACCATGGGCGCCCCCAACTTCCGCCAGGCCCTGGCCAAAAAATGCGGCCATTTCATGGGCCTGAACTTGGACCCGGACACCAATATGGTGATCACCATCGGCTCCACCGAGGCCATGGTGGATACCATTTTCGCCCTCACCAACCCGGGGGATAAGATCATCATGTTCTCCCCCTACTTTGAAAACTACCGGGCCCAGGCCATCATGGCGGACTGCGAGCCCATCTTCGTGCCCCTGGTCCCCCCCACCTTCCACTTTGACCCCAACGTGCTGGAGGATGCCTTCAAGCAGGGAGCAAAGGCCATTTTGATCTGCAACCCCTCCAACCCCAGCGGCAAGGTGTTTACCGAGGAGGAGCTCAAGCTCATCGGGGATATGGCCATCCGCTATGACACCTACGTGATCATGGACGAGGTGTACGAGCACATCGTTTACGCCCCCCATAAGCACGTCTATATGAGCACCCTGCCCGGCATGTGGGAGCGGACGGTATCCTGCAGCTCCCTGTCCAAGACCTATTCCATCACCGGCTGGCGGCTGGGCTATGCCATTGCCCCCCAGCATCTGATGGATCGGATCAAGCAATTCCACGACTTCAACACCGTGGGCGCCCCCTCCGTGCTGATGGAGGCCGCCATTGCGGGCCTGGAGATGCCGGATCGCTACTACGAGGAATTCGGCGCCCATTACGCCCACATGAAGGCCCTGTTCACCAAGGGCCTGGACGACATCGGCATCCAGTATACGGATCCCCAGGGCGCTTACTTCGTGCTGGCCAACATCGGCCAATACCTGAAGCCCGGCCAGACCGACGTGGAGTTCTGCGAGGAAATGGCCCGGAAGGTGGGCGTGGCCTGCGTGCCCGGCACCTCCTTCTTCAAGGAGAACGTCAACGACATCATCCGGGTCCACTTCGCCAAGAAGGACGATACCCTGATGGAGGCCCTGAACCGGCTATCGGACATCAAGACCAAGATGGCCTAAGCCCCATCGCAACGCCAAAGGGACAGCGAGCTTCGCTGTCCCTTTTCCTTTTACGGCTCCCCGTCCTCTTCTGGGTCCGGCGCTTCCCTTTTATCCAGCACCAGGTCCAATACCACCATCAACCCTGCAAACAGCACCCCCACTACCGGCCAATAGACTCTAGCAAACGCCCAGTTATGATCCTCCAGGCCAACGGCCAGGAAGATGGCCGTCGCCAATAGCCAATATAGGCCGCTGAGCTGCTCTTTCAACCTGCTGCGGGCTTTGCTGCGGCTTTTCTCCTTTGGGGAATACGACCCCTCTTGCAGCAGCTTTTCCATGGCCGCCCAGGGTACCCCCACCAGGATCAACGTCGCCACCCCCAAGCCGCTCAGAGCAAACATGCAGCACAGCATCACGATGCTGACCCATTCATCTTCCCTGGCCGCGCTTAGAAACAAGGGGGCCGCCCCCAGGATACACAAGCAGGCGCCCAGGATATTGCCTCGGACATAGGTGGAATGGTATTCCCTGCGGCGTTCTTTCACCATGCCTAGTACGCCATATTCGGCGTGGAAGGGTTCCTTTTCTAAAAAGTCGTAGGAATTGCTTTGGGAACCGCAATAGATGAATAGGCCCACCGCCGCCGCCACCAGCACCAGCAGGATCGTCAGGCCCACGCCCCCCGCCATGTTTTCCGTGATGGGCAAACGCCCGGTCTCCGCTGCGCCCCCCAGCAAAAGCATGGGGATGATTCCCAGGATGCACAGATAGGTCCCCAGGGCGATCTGCTTGGCCGCCTGCCGCCGCAGGGCCAGATACCGGCCCGCTTCCTCCAAGCTCACCTGGCGGATGGATTCCTCCTCTTTGGTAAACATCTCGGTCTCCTGCTCGTCTTTGAGAAGGTAGTCCACCGTTACCCCAAATAACCGGCTCATGGCTAGGATCCGCTCGATGTCAGGGATGGTTTGCGCACCCTCCCACTTGGATACCGCCTGCCGGGATACCTGCAGCTTATCCGCCAGCTCCTCCTGGGACCAGCCGCTGCGCTTGCGCAGCAGCGCGATCTTTTCCGCCAAAATCAATTTCAATCATCCTTTCCGCTTCCCCGTCTCCGGTTCCGCCAGGGTTATTTTAGCAGGTTCCCCGGTTGACAACCACCAAGCGCGCTGTATTCTTTGTCACTTGACAGTTGCGTTTTCCCTTTTCCCCCTGTTTTTCGATTGCTGCAAGTTTTTTGTGCTCCTCATTTTTCCGATACAGAATATAAATAATAAACAAAACAGCAGCTACAGCAATAAAAAACAATACTCCAATTATAATCTTACTTTTTATATCCACACGATATATCTGATATGTAAATATGTATACAATCATGAGAAAATACAGATAAATAAGTACACAAAAAATAACTATTCTTATATCAATTTTTACTCTCTGATTAAACTTATGCCACAGATAAATAACTGCCGGATATAACATCGCAAGAATTGTAATCTGAACAAGATATGCCTGTGTTACATAGACTTGTGTCGTAAAATCAGTTGAATTAGGCCACAGCATATAAATAACATTTGCCATAAGTGCAACAAAAACACACAATCCTGCCGCAATCATGCACCTTAAAATGCTGTCCTTAAATGCCAATTTTACACCAACAAAAAGTAATGTTGTTGTTACTACTATCATGATTACTGCCGAAGCCTGCCCTTGTTCTCCAAGATGAAGCACCTTATACAAAGTCGGCACAAATACAACCGCACACACAATAACAGTAGACAAAAACTTTGATTTCCTCGGCGTGAGCATAAATGTCAATGCTATAAATATCATGTAGTTTGCTATCCAATACAGTAGAAAATTAAATGTACTAATCATATCTGCACCTGTCGGTCAGCTTATATTATGATTGTTCCGAAATTTTTTCATTCAATTCATTAATCATTCTTAATGCTGATTCTTTATCCTTTCCACCTATATATTTTGTAACTGAAAGCTGGTCATAAAAATCATGGCGTATCTTTGCCATACCCTCAATTTTATTAATAAGCTGCTCATATTCATATGATTCCTTTTTCCTTGCTATCTCAAGCTCTTTAATATAATTAATCTGCATCTGTTCTTCGTTCTTTCTGTAGATAAGGTACAAAAGAAAAATCATTGCAACAAATTCAATCAATATTACCGGCAAAAAAATAAACACACGTTTTTTCACTTCTTCAAGATAGTACAACACAAGATATGTCAATATCGTAAAATAAACCGCCGCCATAATTGACATAATCGCAAAACTTCCACTTATCTGCTGCGTTTTTTTCGTCTTATTCCACAGCCATACAACAATAATAAACAAAGCTGCCATTGTCGGAATCTGAATAATATAAGACATCGTATATATAATGCTGTCCATCTGTCTTTCGCTTCCAAGAATAAGAATATGTATAATCCCCGTAAATATAGGAACAAGCACGCCTATCGCTGCAACTGTTATACATTTCAGCAAATTTTCTTCAAAAGCCAGCTTCATTGCTATTATAAGTGCAGCCTGCAAAATAAGTGATATAATTACACTTTGCATGCCACTGTCGTCATAGACATAGAAAAACTTGTATGTGGCTCCGAAAAAACCTGACATAAACATAATAATAAATGCCGATAATTTTGATTTTTTAGGTGTCAGCATAAATGTAATAGCTACCAGTTCAATACTAGAGCCAAAAAAATACAAAAAGAAATTAATCGCAGTTATCATATGCTTTCCTCCTGATTATTCGTATATACAAGAGAAACCATAGTACTGTATATGCCATCTTTAAAACCGTATTCAAGCCTTCCGTTGTACTGCTGTGCTATGTCTTCAAGAATTTTCATTCCCCATCCGTGTTCTGAACTTCTGATTTTCTTTTTCTGATTCTTATCTGCCGAATTTTTAACAAGAACATTCATATAATCGCCCGAATAATCACACTTTACACTGATAAAACGCTTACTCTTATCTTCAATTTCAAGACATGCATTAATTGCATTGTTAAGTATGTTTGAAAATATGCTGCAAAGATGCAGATTGGAAATATTAGTATTTTCTCCGGCTTTTACTGAATATTCAGCCTTAATACCATTCTGTTTTATAATTCTGTCTTTATCTTCAAGAACAGCATTAACAATCATATTTTTGCAGAATCTCTTTTCTCCCGTACTTCTTACTTTCGCCTCAAGTGCCTCTATAGATGATGCAATCTTATCACCATCCTCATTATCCGTATACATAACAAGAATCTGCTTCAATTCTTCATTATATTTGTTTTTAAGTTCGTGAAGTTTCTTCTCATCCTGCTCAATATTTTCTTTATTCAGCTTCATAAGTTCGAGTTCTTTTCTCTGATTTTCAATATTGTAATCGAGTTCGTCCTTTGCCCACAAACTATATACGATATATAACAGTACACTGTCTATAAGACATCCAATAACGGTTGTAACCGCTGAAATAGCAAGATTATTATAATTTTCACCAACATAACAATAAGGTACTACCATCAGCTGGCTGAGCGGAAATATTACAATAAAAAGATTCATAATATTAAACCGCGGTGATTTTTTCCTTTTTTTAATAAATGCCAGCACATAAATTAAAATAATCTGTAAAACACTGCATATAATAACTGTTTTTAAAATTACATCCTGTGCTTCAACATTTAATGTTTTTAATAAAATAAACTCGCATAATTCTATTACAAAACTTAATAATATAGCAATCAGACTTTTCTTTATTTTTTTATTTTTCCCAGATTCCTTATCCAAAAAAACACTTACTGCATATATAATTTTTGCTGTTGCAATTATAAACCCTGTTTCTAAAAGTACTTTCACATCTTCTCTCCCATGTATTTAAAAAATAAATCAGACAATTCTTTTCTTTTGAGTCTGCTCACCGAAACTTGCTCACCATTGTCCATAACAACATATTCTTTTTCAATACGCTTCACATGATTAAAATTAATGATGAAACTTCTGTGACACTGGTAAAAATCATCGGGAAGCTGTTTTAAAATCTGCTGCAGCGAATCATATACCATAATATCTTTCTTATCAGTATATATATAAACATTATGGTTGCTGCCCTCTATATATATTATTGATTCATATGCTACCGTCTGAATCTGTCCACGCTGTTTTATTACAAGCTTTTGTAAATTCATATTTCTTTTTGAATTTTCAATCTTATCTATAATCTTTATTACACGGTCCTTTTTTACAGGTTTTTTTAGATAGCCTTCAATATTGGTCCGCTGCATAAATACATCTTCTATATACTCCTGCGAATATCCTGTAAAAAATATAAGCCGTGTATCAGGTGCCTTATCATAGAGCCATGCAGCATAATCAATACCATTCTTTTTCTCTTTCCAATCAATATCCATCATTACAATATCATATCTGCTGCCATCTTCTACATCCCTCATAAACCTATCAATATCATTAAAACATTCGATTAAGTTTACTCTGTTAGTTTCAATAAGAACATTCCTCACATCATTCAATGCTTCCATTGAATCATCACAAACTGCAATATCCATATTTATACGCTCCCGTTTATACATATTAATAAAATATGCCTTTTACTTATAAAATAATATTAACATTATTTTTGACATTTTTCTATATTTTTCTTGAATTTTTTTAACATTTTTACTTGCAATTTAAAAATATTGTGTTATATTATCAATATACATTTTATAAATTTGGTGGTTATATATGGATTTACAGTCTCTTACAAAACAACTTATATATGATGAACACAATATCGAAACTCCCGATATCTATCAAAAGTTTGGCATTGTCTGTCCTGAATATTCATCCCGTGATATAGAAGTAAAGGAATATCCCATGCCCGACAAGGAGCATTTATTTACTCTGCTATGGGATATACCTGATAACAGCAGCCTTTATGCAACTATTCTTCCATGTGATACACCATTTACATACAGCTGTCATTTTAAACATGGCATGAGAACCCAGATGCACTCACATGAATATCTTGAATTATTTTATATTATTGACGGAGAATACCGTCAGAAGATTCTCGGCAGCGAATTCACATTCCATAAAGGCGAACTGTGCCTTATAGATAAGAACTGCCAGCATCAGGAGATTCTTGACAGCAGTAATGCAACTATTCTGTTTCTTGGCATAACTAACTTCATGTTTGACGATATTGTAAAACATCATGTTACGACAGAACGTATTTCTTCTTTTTTAAGCACTGCATTACTTGAACAGAAAACTTTACAACAATATCTTCACTTCCGTCCACATTCCGACGGAGAAGTTTTAATGGAGCAGACACTTACAAGCCTTGTTGAAGAACTAAAGCGGCATGATGAAGCCTCTCCTTTTATATGTCAGGGACTTCTCATAAGAATTTTTCACATCCTTAGTACCAAATATGAATTTTCCCTGTCAAAGCAGCTCCGCAAGCGTATGAATTGGATTCTTTTTGAAGAAATCACTAATTATATCAATAATAATCTTAATAATATTTCAATTATGCAGCTTTCCAATGAATTTCATTTTCAGGAAGATTACTTTAACCGGCTGCTCAAGAGCCAGACTGGTCTCACATATACGGAATATCTTCAGTCACTGCGTCTCAAAAAAGCTGAAGACATGCTGATTAACACTGACCACACAATTGACACGATTTCCCATGAAGTCGGATACCAGAACAAAGGATATTTTTATAAAATTTTCACTGACAAATATAAGATTACGCCGGCACAGTTCCGTAAGAAAAATAAGTCATAAAAAACTTTGTTGATTTAATTTTACATAAAAATGAAAATGCAGAGCCAACCATTTAGTATGCTCTGCATTTTCTATAGAATTATGTAAGAAAAGGTATCTATTATGGCAAATTTATTTAATCATATAGTTACATATCCCATTTCCAATCCCTGATTTCCGGCATATCAATACCATATTCATGGATATACTGTTTATGTTCAACAAGCTTGTCATTCATTTCCTGAACAAGATATGAACCCCTGTTGCCAAGCTGTGGAAGATACTTAACAGCATTCTTTACAAGATGGAAACGGTCAATTTCATTCTGGACACGCATATCGAATGGAGTTGTGATAGTTCCTTCTTCCTGATATCCATATACATGAATGTTTCTGTTAGTTCTTCTGTATGTAAGTTCGTGAATAAGTGTATGGTAACCATGGAATGCAAATATGATTGGTTTATCTTTTGTAAACAATGCATCATATTCTGCATCACTTAATCCATGTGGATGCTTTGACTTAGGCTCAAGCTTCATAAGGTCTACTACGTTGATAACACGAATTTTAATCTCCGGAAGTGCCTTTCTTAAAATTGTAACTGCTGCAAGAGTCTCAAGTGTAGGTGTATCACCGCAGCATGCCATAACAATATCAGGTTCCTGACCCTGGTCGTTACTTGCCCATTCCCAGATACCGATACCCTGTGTACAATGCTTTACAGCCTGCTCCATTGTGAGCCACTGCTGTCTTGGATGCTTAGATGTAACAAGTACGTTTACATAGTTACGGCTTCTGATACAATGGTCAAAACATGAAAGAAGACAGTTAGTATCCGGTGGAAGATAAAGTCTTACAACATCTGCTTTCTTATTGGCAATATGGTCAAGGAATCCCGGATCCTGATGTGTAAATCCGTTATGATCCTGCTGCCATACATTTGAACTTAATATAAGATTTAATGATGCAATAGATGCTCTCCATGGAAGCTGGTTACATACCTTCAGCCATTTTGCATGCTGTGCACACATTGAATCTACAACTCTGATAAATGCTTCATAACTTGCAAAGAATCCATGACGTCCTGTAAGAAGATACCCTTCAAGCCAGCCTTCACACATATGCTCACTGAGCATTGAATCCATTACACGTCCGTCCTGTGCAAGGAATTCATCTGTATCATATTTTTCATTATTCCAGTCACGGTTAGTAACTTCAAATACTTTTCCAAGTCTGTTTGACATAGTCTCATCAGGTCCGAATATACGGAAATTCTTGGCATCATCATTCAACTTAAATATATCTCTTACAAATCCGCCAAGTTCAATCATATCCTGTGCTTCAACGGCACCCGGCTTAGGAACGTCAATTCCGTACTCACGGAAATCTGGAAGTCTCAAATCTCTTAAAAGCTTACCACCGTTAGCATGTGGATTAGAACCTATTCTTCTGTCACCTACAGGTGCAAGTTCTTTAAGTTCAGGTATAAGCTTTCCGTTCTCATCAAAAAGTTCTTCAGGATGATAACTTTCAAGCCAGTTCTTAAGCATATCAAGATGTTCAGGCTTATCCATCATGATAGGTACCTGATGTGCCCTGAATGAGCCTTCAATCTGATTGCCATCTACTTCCTTTGGACCTGTCCAGCCCTTTGGTGTACGAAGTACAATCATAGGCCACTTAGGTCTTTCTGTATTATTATTTTCTCTTGCGTCTTTCTGGATTGCTTTAATCTCATCCATTACAGTATCAAGAGCTTCTGCCATCTTTCTATGCATTTCCATAGGATCACTACCCTCAACAAAATATGGCTTCCAGCCGCATCCGTCAAAGAAATGCTCAAGTTCTTCATGTGAAATACGTGCAAGAACTGTAGGATTGCTTATCTTATATCCATTAAGATGAAGAATAGGAAGAACTGCACCATCTGTCTTAGGATTTAAGAACTTATTACACTGCCATGATGTTGCAAGAGGACCTGTCTCTGCCTCACCATCACCAACTATACAGGCTGCAATAAGATCAGGGTTATCAAATACTGCACCAAATGAATGTGCAAGTGAATAACCAAGCTCACCACCTTCATTGATTGAACCAGGTGTCTCAGGTGCAACGTGGCTTGAAATACCGCCCGGAAACGAGAACTGCTTGCAGAGCTTTTTAAGTCCATCCATATCCTCTCCGATGTTTGGATATACTTCACTGTAAGTTCCTTCAAGATATGTATTGGCTACAAAGAAATTTCCGCCATGGCCCGGACCTGAAATAAGAATCATATCCTGATCATATTTTTTAATTACTCTGTTCAAATGAACATATACAAAATTCTGTCCCGGAACTGTTCCCCAGTGACCAACAATCTTCTTTTTTACATGTTCCATAGTAAGCGGCTCACGTAAAAGTGGATTATCAAGTAAATAAAGCTGTGCTGCTCCGAGATAGTTTGCTGCACGCCAGTAAGCATCCATCTTTTTAAGGTATTCATCTGTAACAGGCTGTTTTTCAACAACATTTGTTTCTGCCATGTCGCTTTCCTCCTAAACTCATTCTTCTATAAATCTTTTTGTTTGATTTTGTTATATTTTAGACAATGATTTTATTCTTTACAATTCCCAAATCCTATTACTTTTTTCAAAAGTTACCTATTCCGACTTGTATTAATGTGTATAAAGCAAGTCAAAACTACAGCTTTACACAAACTTAATAATCATAATCAATTTATTACATATTTTTATCAGAAAATTTAATGCAAATCCACCAAATTATTTTGACATTTTGGTGCTAATTTGTTAAAATAATAGCAAAGGTATTTACATCTTGATTTTTTAAATAAAACATGGAGGAACTATTATTATGGTAAACAGAATTGTATTAAACGAAACATCTTATCATGGTGCAGGAGCTATCAACTCAATTCCTGATGAAGTAAATGTACGTGGATTTAAAAAGGCATTTGTATGTTCAGACCCTGACCTCATCAAGTTTAATGTAACAAAGAAGGTTACTGACGTTCTTGACAAAGCAGGGCTTGCCTATGAGATTTATTCAAATATCAAACCAAATCCTACAATTGAAAATGTACAGACCGGTGTTGCAGCATTCAAAGCTTCAGGTGCTGACTACATAATTGCAATCGGCGGCGGTTCATCAATGGATACAGCAAAGGCTGTCGGCATTATCATCAACAATCCTGAGTTTGCTGATGTCAGAAGCCTCGAAGGCGTTGCTCCTACTAAGAAACCATGTGTTCCTATTATAGCAGTTCCTACTACCGCAGGTACGGCAGCAGAAGTTACTATTAACTACGTTATCACAGATGTCGAAAAGAAACGTAAATTCGTATGTGTTGATACACATGATATTCCTGTAATCGCAGTTATTGACTCAGACATGATGTCAAGCATGCCAAAGGGTCTTACAGCCGCAACAGGCATGGATGCACTTACACATGCCATCGAAGGTTATACTACAAAAGCCGCATGGGAAATGACAGACATGTTCCACTTAAAAGCTATTGAGATTATATCTAACTCATTAAGAGGTGCTGTTGACAATACTCCAGAAGGACGTGAAGGCATGGCTCTCGGTCAGTATATCGCAGGTATGGGTTTCTCTAATGTAGGTCTTGGTATCGTTCATTCAATGGCTCATGCACTTGGTGCTGTATATGATACACCGCATGGCGTTGCCAATGCTATTCTTCTTCCAACAGTAATGGAATACAATGCTCCATTCACAGGCGACAAATACAAATACATCGCAAAAGCAATGGGCGTTGAAGGCGTTGAAAATATGACTCAGGAAGAATATCGTAAAGCTGCTGTTGATGCAGTTAAGAAACTTTCTTCAGATGTTGGTATTCCTGCAAATCTCAAGGAAATTGCAAAAGAAGATGATGTTCAGTTCTTATCTGAATCAGCTTATGCTGATGCATGCCGTCCTGGTAACCCAAGAGACACATCAGTTGAAGAAATTGCAGCATTATATCGCTCACTTATGTAATTTCACTAAATTATGTTATTGCAACAGCTGACAGATTCCTATGTAATTACGGATTTTACTTCTCTGTACGCAATAAAATCCCACCGGACAACATTTAACTGCTGTCCGGTGGGATTTTTCTATTCTTGTATGTTACAGAGAACCCACATTTTTTGATGTGGTTTTATTTTTTTATGTAATTTTATTTTTTTTTGCATTTATCACTTTTTAAATTTCTCACAGAAAACTAAATAAGCTTTCTTCCCATAAGGACACCCATCACAGATGCCATCATAAGACCTCTTGTCCATCCGCTTGAATCGCCAAGACAGTATAGATGTTCTACATTTGTATTCAGATTTTCATCCATTTTAACCTTATTACTGTAAAATTTCAATTCCGGAGAATACAAAAGAGTCTCTGTACTTGCAAAACCCGGAACAACATGGTCTACTGCCTGTATGAAATTAATAATATTAACCATTGCACGATATGGCATTGCTGCTGTAATATCGCCAGCAACCGCATCAGGCAGTGTCGGTTTTACATTGGACTGTGCAAGTTCCTTCTGCCATGTTCTCTTTCCGTCAAGAATATCACCATAACGCTGTACCATAATCTGACCGGCTCCAAGCATATTTGTAAGTTCTCCGACTTTTTTAGCATATTCAATCGGCTGGTTAAATGGCTCAGTAAAATTATGCGAACATAAGATTGCAAGATTTGTATTGTTAGATTTTAAATCTTTATATGAATGTCCATTTACAACTGCAAGATTGTCATCATAATTTTCCTGGCTTACAAATCCTCCCGGATTCTGACAGAATGTTCTCACTTTATTCTTAAATGGTCTTGGATATCCTATAAGTTTTGATTCATACAAAACATTGTTGACATCCTCCATAATTTCATTGCGTACTTCAACACGCACACCTATATCAACAGTTCCCGGCTTATGCATGATATCATACTTTGCACACAATTTTTCAAGCCACTCGGCACCTCTTCTTCCTGTTGCAATAATAACATCATCGCCATAAATTTCTGTTTCATCACTGACACCAACAGTCTTTTTAATACGTATGCCGACACACTTATTTTCCTCTAAAATAATATCTTCACATGTATAGCCAAACATTATCTCAACACCATGCTCAACAAGGAAATCTTCTATGCTTGCATATATTTCCTGTGCTTTTTCTGTTCCAAGATGTCTTATCGGACAATCTACAAGTTTAAGCCCTGACTGAATTGCACGTTTACGGATTTCCTTTACCTTTTCATCCTGATTAATGCCCTCAACATGAGTATCAGCTCCAAATTCCAGATAAATTTTGTCTGTATAATCAATAAGGCTCTGTGCAAAATCTTCCCCTATAAGTGATGGCAGATCTCCACCAACTTCATATGATAAAGACAGTTTTCCATCCGAAAATGCCCCGGCTCCTGAAAAACCCGCTGTAATATTGCAAGGTTCACATCCAACACATTTTTTGGTTTTACTCTTAGGACAGTTTCTCTTATGAATACTGCTGCCTTTTTCAACCATTATTATCTTTTTCTTACTTCCGTTCTTTATAAGTTCAAGTGCCGTAAAAATACCGGCTGGTCCACTTCCTACAATAACAACATCTGCTTTCATAATCTAACCCTCCATCAATAACCATATTTGTGCATTATCAGTTCATTACACACTATTTTATTTTACTATATATTAGCAAAAAAGTATACGTTTCTTTTTATATTATATATCGTGCCATAACTACACATGTATAATATTATGGTTTATTATTTCATAAAATCAGCCTTTAAATTATATATGATTTTTCCTATTTTTTTAATGTTTTATGTGGGATTTCCCTTATTTTTCCTTGTTATATGCCGATTAAGCTTATAAATTTCACTTTTTAATTATCAATATTGACATTATAATATCCATTGCATAAAATTATACATGTATTATATTTAGAAACAAGGAGGTCAAATCCTCTCCTCGCCATAGGACTCGGATTTTTGCTCCGCAAAAACAAGGAGGATTTTATATGCAGGCATTAATTTACACAGGTCATCCTGCATGGAAGGAAAGTCTCAATCCCATAATTAAGTCAAGATGGGAACAGCATATCAATGAAATCCCGGAAATTGAAAGTTTCCGTCTGTACAGCATATACCACCAGTCTCAAAAGGACATCGAATCGCAGCTTAAAGATGAGGAAATACTTATAGGTTTTAATATAGATAATTATCTTGACGAGTCATTTTTTGAACGTCATCCTAATCTTAAATATATTTCGACACTTGCTATGGGATATGGCAATTTTGACCGTGACGCTGCAAAAAAACACAATGTAACTCTTACAAACACAGTTTATGGTGCACAGACAATTGCCCAGTTTACAATGGCACTGCTTCTCGATATATGCCATGATATACGTGGCAATAGTGACTTTATCAAAAAAGCTCCTGATAATGTACTTTCAGGCGGTACTTTTTTTAATCCTATTGACAGGCAGATTGAATTATACGGCAAAACACTTGGCATTATCGGACTGGGACACGTAGGTCTCTGGGTTGCACGCATGGCACAGGGCTTTGGAATGAAAGTCATCGCATCCAGCCACCACATAAAAACCGGTCCCGAATATGCTTCAATTGAACAGGTAAGTACAGAGGAAATTTATGCAAGAGCTGATGTAATCTCGCTCAACTGTTCTGCTAATCCATCAACTGTCAACATTATTAATAAGGAAAGCATCGGCAAAATGAAGGATGGTGTTATCATTATTAATCCTTCGCGAGGCAGTCTTATCGACGAGGACGCACTCTGTGAAGCACTTAAAAACGGCAAAGTATACGCTGCCGGACTTGATGCAACATCAGCAGACAACTCGCACTCACACATTCCGCTTATGGATTGTCCTAATGCCATAATTACTCCACATATTGCATGGTCACCAAGTGAGGCTCAGCTTCGCGTTGTTGATGTTGCAATGGCTAATGTAAAAGCCTGGATTAACGGACACCCTGAAAGCTCAATAATCTGACATAATGCGTATCGGTTCCATTAAATCCGTATTTTTACTTATATTTTTATAAATTTTTGTTGCTACCTTCTACCGTATTTGGTAATCTAGAGAATATAAAAATATACACGGAGGCTATAATGAACTTTTTAGAGGAAAGAATTATTAAAGATGGCATCGTTAAAGAAGGTAATGTATTAAAGGTTGACAGTTTCTTAAATCATCAGATGGATATTGCATTATTTGACCAGATTGGAAAAGAATTCAAACGCCGTTTTGCTAAAGAAAAGATTAATAAAATTGTAACTATTGAAGCTTCAGGAATCGGCATTGCATGTATCGTGGCAAGACATTTCAATGTTCCTGTTGTATTTGCCAAAAAATCAAAAAGCATTAATATTGAGGGCGAAATGTACGTTGCCGAGGTTGAGTCATTTACACACAAATGCAAAAATCAGGTTATTGTATCCAAGAAATTCTTAAATCCAGAGGACCACGTTCTTATAATTGATGATTTCCTCGCAAACGGATGTGCACTTCAGGGACTTATTTCTATTGTAAATGAGGCTGGTGCTTCTGTCGAAGGTATCGGGATTGTAATTGAAAAAGGGTTCCAAAGCGGAGGCCAGATTATCAGAAATCTCGGTTATCATCTTGAGTCACTTGCAATTGTTGACGCTATGGATGCTTCCACAGGCAAAGTAACTTTTCGTGAACAGCCTGAATGGCATTCAGAGCAGCTATAACATATGTACAAAAAGAATTCTGCTTATGGACAATGTCCGGATGCAGAATTCTTTTTGTAATAGTTAATCAATTCTGATAATTTATATGCTGTCCGTTGACAAGCGGATATCTCTTTAATCCGCTGCTTTCAAGGTCTTCCCTGTTCATATCAACAGCTGAAATCTGACTGTTTTCATATGTTGTATAATAATATATTCCTTTTGCGGCATTCCAGCATGACGTATATATTGTTATCTCATATTTTCCATCTGCAACTTCACAGCATCCACGCTGCTGTTCAACGCTTCCAAGTATATGGAAAAACTGGCTTACGCTTTCATTTTCAGAATCACCGGAACGTGAATTCATCTTCGTATAAGCTACTCTTGCAAATCTTGAACGGGATGATAAATCTCCCGGAAGTCCCATAGTGCCCATTCCTCTGCTGTACATATTTAAGTCAACGCCTGATGCAAATGTATTAACAGGCTGCTTTGGTGAAAGTCCTGCATAATCCGCAAGTATAAGCATCTGAATATCAAATGGTGGATTGTTTGTAAGTACACCTACAGGATTATCGTATACCTTTAATCCGTCCTTTACAGATTCTACTGTTATAGCTTCATTCTCATCTGCAATAATCCAGTGAAGCTGTGCTGCCGGAAACATCTCATTGTAAGGTGTGCCGACAAGATTAATCCTCATCAGCAGACTCCTTACCTCTTTTACACTTGAACACTGGCTTAAAACCCATGGTATAAATTCATACTGTGATACATTTTCTTTCTCATCAGCCTCTGTATCCGGTTCTGCATAGACTGCATTTCCAACGAAATTAAGTCCTGCCATTCCAAGCCCCTTCTCATTGACTGCATCATAATACAATGGATAATTATCAGCAACATGTGCCATTCCGATTATTGCAAAATGTTCTGACATATCCCCCATATATCTGAAATGAAGCGGATAATTTCTTGGCATAACTGTTACTTCTTCGCCATATGCAAATTCATAATCAAGTGTCCTTCCCATATAAAAATCTTTTGTCTTATAAGTTGCTGCTGTACACATATAGCACTCTCCTTTTCATTTATTTTGATTTTGAACGGACAAATATATAAAATGATACTACCGCTGTTATTAATTCTGTTATCCAGAATGCATGCCATACTCCTGCTGCTCCGATAATACGGCTTAATATAAATGCTGCCGGTATTATTACAGCAACGTATCTTAAAGCAGAAATAACAAGTGACGGACCACCTTTTCCAAGTCCTTCCAATGCACCTGATGATGCAACTGACACAGAAGATACTATAAATCCCAGACCAATTATCCTTAGTGCTGTCCGTCCTGCATTTATTGTGTCCGCATTTGTTGTAAACAAACCAATAAGCTCTCCAGGAAATACAAAGCAAAGTATTGTACCTGCTGCCATTATTAAAGCAACCAGAACAAGCGATGTTCTGTATATTTCCTCAACTCTTTTATGCTCACCGGCACCATAATTATATCCTATAAGCGGTCTCATTCCCTGAACAATTCCGTTTGCCGGAAGGTAAAGAAATGTCTGTAATTTATAGTAAACACCAAGTACAAATACGTAAGTCTGAGAAAATGCCGCAAGAATAACATTTAATGCTGATATAAGAAGTGATGGCAGTGCAAGGCTAAGACTTGCCGGTATTCCTATTGCATAAAGTCTCTTACACATATCTTTTTGCGGAATCATATACTCTTTTTTATATTTAACAGAAATAGGTTTTACTATGTATAAAATTATATATGCAATTGCACATACCGACTGACCTATTCCTGTCGCAAGTGCTGCACCTTCTATTCCCATTCTCGGTGCCGGACCAAGTCCAAATATAAGTACCGGATCAAGTATTATATTTACAATACAGCCTGCCAGCATACATACCATTGATGCCGTCATTCTGCCGACTGCCTGAAATGTTTTCTCAAATACAAGTTCCCACGAAAGTGCCACTGAAAATGCAAATGCTACATTTGTATATTGCACACCAAGACTTAGTATCTCACTATCATCTGTGAACATTCTAAGGAACCATGGCATAACTGTTATACCAATTACAGTAAACACAAGGCCATGGACAGTACCCAGAAATAATCCCTGACTGGCTGCTTTATCAGCTCTTTTCCTATCTCCTGCTCCGAGATAAAATGATACAACTGCATTAATTCCTATACCAAATCCAATCATAATTGAACTTATAAGATTCTGAATTGGAAATACAAGTGAAAGTGCCGTCATGGCATTCTCGCTCATCTTCGCTACAAACAGACTGTCAACAATATTATACAACGAATTTACCATCATTGATATAACCATTGGCATTCCCATCTTTAATATAAGTTTTAATACATTTTCTGTTTTCATATTTTTCATTATCTTCCGTTCTCCTCAAAAAAACATATCTTAACTTCAATATCACAACAAATAACATCATAATAAGTGCCACAATACCAAGTATAACAAGAAGCTGCGAAGCCACATTTGACCTCACAGCTTATATTATAATTATTTATTAACTTTTAAAATATAATATGGCGTATAGTCATATTCAAGTGTATCAGGCTTTTCAACTTTCAAAACTTCCCACTTGGAAATACACGGATGGGTTTTTGCATACAAATCCTTTTTCCCTGCTTTTTCATATTTGAATCCACGGGTAATCATAAACACATTCCATCTTCTATGTTCAATTCTTTCCAGTTCTTCCTTATTATCTTTAAGCGAATATGCCTTTTTATCATACACAAGCCATCTTTTTACATCCTGATGAAGTGATTGTGCAATGCTTGACTCCCTGTCGAAAATACTCATCTTATGCCATGCATTATTTAATTCTGTCTCATTCTTTTCGATTCTTAGTGCATCCTCTTTAAGATGATTTTCTATTTCAAGCATAAATTTATCATCTACAACTATATTTTTATCTTTCTTATAACCGCTTATCACATCATAAAGCAGATTATATCTGTGATTAAAAAGCTTTGCTTCATTTGTAATTTCCTGGTTTGTTATTGATTTATACGAATAAATATCCTTATCGCGGTTTATTGTATACAGATTCTTTTCACCATAAATACTTGCAAAATCATTATTTTCTTTTACTCTTACAATAACAGGAATGTTTATACATGTGTCACCTTTTTTATATAAAAGCTGCTTTAATTCTATAATAGTATTTGCCATTGAGCGTGTATCTGCCATCGCAATTATAAGATATGTAAATGGATTTTCATCATTACATTTTTTAAATATTTTATTAAAATGTAACTTTGTTGCATCTGTGTTAAAAAATCTGATATTTATTTCTCCATCCATTCCAAACTTGTCCGGTGAAGTGTTAAAAGGCATTTTTAATTCGTAACAACCTGTACTTTTTCCTTCATAAATATCTTCTTTTATAAATTTCAGACCCTCAAGTGCATCAACCGAAAAGTTTTTCATAAATCCACCGATTATCGAATCAATATCTTTATCAAAAACATCTATACATATTTTTGAATCCGCCGATAGAACTGACATATTAAGCCCCTGTATAAGTGAACTCTGTCCAAAATCACCAAAACCTATAATTCCGATATGGACATCATAATTATCATCTTTGTTTGCTATGTATACAGGATGTTCTTTATACATCTTATTAACAGCCATTTTATTTACATCTACTATATCAAGGTCAAATAATTTTGTATCAAGATTATCATAATACTGTCGGATAAGTTCCGCCATCGAATTATCTGCACTGCTAACATGAATCTGCTGGTAAGCTGAATTGCCTGCATCACTGTATTCTGATGATTTTTCAGATAAAGATTTCAAATATTCAATATTAGCAATTGCACTTTCATCACAGAGAAAGATATCATTAAATTTACGTATATCAAGCGATTTGAATATGGTTTCAATTGACATATCACCATATTTCTGGATAATCTTTACTCCCTTATTTATGTACTTCAGTTTCGTATCTTCTGAAAGCATTCTGCTTACAATAACTGTCACACGGCAGTCTTTTACCAGACCATCAATAAATGCAAACTGATACTTTCCTTCTCCTATTATAAGCACATGCTTCTTGTTTCTCTGGCTAAAAAATCCTCTTACATAGCTTGCCGGCTTTCTTATAAGCACAGCCAATGCACCTACTGTACAAAATGGTGCCACTATAACAGCAAAACAGTAAACATATGTTATTATGACGCTTATAATTCCACCACCAGACTTCTGCATATAGGCAAGTGCTTCTGCCTGCTTTATGTCTGGATCAATCTTATATGCTTTTATCGCATTCTGAATATTAAGCGTAACTTTAAGGAAAGGATTTTCTACATTGTGATAGAAAAATATGCCTTCAATTACACATATGATAAATACTGCAAGAGCTGTATACCACAAATAATCTTTATATTTATTTCTTTTCATGCAATCTCCTCAAAACTTATCAGTTCTTTTTGAATGTTTTTCTTATAAGTGCCTTTTCATCTTCATTGCCAGCTGCATTCATAACTATGTCATATAATGTATCTTTGCCTTCTTCGCTGTAATCGCGGACATATTTTGCAAATTCCATGGCAGTAAGACCGAGCTGTCTGTTGCACTTGTCTACAACTGGAGATTTGCTTATATTAAGTTCACTTGCAACAGCTCCGTAAATATTCTGAAGTGTTTTTGTATAATTCTCAATCGGTTTATTTTCCTGATTCACCTTTTCAATTACCATGCAAATCTGATTAATCTTAGAACTTACACCTGTACTCCGCACTCCGGATGAACTTTTTCCCACTGTTTTTTCATTCTTTTTTCCTGATTTCCATGCCAGCTTTCCGTTGACACTTGTACCCGACACAAAACATGCCGCTCCCGAAAGGCTCCTGAACTCCATATCTTTTTGAAGGACATAATACTCACCGTCGTCCGTGATACTTCCGTCTAATAGCGAGCTGTTTCTCTTTTTCTTTGCTCCCTCAGGGCATGAATTCGCCTCGCTCCTGCTGATTTTTGAACCTTTAAGAATCACAATTCCGCCAAGCATGTTGTCCCTGCCAATTGCAGAATCGTAATATAACAAGTCATCACTTAAATCTTGTGTGTCGGCCGCGTCATTTATATCTTCAACTGCTTCGGCTGTAGCGGCTGTTTCAGCGACATCACCTGCACTCTCGACATCTTCTGTTTCATCTAAAACTTCCGGCTCTCCATTATCTTTGTCAAACATATATATGGCATTTTCACTGTCCTGTTTAAATCTGTTTTCTTCATTATACTTTGACGCATCAATATAATTGCCATAAAGATTACTCTTTTTTCTTACCTCACGGACTATCATAGCAACAGAAGGATAAAAATTAACCATTTGAGAAGAATCATATGCCTGCTTTATACCCTCTACAGCTGCTTTTACACGCTCTTCATCATTGTTGTAAAGGCTTCTTAATCCCTCTTCGTAACATTCTTCCTCGTGATGATTATTTTCCCACAATCTGTCACCTACTTTTTGTCTTAAATTTGTGAAATACTTTTTGTAATCATTCTTAATTTCCTGTGAACTAAAATTTTTCCCTTCATCTTTGGGCTTGTTTTCCAGACATATAATATCTACCGGCAAAACAGGATTTGTAAACGGTTTTCTTTTCTTTGCCGTTTCATCTGAGCAAACAGTAAGCAGTTCAAGCATAGATGGATAACTGAAGCAGTAATTCTCGCTGTAGAAGCATGCAACAAGCTGACATGATGCAGACCTCAATGCTTTTGTCATCATTTCGACCCAGTTTTCATTTCCACTGTGATTTTCAAAATCCACATCAAGATATATGTTATATCCCTTTCTTATCCATCTTAAAACCATTGGATATACCTGTTTATAATCCATATGCGAATAACTTACAAAAACATAATTTTCATTAGCATCAAACTTAGCCATTTTTATTTCATCTTCAATTTCTTTAATGGTCATTTCTGATATATTCTTCATGTAAAACCTCTTGCACATTAGTATTTTAATATATTTATTATATAATTTTTTATATTTCTTTACAATAACTATTTTAATTATTAAACATCTAAAAAGTGGGGGCGATAAAACGCTCCCACTAACCAACACGGCCTATTATAATTCATTCGGACTCATCTGTCTGATATTGACATTTGGAATTCCATATGACTGTATTAACTTCTGAATTGTAACTGCCTGACTTTTTCTTATCTTCTTGATTCTTATTCCAGTATAATATATGTACACATTATTTGATTCGTGTATATTATAAATACCTGTTTCTTTGCAATACTTTTCAACGGCTTCACGTGCCTTAAGCGAAGAATCAACGCTTTCCAGGGCCCCATGTCCGACTTCTACTATCCAGTAGCCCGATATGTCATCTTCCTGTTTTATTCTCTCATTTTCTATAATCTCATCTGAAGAACTACAGCTTTTTGAAATATCATTTATAACGGATTCCATATCGGAAATTGTGAATTCTTCTTTGTCATTTAGTCTTTCTTCTTTTGTTTTCCAATAATCAGCACGCGTCTGATTGCTGTTAATGCTGTCTTTCCACTTATTACTGTCAGACGAATCATCATCCCATTTTACCGGAGATGCCGTTGAGAGCCATGCCCATATTACTGCTATTATAACTACAACCCATCTGAAAAATCCATGTAAGAAAATTAATGAAATCACTCCGATTATTACAGGCGGAATAAGTTTTAAAAGTTTTTTCTTCTTCTTTTCTTCATCAGACATCGCACTGTATTTTTCGTAATCTTTTATACTTGACTCTCTATATTTTTCATACTGTTTTTCAGTAATATCCTTTTGTTTTTCATAGAATTCTATTAATGCTTTTATGCCATCCTCTACACCATTGTTCTTAATTCCGTTTTCAGCACACGCATTATTAACTTCATTTTTCAAATTACGACTTTCTGTTTCAGTTTTTTCTGCGACATATTGCTGCATCATAGGTGTTAGTACAGCTTCTTTATCGCAGTCTTTACAGCTTATCATTTTATTTAATAGGTCATAACCAGCATATTTGTCTTTTTCTGTAGATGTATTACCTTTTAATTTTAATATAACTTTATACATTCCTTCATATCCGACACATGAATCCGGTTCAAAGCCTGTATATTTTTTAAATCCGGCATAAGCCTCGCAATATTTTCCTCTGTCGAAATTATCCTGTGCTTCAATAAGGATTTCTCTTGCTCTTGAAGCCTGTGCATTGGAATTTACAGTTACAGAATTAACATTCTTACTTAAATTATCGAGTTTTTCATTAATATCCTCGTGCATATCTGTAATATGTGCATCAGTCTGTCTGAATTCTTTTGAAAGATTATGTACTAAAAATATGTTATCGCATGCAAGACACGCATATTTTTCTTCTGTCAGTTCTTTTACCTTTTCACTTCCGCAATTAGGACACTTTATAGCCTCCATTGTTTAACCCTGCTCCTTTGTATTCTTTATTTTCCTTATATCAAGCTGTTTTTCTATCTCCAGGCATTTAGCCTCAAACTGTGAAGATTCTGTAATTCCCGTTAATTCAGCTATCAATTCGTGTATTTTTTCATTTTCCTGTGCAACTTCAGGTGAACTCACAGGATCGGAATATCTCATTTTTTCATATAATTTATCTATATATTTTTTATTTTCTTCAGAGACATCCAAGCGGCATATTTCAATCTCTTTGATAAGATTTTTAAAATCTCGTATTGAATTCTGCTCGTTTTCCTGAACTCTTTTTATATATTTGTTGCTGCCTGACAAAGCCAGCTCCAGAACTATAAATACTACCAGTATCACAGCCTGAATCAGATAAGAAAATATACCGTATTTTCCCGGAATTTTTATACACAGCTTGAAAAATGCATATATCTGCACAACAAGATAAAGCACGCTGCAGCCAATCATCGGAATCTTTAATGCAGCTTCTCTTTTATCCTGCTTATGGTACACATACCACACAAATAATGGCTGTACTAAAACAGCAATCACGCAAAAAATGTATCTTGTCATACGTCCCTCCTTGCTCCGCAGTGCATGCAGAATTTAGCTTCGGGACTTATCGGCTGTCCACATTCCGAACAGAAAACTGTCTTTGGAATCTCTACTTTTTCTCCACAGTTAAAGCAGAATTTTGAATTTGACGGAAGTTCAGTGCCGCATTTTGCACATTTTATAACAGAAACATCCGTATTATTTTTCGTTTCGGCTGTCGAAGCCACTGCAGAATCTACATTTGATTTAATCATGTCTCCCATGGAAAATGCCAGCGGAATCTGTGCCATCATATTGGCAGGATTACCAGCAAATCCCTCGTTTTGTGCAAATGTCTTACTGACGTCAAACTGCTGTTCCTGCTGCCATGTGTAGCCCTGGATTTCTCTCGCTTTCGCCATTCCCTGTGCCTCGATAACATTCGCATCCCTGTTACCCATAGCCTCAAATCTTTTCTGTGCCATGCTGTTGTCGAGATTTTTTAATGCTTCAAGATCATCAGGCTTTATATTGACCGAAGATAAAAAGAAATTAAGTATCTGTATACCGTAATCGGAAATATCTTTTTCAATCTGTGACGCAACGCTTTCAGAAATGTCACTTAAATGCTGGTTAAATTCATTGTAGCTGTATCTGCCTAGTTCAACCGCAATACAATTTTTAACTCTCGTAACAATCAGATCTTTAAAATACTTCTGAACATCAGACGTCTCCATCTTCTTCTCTGTACCGACAAGATTAATAAGGAGTCTGCGTCCGTCTGTTATTTTAAGTCCGAACGAACCACTTGCACCCGCACTGTAACTGTATCCGTAATTCGGGTCTCTCACAGTTACCTGGCTCGGCGTGCCCCACGGTATGTCCATCATCGTTGCAAGATTTATAAAATAAACCTCTGTGTGAAACGGTGATACGCCGCCCGATACAAGATTTCTAAGCTTGGAAATTAACGGGATATTCTTTGTCTCAAGAGTATATCTTCCTGCCCTGAAGCTATCCAAAGCTTGTCCGTCACTAAAAAATACCGCTTCCTGCGACTCATGGACAATAAGCTGTGACATCGTATTAAAATCCTCAGCAGGATGCTTATATATCAGAACAGAATTTTCTCCCTCGTACTTTATAACTTCCTGTATTGCCATTAAAATTTTTTCCTCCCTTGTAACTTTATATTTCTGTCCAAAATGGAAGTTTTTATCATTGTAACATATAACTTCTATTTTGGACACTTTTTTCTTCTATTTTGGATAAAATTTTACATATGATTTCTTTGAGGTGAATATCATGAGTGAACGAATCAACCAGCATCTTAATCCGCTCATCGGCTCAAACATACGGCGTTTGCGCAAAGAACGCCACATGAAAGCTGTTGATGTCATTGCCAAACTCCAATGCGAAAATATCAATGTCACAACAGGAATTTTCAGTAAAGTCGAAAACGGATACAATAACCCGACCGTTGATATGCTTATCGCATTAACCAAAGTTTTTGAATGTGATTTTAATGAATTTTTTAAAAAATAAGCGGCTGTTTTCCGATACGGATATTAAGCCGCTTTTTTAGTAATTCGGCACTTTTTTGAAGAAATTTCGATGCCTTTGTTGAAGGTAATTCAGCCGTCTTTGTTATTGACAACCGGCGTGTCGTGTGCTTTAGGTTATAAATCTATGATTTAAAAAATACTTCACCGCCAAAAATACGCTCTATGGGTCTCAATGACTTTTCAACGAATTCAATATCTTCTTTATTAATATCTTTTATAATGTCTTTTTCATGTTTTACAGCAGCTATATTTCCCGCAAATATTTTCTGCACTTTTCCGTCTTCGCCGCATACCGCACGGTTAAGCGTTTTTCCCATAATAACGGCATCTTCTTCATATAAAATGTCGATATTTTTTGTAAGTGCAAATTTTTGTATGTCGGGAATTTTAATCATGTCCGAATAATCTTGTACATCACATTCATACCCACGATATACATTTCCCGCCGAATCTGCTCTTAAAATATATATTTTAGGCATTTTTAATTTTCTTCTCCATTATCAAAGCCATCATCACAGCTATCATTATCAGAGCTGTCATCAGCCCACAAATCATCATTAAAAATATCTGTTTCCTCAGTATTGTTCTGCGGAAATGAATTTACTCCGGTATCTGTATTTGAAATTCCATTTATCGGAAAATCCATATTCTGTCTCGGTGCAAACATCATCGCAACATTGCTTCTGCAAAAATACGGATGCGATTTGCCTTCGTCAAATACAGGCTTGTCGTTGATTCCGATTTCCGGCTGGTAATCAAATCCGCTCAAATCACAGAAACCGTCTTTTGCAAGATTTGTGACAATTTTCTTTACCGTATCAACGGGAAGATTTCCAACAAGAAGATTTCCTTCATTTGCAATAGTAAAAACCGACTCCGTTTTCACCGAAAAATACAATCCGCTGGCAGGCTGGCTTTTGGCTTTTGCCGTCTGACACAGTCTGATATCCCTTCCGTTAAAGCTGACTCTTTTCTCGACTATTGCCTCTGCCTTTTCTACCTCAATTACATTTCCGTTTGGTGTCAATACTCTCATCATAATAATTTCTCCTTTCGCTTGTGCGTTTGTTTTTGTTTATGAGCTTATTATAAATTCCGGATTTTAATCATGCTATCAGCCTATAAATAAAAAAAGAGCACAGGTTTTCTGCACTCTCTCAAAAAAAATTTTTATCCCGTCGCACGATTTTTACACTTATGAAAACTTCACATAATTCTTTTTAAATTCACGCCACTTTAATTTTAATAACTTTTCTTTTCCGTTAAATTTCATTTTATATTTTCGGAAAAATGATTCACAATCGATTTCATCAAAATCTATATCAGTAACAAAAACGATATTCTGCTGCTTGTTTTTATTCTTATCCCTGTAAATGAAAACAAATAAATTCTTGTCTTTGTCTATCATATCAAACATGTTATATATAACTTTCACGGGCACTTTTTCCTCAAAACGCTCGTAGTTCCCATGTGCTATGTATATATCGGACTGCATTTCCTGTTGTGTATACAACATATCGTAGAGCGTGGGATTTTCATCATTAAGGCCTTTCTGTAAAAATGTTGACCATGTCATAATCCAGTTGCCCTCGTAGTGATGGAGCATTTTTAAAAGGCTTATCATCATAGTGCCGTCAAATCCGAAACGCTGATATTCTTTTATATATTTCGGTACATCTATATAAAGAAGAAACTTTTGTATGTCACCGCTGCTATAATTTTGATTGTCTGCATTTTTTCTTATTATATCAATAACCCTGCTTATATCGCAGTTTACAAATTTCAACTCCGAAAATTTCTTGGCAAAAGCCACAAAATCTTCCTGCGATAACTTCACAAAATCCGTCACACATTTCTTATATGTCTTTTCATCGTCAAGCCACCCAGTAACCATTTTATTGTTTTTTACTTCCAGATTAGTCTCCACCCAGTATTCCGGTGCAAAACACAAACATATAAATATATACTTGGCAATCTGCTCTTTCGTATATCCCGTAGATTCATACGAATACTGTCCTCCGACATTCTTTCGTACTCCGTAATAGACAAGTACCTTGATTTGTCCAAGATGCTGTATCTGTGACTTCATTATATCTTTTATCTCATTGTCGGCAAGCTTGATTTCCAGATATTTTCTTTCCTCATCTATCATTTTATAAAACTTTACGGGCTTTCGCATCACGTCCTGAAGAAGCGAATACAAATAAAAATTCTGCTCATTAAGGCATACTATTTTATATTTATATCCACCTGCACACAATGCCGCCGCCAGCCCGAATTTCCCGAAAATATCAACAACCGTATCCGTCGGCACGTCCGCCCCTGTTATCATATGATGAATCATAGCCCTGTATACACTATTGCACTCAACCTGTGCGTAATTAAACGGCAGCTGCAAATCACTGTATTTTTCCTGCCTTATCTTACTGTCGGGCGAATACATATCCCAATATTTTTTCCCGAAAACATCTTTCGGCAGCCCAAACATTTTTTCAAGTATATTGCTCTGGCAGACACCGTCAACCGCTTTGCTGACGGTATTTTGTCTGCTGCCATTTTGTTTCAACTCGTAGTAAACAATTTTCCACACAGAATCCCTTAAATTCTGAGGCAAATCCGCAACACCGATTCCGCATGCTCTTAACCTGTCTATTTGATTTTTTATGTTGATTATGTCAGTTTGGTTATATTCTTTAAAAATCAAAGCTTAAATCTCTCCCGGTATAAAACTATCCTTTTCGCACACACAATAAATATTCTTAAAGAATTCCAAAAATCCGTCCTCAACAGCAACCTGTTCTAATTTATCTTCCGGCAAATCATAGTAATATTTATTCGTATTTATCTCCAACGATATGCTGTCCAGCGGAAAACCCTCTTTTCTGATTGTACTGTGTGGTTTATCTGTCAAAATAAACTTCTCACTTTCCATAGACGGCTCCATTGCCTCATACATATGTGTATTGTCCATCACAAAGCAAATCGCATTCTTGTATCTCGCTATCAGATTACCATAAATTTTCACCAATCCAGAATAGTAATCTATCATCTCATCATCTGACAAACGCTTTCCGTTTACATTGCGTACATGTACGCCCGGCTGAATCTCATCAGGAACATTATCAAAATACAATCCTGAATCGCACGAAAATACAGGAATATGAAAAGCTTCATAATAACCTTTTGCTTTCAATCGTGCATTTTCAAGCGGAGTATTGCCATTTTCCACTACCTGAGGAATATCCAGCCCATCAGCCTTCAAATCATTTAATCCTATTAATTCTATCCCAATTTGCCTGAGTCTGCTTCTCATCGTAGCTAATTTTGCCTGATTTCCTGTTCCGTATAATAATTTCATTTACTCATTCTCCCCTGATTTTTAGCATGGCTTTCAATCCACTCGTCAGTCATCTCAAAATGCTGGTAGTCTTTTGCGTGCTCCCAGTCTCCTCCCCACTCAAATCCGTGTTCCACAAACAGCTTGTAACACAAATCGTCATGGTCTATTTTATGCAGAAAATCCACGCTCCTGTCTGTATACTTTTCAGCATTGGCAGGCTCCACATTTCTTCTGCCATCAACTTTTTTCACATAAGGATTATAAAGTGTATTGATGTCAACCGCCAGCCCTAACGCATGCTTTGACAGCGTCGTTGAATAGGAAATGTACCTGAAATTAAATGCCGAAGAATTATTATCTCTCATCGACCTTTCATCATCGGCATCATATTCATCAATCAGGCGGATTTTTTCAATCTCATAACCCGCTTCATAAAGCTGCTTAAATATATCAAGCACGTCATCAGCAATCACTCTGTTCACAACCAGCTCACCCACATGCGTTTCACCATCAAATCCGACATGCAAAACTTTAATATACCTCAAATCATCTCTTGACACGGTGCAGTTATCCTTAAATGATTTCCCCTGCATCTTAGCAAATATGTCGTCTGGAATTGGTGATATTTTGAATGTCTGTGTGCTCATGTGCATGCTCCTTTTTTATTATATCTAATATTCAAATTGTACTATCCTGCAATTCTCACATATACATGCCTCGATATTCCAATAACTTCTGCAATATCTTCCTGCGTCTTACCTTCCTAATGGTCTATCGACTGTGACAGTTACTTTTGTACCAATTATTACATTATCAGCACTTTTGTCAGTATGCAACACAAACCTTTGATTAGGATATCCAAATTCTACCTTCATATTTTCTATCATTGACTATCTCCTCAAATCTGCTTTGAAACAAAATGTACAATTTCTTTCCCTGACTCAAGGATATATGGTATCAACTCTAAAGGATATACCTTAGTACCCTTCTTTAAATCTTCTAGTGAAACCCAACAGAAATCCAAATCAATTCTTTCATTATCCAGCTCATCATATCCATGAAACACTCCATCTAATGGAATATTATCATCCACCAGATGTACATTATAATATAAACATATCTGATGACAGGATCTTTTACCCCATGGAAAATAAATTTCTCCTATTGCTAAAAGATTATCTATCTCTATCTTAGCATGAAGCTCTTCTTCAAATTCCCGTTTAAGAGTTTCCATACTTGTCTCCATAGCCGCAACATGCCCGCCGATAATGGCATAATCATCATTTTTCGGACGCTGCAACAGAATTTTCCCGTTATATTCCAATATACCGCCAACCCTGTATGAAAATACAAAATTATCATTTTTAAATAAAATATCCACTTAACCAACTCCAACCTGTTCATAAAACTTGTAGTAAAAATATATTTATAAGATCATAAATCT
>OLGD01001260.1_pt1 | contig 40249 bp, 38 predicted proteins | sample 1605311 | NCBI WGS metagenome assembly OLGD01 (sample SAMEA3888917, study PRJEB22519) | human gut metagenome | biome: human gut; feature: human-associated habitat; material: faeces | place: Denmark | collected 2010
TGCGGAGCAATCCGTGTATCATAGGGGGCAAAATACCTTTTGACCCCAACATCATGATGATACCAGGGTCAAAAGGTTATGTCTGCATGCAAAAACAGACTTTTGTATCCCGGATCTGTAATCATCCAGGATACAAAAGCCTGTTCTGCTGCTGCACTGCTTATTATTCTGTCTCCGGCGGCAGATAAAGAGCCGGATCAAGGGGAGTGCCATCCTTGCTAAGTGCAAAATACAAGTTACTTCCCTCTTTTGTAAAGTACTTTGTAGGTGCATTCACTGAGCCAATCACTGTACCGGAGGCAACCGTCTGCCCCTGCTCCACATTCACATCTTTCAGCTGCCCATAAACTGCCTGGTAACCGTTACCCATATCCATAGTAACTGTTGTTCCTGTAACTGCATCTTCTGTAATGGACGCTACCTGACTATTTGCCACTACCGCAACCGGAGTATCGATCTCAGCCGCAATCATGACGGCAGGATTACAGCGGTACAGATCCAAAGTTGAAAAATATACCGTATTGTCCATATTATAAGGAATTACTGTCTCACCGGAGAGCGGGAGACTTAACAAAGTACCTTCATTAAAATCCAATGCCGGAAGTACGGCATCAGAAGCTGTTGTATCTGCGTCCGCATCCAAAGCAGGTGTCTCCTGGGGCTGCTGCTGTTCCTCAGCCGGTGTCTCTGTCGGCGTTTCGGTTACATTCTGCGGAACATCACTCTGTTCATACTCAGACATCTCCGCCTGAGCATTACTGGTATTTGCATCAGCTGCTTCTTCCTCAGATGATTCAACCGTCTTGTCTAACTCATTTTCTTCTTCCTCTTTTGCACTCTCAATCCGCGCCTCTTCCTTCTTATTGCTCTCATAGCGGTACACATATACCCCGCATGCCAGGGTTGCCATCAGCAAAATGCCGCTCAACATAATACGCAATGTTCTCTGTCTTGATTTCATGTCATTCACCTCTACTAATTTTATAAAAAACACCATCGGTTTTTCTGTATTAGTAGGGTTGCCTGAAAATAGAAATCTATACAAAATTTCACTGATTATTTTATTCTTCTTTTCCTTTCCGCTTATCCCACCTGTGCATTTGGAAAATAATAATTCAGAATCTCTCTCCACTCCTTCCCTTCTCTTGCCATACTGTCAGCTCCAAACTGGGACAATCCCATTCCATGTCCCGCTCCCCGGCAGGTGAATGAAATCGTATCTTCCTCTCTTATATATGTAAAAGATGCCGATGGCAGCTCCAATGCCTGACGAAAAGCCTCACCGGACATTCGGACTCCACCGACCTGCACATCCGTGACATAACCGGAAGAGTCTGTAGTTACCACAGAAATCTGATCTAAAATCCCCTCCTTTTCCAGATTCTGTCCGTCCGCTGTCTCCTGTCCGCTCCCACTGGTACCTGCTGCCAACGATTGCTGTATCTTTTCATAAAACGCCTCCTCTGTATAGCTGACTGGCTGCCTGTCAATTTCATAATCCAGATCTGCTTTACTTTCCACACCCACCAGCCAACCGTAACTGTCTTTTCCAAAAACTTCTTTTCCTCCCCTGGTCCAACCGTTGCTGGCTCTGCAAAATGGTCCCTCTACAATCTGCCCCCCATAGCGCAGCACACATCCCTCCGTACTTCGAACTGCCTCCCTGCATTTACTCAACATCTCCGCTTTCATGTCATGGTCTCTCTCATACTCCAGGTTCTCTTTCAGAATTTGATCGTATACTGCCTGCTGGTCTCCGGTTTTACTGAGCAAAAGCCAGATACGGCTTCTGACCAGAACTGCCTGGGCACAGATCATCTGATCCTGACTCTGCCTGGGTATTTCCCGATAGACAACCGAAGCCAGCAAAGATTCTATTTCTTTTTCCTTCGTAAATTTTACCTCCTGCTTTCCGGATAAAAGTATCGTTCCCAGAAGCGGCAAAAAAATAAGCAGGAACAGAATTGCTGCTGCAAACCTTATCTGTTCCTGCATCTTATGCTTTCTATTTCTTCTCATATATTAATACACGTTCTGCCGTTTTCAATCCGACTTAGAGTGTGTTCAGAAATAACTTGCGGTCATCCCAAACGGCAGATAACAGCCATTCGTTATTTTAATATATGAAACAAATCGTGTAACTATTCCGCACTATAACTGATAACACCGAATAAACTTCCACCAGAACTGCCTGATGCGTGATCCTCTGCCTTCCAGATTTTGCTCCAATTTCTGATAGACCCCGCGGCAAAGCTTTACTTCCTCTTCTGTCGGCAGACTTTGTGAGAATTTTGCTTTCTGAACACATGCAATAAACGTCAGGAATTCTCCATCCTCCAAAACAGAAAATGCTTCCTGAATTTTTTGCCCATACTCCTGATCCGAAATATGATTCGGCTGACCATATCCCGCAAAACGAAGCATTCGGTACATTTCGTGGGAGATCGACATAACAGCAAGCCGCTTACTCTTACTGCCAAAACGCTTCCTTCTTCCGCGAATCAGAAAATACCTTCTAATCCAAATCAGGCCACAAAAGATCGCTGCTGCCAATAAAACCAGTAAAATTGTACCTGCTGTACGAATCACTGCATCTCTTCCGGCATTCTGTTTTGATGAATCCTTACCATCTCCTGCATGATCATCCGGTGTCTCAGACACCTGAGGGACTGCAGTCGGTGTCTGTATCTGAGTTGGAACTGGTGTTATCCCCTCATTGGATTCCCCACCTTCCAGAAAAGAATCTGCTTCCTTGCCTGCATCATACCCGGGTGTAACCTCAACCGGTACCCAGCCCAGAGACTGGTCATAAATTTCAACCCACGCATGTGCATTACCATCCGGTACCTCTGCCGTGAAGGTATCCGCACCTGCATCCTTTTTAAATTCATTTGGCCTTACTACATATCCGGTCGCATATCTTGCCGGTACTCCAAGCATACGCAGCATCAGGACTCCGGTACTGGCAAAATGGGTACAGAACCCTTTCTTCTGTTCAAAGAAAAAATACTCCGTATAATCCTGTCCCGGCGGAAGCGGTGACAACGTTGTACTATAGGTACACTGAGAAGCCAAAAGTTCCCGAACAGCTTCAGCCGCCCAATACGGATAAGCAGATGGATTCGCCTCTGCCATTTCACCGAATGCATCCTCCATCTGTCCACATAATTCCCTCAGCTGTTCGATCCCTTCTGCCGGCACATACAGGTAATGCTCTCTGACATAGGCGCTGTACAAATCTATGGTAGGATTCTCCACCGCAGATGAAATCATAAGCACACCCGAAGGCTCTCCAAAATATCCCTCATAAGAAAGCTGATCCGTATATCTCACTGTCTCTCCGTCCGCCTGCAGTTCCAATGTCCCTTTCTCCAACGTATCAATCCCTGTATGATAAGGAAGATAACCATAAGATCCTTTGACTTCCTTTAAATCTACCTGATACGTTCCATGCCTTTCCACAACCTGCGTCGTATTCCGCAAGAAATCCCAGGACTCATACGTCTGATTGAGCAGCAGCTTTCTGGCCTCTTCAATCTCCTCCTGACTCATATCCCATTGGTTTTCCGCTGTCACCCGGAAATCTTCATCCGATATCTCCTGCCAACGATCCCCTTCATAAATTCCGCCGATAAATCCCCTCATATAGAGATTTTCATCCGGAATCTTATCCAGTGTCACAGTCAGAGCCGTCCTGCCTGTCCGTCCCGGCGAGCTGTTGGTCAGCTGACCGCTTTCCACCTTCCCCTGCCAGGTAAATCCTGAAAAAATCTCCCAACCGGAAAATGGCGTCCGAAGCATAAAGTCTTCAATCTGAACTTCCATTCTTTTCTGGAACCGCATCGCCTCTTCATGTTTCTCCACAAATACAGACGAAATTCCCGGCACAATCCACAGCGAACTCACAGACAATAAAACAACAGAACACACAAACATCAGAAGTCCTGCCCTCATCTGAAGGTTGGGAAGCAGCCTTCCCCATCTTTTGCTTCCCATAGCACAAAGTCCCAAACAGGCACAAATCCAGAGCAGGACTGCCCTCTCATCCGGGAAACAGTCTAAGCTTAAGCTTGCACAAAATAAAATAACAGAAAGAATGGAGACTACACCCATCCTCTGACGCCGCAGAATTCCGTACCCCAACAACATTACAAGTAGGAATGCCGTGAGACAACACACAAGGTTCAGGTCCGTGCTCCGATCATCTGTTATAAAACTTCCAAGCCCCTGCCCATAATAACGCTGTACCAGTTCTGAAATCTTATTAAGCAGCATTCCCATTCCGCTGATCAGACTTTCTCTCTGGTAAAAAATATAAATGCCCAAAGAAAAAGCGATAACCGGCAGTGTAATACGCAGTTTCCACTTGCTCCCGAATACTGCCAGAAACAAACATGCGGACAGACCTGCCGTCAGAAATACCTTCTGCATGGAAACTTCCAACTCCAGCATGGAAAATAGCCAGTATACACATCCGAAGGAAGCCATCACAAAATACAAAAAACGAACCCACATCTGAAAAGATTCACGATACTTCCGCTGATTGGCCGTACGCATCCTGACCGGACCAATTACGATAGAAGTTTCTTTTCGCCTCTGCACGAAAATCCACCTCCTTCCCATAATTCCAGCTTCAGATTCAGAAGATACGACAAACAATAGGTATGATAAGGATATTCTTCATGATACAGCTCCTCCAGATTCACACCTTCCGTATAGGGAAGAATCTGAAATAACTGCTCAATCAATCCATAAAGATGCTCCTGCGTTTCTATCTGCATACGGCAGATCTGATTTTCCTTTCTATCATACCATACCACCATATGGCGGCACTCCGCTTCCATAAGCCCGGAGGATACCGCCAATACCCTTTCCAGATATTCATCAGCATTGTCAAAACCGGAACCATTCTGCGCAGCCCTCATATCCAGAAACATGACCACTGCACAATACAGGGGTCTGGAAAATTCTTTCACCATCAAATCTTCAGATCTCGCTGTCATTTTCCAGTGGATGCTCTGCATCCGATCCCCCCTCCGATAAGAACGGATCTGAAATACCTCTGACGGATCCTCCCCGCCCCTGGTCGTGTCATATTCATCTGAATCCAAAAGAATCTCCCAGTCTCTTTTATCTATGTCCAATTCCATCGGCTGAATGACAGGCATCACAGACAGGGATTCCTGTCTTTTTGATATACTCACCGGCAGATAAAAGATCCCCAAAGGATCACCTGTATATACTCTCCCAACTGCAATACTCAGTTTCCCGCAATTCCCGCTGCTCAACCGACATCTGCAGCTGGTCTTACTCTTCCTTGGAGACTGTATCCGAACCTTTTCCAAAGCAGTTCCTTTGTGATAATAATTCCTTACTTTCAGATAAAGTTTTCCACAAAGCAACGGCATTCCTGACTGATTATCCACCAGAATATCCACATCAACAGCCTGATTCTTCTCCGCAACAGGAACCGGCACCCGGATACTTACCTTTACCTTCCGTGACAGATACATGCTATACAGCAGCGCCGGAAGAAATAATAATACTTCCAGAACAAATACCATAATCACCATGTCTTTCGGATAAATCAACGCCAGATATCCGGTAACTGCCGTGCCCAACAGATATAAAATTATTCGAATCATATTCTGACCACCTATGAATGTCTTTCACGCACCGTTGGTTTCTGTGTCTTCTCAAGAATCTGCCGTATCACCTCCGCTACTGATACATGATTGATTCTCGCTTTCGAATTCAGCCGTATCCGGTGAACTGCAACATCAGGAAATACCAACTGTACATCTTCCGGAACCACATATTCCCTGCCTTCCAGAAATGCATTTGCTTTGGCCATAGCAGCTATAGACAGTGTTCCCCTCGGGCTTAAGCCCAATTCGATCAACTCATGCTTTCTGGTCGCACCTACTAACCGTCCCATATATTCATACACCGCATCATGGATATAAGTAGCCTCTGCCAGCTTTCGGATATCCATCAACTCCTGTCCATTCATAACCGGCTGGACCTCATCCATAGGATTGTTCAGAACCTTGCCTTTTACAATCTCAATCTCATATTTCATATCCGGATACCCCATACTCATACAGATCATAAAACGATCCACCTGAGACTCCGGAAGGAGCTGCGTTCCGGCACTTCCAAAAGGATTCTGTGTGGCAATTACAATAAATGGCTCAGGAACCTTAATTTCTGTCCCATCCACAGTAATCTTTCCCTCTTCCATTACCTCCAGAAGTGCAGACTGTGTTTTCGGTGAAGTTCGATTGATTTCATCTGCCAGAAACAAATTGCAGATTACGGCTCCCGGCTGATATACAAAACGTCCCGTATCTTTCTGATACATGGAAAATCCTACAATGTCCGCAGGCAGTACATCCGGCGTAAACTGTACCCTGTTCTGCTGCAGTGCCATAGCCTTTGAAAATGCCACTGCCATCGTTGTCTTTCCAACTCCCGGAATATCCTCCAGCAGAATATGACCTCCTGCCAGAATCGCAGTCATCACCTTCGCAACAGCTTCGTCCTTTCCGATTACTGCCTTTCGAACCTCCGCAATTACCTGCAGAGCCTTCCTGTTATTCTTCATGTGTCCCATACTCGTTTCAACCCCTATCTACTGCATATCTCTCAATCTTTGCATACATCCACCCACCCTTTTGCATGGGAGATCTGCTCCAATTCATCACAAGTCACCGGTATTGCTGAATTACTGCTTCCTGCCGCCGGATAAACTACTTCAAAACGCTTCATAGATTCATCCAGATATACTTCCACATGTTCCGGATTTGCAAAAGGGCAAACGCCCCCGATCGCATGTCCTGTCAATGCTTCCACATCCTCCCCTTTGGGCATTTTTGCTTTCATTCCAAATGTATGTTTAAATTTACTGTTATCAATTCTCCGGTCTCCTGCTGTCACAACCAGAATACAGCTTCCTTCTTCCTTTCCATAAAAAGACATTGTCTTTGCAATCTTCGCCGGTTCGCATCCCACCGCATGAGCCGCAAGCTCCACGGTAGCAGAAGATTCACTGAACTCTATAATTTCCTGATCTTTGTTATACTCTTTCATGTAATCCCTTACTTTATCAATTGCCATCCCCTCTGGCTCCTTTCCTGTTACTATTTGTATAGGCGATTGCGAAACTCTTTCGGAGCCGCCTGTACGCTTTGTTTCTTTCTATAACCGGCTTCCTTATTCCAGACACGGTCAAATACTTTCTTCTACTATACCATAAAAAAACAATGCAAAATATTACGAATTCGTAAATTTCAGAAATATAATTTCTCTTGTTGACGCAGAAAAACTCTTGCTATACTATTAAGCTGTAATGTTGGATGCAAAGAGTATTTTGTGCTCCCGCAATCGCCTGCTAATAAAATTTTAAAGTGAGGTATATAAAACAATGAAAACCAAATTAAAAATTCTGGTCATCCTATGCGCTGCCGCAGGCATCATTGGATGCGTTCTGGGTATCAGCAGTTTACTGAACATGCGTGATACTACACAGGAAAAGACTGCATCTATTTCCTCCCTTCTTACGGAGTCACCGACTCCTACAGAGACTCCTGCGGTCACTCCTTCTCCAACAGAAACACCGACCCTGGAACCGACCGCAGAACCAGAAAATACTCCGGAACCGACCACTCTCCCAACAGAAGAACCGACTCAGGAACCAACCACTCCCTCCGGCAACGGTCATATCGTCGCAATTGATGCCGGACATCAGGCACAGGGAAACAGTGAACAGGAACCCATTGGTCCAGGTGCTTCCGAAACAAAGGCAAAGGTCGCCAGCGGAACCACCGGAAGAACTACTGGGGTTCCTGAATATCAATTGACGCTGGATGTCTCCCTGAAATTGAGAGAGGAACTTCAAAACCGCGGCTATCAGGTGGTCATGATCCGTGAAACACATGATGTGAATATCAGTAATGCCGAACGTGCCGAGACAGCAAATAATTCCGGCGCCGAAATTTTTCTGAGAATTCACGCAAACGGCAGTGACAGCAGTTCCGTGAACGGTGCACTTACCATGGCACCTTCCTCTTCCAACCCTTATGTCGGTTTCATGGCCGATTCCTGCCAGCGTCTCTCCCAATCTGTTGTAGATGCTTACTGCGCTGCGACCGGATTCAAAAATATGGGAGTGCAAAACTACGATAACATGAGTGGAATTAACTGGTGCCGAATTCCCGTAACAATTGTAGAGATGGGATTTATGACAAACCCTGATGATGATCTTGCCATGCAGGATCAGGAAATGCAAAAACGCATGGCGTCAGGAATCGCAGATGGCGTGGACGATTATTTTGGAATCTAAAAAAGAAGCAGCTATAGGCCCCTTAAAAGTCTATAACTGCTTCCTTCTTACCTTTTTATATATCTCTGATTTTTACTTTTTGGTACATTTGGAATTGTCATCTGCACCATACCACCTTCAAGTGCCGGATTAAGATAATTTTTTCTCAGGGTATCTTTTGACTTTAAGCCCAACAGCCCCAATATCTCATTAGCAGTATAAGGTGTGTCATATTCCATAACTTCCAGAAGCCTTTTCACATATCTGGATATATTTTCATTCGGACATCCGGGCTGTCTTCGAATTTCATCTAACACAAGATCTATCTGTTCCAGAATAAATTCTATAAAACGGGTACTATTCCCATCAATATGACACTCTGCGATAGCCTCGTAATATCCATCCTGAAATTTTTCTATCTGACTCTCCAGTGGAATATACTCAAAAACCGATTTCCATTTTGATAAAATCACCGTATGCCAAAGTCTTGCCATCCTGCCATTACCATCCGCAAATGGATGAATAAAAACAAATTCATAATGAAATACAGCGGCTAAAATAAGCGGATGAACTATATTTCTGTTACTTTTCATCCAATGAAACAGCTCCTGCATTTGACCGGGAACAAATCTGGCAGGAGACGCCATAAAAATACATTTGTCCCCATTAAACACGCCTTCCTCCCCCTGACGGAAAATTCCTGATTCATCCACAATATACTTCGTCAAAATACCATGAATTCGCTTTAGTTCTGAGATACTGTATGGATCAATAACTGGTATTTCTTCATAAGCAGCATAAGCGTTTTTCACTTCCTGAATTTCCTTTGCTGTTCCCAGAACAGTTTTCCCATCAATCACATCTTTTACTGCATTTAATGACAATGCGTTTGCCTCAATACGCAATGAAGAGTGAATCGATCTTATTTTATTATTTCTTCTCAGATGTGGTTTTGATTCTAAATTACTTCTTTCCGTAATCTGTCCTATTTTTTCCGAGACAGATGACACCAGAGTCAGAATCTTATCTGTAATCTCATATGGCGGAACATAGCTTCCCATAAATCCATACCTCCATCTTACCTGTTTTCTTACATATTATCTTACCCTATAGACCTTCCCTCCTTCTTTTAGCATCATGACAGAAACGGAAATAACATCACACCACTGCCTCGACCAGTGTATGATTCTTAAAATGAAGCTCCTTTACTCCCGGCTTTTTATTCTTGTTGAAGTTAAAGCTGAGCATATATCCTCTTTCAAGATGATAATCATTAAGATACCCCATCAACTGCTCCTCACCACGAGTATTGTACTCATTTCCATGCCAGATCTTCATCTCGATGATATACTGTTTTCCCAGATAATCGATAATCAGATCTGTACGTCCCATACTACGCGTACGTGCCTCAATATAATAGTTTCCGATGCCATTGATCAACGGACGAATATACAACATAAACAGTTTTCTTCCATTCTCTTCTACAAATGCATCCGTACTATTACCGAAGCTTTCTGTAAAATGCTCCACAAATTTCTTCAAGATTTTCTCTACATCCAGTCCACTCTCTGTGACAAACTGTCCCTTCAATTGCTGCCCAGCGTCGTACGTCTTACTTTCGATCGCGTCCTGCGCAATGAAAAGATTATAAAACCAGATTTCGAAAATTCTATTTGATATCGCAACCTGTCCATCTTCATCCTTCAAAAAACCAAACATGGCACCAATCGATACCAGTTCCGTTCCCAGATTAAATGGAATTCCTTTACCACAGAATAAAATATCCCGCAGCATGGTTCCAAGATCAGGATAATCCTTCACCTTCTTTGCCATATCCTCAAACAAGGAATTTGACTCGCGAACCAGTTTGCGAACAGCCTCCAAAATTCCTGCATGAGTCCAGATATCATGCATTCCGGCTTTGTACATTTCATCAAGCAGCTGACAAAGTCTGGATACAAGATATGGATAACCTGAAGTATAGTCATAGATTTCCCTGGCAATCAGATTTGTATCTATAGCAGAATCATGTTCAGATGCATAATCAAGAAGCATGCTATTGATCTGTTCTACAGAAAAGCTCATATCAATATCAAAATCCGCAGCAATGTTCCATGGACTATTATCTTTATGTTCCTCGTCCGGTCGCATCTTACGTTTCAAGTTACGAATATCACAAACACCAGCAAGGATTACTGACTGAAATGTTGCAAATCGACTTCTATTAATATAATAGCCACGTAACTGCGCCAGAAAATCCAAAAAAACCTGGTTATTTGTCGCACTGTCGACTTCATCGATCATAAGCACTATCTTCTTTGAAATTGCTGCACAAAGGTCGCTGAGCGCCTGAAACAATTCTACCAGTTCAAATTGTTCTCCGGCCTCTTGCCGTTCTTCCGTAAACTCCTTCAAGGCTGCCTGATATTCCTGACTCTTGCCACTTTCCGTAATTCGGAATGAATTTTCAAAAGCTCTGGCAAATGCCTGGGAGAAGCTGTTCTCATTTCTGAATTTTGCATCACTCATCTGCATCTGAAAATCCATACTGATAACAAGATAGTCCTGATTCAGGTATTCTGCCAGGGCATGTAGCGTTGTTGTCTTTCCAAACTGTCTGGCTCGATTGATCGTAAAGTATTTTCCTTCATCAACGAGTTTCCTGACCTCGGAAAGGCGCTGTGTCAAATCTATCATATAGTGTTCTGCCGGATCACAGATACCAGTCGTATTAAATACACGTTTTGGGATATTCCGATTATTCTTTTCTGCAATAAAAGTCTCCGGAATCATCCATCTGCTTCCCTTCTTCTCCGCACCAGCAATTGCTTTGCTGACACACAGTTTTGTTATATATCGTTTTGTTACACCCAGGAGCTCTGCAGCTTCCTTTGTTGTATAATACTTCATATGCTTTGCCTCTCTCTTTCATTGCATACTTATTATAGCATATAGTTCTCGTATTTTCAATATTTGGTTCTCGTTTTTAATTTTTAGTTCTCGTTTTTCATCTGTTTGGTTCTTATTTTTAGTAAAAAGGAGCAGCCACACACGTTTTATGTATGACTGCTATGTAAATTATCTACATCATCCGTTAAATATCTTCTATCATATCGGCGATATTGCGCTGGCTCATGCCTTTTGCATACATTGCGAGAACTTTGTCTTCGATTGCAGAAACGTCCCTTTTTCTTTTCGCCTCGTTCATTATTCTGATATCCAAGATGACTGTTCATTTCCCCCTGAAGCATGGCTTCAAACATTGGACCGAAAATATCCTTCAGTGCATTCTGCATTTTTCTCAACTTACACACTTTATTTTACACCCTCTAAAAGCCTGTCAAAGTTAGGAAGTTTACCTTGACGGACTATCTACCGTTTACGGATATATAACGTCTCTTTCATTTACATGAATTTTTAAAAAGCTTCCGTAACAGCCGTACCACATTTTCCACAGAAATGCGCACCCGGCTTTAACTGATTTCCGCAATTCTTACATACAGAAATCATCGGTTTTTCTATTGTTTCAACTGTCTGCTCCTCCACGATAAGTTTTGTTCCGCAGGCAGAGCAGAATCTGGCCTCGTTATCCATCTCTTTCCCGCAATTCGGACAAACCTGGACGACCGGCTCCTGCAGCGCGACATCAATGTCAGCGATCATATGCTTCATAGAATCAATTTTTTCTTCGAACTGATCAATCTTCTCGAAATAAAATTTCAGAAGCTCCGGCAACGATTCAGACTGATCTTTCACAACATTATAATATTCCTGCCCCAACTCAGCCAGGCTTTCTCTCTCTTCCTTCAGTAATTCGATCATCTGTATTTCTATCTGCTCTTTTTCTCTCAACAATCTTTCTGATTCCTGCCTCGTCATACAAATCCTCTCCCTTACCTACTATATAATTACTACACCAACAAAGAAATCTGTTTTCTCTCTTCAGTATACTCATTTCCTTTATTTTCTGTACACATCTATTATACATAACATAAAATATAATATCAATTTCTTTTCCAGGATTCTTTAAACTCATCCGGCTCTGTCTGGCTTAACCACTTTTTTATACAAGATAAAGCAGCATAATAACAACCAGTATCATCAAAACAATGCTACATACCGTTAAAAACGTCAACCATATTTCCAGACGAATCTTATTTTCCTTCCTGCCCTTGTTGGCTTTAATCTTGTTTCGCTTATCAAAATCAGCCAGCAAATTTCTGATCCATGCATCTGCAATTTGGGACATTCCTAATGCAGTCGGATGTACTCCATCCATAGAGTCATAGGAAACATCCATTTTTTGCAAATCCACTACTTTACAGTCATACTGCCAGGCACAGCTACGTATTGCATTATTATATGTATCTAACGGGATTCCATAAATACTAAAAGGAAACATATTTTTGCCATCTGTGCTGGAAATTGGCAGCGTTGCGCAATAAATTTCTGCATCCGGATAAATCTGACGCAATTTCCATAACATCATTTCATAGGATGGTTTAAAATAAGAATAGTAGTTTCTTTCCCTATATTCCTGATCTGTTACGGGTTCTAGCGGGACACCGGATCCATAGTCGTTAATTCCCATAAATATAAAAATCACATCCGGAGTAATCTGACCATCATGTAAATCCGAGGTTCTCAAATCTCCATTCCCTGCATACCTGCTCCCACCGGATACTTTACTTCCGGAATAAGAATTGTTTATCAACAATTTACCCCCAAGTTGATGCAGTACCTGCATCCACCAGGTAGTTTCCACTGTATAAATACCCGCCCGCAGACAGTGTTCTCCCTCATAATAAATCTTACAATATTCCGGGTTACTGCCCCAGAATGTACTGATAGAATCACCAAGAATCGATACCTTCTTTCCATATAGCGGATTCTTTTGCCATGGACTTAGTATGGACTTAAAAATATCCAGATTTCTCTTTCCCTGTAAATGTTCTGCATTAACAGCAAAAACGACTTCACGAAAGGTATTTTCAAAACCGCCATCCACAAGCTGTTGATAAAAGACCCGCGCAACAAGTTCGGGAGGATTCAAAAGTACTCCGCACCCAAAGTCTCCGAGCACCAACGCATGTACGCCATGGGCTTCCGCAACAGCCATGATATTTTTGATCCTGCTATTCAATACCTTCTCCAATTTTCCATAATCCGGTACGGTGATTCCATTTAAGTTTGGCGCCGGACAGGAAATGACATCCACCTGAAACCACTCATCCGTATATTCCGGGTATTTGGTTTCTGTCTTAAATACTGTAACATTTTCCGAATAAATAATTCTGTCACTGTAAAAATAATTCATCTGATTATTATAATGATAGAAATCCTCAAAAATTTCCGGCTTCGTAAGACATGGATACAGATTGCTGCAGCGACACAGACTTTCCTCCTGTGCATCAGCGCCATACACTACCCCACCTCCGGGATTCACTGCGTTAGCAAAATTCAAGACTGCGACCTTTGGATATAATTTTACTAATCTGCGTGCTGCTGCAAATGGCATTTCATCCATCACGGAAATCATAGTCGGATAATTTCTCATAATTCTGGTAGTCTCAAAATTTTCCGGAAAAACTCTGGTGCACATTACCGCTGATGTGGTGAGATGAAAAATCTGTTCATTTTCCCACAACAGTTTCTGCGTATCCTGAAAGATCGTCACAAGACGGTTTTCCATATTTTTTCCTCCTAAACCATGCCTTTATAATCTGTAATAATCATAATAGCAGATGCACTCCGGATGTCTCTCCTTATATTCGAATACCTGTTCATATGTAACCCCATCAGAGCATGGGTTAAAGAAATCCAGATCCAAATCATAAACCGGACTGATATCTGTCACACCGGATTCATGAAACTGTAGATAACGCAGCTTCCTAAGCCCTGCTAATGGTGATAAATCTGTAAACGGATTGTCATCCAAACACAATTCCACCAGATTTTCACATCCTGCCAATGGACTGATATCCGTAATTCCACAATCAACCAGATACAGATTTTCCAGTTTCTTACAGTTTTTCAATTCACTGATATCCGGCAGGAAAATTCCATAAATTTGAATAGTGGTTACATCATAACTATAAGTTTCTCCTCCCAGTATAAATGTTCCGGTTTCTTCTTCCTCCTCTTCTTCATCTTCCTCTGTTTCCTCCACCCAATCCTCTTTGATAGGATTCAATGGAGACACTTGCAAATAAGTATCCTTTTTGTAAATATTTCCTTTCACATCTGTTTCAACATGAAAATGACAATCCAGATATTCAAAGTCCAGATAATAAGCATCTGCACCTTCATCATACACCGGTTCCGTATGGATACCGAAAATACTGCACAACTTATCATAGCTGATATATCCCTCAAATCCCACGAACATAAGAGAAAGATCCGGTACTATCACCTTATACGGCTTCGCCAGTTTCTCCGGTACCCTCGTGGCCTCATTGATGATTGATTTATTTTCCGGTGTATTCCTGAAATACGCATATGCCTTCAAGCCTTTGAATTTTGCCTTGTAGCCTTCCTCCGCAGAGACATATGACATATCCGCATCCCCATATGTGTCAATATATTCCTGATAACAAAAATCTGCAATCATTCCGATAATTCCAGGTTTTACAGCAAGTTTTTCTGAATCTGTCCCTTCTGCAACATAATCCTTATTCAATAGATTAACCTTCGTCTGTTCCTGCTGATCTCCCATTCTCGCCAGTTCAATCAACTTCATCAGATCCGTAAAACGCCTGTCACCGATTCTGCCTAATCCTAACTCCGCTACTGACTTTGCCTCGTAATATTGTTTATTATCCATATACGCTTCCGCCAGTCCAATGTAGGCTTCCGGATCTTCCGGTTTTAGTTCAATAGCTGTCTTATAAGCTTCAATTACCTTTTCATAATTCATCTCATCCAAATAATACGTTGCCATCTTCATTTGATCATCGTAATGCTGATCCTTTTTCTGACTACTGACCAAACTTACCGCACCAACTATAATTGCAGCAATTAATACACCGAAAATTACTACCACCCATATTCTTCTGTCCTTTTTCATCTTTTCCCCCAGATTCTTTTATTGCATAAATATTCTGTCCAAGTACTCAAATACTATTTTTTTCATCTTTTTTCTTTTTCTGAGCGATAATCCATACACGGGCTGCTCCGTATATAATACCCAACACCGCCAACAGCCCGCCGGACAAATAAAACATTACTTCATTCCCAGTCAAACATCTCACTCCTTTATAGCTTATCACTATTGTGCCAGCCAACCCTGTTTTTGTAATTCCTCTATAATATATTTCATCTGAACCATGTTAACATCTTCTGAAATAGATATTTCTTTTGACCGGCAAATTTTTTCGGCCTCTTCGTAATACTGTTTCACCAGAGTATAATCTCTCAACCTTACGGCCTTATCATTTTCCATTCTATAATTAATGTAAGATAAGCGTATGGCTATTTCATATTCTTCCGGATACTGTTTCCGCATAGACAATAATAATTGTTTACACTCGGAAAATCTGTCTTCTTCATCATACAAAAAGGCCAGATTGTATAAATCAGTTAGCTGAGCAAGTCCACTGTTCTGTATACTCTGATAACAGTAAATTGCATTTTCAACAGCTTTGCTATCATCCTGATTCTGACGATGCAGCTTCATATAAAGCTCTCCTGCTTTTCTAAGCCAAAACACCTTCAGATTTCCTTCCGCTTTTTCGGACAATGCTGTCACAAATCCCACACATTCATCTGTATTTCCCAGTTGTTCAGAAGCGCGGACTGCAATCAATGCTGCTCTCTTTGCAATCTCTGTATCTTCACTTTTCGATGCCTCTGTTCCGAGATCATAAGCCGTCTGATTTTCTCCATTCTGATAAGCAAGCGCCGCCTCTATATATTTTGCATCCTCTTTGGAAAGACCACATTCTACAGCTTTTTCCATCGTATCCCGGGCATTTGTTCCAAATCCGCAGTATGCCTGCGCCACTGCCAAATCCCGATAAATATCCGCACTTTCCTGATTGCATCGGGCTGCCTCCAAAAGATATTTTTCTGCCTGTAAATAATTCTCCTGATAAAGCTCTGCCTGGCCGATCACATAGAGTACATTGGCCTTTTCACTGGGATAATCCTGGAATTTCTTAGAATAATCGCTTTGATTCAGAAGGTGGATTCCTTCTTGCAATAAAACCTCTGCTGTCCCTTCTTCCAGCCAATCCCCTCCTCTTACTTCCCCCATATAGTTATCATAAGCAGAAAAAAATGCATCTCTTTTCATTCCCTGATAACCCGTAATCATCAGGGAGACAAGCAGCAACGTAAGTACCCCAAATCCAACATCCAGTATTCTGCCGGTTTTTATCAAATGCTTATAACGGCTACTCCACTGTTCCATATGCTCTATTGCTTCTAACATCTTACCGGCACTTTTAAATCTTCGAACGGGATTTTCCTCCATTGCCTTGTCCACTATATTCCCCAATCCATCATCATAAGGATGCTCCACCTGACTGATGGGAATATAATTCTCCCTTCTTGCATTCGGTGTGATTCCGGTTATAAGCTTATAGAAAACAGCGCCGAGACTATACAAGTCACTGCGTTCATCCATTTTGACAGTATCACTGCTGCCATAACGCATCTTACACTCTGCTTTCCTTAATTGTTCCGGCGAAGCATATTGACTACTCAAACCTACCAACTCTTTGTTATTTTCACCATCCAGGGAAATATTAAAATCAATAAGACAAACATTGCCTTCTTCTGTAATCATAATATTGGTCGGCTTGATATCACAGTGAATAATCTTTGGTGACCTTGTATGCAGATAATCCAGCACTTCACACAACTGTTTCATCCATAGTACAAGGCATTCCTCATCAAAGTTCCACCCTGCATCCAGATAAGACTTCAGATCATGTCCCGATATATAATCCATAATCGTAAAAATTTCTTCTCCGATCTGCACAAAATCATAAACCTGCGGCAAATACCTATGATGGAGACTTTTTAATATATCCACCTCAATCCTGCAATTCACTAAGCTTTTACAATGATCCTTTACCTTCTTGATTACCACATATTTCTGTAAATTTTCATGGTATCCAAGATAAATAACCCCTAATCCCCCGCTGCCGATGGGTTTTAAAATCCGATATGTATGATTAATCAAATCTCCCGTATTCATATACTTCCTCTGTTCTAAGAAACATCCTCTGCCAGACTTCTTAATTCGTCTCTCACAATGCGAAGTTCCTCTTGTATATTTGATAAATCAGCCCCACAATGATTGTCAATCTCATAAACTTTATCAAATATTTTTTCAATATTCTTACAACTTGCATTATTGATATCTATAAGTTTTCTATAATAAGAATTGATATTGTCTGCATAGTAATCAATATTCAAAAGCCCTATCCTATTTTCCATACGATACCAACAATCCCACCGAAAGACATTCCACCATGGCTCCTCTTCCACTTCTTTTGCCATACTAAGCAATCTTTCCTTTGTGCTCTGACTAAAATCACGAACAATAGTTCCTGATCCTCCCGCCAGATTGTATGCACAATATAGAACACTATATAATAAATCAAGACTCCCGCTCTTCAAAGCCGCATATAAAATCTGGCTTGCAACAGCACCTTTCATACCAAAAAATTCAATCAACAGCAAGTAAAGAGAGTTCATATTCAACCGAAATTCTAAGGGATGCTCCTTCTGATATTCCCTCATAAATGCAATTAAGTATTTTAATAGAATTTCAAGTCCGTCTTTTCCATACTTATCCAATATCTCTTGCTTTACCTCTGCATTCTCTCCACCTACTGACTGCTGCAAAAGTTCACCTAATACACTAAGCGCCAGAACCTGCTCACCTTTTGGAGCATGTTTCATCAGATAAATCACGAATTCGTGCATAAAACTCATCGTCCAGTCCTGTGAATCAGCATCACCCACGGCCATTTCATAGATGATATTTCCGTCCTTATCGTGCTTAAACATCATATCCGAACAATGATATCCTCCAAAACCCATTGCCTCTTCTGAATCTGTCCCGCCTTTGTTTTTATAGTACACCACATCCCCTGCAATACAAATCAGAAGAATATTTACATAATCTCTATAGTTACACCTCAGGTGAATCTTATTTTTCTTTTTCTTAATTTGATCATCATACTTATCTACAAATTCCTGTGAAAACCCCTCCCCGTCATAGGCATAGCATTCACCAACCCGATCAGAACGAACTGCAGTATACATTGCCTTATTACCACCCTTAGAATGTCCGGATACTGTGATATTTTTCAGACGAGAATCAAGATTTTCCACCCACTCATATGCTTCAACCTGAAGTGGTGTATCTGTCTCAGTTCCTGCAACAGCATCATCCCGCCATTCATTTTTTCCGGTACCGGCAAAAACTACAATTGCATTTGTTTTCTCACTAAGCCCCGATTTTGGATCATCATCTGCCACGCACATAGCTCTCCCGCCTGTTTTCTTATTATCCATTGTATCAATCAGGTACAATTTGCAGATTTCCTGATCTGATTTTGCTAATTCTATAATCTGTTTCCATTCCTCACGACTTGTTGCTTCTCCTGTCGGCAAATCAGATTCCTGAATTTCTGCCAGAATCTCTCCAATTTGTCTTCCTTCATTTTCCTTCATGGAAAATTCTTCACGATAGACCAGATTATTAAGCATTAACATCTGCTTTTCACTTAATGCCATTGATGCCACCCCTGTCTTAATTATCACTCATGCTTTTTGTGATAAATTCCTGATAATACTCCGGTTCATTCATGTCAAATCGATTTGCCCGTGTCACTTGCTCATAAACACCCTCTTTCAGATAGAAGAAAGAAAACGATATATTAATCCCTGTCTGTCTCCACTCTTCCATAAAAGACTCTGTTGCCTGCCGGAATTCCTCCACTGATTGTAATTGAGGCGCTGCCATAAGCCATACATTACAACGGATATTTTCACCTGCGTCTATAGCCGCCTGAAGTGTAATATCCGAACCAACTGCATCGCTCAACCAAAGATGGTTTGTATCTGCATAAACAACACATTTCTTGAAATAAGATTCTGCCATACTATGAATCTTTTCTTCCAGATCGTCTCTTATCAACATACTTTTATAAGTGTCTTCAAACCTTATATCACCCCCTTCTTTTATACGCCTTACCCGAAATGCATCCGCATAAGAATCTCCTCCCGCAAGATAAGCATTCATGACATCATAAGACTGGTTCCATCCAGCATATACAATTCCTTCTACTTCATATTCAATATTTCCATACGTATCCTTCAAATATTGTTCCATCTGATCTGCAATATCCGTTTCTGTTTCCTTAATCTGCTTTACATCCTCTGTGCCCACCGCACATCCTCCCATATACATAATGGCTGAAACACATAACATACTCAATATAAGTCGATGCTTCCCCTTATTTTTTTCTTTCACCATTTCCGATTACTCCCATTACTCCGGACACAGCGCCTATACTCGAAAACTCAACAATCGCTTCATTTTCCGCCTCTGTAAATTGAATTCCTGTATTTTCAAGAGCTTTTTTTGTATTTTCCAACAATAAAATCAATATCTGCTCAATTGCCAATAATTCATCATAACATTGATTCACCCGCTCATATGTCTCTCCACGGCTCTCATTAATTAATTTTGTGTTTAAATATGTTTTTGTATTAAGCTGCAGACGCAGCTTACACATTGCCTTAATAGCTCCCTTTAAAGATCCGTAATCTACTTTTACCGAATCACTCATTTCTTTACAACCTCTTTCCTCCGCTGATAACCAACATCGTTTTAGACAGGCGAAACGTGTTGCCAATTACCTCATACTAATACAAAAACTGATCTGCCTCATCTATCTGATTGATAAAGTCATTCAACATATACTCTACTTTATCTGTCTGTTCTTCAATAACAGGTCCTATTTTCCGTACCTGATCTACAATGTTCTGAATATTCGGGGCAATCTGGTCATCGATAATTGCTTCTGCAGTAATATAATCTAAGATACGGGCATATTCCTGTGTCACAGATGCCAAATGACTCCCATATTCCTTAATCTCCTTTGCCGCATCCTGAAAATTATTATCAATAATAATTACATCCTTTGCCATCAACTCTCCTCCCCAAAATTCCTATAGTCAAACCACTTCTGCTGTATTTGCATTCCAATCTGCCTTTTGCTGTTTTCAAGTCTGCAGATTTCCTGATTAACTTCTCTTTTCTTTTCATAAAGTGTTTGTTCAATCACACGAATCTGACTGAGAGCTTCTTGATAACTTTTCCCCGATAATTCATTCTCCATCATATGAATATAAGAACCGGCACTTTTTGCAATTTGGGCAAGATAATGAAAGGATCGTATTCTTCCCTTTCTCTGCTGAATGGATTGGTCAAATCTTTCTATGCTTTCTTTATTATTTCTTTCACACTCCAAAAGAATTTCATAATTTTCCCTGAACTCGGCAAGCCTTTTTTCTATCACTTCCATCTCACCTTCTGCCAGATTTATTTCACGCAGTATATCTTCTCTTGCCATTATCGCACCTTCTTTCTCCTTGCTTGAAAATATACCCCTTTTACCTAATTCTGAACATTCATTCCTTTAGCCAAAGCCACATCCTGCATACGATGTGTTTCTTCTAAATTTCTAAAAAAATCTATAGAGTTATCCATCAACTGTCCAATTGTATCCTGAACATGCAAAAACATCTCCGCTGCTTCTCTGGCCGCCAAAGCGGTCTGCCCGCTTCCCTGAATTGCAGGCACTGATCCGGTTGTATTTTGTAATTGTTCTCTTAACTTTTCCAATATTGCAGTACCGTCTAAGATATGATTCAGACCATATAGAATTTCTTTGCTCACGTTTATCACTCCTCAATCATGTCATGTAATTTTTCAGTAAACAGGTTGTAAGTTTCGGGCGTGCTGTCTCCCGCTGCACCGCTTCCCGAATAATCGAATACTCTTCCATCTTCCATTTCAAGAAAAAGCCTCCAGTGGAACCAGCCTGTTGTTCCCTCACTGCTTCCTTCATACCGCCTTTTCCAATTCTGTATACCTGAATCTTTTAATATTTTCTCCAACTGTAACAGGTCATCCCGAGACAACTCTTTCTGCTTTGTTGGCTTTGCGTGATTCTCAAGTAAATCTATCACTTTACCGAAATATGCAAGCTTACTCTTCCTGTCAAAAATCAATGTTCCCTGATAAGTTCCTTCATTCATATAAAAAGCAATCACCTGAATCTGAGGGATCTCTTCCTCTGTGAGTGTTCCTTCTTCAGACTCTGTCTCCGTCAGATAATGATAGCTTATCTCATCCTCCAGATTCTCCTCCTGCATTTCCTGCCTGTAATCTTCAAGAATCACGGGAATCTTTACTTTCTTTATTGTACTTTCCGTAAGTCCATACTTTTCTATAAAAGCATCTGCATCAATTCCTTCCAGTTCTTCCTCTGTAATCCGGCATTGCTCCATAAGAAATTCTTTTGATATCAACTGTTCTTCCATACTTTTATCCTCCAATCTCTCTTCTGAACTGTTTCCTGTCGTATTCTGTGTTTGCTGACAGCCAACAATACCAAGCATAAAGACCAACCCTACCAATACAGAATATTTTTTAATCATCCAATTCCTCCAATTTCATACTCCTTAATACCTACCTCTGATGCCTTTATCATTATAACACTTATTCAATATCTGACCTTATCTTTTCTGCAATCGAATCCAATACTTTCGATGCTTCCGGAAAATGTTCTCTTAATGATTCCAAAGCCTCTTCATTACCAGTCATGCAATAAGAAAAATATTCCGCCCACAATTCACGGCTCTGTGCATATGTCTGCTTGCCGGACTTGTCATACCAGTATGTATAATCTTCAATCGTCTCACCCTTCGCAGCATTTGGTCGGTGACCATAACCATTTTTTCCGATTTCAAGATTTGTTACCCCGCCATACACATCACAGGCTGCTTCATTTCGTTCTCCGGCTAAATCTGAGTCATAGTGTCTGACTACCGAATTCCGGACCGTTAATTCATAAACAGATAACTTACCTGTATCATTTTTTCCGAAACGGAACGTATCCAAAATACGTTGCACATTCTCTTCATCCTCTACTCTTTCACGAATCTGATGTTCAATATCGTTATAAACATCAAAATAAATTGCTTCCTGAAGTGTTACTTTTCTTCCCATTTCCGGATTGTAGACTTGATAAAATTCTGTGATGGGTCCTTTCATACTCTCTTGCTTATAATCTGTCGCATGACCGCTTTCATGGAAAAAAGTAGTGTATGCTCCCCTCGGATCACGACTGAAACCGCTCTGATTATTTTGAAAATATATTTTTCCATCATCCGGACGATAAAAAGCACCTTTCACATCTTCACTTCCGATGGAACCAATCTTATACCTTTCAACATTGTCAAGGTAAATTGTCCTATAGGGTTCCTCCGCCGTATATGCAATAAATTTAATATTACGGATATCCTCTTCTGTCAGCGTATTAGGTTTTCCGGATTTAAGAATTTTGTTTAATTCTTCTTTCCACTTAGGATGTGTATCCTCATAGCATTGAATAATTTTATCTTTGTCTATATTAGTAATATCACCTACTTTTTTCTTCTTTCCTTGCTTATTATATAATAAATGATACACTTCCTCCGAGTAATCAGCATCCACTTTTATTTTTACCAAGTCTGCTTTAAATTTTGCCGCAAGCGTTAAAAGACAGGAAACTTGTCCGCTGTCAAATTTGCCGTTTGAAGGATTCACAATATCGCTCATACGCACAAGAAAATGATCATACTCCTGAATCCTGTTCCTCACATCCGCAATTCTTTTACCTCCATACTGCCTGTCTGCTTCCTTTACATCATTAAAAATTCGTTCAATCTGCCCGATACTTGTATTATTTTTATCTAATATGGCTTTTGTATAAGCCTCTGCTCCGCTTATACTTCCATACAAATCCAGTAATCCAATCCAGTCAGAAAAGTCCAACAGTCTGTCCCCTAACCAATCCGTAAAGTCACACCACTTTTCGTTTTCATTCTGGCGAATCATCTGAATCAGTTTCTGCTTATACGCTTCTGAGAAATCTCTCTTCATATTGCCCTGTCCTTTCGTATCAATCCTGCTTAAAACAGATACTGATCTTTTGTATCTATTACAGCAATATAATTTTTCATCATCGTATTCATACTTGTCCCCAGATCTGACGCACACTCCTTAATTTGTGAGGCAAGGCTGATATATACATCCAACGCATCTGCTGTGTCTCCTGAACAAATTCCCCTTTCTTTAAGAATCCTCAATGTAGCTATATATTGGTTCAAAATACTCTCATACTTTTTCCCCTGCTCCTCAAAAAACCTGCCGATTTCTTCAAAATATTCATCAACTACAACTACCTCATCACTGTTCATTCTTTTGTTCCTCCTGACATCGGATAATCTCCAGATTGTAATTCCTGATCTCCCGCTCACAACTGTAAATCTGGTTTTTCAACCTTTGAATCTGGTGCTCATATTCCTCTGTTTGACGCCATATCTTTCTCTGAGCTTCCGAAAAACCATCCACGGTCTGATAAAACCGCCCTCCATTTAACATAGACTGCATCCCATCATAATACGCCCTGACAATCTGCAAGGGATTGCTCATCACACCTGCCCCTCGCAAACTATCCTTACTTGCCTGATTTCTTGAAATAAATTCCCGGCTGATTTCCTGATATCGCTTATTCAAGACTTCCAACTCATAGATCTTATCCTGCATACTCCGAATCTGCCGCTCATATTCCGAAATTTTACTACGACAATGATAAATCCCACAATTTGCAGCTTCTATACTCATCACACTTCCTCCGTCTTCATTGCTTTAATACGGTTTTCACTTTTGTAAGACTATTTCCCACAATTCGATATGCTTCTCCTGCCTCCAGAGGTTTCGTATACTCTTTCATATATGCTAACGGCACATCATAAAGTTTCTGTTCCCCCAGATTTTCAAAGATCACCAGATTTTTATTATCTCTCAACAACTTCAGCACTTCCGGAGACCCAAAACCAATATTGACATTTTCAATATCCGTAATCATGATACATACCTTTAAAGCTTTATATTTTGTAGTCATTCTCTTATAGGCATCCAAAACTGCCTGATCTGTACTGATTACAGTCATAGTATCCGTATTCTGAAGCACCAATACAAGCAATGCTTCCTTTTCAAGCGCCGCTTCCTTTCCCTCTGCCATCAGATGATACCGTTTTTCCAATTCCTGATCCATATTTAGAATAATCTGTTTCACTTCCTGTGCCTCCATAGAATAAGTTTGAACGCAAGGATATTCGCGAAATGATATAAACTTCTTGTCAATACGATCCAGAATATGAATTTTCACCGGCTCCTGCACTGCATTCCTGATCAGGGTATTTAAAATATAATTTACAAAATTTGTCTTGCCCCCATGGGGACGCCCTGATATACCAAGAACACCTTGTTTCTCCATCTGCAGCATCTCAAGTTCTGTATTGGAGAAGTTAATTCCAAGCGGGACCTCATATGGCATACGCACAAGGCCGGTAAAATGATTTCTGATATAAGTATCGGTTAAAATCTTTGGTATTTCCGGTATCCTCTTCGCCGTGACACCAACATTTCTCCGGCTTACTTCCTGTATCAATTCTTGTATCGCTGCTGTCCGCTCCACTTCCTTTTCCGCCGAAAATGCCTGATAAATCTGCAAATCAAAAATATTCTTATCAATCTCTGTAATCCCGCGCCCCGGAATATTCTTCGGCTTTACTCTGCAATGATCAAATAAATATCCATACTCCGCAGAATCATTACAATACAAAGAAAACCTCTTTGAAAAATTAGAAAAATACTTATATCCGATTTCCGCCGTCTGAAGATTTGCTGCCACTACGCTAATACCTACGCTGAGTCCTTCACGACAAATATTTAATAACGCATCTTCATATTGAGAATAAAGCTCTTTCAATGCTGTCATATGATCAATCATAAGTACAATCTGGGGCATCTGATCGAACCCGCCTTCCCGATAAGCGCTAAATGAACTGATGCCAAGTTTCAGCAAGATCTCTTTTCTCTCCTTAATTTCAGACATTGCCATTTTCATGAATGTTTTAAGTTTTTCATCATCCGACGGGGTAATGACTCCTCCCACATGAGCCAGCGTCTCAAAATTTTTCAATATCATAGATGCAAAATCAATGATATATATATGAACTTCAGATGGCTTATAATTGAGCGCTATTGCCTTAATCATTACCTGCAGCATATTGGTCTTTCCATATTGAGAAGAACCGAGGATAAATATATTATCCTGTGTAAAATCCACATACAACTCTTCCTGCAGCTGATGGTTCGGATCATCATAAATGCCGACCGGAACGACAATATCTGTCTTTTTCTCTATCAATGATTCCGGATATGGAATCACTTCTGCAAGAGGCGGCAGGCATATATTCGGCAGCCTTTCAATATGATTTTTTTCACAGTATTGATGAATATATTTTACGATAGCCTCTAACTGTGTTTCTCCGTCATCATTCTCTCGGTTTTTCTGCTCAAAGATCACCTGCCGCTGCCCGGACAGACTGATTTTCGATATTTTATATGATTTTTCATTTCCCGCATTATCACGGCTGGAAGATGCGCCGCTGTATGCTGACTGGAAAAGCTGAAAAATCTCATTATTCCCCACCTGCAGATAGGCGCGTCCAGGTTCCTTAATTTCTGCTGCAAGAGGTGATTTCAGCACTTCCGTACTGTCCTCCTTATTCTGCACTTTCAAACACAATTTAAACTTTGAGTTGCTCCAGATCTGATTATCCACTACACCGGAAGGCTTCTGCGTTGCCAGAATCAGATGAACTCCAAGACTTCGTCCGATACGGGCAGTACTGATCAACTCTTTCATAAATTCCGGCTGATCACTTTTTAATTCCGCAAACTCATCTACAATCAGAATCAGGTGCGGAAGCGGTTTTTCCGCCTCTTTGGATTTAAATTTCCGTATATAAGCATCAATATGGTTTACACCGTATTTTGCAAATATTTCCTGCCTTTTTTGTAATTCTGCACGGATAGAGAGCAGTGACCGTTCAATCTCACGCCCATCAATATTCGTAATTGCTCCATTTAGATGAGGCAGATCACGGAATTGATTTACCATACCGCCTCCTTTAAAGTCGATAATTACAAAACCGACTTCATAAGGATGAAAAAGAGTTGCCATAGATAAAATGTAAGACTGAAGAATTTCGCTCTTGCCGGATCCTGTTGTCCCTGCTACCAATCCATGGGGTCCATGATATTTCTCATGCAAATCCAGATATACCACTTCATTTCCGCTCTTTACTCCAAGAGGCGCTGCCATACTATCGTAGATTTTTGATTTAGCCCAGCGTTTTCGAAGATCAATATCATTAACATTCATAATATGTAATAACTCATACAAAGAAATATTCTTCGTCAAAGAGCCTTCCAGGCTGACTTCATCCACATAGACACAAGCAAGCTTCTTTGCGCAGGCTTCTGCTGCATCTCCGGGAATATGCTGATATGTGAACATCTGCTGCTTCTCACCGTCTGCACTTTTTACCAGCCAACCCTGCCATGCCCCTTCCTCCAGAAAAATCACCTCTTCACATCCATAATGCAGCAATTCCCTGTGCTCTTCAAAAAAGACAAAGGTAAATCCATATTCTTTGGCTCTCCCAATATATTTTGCTGCAGGATGCAGCACCAGCTCCTGCGAACGGTACACGAAGATTACATAATGAGCCAGTTCCTGACGTTGTTCTTTACTCATTCCCTCACGTCTTGATAACTCGCTGTAAAGCAACTCTAATACGAATTTACTGCTTTCTTCATCGTACATAAAACAACGGGAATCTGTTCTCTCATCGTAAGCATGCCTGAACCAGCGCATCCACTGAAACTGCGGCGCATCACTCTCTGCAAAGATAAAATAGAGCTTCACCTCCGAATAAAATTGTCTTGCCGTCAGATCCAGCACCATATTCTTGAGAATCTGATACAGTTTACTTCTGACCCCCACAACACCGACTGCAGAATTTCTTTTCAGATTGACCGTTACCGGCGCCTGTTCCATATATTCATATTTATCATGTAAATACTGCGGATAGTCCAATAATTCATCTTCCGTATCTTTATATTCCTGTGGTTTATATTTCACCTGACATATGGATTTTACCTTTCCGCTGCCAAGATACACTTCCAGAAAATCCTCATCCTGCATCGACCGTTCAAATAAACGACTTCCAAAATCATTCACCAACGATACATCTTCTTCTGTAGAAAGATAGTTCATCCTGAGAATTGATTCTTCCTTTTCTCTCAAATTCTGTATCTTCCTCTCCTGCACTTCCAGATATGCCTGGTATTTTTCCTCTCTTTCTTTTTTCTTCTCTTTGTATTCCTTTTTATCATGAAAATAAGTCCAGACGGACATTCCCGCACCAACAGCCATAGTTCCCGCACTATATAGTACAAACATGCCGCCCCCACCCATAATTCCCCTGAGTGCAACCATAAGAACCAGACTTGACAATGCCGGAATCAATGTCACAATCAGATTTTTCTTTGGTTCTGCTGCCTGACTTTTCGGCGCCAGCACCTCTATCGTATCTTTCGGCAAATTATATTTTTGTCTCGCATTCCTGATGAATCTGGGATACTTCAATGCATTAGAGCTTTGGTTTATTTTATACATCCGAAAAGCAGTCTGAATATACGGTTGTTCTGTGACGTACAGACATCCTTCTGAAAGATAAAACTGGTGTCCGATAATTGCAAAAAAATCCCCCTCCCTGATATCAAAGGAAGTCTGATTCACTTTAAAACCATTGACATATACCCCATAGCGGCTGTTAGATGCTTCCATATGATAATTCCCCGCATAACAGTCCAGACAGATAAAGTCTTCCCCGATCATCGAATCCAACAAACGAATCTGACACTGAGAACCTCCTCCGATCATAACCCTGCCCTGTTTGGACAGATCAATACAATAATTAAAAGGGACCGGATTCCTGTCATAATCAATCAGAAACTCAACATGAAAAAGTTCACTGTCCGTACTGTCGTAATTAATCAGTATACTATCCCCATGTTTTAATACAACCAGATACTGTTTCAACATAGATCCTGTTTTAAAGTAAATATTGGGACGGCAGCTTAATGTCCATGCCTCTTTCTTCTCAACAGTCAATTCAAAATCATCAAAAAAGTATTCACGATTAAACCTTACTTCACAAACAGGCGTAGTTCCAATAAGGATTCCATCTTTCATATCTTCCGATAATTCAATTTCTCTGTAAATATTGTTTCCAAATATGATAAGCTTATAATCCATATCCTTCTCCTATCCCAATCTGCCCCTTACATTAACGGTCATACCAGATATCTGTTCCATGATGCAGTCCATATTCCGAGAGTTTTTTATTTCCCCGAAGCAGTGCAATCGGATTTGTCGATTTCAAATAACATTGGGATATATCCTTTGTATCAATACCCAGGGTTAACCCCTGATTCAATGCATGAACTAACTCATTTGCTGTCAAATCAGACGGTACTTCAAGATCACACTCCTGTTTCTTTTCAACATCATGAAAAATTAAGATTATTTTCTCTTCCATATTCCCTCCGCTCTATTCCATCACATATGCTGTTGTCTGAAAATATCCCTGCCTTCGTATTTGCTCCAGGGTCAGTGAGCATTCTGTTTCATCCACATATTCTGTAATTGTATACATTCCCAGTGAAATCTGATTACTCAGATAATTTTCTTCCTCTTTTTTATAGCGGTTGCAGACAAACACCCACTGATCTTCCTGCCAGTTTATATTACTTAAGAAACGTTCCAGCTTATAGGCTGAATCCTCCGTCTGCATACAAATTACTGCCATTTTATCCGACTGCTCAATCAACTGTAATTTTTCCCTTGTCAACTCTCTGGAAACCTCAAGTACAATGACATCATATCTCTTCTGTGCCTTAAGCTGTTCCAGAAGAGAAAGATAAGAATCGTCGGAGATCTGATAAGATAAGGAATATTTCTCAAAAGGTTTCAGATAATCAAATCCATCATTTCCTGTCTCCATGTCAAAATACCGGATCAAATTGGGATCTTTCATAGCCAGTGCATATCCAAAAGATGCAGCCGCACATGTCTTATCTTCCAGATAGATATTAAAATCCTGAAAAGATTCCATATTCAGATATAACACACTTTTTCCCATATCTTCCAATGCGCTGGCAATTCCCAACGCAGATATTGTTTTCCCGCTTCCTCCTGACACCGAATATACGGTATAAATTTTTGTACGTTCTACCGGTATACGCTCTTCCAGGTTACGGATTTCCTTCGTAATTTCCATATAAATTTCCCTGATACTGGAATATTTATACAGGCACTTATAGGAATGCTCCTCTCCTGCATTCCCCTCCTCCTCTGACAACAAAAGAATATGACTGCAATTCTGTTTTTGAATTTTCTGATTAAAAAGCAGTTCATTGATAACTAATAAAAAGATATTACGCGGCTTGCCAAAGAACTCATGAAAATATTTTAATTGCGTAATAATCTCTATATCCGCTTTCTCTTCCCATTCTTCCAAAAGCTTGTATTCTAATGCAGATAGGTATTCTTCATCTGTATCAACTACCACAATTAATTTTTTCTCCAAGATTTTTCCTCCGCCGATGAATCCCTGAATTCTATTCCAAATTCTATCTCTGCAAGGCGAATCTGATCACCCGGCTTTATTCTTACTCTCTTCCCACTTTCCACAATCTCCCCATTTACATAGGTGTGATTTGCACTTTCCAAATCTTCGATGTAATACTCTTGTTTTAATTTCACAATTTTACAATGCTTTCTGCTGATTGTCGGCGAAAGATCCAAGAGACCGTCCACAATCTTAGGATTTTTTCCAAGTATGTATTCATCCTTATTAATCAGCAATTCTACCTTTTTTATAGGACTTCTGGAAACAAAATACAAATTCTTCTCTGATTCTGAGTTATCATCCACCCATGCATTCTCTTCTCCATCCCATAAATACTGTGAATAACTCAATATGTTTTTATGAATTGCAGTTTCCTTTATTATTTTATATAAATCTTTCAAAGAAGAACGATTCACCAAAATTTCCTGTCTGAAAGCTGATAATGGACCGCTTTCCGGATTTTTGGATATCTCCATCAATGAAATGAGTGATTTTCGTAATTCAGTTTCCCATTGACAGGAATGATTCAAATCAGGTTCCACCGTAAGCGGCAGCGCAATTACATACACCTTCGCCTGATCCACATCTATAAAAATATGTGACAAATCCACATCTACGGTTTCCATCTGTAAAAACCCGTTGTCCTGGATTCCCATCAAAACCTTCAAAATTTTTATCATCCATAGAATAACTTCCTTCGGCTCCCATTTTACAGCAGCAACCGACAACGGCACATATCCGGAAATAGAATATAATAATTTGATATGTCCGTTAAACATTACTTTGGAACACGGAATCAGCCCTTTACTTTTTTGCTTTTTTAAAACCCTGTATCCTGTTATAAAAAATCGGAAATTATCTTCCAGAATATAGGATATATATTGATTATCATACCGAACTCTTGTCATAGGGCATAACCTCCGTATAGTTTCATAAAAGACTGCTGCCAGGTTGCAGCAGCCTTTTATCTTACTATGAAAGTCCCGGACAGCGGACATGAGGAGCGCATGCTGGCATGCGGCGAGTCATGGACATTGGACGGGCAAGCCGGTATGAGCAAGCAGGGCGATAGCCCAAATTGCGAATACTGGCGGCAGATGCGGGAGTGCGCAGCACGGAGCATCTAGCTTTCATGAATGGTGATGTCTGCGCCAGCAGACATGTCCGTTTACTCTGAAAGTCCCGGACAGCAGAAAGGAACAGGCTTCCGGTATTTAAGTTTTTTTGCCTCTGCAGACCTGTTACATGTTCTTAGCCAAAAGAGACACTGCTGTTACGGACAAGGGACTGTCGGGAAATAGATAGTTCCCGACAGTCCCTTTTTACAATCAAACCCATGAATCTAACACAACAGGTCAAACCTGCATTTAAGCCTCTTTCCGTCCGCAGCACTGCTTATATTTCTTGCCGCTGCCGCACGGACAAGGATCATTTGGATAAACCTTCTTCTCCGAACGCTGATATGCCTTCTTCGGACCGGAATCATCCTTGTTGGTTCCGGTTACCTTGGCAACCTGCTCTCTCTCTATCTTCTGTTCTACACGAACATGGAAGAGCAGCCGCAGCGTATCCTGCTGAATGGATGCCAGCATATCATTGAACATCTCATAGGCAGCCATCTTGTATTCCACCTTCGGATCACGCTGACCGTAAGCCTGCAGTCCGATTCCCTGACGGAGCTGATCCATATCGTCGATATGATCCATCCACTTCTGGTCAATGACTTTCAGCAGAACAACACGTTCCAATTCACGAATCTGCTCTTCCTGCGGGAAATCCGTCTCTTTTTCTTCATAGAGTTTCACGGCTTTCTCTTTGAGCATCTGCTTCAGTTCATTTTTCTTCATCTTCTGAACAGTCTCATGTTCAATCGGCTCCAATGGAATCATCGGAAGCAACAGACCATTCAACTCATTCAAATCCCAGTCTTCCGGTTCCGCATCCTCTCCGATACACATATCCACAGTATTATCGACCGTATCATAAATCATCTTGAAGATAGCATCACGCATACTTTCTCCATCCAGTACACGGCGTCTCTCCTTATAAATGATTTCTCTCTGCTCATTGTTAACCTGATCATAATCCAGCAAATTTTTACGGATTCCGTAGTTATTTGCCTCAATCTTCTTCTGTGCCTTTTCAATCGCAGAAGACAGCATCTTATGTTCAATCTGTTCATTCTCCGCAACACCGAGGGATTTGAACATAGTCATCAATTTCTCAGAGCCAAACAGACGCATCAAATCATCTTCCAGCGAAATGTAGAATCTGGATTCACCGGGATCTCCCTGACGTCCGGCACGACCGCGCAGCTGATTGTCAATACGTCTGGACTCATGACGTTCCGTACCGATGATCTTCAGACCGCCTGCCTCCCTGGATGCCTCATCCAGCTTAATATCCGTACCACGACCCGCCATATTTGTTGCGATGGTAACTGTTCCCGCTTCTCCGGCATGTGCAACAATCTCAGCTTCCAGTTCATGGAACTTTGCGTTCAGCACCTGATGCTTGATGCCTTCTCTCTTCAGCATCTTACTCAAAAGTTCGGAAGTCTCAATGGTGATCGTACCAACCAGAACCGGCTGATTTTTCTCATGAGACTCTTTGATCTCTTCTACGACAGCACGGAACTTTTCTTTCTTTGTCATATATACCGCATCATCATAATCAATACGTGCAACCGGCTTATTGGTCGGAATCTCGATAACGTCCATTCCATAGATGTCACGGAACTCCTGTTCCTCGGTCAGAGCCGTACCGGTCATACCGGCACGCTTTTCAAACTTATTAAAGAAGTTCTGGAATGTAATCGTAGCAAGGGTCTTGCTCTCACGTCTTACCTTCACATGCTCCTTTGCCTCGATTGCCTGATGAAGACCGTCAGAATAACGGCGTCCCGGCATGATACGTCCGGTAAACTCATCGACAATCAGAACCTCTTCGTCTTTTACCACATAATCTTTATCCTTGAACATCAGGTTATGAGCACGCAGTGCCAGGATAATGTTATGCTGAATCTCCAGATTCTCCGGATCAGACAGGTTCTCGATATGGAAGAAGTTCTCTACCTTCTTCACACCTTCCTCTGTCAGTGTGACAACCTTGTCCTTTTCATTTACAATAAAATCACCGGTTTCGATAATCTCCTCACCCATAATTGCGGTCATCTTTGTCATCTCACCGCTGGCTTCTCCACGCTTCAACTGCTGTGCCAGAATATCACAGGTTTCATACAATTTTGTGGACTTTCCACTCTGACCTGAGATAATGAGCGGCGTTCTGGCTTCATCAATCAATACGGAATCGACCTCATCGATGATTGCATAATACAGGTCTCTCTGAACCAGTTGTTCCTTGTAGATGACCATGTTATCACGCAGATAATCAAATCCGAGTTCGTTATTCGTCACATAAGTGATATCACATGCATATGCAGCACGGCGCTCGTCATTTTTCATAGAGTTCAGTACCACGCCCACAGTCAGTCCCAAGAACTCATGAACCTTCCCCATCCACTCGGCATCACGGTTTGCCAGATAATCATTGACCGTGACAATCATAACCCCCCGTCCTGTCAGGGCATTCAGATAAGCCGGCAGGGTAGATACCAGGGTTTTACCTTCACCGGTACGCATCTCTGCGATACGCCCCTGATGCAGGATAATACCGCCGATCAGCTGTACTCTGTAGTGTTCCATTCCCAGAACACGCTTTGCCGCCTCACGCACAGTTGCGTATGCATCCACCAGAATATCATCCAGTGTCTCACCCTTTTCCAACCGCTCTTTAAATTCTTTTGTCTTTCCGCGCAGTTCATCATCGGATAGTTTCTGCATCTCTGGACGCAGGGCCTCAATTTTATCAACCAGCGGCGTGATACGCTTCAATTCGCGCTCACTGTGTGTCCCAAATAATTTTTCTGTTAATTTCATGAATTATTCGCTCCTAATATTTTAACGTGTGACGTAATCTTTCTCCCTACGTCACCACCCAGAGTCCATTTTAACACTTTCCGTCACATTTAACAATGAATTTTTCGTTAACAATCTGTGAGTGCCATCATTATGCAAAAAAATGAGGAAAGTTATCGCCTATCACAATAACTTTCCTCTACGATTTCCTCTCTCTAACCGAAATTCCTGCTTTGTATTTTTACATTTTCTCTCCTGACAGGATCTCAGCTTCTGAATCGCTGCTCAGACTGCATCAGCATTCCGGCTCGATCAAACCATAGGTATCGCCTTTTCTCTTGTAGACAACATTCACTTCACCGGACTCGGCATTACGGAATACGAAGAAATTATGTCCCAACAGTTCCATCTGTACACAGGCATCTTCCGGGAACATAGGCTTTATACCGAACTTCTTTGTACGTATGATCCGGATGTCTTCATCTTCCAGATAATCATTCTCAATATAAGCTTTCTGGAAATTACTTGCTTCCTGTTTCTTATCAATGATTTTATTCTTATATTTACGAAGCTGTCTTTCAATCACTTCTTCAACCAGATCTATGGATACGTACATATCATTGCTGACCTGTTCGGAACGAATCAGGCTGCCTTTCACCGGAATCGTAACCTCAATCTTTTGTCTTTCTTTTTCCACGCTCAAAGTTACATTAACATCTGTATCAGGAGTAAAGTACTTTTCAAGCTTTCCCAGCTTCTCCGTAACTGCGGAACGAAGTCCCTCCGTTACTTCAATATTTTTGCCGCTAATAATAATATTCATGCCGTCAACCCCTTTAAACTATATTTTACAAAAAACTTGTCCAATACAACGTCTTTTTGTAAGTACTCTTATTATAACAATTTCTACCACATATTGCAACTAAATTTGGGTTATTCACAGAATATTTATAATATTTACTGACACCTTATGTATACTTATAAATCTCTGTCACATGCCAGAAGAACTTTCTCGAATTCCATCGTCCCACCGAACAGGTCCAGAGCACTGCCGATTGTTACATCCAACCGATTTCTTCCTTCCGTCTGTAACGTCTGCAAATCTGCATAGCTGCCCACGCCCCCTGCATAAGTAATCGGAAAATTCTCCATCTTTGCCAGAAGCCGTACCAGTTCCACTTCGATTCCCGAAGCTTTTCCTTCCACATCTACCGCATGAATCAGAAATTCATCACAGGAATCTTTCAATGTTTCCAACACTTCCGGCGTAACTGCTACCTCTGTGAACTTCTGCCACCGGTCCGTCACGATATAATACCGGCCCTCCCGTTTCCGGCAGCTCAGATCCAGCACCAGATGCTCCCTGCCGACTGTTCTTACAAGGGATTCCAGTTTCTCCCAGTCTATCTTTCCGTCTTTGAATACATACGATGTGACAATTACATGGCTGGCACCTGCATCTAAAAATTCTGCCGCATTGCCGGGATGAATTCCGCCGCCTACCATCAAACCGCCCGGATACGCTGCCAATGCTTCCATCGCCTGAGCACGTGTCTGCTGATAATATTCGGAGTCTGCCGGATTCAGCAAAATGATATGTCCTCCCCGAATCTTATAGTTCCGATACAGACGGGCATAAAATGCGGCATCCTGCTGCGATACAAAATTTTCGCTCGCCTGATTCCCCTCATCCTTTAAGGTTCCTCCCACAATCTGCTTTACTTTTCCATTATGAATATCAATACAAGGCCGGAATTTCATAATCCTTTACCCTTTCCCCTGCTTTTTTATGTTCCGATACGGACTACCGTTCCACACTCATCTTCACAGTAATGTCATTTTCCTTCACATCCACCGTTGCATAAGCCCCGCTGATAAGCGGCATCATCGGCGGCAAGTGACCCAGATCCACATCCATAACTACCGGAACCCGGAAGGAACGAAGCAGATCCCAGACTGCATGGTACTGGTCAAGTCCCATAAGCTCCTGGCCGAAACAATAAGGACGTCCAATCAGAAAACCTTTTGTACACTGGAACCATCCTGCATGAATCATCTGCCAGATGGCTCTCCGGATCCCCATAACATTTAAATCACAGGCTTCCAGAAACCAGATCACACCGTCTTCTTGATAGCGTTCATTGAAAGCGTTCACATGATCGTATTCGGTGCCAAGTAAATTAACCAGACAGTCCATACAACCGCCCAGCAATCTGCCCTCCATCTGAATCTGCCCTGTGTCCGGAAAAGTTTTTAATATCCGCGGCTCTGTCACCTGATAGGGTGCAAGTGGATTCTCTTCACTTTTCCCCGATTCCTTTTCCCACAGGTCATATCCCTTCATCGTCAATTTCCTGCCGCACATCAGATCAAAAGCATCCCCGATAGCCGGATGCCACGGTTCCATGCCGAATGCTGCCGCACAGGGACCATAGATCGCCGCCACATCACAGATCGTTGGAAGCAAAAAAGTCATATTTGTATTATCCGAATATCCCATGTACCATTTTGGTTCCGCTGATGCGATTTTCTGAAAATCCACATAGTCCAGATCTTCGCACATCAATTCTCCACCGCCGCAGGAAATCAGAACATCATTAGAATCCGAACAGTAGAAATCATTCAGTTCTTTTCCACATAATTCCGGCGTGTTGCTGATTCCAATTCCGGAACCCTCATAACAGTTTGGGCCCAGTTCCAGGCGATAGCCAGACTCCTTAAATTTATCCTGTGCATGAGAAAACGCGGTCCGGTAAGGCTCTATATTACACCCGAAAGAAGGTGCCACAAACCCTATCGTTCCGCCTTCTTTCAGAAATCCGGGATATTTCATTTATCCTACCTCCCATTCGTTCATAAATACTGGTGTACATCGCTTATCATTTCTGATTAAGAACAATGATGACCGCAGCCCTCGTGGCCTGATCCATGGCAGGCGCCGTCATGTGAATGTCCATGTCCGTGATCCGCACACTGCGCATCCGGATCAAACTCCAACTGCCCTTCCAAAAATGCTTTTACCGCCTCATCTGCATCCCCGCTGACACCCGGATACAATCGGATACCGGCTTCGGCAAGTGCAGCCCTTGCACCGCCGCCGATTCCGCCGCAGATCAGTGCCTCCACAGACTGTACTTTCAGAAACCCAGCCAATGCCCCATGTCCCTGGCCATCAGTACCAATCACTTCCTCTGAGACAATCTTTCCCTCCTGAATCTCATATATTTTAAATGCTTCTGTGTGTCCAAAATGCTGAAATACCTGTCCATTTTCATAGGTTACTGCCAACTTCATAAATTTTCCTCCTTAAAAAAAGTTTCAAAATACCTGGGTTTTCAAACAACCTCTCTATTTTCCGGATACCTTCTGCTCAAATCTACAGATCATCTCCTCTCAGTAGCTTACCACCTGGATTTCATAACTGTCAACCTGCGAAACAAAAAAACAGACTGCCCTCCGAAACTTCTGTATCGTCGGCAGTCTGCTGCTATCTATACCACTTATAAAACTTTATGAAACAGTACTGCAAAATTCACAAATAAAACACTTTACGGATTTGCGGTTCCATTTGCTGCATTATTATTTGTGTTATTGGTATTGTTACTATTATCTGTGGCATCATTGCCAAGATCCTGCACACCTCTGCCAACATCTTCAATACCTTCGCCAACGCCGTCTACCACATCGCCTACGCCATTCCCGATGTCTTCTCCTACGGAATTACCATTGTTATTATTGTTATTATTGTTATTGTTATCATTGTTGTTATTGTTGTTTGTATTATTGTTATTGGTACCCGTATTATCATCATAATTCGAATTACCGTTATCTGTAGTTGTATTGTTCTTATCATTTCCGGTTGCATCGTTCATATTGTCATTCCCACATGCTGTAACTCCCGTCAGCATTAATACCATCAGACAACCAAATAAGACTTTTTTCATATGCTTCATCATCATTCTCCTTTACTGAATCAATTTTATAGGAGTAGTATGCAGCAATTCAGAAAATTTATACACACATTTTAACCGGTTTAGTTTTATGACATCAGCCGATCACATCACTCATATCATACATGCCGGCCGGTTTCCCTGCCAGAAATTTAGCTGCTTCCACCGCTCCTTTTCCAAAAACACTTTTGGAATATGCCCGGTGTGAGAGCGTAATAACCTCATCCGGCCCTGCAAATATCACATCATGATCGCCCACGATTGTTCCGCCTCGTACTGCAGAGATCCCGATTTCCTTCGTGTCCCGCTGCTCATGGCGCTGGCTTCTGTCATACGTATAATGATACTGATTGTCCATCGCCTCATTCAGGCTGTCTGCCAGAGCAAGCGCTGTACCGCTGGGTGCATCACATTTTAATTTATGATGTTTTTCTACGATCTCCATATCAAACCCTGCAGTTGCCAGAACTTTCGCTGCATCCTGAATCAATTTCATCAGCGTATTGATTCCAAGGGACATATTGGCAGAACGTAAAACCGCCACTTCTTTACTGGTTTCCTGAAGCTTGTCCAACTGCTCCGGTGTCAGACCGGTAGTGCAAAGTACCAGGGGCAGTTTTTTCTGCCCGCAGTACAAAAGCACATTGTTCGTTGCTTTATAAGAAGAGAAATCAATCATCACATCTGCTTCCACATCACAATCGAAAATATTGGTAAATACCGGATATCCATTGTCCCGGTTATCCATAACGTCAATTCCCGCCACAATCGTGGCCTTCTCATCTTCCCTGATCAGCTCTGAGATTACCTGACCCATATGACCGTTACAGCCATTCATAATTACTTTTATCATAAGATTCCCATGTCCTTCATAACATTCTTTAGTACTTCCTGATTCTGTGGTTCCATCTCGGTAAGCGGCGCACGTAAGGATCCGACTTCTTTGCCCTGCAGGTTCAAAGCAGCCTTGACAGGAATCGGATTCACTTCGCAGAACAGCGCGTTGCAAAGCGGAATCGCATCCAACTGCATCTTTGTGCTTCCTGCAATGTCTCCATCCAGGAATTTTACAACCATATCATGCATATATTTCGGTGCTACATTCGATACTACGGAGATGACTCCAACTCCGCCGAGTGCAAGAATCGGCACAACCTGATCATCATTTCCTGAATAGAGTTCGATCTTTCCGTCCGTAAGATGCATTAACTTTGCAATCTGGGAAATATTACCGGATGCTTCTTTGATTCCGACGATATTATCCACATTCTTTACCAGTTCAGCAACTGTTTCCGGAAGCAGATTACAGCCGGTTCTGCTGGGAACATTATACAAAATTACCGGTATTGAAATAGCGTTTGCGATTTTCGTATAATGCGCGATCAAACCTTTCTGTGTTGCTTTATTGTAATACGGAGTTACCAGAAGAACTCCATCCGCACCTGCTTTTTCTGCTTCCTGGGATAAATAAACAGCAGTCTCCGTACAATTGGAACCTGTACCTGCAATTACCGGCACACGTTTTGCTACTTTTTCGATACAGTAACGGATCACCTCCACATGTTCTTCATGTGTCAAAGTAGATGATTCGCCTGTTGTTCCGCAGATAATGATGGCATCTGTCTGACCTGCGATCTGATCTTCAATAATTTCACTCAGTTTATCGTAATTCACCTCACCATTGGCTTTCATAGGTGTTACGATAGCTACTCCTGCTCCTTTAAAAATCGGCATAACTTTTCCTCCTTAAATCGACAACAATAACTCAGCGATCGCGAGACTTTCCGGAAATCGCCTGACATTAATAGAAAAGAGACGGATCAAGATGCGCCGTCTCTGATATATACGTGATTTCGTATACATGAGATAGCACTCCATCCTGCGATGACAGTCGTGTCATTCTTCATGCCACGCCCAAGCAGCATAATTTCAGGACAATTATACTCTTTCGGCACTTTTCCCTTTCTGATGCTTTCGTCTGCTCCTGAAGCATCCCACATCATACTCTTGAAAAATGCGACCTCTATCTTCATTTCTATTCTATTCAAATATTCAGGTAAATGATAACATTTACATATATTGTTGTCAAGGAGCTCCTCGACATTTCCTAACATTTCTTTCACAGATTTTGACATTTACTATGAAAGTTCCGGACAGCGGACATGAGGAGCGCATGCTGGCATGCAGCGAGTCATGGACATTGGACGGACAAGCCG
>OLGD01001262.1_pt1 | contig 40045 bp, 28 predicted proteins | sample 1605311 | NCBI WGS metagenome assembly OLGD01 (sample SAMEA3888917, study PRJEB22519) | human gut metagenome | biome: human gut; feature: human-associated habitat; material: faeces | place: Denmark | collected 2010
TTGGCGGAGCCGTCCTCCACCAGCTTCTTCATGATGAAGGGACGGAACAGCTCCACGGCCATCTCCTTGGGCACGCCGCACTGATAGATCTTCAGCTCGGGGCCGACGCAGATAACGGAACGTCCGGAATAGTCGACGCGCTTGCCGAGCAGGTTCTGACGGAAGCGGCCCTGCTTGCCCTTGAGCATATCGCTCAGGCTCTTGAGCGCGCGGTTGTTCGCGCCGGTGACGGCGCGGCCGCGGCGGCCGTTGTCGATCAGGGCGTCCACAGCCTCCTGCAGCATACGCTTTTCGTTGCGCACGATGATATCGGGGGCCTTGAGCTCCATGAGCCTCTTGAGGCGGTTGTTGCGGTTGATGACGCGGCGGTAGAGGTCGTTCAGATCGCTGGTCGCGAAGCGGCCGCCGTCGAGCTGGACCATCGGGCGGATCTCCGGCGGGATGACGGGCAGCACGTCGATGATCATCCACTCGGGCTTGTTGCCGCTCAGGCGGAAGGCGTCCACGACCTCCAGGCGCTTGACGATGCGCGCCTTCTTCTGGCCGCTCGCACCCTTGAGCTCGGCGTGGAGCTGCTCGGAGAGCGCCTCGAGGTCGATCTGCTGCAGGAGCTTCTTGACGGCCTCGGCCCCCATGCCGGCGTCGAAATCGTCCTCATACTTCTCGCGCATATCGCGATACTCTTTTTCGCTGAGGATCTGGTTGCGGATCAGCGGCGTCTCGCCGGGGTCGGTGACGATATAGGCCGCGAAGTACAGCACCTTTTCCAAAATGCGGGGGCTGATGTCGAGCAGCAGGCCCATGCGGGAGGGGATGCCCTTGAAGTACCAGATGTGGGAAACGGGCGTCGCCAGCTCGATGTGGCCCATGCGCTCGCGGCGCACCTTCGCGCGGGTGACCTCGACGCCGCAGCGGTCGCAGATCTTGCCCTTGTAGCGGATCTTCTTATACTTGCCGCAGTGGCACTCCCAGTCCTTGGTCGGCCCGAAGATACGCTCACAGAACAATCCGTCGCGCTCGGGCTTGAGGGTGCGGTAGTTGATGGTCTCGGGCTTTTTGACCTCGCCGTGGGACCACTCACGGATCATTTCGGGAGAAGCGATACCGATCTTGATGGCGTCAAACGTTGCGTAACTCATAATTCATGCTCCTCCTTTTCTCAATACTCGTCTTTGTCGTCGGCAAGGTCGGCCTCGACCTCGTCGTCGGGAACGTATTCAAAGCCTGCGTCCTCCAGCTCCGCCTCGTCGGCGAACGGGTTGCGGCTGCGCTCGTCGTCCGCGTCCATGCGAGCGAGGTTGAAGGTGTCGAGCGCATCCTCGTCCTCCTTGAGCTCGATCTGGTTGCCGTCGCGGTCGAGCACCTGAATGTCGAGGCAGAGAGACTGCAGCTCCTTGACCAGGACCTTGAAGGACTCCGGCACGCCGGGCTGCGGAACATTGTGGCCCTTGACGATGGCCTCGTAGGTGCGCACACGGCCGGTCACATCGTCGGACTTGACGGTCAGGATCTCCTGCAGCGTGTAGCTCGCGCCGTAGGCCTCGAGCGCCCAGACTTCCATTTCGCCGAAGCGCTGGCCGCCGAACTGCGCCTTGCCGCCGAGCGGCTGCTGCGTGACAAGGGAGTACGGGCCGGTGGAACGGGCGTGGATCTTATCGTCGACCAGATGGTGCAGCTTGAGGAAGTAAACGTAGCCGACCGTGACCTTGTTGTCAAAGCGCTCGCCGGTGCGGCCGTCGTACAGCCAGCTCTTGCCCTCGGGATCGAGGCCGGCAAGCTGAAGCGCTTCGGAAATATCCTTATCGGTCGCGCCGTCGAAGATGGGCGTGGCGACCTTCCAGCCGAGCGTCTTGGCGGCGTAGCCGAGATGGACCTCGAGCACCTGGCCGATGTTCATACGGGACGGAACGCCGAGGGGGTTCAGAACGATGTCGAGCGGGGTGCCGTCGGGCAGGAAGGGCATATCCTCCTGCGGCAGAACGCGGGAGACGACGCCCTTGTTGCCGTGGCGGCCCGCCATCTTGTCGCCGGGCTGGATCTTGCGGCGCTGCGCGATGTAAACGCGCACGACCATGTTCACGCCGGGGCCGAGGTCGTCGCCGTTCTCGCGGGAGAACACCTTGGCGTCGACCACGATGCCGCTCTCGCCGTGCGGCACCTTGAGGGAGGTATCGCGCACCTCGCGTGCCTTCTCGCCGAAGATCGCGCGCAGCAGGCGCTCCTCCGCAGTCAGATCGGTCTCGCCCTTGGGCGTGACCTTGCCGACCAGAATATCGCCGGCGTGGACCTCCGCGCCGATGCGGATGATGCCGCGCTCGTCGAGGTCCTTGAGAGCGTCCTCGCCGACGTTGGGAATGTCGCGCGTGATCTCCTCGGGGCCGAGCTTAGTATCGCGTGAGTCGAGCTCATACTCCTCGAGGTGGATGGAGGTATACAGATCCTCGCGGACAAGGCGCTCGTTGAGGAGCACCGCGTCCTCGTAGTTGTAGCCCTCCCACGTCATGAAGCCGACGAGGATGTTGCGTCCGAGCGCCAGCTCGCCCTGATCGGTGGCAGGGCCGTCCGCCAGCACGGTGGGGTCGACGGTCTCGCCGTTTTCATTGACATACTTGCCGTGCACGCGCTCGCCGACGTCGACGATCGGGTGCTGGTTGATGCAGGTGCCGTGGTTGGAGCGCAGGAACTTGGTGAGCTTGTATTCCTTCGTCTCACCGTTGTCGTAAGCCACGGTGATGGCGCGGGCGTCCATCTTGGTCACGACGCCGTCGCCCTCGGCGAGGACGGCGACCTCGGAGTCCATGCAGATCTTGTGCTCCATGCCAGTACCGACGATGGGAGCCTCGGGGCGGAGCAGAGGAACGGCCTGACGCTGCATATTCGCGCCCATCAGGGCACGGTTCGCGTCGTCGTTCGGCAGGAACGGGATCATCGCGGTCGCGATGGAGACCATCATACGCGGGGAAATGTCGATGTAGTCAACGCGGTCGCGGTCGACCTCGACGATCTCGTCGCGGTGGCGGCAGGTGATACGCGGGTTGACAAGGCAGCCGTTCTCATCGACCGGCTCGGCCGCCTGACCGACGATGAACTGATCCTCAACGTCGGCGGTCATGTAGGTGACCTCGTCGGAGACATGGCCCGTCGCATGATCGACAGCGCGGAAGGGCGCCTCGATGAAGCCGTATTCGTTGATGCGGGCGTAGGTCGCGAGGTAGGAGATCAGGCCGATGTTCGGACCTTCGGGGGTCTCGATGGGGCACATACGGCCGTAGTGGCTGTAGTGGACGTCGCGGACCTCCATGTTCGCGCGCTCACGGGAAAGGCCGCCGGGGCCGAGCGCGGAAAGACGGCGCTTGTGCGTCAGCTCGGCGAGCGGGTTCGTCTGATCCATGAACTGGGACAGCGGGCTGGAGCCGAAGAACTCCTTGATGGCCGCGGTGACCGGACGGATGTTGATGAGGCTCTGCGGCGTCACGATGTCGAGGTCCTGAATGGTCATGCGCTCGCGGATCACGCGCTCCATGCGGGAAAAGCCGATGCGGAACTGGTTCTGCAGCAGCTCGCCCACGCAGCGCAGGCGGCGGTTGCCGAGATGGTCGATATCGTCCTTCGTGACGATGCCGTGCGCCAGCGCGTTCATGTAGTTGATGGAAGCGAGAATATCGTCCGCAAGGATGTGCTTGGGTGCGAGACGGTCGGCGTTGTCGCGGATGGCTTCCTTGAGCTCCTCGCCCTCGTACTTCGCCAGCAGCTCCTCGAGCACGCTCTTGCACACGCGCTCCTTGATGCCGCACTCGGCGACGGGGTCGAAGTCCACGAAGCGGGAGAGGTCGACCATGTTGTTCGAGAAGACGCGCAGCGTCTTGCCGTCGAGGTCGAGCGTCACGTCGTTGACGCCGATGGCGTCAAGCTCGCGGGCCTCGTCGCTGGTCATGACATGGCCGGCGTCAAAGAGGATCTCGCCCGTGCGCGGGTCGGCGACGGGATAGGCGAGCTTCTGGCCGTGGATGCGGGTCCACAGGGAGAGCTTCTTATTGAACTTGTAGCGGCCGACCATGGACAGATCATAGCGGCGCGGATCGAAGAAGAGGTTCTTGATCAGGCTCTCGCTGGCCTCGACCGTGGGCGGCTCGCCCGGACGGAGCTTGCGGTAGATCTCCAGCATGGCCTCCTCATAGGTCTTGCAGGCGTCCTTCTCCAGCGAGACCTTGATGCGGTCGTCGTCGCCGAAGAGGTCGAGGATGCCCGTGTCGGTCTTGAGGTCGGCGTACTGCTCGGCCTGACCGCCGATGGCGCGGATCAGCTCGGTGATGGGGATCTTGCGGTTCTTGTCGATGCGGACCCAGAACACCTCGTTGGTGTCGGTCTCATACTCCAGCCACGCGCCGCGGTAGGGGATCACGGTGCTGGTGAGTAGGGGCAGGTCGGTCTTGAGGTCGATCTCCTTGCCGTAGTACACGCCCGGGGAGCGGACGATCTGGCTGACGACCACGCGCTCGGCGCCGTTGATGACGAAGGTGCCGGACTGGGTCATGAGCGGGAAGTCGCCCATGAAGATCTCCTGCTCCTTGATCTCCTGCGTCTGGTTGTTGTACAGCCGCACGTTGACCTTGAGCGGAGCGGCATAGGTGGCGTCGCGCGCCTTGCACTCCTCCACGTCGTACTTGGGGGCCTCGTCCATCTTGTAGCCGATGAAGCTCAGCTCAAGATTGCCCGCGTAGTTGGTGATCGAGGCGACGTCGGTGAACACCTCCTGCAGTCCCTCGTCGAGGAACCACCGGTAGGACTTCTTCTGGAGCTCCAGAAGATTCGGCATCTCCATGATCTCCTCATGTCGAGCGAAGTTTTTGCGAAGGGTCTTGCCGTACATCTTGTCTTTGGCCATTTTTGCTCTTCACGCCTTTCCTTTCCCGCCGGTCTGTCTCCGGCGGGGAATGTATTGGTGTGCCGTGCGACACGCACGGCTTTGTTGATAGAAATGCTGCATTTGCTCTTGTGCTTTTTTGTTTCCTGTGCTATCCTTGTGGCAATGGGTGAGGGTTCGCTTTGCGCATACTCTCACATATAAGCGCCTTATTTTATCAAAGTCAAGCGCGCAAGTCAAGTGCTTTCCGCAAAAAAACAGCAGCTTTTTCAAGCTGCTGTTTCTTTTTTGTTTATTTCTCCTGTTCCTCGGGCGTTTCCTCCTCCGGGAGCCGTGAGACCAGCGCCCATTCCACGCGGCGTTCGTTGAAGCTCTGCACCTCGATGTGCAGGCCGCAGGCGTCAACCGTGAACTGGCTGCCGTCCTCGGGAATGAACGAGAGCTGGGCAAACACCAGTCCGCCGAGCGTGTCGGACTCCTCGTCCTCGGGGAACTGCACGCCCGTCGCCTCGGCGACGCGCTCAAGCTCGCACGAGCCTGCCACACGCCAGAGATTGTCGCCCACCTTTTCGATGTCCTTTTCCTCCTGCGGGTCGAACTCGTCGTAGATGTTGCCGACGATCTCCTCGAGAAGATCCTCCATCGTCACCAGGCCGCTCGTGCCGCCGTACTCGTCCACCACGATGGACATGTGTACCTTCTTGCTCTGCATATCGCGGAACAGCACGTCCGTGCGCACGGACTCGGGTACGAAATACGCGGGGCGCAGCAGCTCACGCATGGGCTTGGGCGCTTCCGCCTGCGCATTGAGCAGATACTCGCGCGTGGAGAGAATGCCGATGATATCGTCCGCGTTCTCCTCGTAGACCGGGAAGCGGGACAGGCCGGACGAGCGGATCGTCGCGAGGATCTCCTCGCGCGTGTCCTCGACCCACAGCATCACCATGTCGGTGCGGTGGATCATCACGTCCTCGGCGGTCGTGTTGTTGAATTCAAAGATGTTGTCAATGAGTTCCTTCTCATTGGACTCGATCGCGCCGCGCTCCTCGCCGAGGTCCACCATCATGCGGATCTCATCCTCGCTCACGTCCTCCTCATCGGCCTTGGGGTCGATGTGCAGCAGGCGCAATACGCCGTTTGTGGACTTGGAGAGCAGCCAGATGACCGGGCGGAACACCGTTGCTACGCTCGTCACCGCACCGACCGTAAAGCGAGCGACCGCTTCGGTCTTTTTCATGGCGATGCGCTTGGGCACCAGCTCGCCGAGCACAAGGCTGAAGTACGAGAGCACGATGGTGATGAGCACCACCATGATCGTGTTGAGCGTCGAGGTGGGAATGGCCGTGAAGCCCTTGTCCACCGTCAGCCAATGCACGAGCGGATCGGAAAAGCTGTCCGCCGCGAAGGCCGAGGACAGGAAGCCGGCGAGTGTGATGGCGATCTGAATGGCGGAAAGAAAGCTGTCCGGCGCCTGCATGAGCACAAGCAGCTTCTTCGCCTTCTTGTCACCCTCCTCCGCCTGCTTGCGCAGCTTCGTTTCCGAAAGCGAGATGACCGCGATCTCCGCCGCGGCAAAGAATGCGTTGATGAGAATAAGTATGACCAGTACCAGAATTTTCGGCAATAACGGGTCAGCAGGGTCCAAGTAGATAACCTCCTAAGCATCCGGCCTGTTGAGATTGGCTGCTCGCGCAGCGCAGACCGGTTTAGCGTAGGATAACATATTCCCGTCGAAATTGCAACGGATTCTTTTCTGCGCCGCTTTTACTTTTTGTGTTGACAGCAAAAACGGCAGCTTCAGCTACCTTTTCACCTTGAAAGCCGCACTAAAATAATATATGCTATAAAAACCCGGAACAACTCGAGATTTTCTGCGTCTATATATACGAAGGAGGTATGCGCATGAAAAGGAAATTGCTGATCACCGCTTCTGCGGTAATATGTGTTCTTCTTGTTGGGGCTGCGGCCTTGGAAATTCTTCATATTGCTCCACATACAGGAGTATACCTTTCGGCAGCAAATGGGGAACCCCTTGTTGTTGTGGATAGCACACCTTTCGTCGTGTCACCCAAAAGCCATTTTGATGGACTGCAAGACGGAGATAAACTTCTGGTATTTTTCAGAGGTACGACCGCTACAAGTTGTCCAGCAGAAGCAAGGGTATACGTTCGTTTCAAGTTAGGAAAAGGAGATTTATCAGATATTCCTGAAAGTGTACGAAATGAATTGGAGCAATTAGGTTGGATTTCTTCCCCGGACTGATACATAATATGGAAAATCAGGACTGAAATATCACATACCGACCGATAGGAGCAAGGCTGACGTACACCTTGCTCCTTCGTCGCTTCCTCCGTCAGATGATGTCCAGCACCGCGAGCACCGGCGACGCCGCCCTTGTCGGCGACGGCGATGATCCTCGCAGTCGGCTTGTCCATAGACGCAGCCCTCCGTTTTCCTTTTTTCTCAGTGCAGCGCAGGAAGAAGCGGTTTGCGGCGGCCTTCGCCGCGCAAACCGCCGCTTTCCCTCACCGCGGCACAAGCGCGTCGTGTACGGCGCAGAGCGCCGCGTCCTCGTCGTCCCGCTTCACCAGCAGCGTGACGCGCTGCTCGCCCTCCTCGAGTCCGAGGACCGTAATGCCCGCCGTCTCCAGCGCAGAGACCGCCGCGCGGATCGCCGCGAGCGACGGCAGCGCGCGCCCGATGGCCGTCACGCGCGTGACCTCCCCGCGGCGCGAGCGCGTGACACCCGTGACCTCCCTGCTCTCCTCCACATGGGGCACGACGAGCGTGCCGACGCTCCCCTCCTCGCACGAGCGCACCTCGACGGTCACGCCGTGCCTTGCCGCCAGCGCGACCGAACGGTCATGGAGCACCTGCGCGCCGTTCGCGGCGAGGCGGAGCATCTGGTCGCAGGAAACGGCGGCGAGCCGCCGCGCCGTCGGGCACACGCGCGGATCGGTGGTATAAACGCCGTCCACGTCCGTATAAATGATACAGCGCTCCGCGCCGAGAAAGGCCGCGAGCGCCACGGCGCTCGTGTCGCTGCCGCCGCGCCCGAGCGTGGTGACGTCGCCCGCCGCGTCGACGCCCTGAAAGCCTGCCGCGAGCACGACGCGCCGCTGCGCCAGCTCCTGCCGGATGCGCTCCGCGCCCACGCTTCTCACGTTCGCGCCGCCGTGCGTGCCGTCCGTCCCGACCGGCACCTGCCAGCCGGAGAGCGAGACTGCCGGCACACCGAGCGAGGCAAGCGCGATCGCGCCGAGGGCCACGCTCGCGGTCTCCCCCGTGGCGAGCAGAGCGTCCAGCTCACGCAGCGGCGGCTCCTCCGTCAGCTCGCGGGCGCGCGCGAGCAGCGCGTCGGTCGTGTCGCCCTGCGCGCTGAGCACGACCACCACGTCGTCCCCCTGCTCCCAGGTGCGCCGGACGATCCTCATGGCACGCAGCAGCCGCTCGCGGTCACGCACGCTGCTGCCGCCGAATTTCTGTACGATAAGGCCCATAGCAGCCCCCTTCTCTACCCAGCAAAAAAATGAGTCGGCAAACTGCAAGCAGTCTGCTGACTCATTGTATGCCGTACCCTCCCCGCGGGTTCAGCCCGCAAGGATCTCAAACTTGACCACGCCCGCCGTCTCCGCAGCGCTGGCGATGAGCTCCTCGAGCGATTCGCGCATATCGCTCGTCTCCGCCGAGATGGTCACGGCGGCGCAGCCGTTTGTCGGGATGCTCTGGTTGATGGTGAGTATATTTGCGCCCGAACCGGCAAAAATAGAAAGAACGTTGCTCAGCACGCCCGGATTATCCTTGAGCAGAGCGTAGAACGTAATGATGCGGCCGGTCTTCATGTCGTTGAAGGGCTGCACGCTGTCGCGGTACTTATAAAAGGCGCTGCGGCTGATGCCGACCTGCCTCGCGGCCTCGCCTGCCGTGCTCACCTCGCCCGCGTGAAGCATCCGCTTGGCCTCGGCGACCTTGAGAAAGATCTCCGGCAGCGCATCCGCAGCGACCAGATAAAATTTCGTCTTTTTTCCCATATCTTGTTCTCCTCTCGTGAGCATTTGTCCTTTTATGGAGATATGATACCATAACGGTCCACAGAGAGCAAGTAGCTTTTTCCTATAACATTCGACAGGAAGGAGGCCGGTCTTTTTGCAGAGCGAACAAAAAAAGGAGTTTTTGCTCACCGTCGCCTATTACGCCGTGCTCGCCGCGGCGCTTTATCTCTTTCTCCGCTATCTTCTCTGGTGGCTGCTGCCCTTTCTTCTCGCGTTCGCCGCGGCCCGCGCGATGGAGCCGGTCATTCTCCTCCTGCGGCGGACCGTTCATTTCAAGCGCGGCTTCTCCGCCGCGCTGCTGACGCTCTTTCTGCTCTTTCTCCTCGGCGGGCTCCTCTCGCTGCTCCTCTCGGCGCTTTTCACCGAGGCGACCGCCTTCCTCACCCAGCTCCCGACGCTGCTCGACGCGCTGCCCGCGCTGACCGGCGGACTGCTCGATCGGCTGCGCGCCTACGGCGCGCTCTGTCCCGACTGGCTGCGGGAGCTTCTGACCGCCGAGCTCTCCGACTGGGCGGCCTACGGCAGCACGGCGCTCGCCGGTCTCGCCTCCCGCGCCCTCGCCCTGCTCGGCTCGATGGCCGCCGCCGTGCCGGCGCTGGTGCTCTTCGCCGCAACAACGCTGCTTGCCGTCTTCTTCCTCGCCGCCTCCTATCCCACGCTCTGCGCGGCGGCGAAACGCCGCCTGAGCCCCCGCGCGCAGCAGCGGCTGCGCTTCTGGCGCGACGGCGTGACGCACTCGCTCACGCGCTGGCTGCGCGCGCAGGCGATCCTCTGCTCCCTCACCTTCTGCCAGCTCCTCGCCGGCTTCTGGCTGCTGGGCGAGCGCTACTCCCTGCTCGCCGCCTTTCTCATCACGCTCGTGGACGCGCTGCCGGTGTTCGGCACAGGAACGGTGCTTATTCCATGGGCACTCGCCGAGCTGCTGCTCGGCTCGGTTCCCCGCGGGGCCGCGCTCGTCATCCTCTACCTCTGCACACTCACCGTGCGCAGCATCACCGAGCCGAAGCTCGTCGCCGCGCAGGCGGGGCTGCCGCCCATCGCCTCACTCATGGCGATGTACCTCGGCGCCCGCGCCTTCGGCGTAGCGGGCATGGTGCTCTTCCCATTGCTCCTGCTGCTCGCCGCCCAAATGCTGCGTACAAAAAAGGAAGGCTCGATGTGAGCCTTCCTTTTTCCGTTCAATTTTACGCCGCGGTGTTGAGCAGCCAGTTGAGGAAATCCGTTCCCCGCTCCGGCGACACCTCCTCCGATCCCTCCGGATCGGTCGGGTCGGTCGGGTCGGTCTCGCCGGCCGGAACCCAGTTGCCGTTCTCGTCGTAGTAGCCCTCGCCCGGCGTCGGCTCCGGCTCGACGTACTGGTGGAGCGTGCAGGGGCCGAGCATCATCAGATCGCTGAACACGCTGCCGCTGTCGTTCGCCTGAACGGGCTTGCCTGCAGGGATCACAAACGTCGGATCGGCGGCCTGCTGCGCGGCATACGCCTCGTACTCCGCCGCGCTCAGCGGCAGGAGGATCGTCGTGCGCTCATAGCCCCACGCCGCCGTCAGATTCTCGGTCGTGAAGTCGATCGCGTTCACGCTCTGCACGCACTCGGCGGGACAGTATTCCGTCGCGAGCTTGCCGCTCTCGGTGCAGAGGTTCACCGCCACATGGCCGTCGCACACCAGCGCGGGCGCGTTGCTCGCCGCCACCCAGACCGTCTGCACATCGGTGCAGCCCGGGCCCTGCAGAAGCCCCGTGCGGGTGCAGACCGTCACCTGCGTCATGTCGGCGGTACTCCCATTGAAATTCTGATTGGGCAGGTTCTCGTGTGCCTCGCTCATGACCTTCTTCCACAGCTGCGCGGCGGGATTGCCGTTCGCGCGGATGCTGGCATTCTGGTCGTAGCCGATCCACACCGCTGCGGTGTAGTACGGCGTGTAGCCGACGAAGTAACGGTCATAGTTGCTGGAGGTCGTACCGGTCTTGCCGGCGATGGTCATGCCGGAGAAGGCCGCCTCGGTGCCGGTGCCGCTGCGCACCACGCCCTTGAGCAGCTCGTTGATCGAGTACGCAGTGGACTCCTTCATCGCCACCCACGACTCCTGCTTGTTCTCCAGCACAAGGTTGCCCTTGTTGTCGCGCACCTCGATGTAGGTGCGCGGCCTTGTATACACGCCGTTGTTGGCAAAGGCGGAGTACGCCGCCGCCATCTCGACCGTGTTCACGCCGTAGGTCAGGCCGCCGAGGCCGAGCGCTGCGGAATTGAGATCGCTGTTGACCAGCGTGGTGAAGCCGAGGTTCTGCGTCATGAAGTCGTAGGACACGGACGGAGAGAGCGCCTCGAGCACGCGCACCGCCGTGGTATTAGTGGACACGCGCAGCGCGGTCTGGAGCGTGATAAGACCCTTGTAGCCGCTGTAGGAGTTCTTCGGCCACGCTTTTTCCGTGCCGTTCTCGTTCGCCTGCAGGCGCACGGGATAGTCGTCGAGCACCGTCGCCGGCGTGATGACGCCGGTATCCAGCGCGGGCGCGTAGACCGCGATGGGCTTGATGGCGCTGCCGCAGGGGCGGGTGGCGGTCGCGTAGTTGAAGAGGAAGCGGCCCTCGCGCTCGCCGACGCGGCCCGCCATCGCCACGATGTTGCCCGTGGCGTTGTCGATGACAGTCATGCCGGACTGCAGCTGTTCGCCCTTGGACGAGGTGTAGGGCAGGTTGTTCGTATCGGCGTAGACCTTCTCCACGATGCTCTGCAGCTCGGGGTCGATGGTCGCGTAGATCTGATAGCCTCCGGTGTAGAGCAGCTTCTTGGCGATCTCCTCGGAATAGTTCTTCTCGCGGTGCAGCGCATCGACCACGTCGTTGAAGACCTGCTCGACGAGATACGGATCGAACTCCTCCGCGGCGGTCTCCGCCACCTTCTCCTTCGAGCTGTCGGAGGGCACATAGTTGTCGTCCCACACGAACACCAGCGGCTCGTTGACCGCCGCCTCGTATTCCGCGTCGTCCAGATAGCCGAGCTCGTGCATCTTGTCGAGCACCGTCTCCTGCCGCTCCTTGTTCTTCTCACGGAAGGTCTTGCCGCTGTCGAGCGTGCCCTGACGGGAGGGGTCGTAGAGGTAGGGGTACTGCGTGATGCCGACAATGGCCGCGCCCTCGGCGACGGTCAGGTCCTTGGCGTCCTTGCCGAAGTAGTTCTCGGCGGCCGCCTGAATGCCGTATGAATGGTTGCCGAAGTAGACGAGGTTCAGATAGAATGTCAGCGTCTCCTCACGTGAGTAATTCTTATAGAAGCGCAGCGCCTGGAAGATCTCCGTCACCTTGCGCTTGATGGTCGGCTGATTGTTGCCGGTGGCGTTCTTGATGACCTGCTGGGTGATGGTCGAGCCGCCGCGCTGCGTTCCGCCGCCGGTGAGCATGGTGAACACCGCCTTGCCGGTCGATTTCCAGTCCACGCCGTGATGCTGGAAGAAGCGCTGGTCCTCGATGGACACCAGAGCCTGCCAGACATGGTCGGGGATGTCGGAAAATTCAATGTTCGTGCGGTCCTCGGTGCCGTGGATCTTCTGCAGCTCCTTCCACTCGCCCGTGCTCTTGTCCTGATAATAGATGACCGAGCTCTGGTTGAGCGTGATGGCGCTCATATCCACGTCCAGCACCGGCTCGAGCGTGGTGTGGACATACTTCATAAAAATGCCGAAGAACATCAGCGCCGTGCAGACGCCGATGGCCAAGAGCGTGCCGAGCACCTTCAGCGCCGTCATGCCGGCGCCGCTCCTTCTGTGGTTTTTTCGAGGCGCACGGGCGGCTTCGTGCTTCCCTTCCATTGCGCTACCTCCTTTTGCGAATTGAAAAAGCGGAGCTCCGCTTTGCTGTCTTTTGACAATAGGTAATTTATTGTAATACAAAATCGCGCAGATGTCAAACTTGCATTGCGCTTGGAAATGCGCTATACTATCTCCATCTCAAATACCGACTGTTGGAGGAGGACACCCCCATGAGCGAAGAATACGGCCCGAATTTCGTCACGCTGACGGACGAGGAGGGCAACGACATCGAGCTGGAATACATCGACGCGCTCGAGCACAACGGCACGACCTATATGGCTTTCTTCCCCGTTGTGGAGGAGGGCGAGGAGGAGAATGAGGACGAGTACGGCCTCATCATTCTCAAGAGCGAGACGGTGGACGGCGAGGAGATGCTCGCCAACGTCGTCGACGAGGACGAGATCAACGAGGTCTACGACCTCTTCATGGAGCAGATGATGGAGGACGAGGAGGAATAACCTCGCTTCCGACGGATTTTTCCCGCCGCTCCGCTTACAATGGCAATTACCCTGCGTGGTTCGTGATAGGCTCTTTATAAACCCACATTTCGTCATACGGGACGCCGGTACGCTCCGGTGGTTTGCAGGCCTCCCGGCCGCCTTTTGCGGCCGGACGTTGGAAGCAGTAAAACCGGACAGAGGCGACCCACCTGCAATTCATGTGCAGGTTTGGCGGGGTCTACACGGCCAACGCGGGGTAACTTCTTTGCTCCTTCATCGCTTTGCACAAAAATCAAAAGGCGATTTCTCTGTTTTATCAAGGCTCTTTTCACGGATTTTGACGAAATTTCCATTGAAATTGTTCCCGCCTTCGTGTAAAATAAATCTACAATCTATGACTGATAGCTGTAACGAAGTGCTGCGCGCACGGGCTGAAACTATCACTCCGGCAGAAACGCTGACGTTTCGGGCGAGTGACTCGCTTGGAGCGTCTTTTCTTTTTGCCTGAAGGGTTCGTCAGTTGAAACCATTTAACAGGAGGAAACCACTTATGAAGCTCATCACCAACGGACGTCTCATCACCCGCGACGCAGAGGGCCGCGGCTACTACGAGCACGGCGCGGTCGCCTACGAGGGCGCGAAGATCGCCGAGGTCGGCGAGGAGGCCGCCCTGCGCGCGAAGTACCCCGACGCTGAGATCGTCGATGCCAAGGGCGGTGTCATCATGCCCGCCTTCATCAACGCGCACACCCACATCTATTCCGCACTCGCGCGCGGCCTGTCCATCGTCGGCAACAACCCGACAAACTTCTACGAGGTCCTCGACGGAACGTGGTGGGCCATCGACCGCCATCTGATGATGGACGGCACGCGGGCGAGCGCCACCGCGCTCTACATCGACTCCATCAAGCAGGGCGTCACCACCGTGTTCGACCACCACGCCAGCTATGGCGAGATCCCCGGCACGCTGCACACCATCGCCGAGGAGAGCAAGCGTCTCGGCCTGCGCTCCTGCCTGTGCTATGAGGTCTCCGACCGCGACGGCGAGGAGAAGTGCCTGCAGGCCATCAAGGAAAATGCCGACTTCATCACGGAATGCGAGCAGCGCAAGGATCCCATGCTCGCGGCGATGTTCGGCGGTCACGCGCTCTTCACCATCTCCGATAAGACCTTCGACCGTATGGTCGAGGCCAACAACAGCCGCACCGGCTATCACATCCACGTCTCCGAGGGCATGAACGACGTGTACGATTCCCTCCAGAACTACGGCCGCCGTCCCGTCCAGCGCCTTCAGGATCACGGCATTCTCGGCCCCAAGACCATCCTCGGTCACTGCATCCATGTCAACACTGCCGAGATGGAGATCATCAAGGAAACGGGCACGATGGTCGTGAACAACCCGGAATCCAACATGGGCAACGCCATCGGCATCTGCCCCGTCCTCCAGCTCTACAAGCGCGGCATCCTGCTCGGCATGGGTACCGACGCCTACACCAACGATATGCTCGAGTCCCTCAAGGTCGCCCTCTGCTCCCAGCGCAGCCAGAACTGCCTGCCGAACGTCGGCTGGTGCGAGGTCACCGATATGCTCTTCAAGAACAACGCGAAGATCGGCGCGAAGTACTTCCCCGACCAGCTCGGCGTGCTCAAGGCGGGCGCGGCGGCGGACATCATCGTGATGGATTATAAGCCGTTCACCCCGTTCTCCGACGCGAACATCGACGGCCACATGATCTTCGGCATGACGGGCCGCCAGTGCCAGACCACCATCGCCGCCGGCAAGACGCTCATGCTCGACCGTCAGCTCGTCGGCATCGACGAGGAGGCCGAGAACGCCCACATCCTGGAGGCCGCGAAGAAGCTCTGGGGCAGCCTCAATCACTGCGAGTATTAAGGAAACATTACATAGGAGGAACAACGATGTCTGAGAAAATGTATCCCATTCCGTTCGCGTCCCTGATGAACTGGGTTGTGACCGAGTACGCCCAGAGCGGCGACATCTTCGGCGTCCACAAGAAGTATGAGGCCACGGGCAAGAGCCTGCCCATCTTCGGTGAGCGCATCGAAACGCCGTTCGGCCCCGCCGCCGGTCCCAACAGCCAGCTTGCGCAGAACATCATCGCCGCCTACTTCGCGGGCGCGCGCTTCTTCGAGGTCAAGACCGTACAGAAGATGGACGGCGCCGACCTCGCCGCCTGCGTGCCCCGTCCCTGCATCCTCGCCGCCGACGAGGGCTACAATCAGGAGTGGTCCACCGAGCTGACCGTGGCGCAGGCGCAGGACGAGTACATCAAGGCGTGGTGCGCGCTCAAGGTCATCTCCAAGGTCTACGGTCTCGGCGATCCCGACGGCTTCGTGTTCAATATGTCCGTCGGCTACGACCTCGAGGGCATCAAGGGCCGCAAGGTCAACAGCTACATCGACAACATGATGGACGCGAGCAGGACCGCGCAGTTCAAGGAATGCAAGAAGGTCCTCGCCGAGCTGTTCCCCGCCGAGCGTGACTTCATCGCGCACATCTCCCCACGCGTGTCCCGCTCCGTCACCGTCTCCACGCTCCACGGCTGCCCGCCGCAGGAGATCGAGCGCATCGCAAGCTATCTGCTCACGAAGAAGCACCTGCACACCTTCGTCAAGTGCAACCCCACCATCCTCGGCTACAAGACCGCCCGCAGCATCCTCGACTCCATGGGCTACGACTACATCGTGTTCGACGAGCATCACTTCAACGAGGATCTCCAGTGGGAGGACGCGGTGCCCATGTTCGAGCGTCTGCAGAAGCTCGCGGACAAGGAGGGTCTGGAGTTCGGTCTCAAGCTCTCCAACACCTTCCCCGTGGACACCACGCGCGGCGAGCTGCCGAACGACGAGATGTATATGTCCGGCCGCAGCCTCTTCCCGCTGACCATCGAGATGTGCAATCGCATCTCCCGCGCGTTCGGCGGCAAGATGCGTATCTCCTTCGCCGGCGGCGCGGAATACTTCAACTGCGATAAGCTCTTTGCCGCGGGCATCTGGCCCATCACCGTCGCCACCACCATTCTCAAGCCGGGCGGCTACAACCGCCTGCTCCAGATGGTCGAGAAGGTCGAGCCGATGGAGTACCGCGCCTTCGCCGGCACCGACTCCGCCGCCATCTCCGACCTCGCCGCCTCCGCCCGCACGAATTACCATCACCTCAAGCCCATCAAGCCCCTGCCCAGCCGCAAGTCCACCGAGCAGGTGCCCTGGCTCGACTGCTTCATCGCCCCCTGCAAGGGCGGCTGCCCCATCGAGCAGGACATTCCCGAGTACATCGAGCTGTGCCGCAAGGGTCTCTACGGCCCCGCGCTCAAGCTCATCACCGAGAAGAACGCCCTGCCCTTCATCACCGGCACCATCTGCGCGCACCGCTGCCAGGGCAAGTGCTCCCGCAATTTCTATGAGGAGAGCGTCCACATCCGCGACACCAAGCTCCTCGCCGCGCAGAAGGGCTACAACGCCCTGATGGCCTCCATCAAGCTGCCCGAGCGCGTCGAGGGCAAGCGCGTCGCCATCATCGGCGGCGGCCCGACCGGTATCGCCGCGGCGTACTTCTGCGGCCGCGCCGGCATCGAGACCACCATCTTCGAGCGCGAGCGCAAGCTCGGCGGCGTGCCGCGCTACGTCATTCCCGCCTTCCGCATTTCCGACGAGGCCATCGACAAGGACATCGCCCTGATGATGAGCTACGGCGTTGAGGTCAAGTGCGGCAAGAGCGCTCCCTCCGTCGCGGAGCTGAAGGAAATGGGCTACACCCACATCCTCCTCGCCACCGGCGCGTGGAAGGCCGGCAAGCTCGACATCGAGGGCAACGTGCAGGGCGTCATCGAGTGGATGAAGAAGGAAAAGAAGCAGGTCAAACCCAACCTCTCCGGCAACATCGTTGTGGTCGGCGCGGGCAACACCGCCATGGACGCCGCCCGCGTCGCCAAGCGCATGGGCGCGCACGCCACCATTCTCTACCGCCGCACCAAGAAGTTCATGCCCGCCGACGAGCACGAGCTGCAGCTCGCCATCGACGAGGGCGTGGAGTTCATCGAGCTGGCCGCTCCCGTCAAGCAGGCCAAGGGTATGCTGCTGTGCGACAAGATGGTGCTCGGTGAACCGGACACCTCCGGCCGCCGCAGCCCCGTGAAGTCCGGTGAGCAGTTCTCCATCCCCTGCGACCTCGTCCTCTCCGCCGTCGGCGAGCAGGTCGATTCCGACCTCATGGCCGCAAACGGCATCGAGATGGAGCGCAAGGGCCCCGCGTTTGAGACCAATGTCGAGGGCGTGTACTGCGCGGGTGACGCGCACCGCGGTCCCGCCACCGTGGTCGAGGGCATTGCCGACGCCGCGCGCTTCGCCGAAGCCGTGATCGGCGCGCCCTACGAGTATGAGATCCCCGCGCAGGCGTTCATCACCGAGTCCGACGCCATCGCCAAGCACGGCATCCTCAAGATGTCCGGCAAGTGCGAGGGCGAGCGCTGCCTGCAGTGCTCCACCGTCTGCGAGAACTGTGTGGACTCCTGCCCGAACCGCGCGAACGTCGCGGTCGTCATGCCCGACGAGAGCCACCAGATCATCCACGTCGACAAGATGTGCAACGAGTGCGGCAACTGCACGCAGTTCTGCCCCTATGCCAGCGAGCCCTGCCACGACAAGTTCACCCTCTTCCAGACGGCGGAGGATATGGCGGAGAGCAAGAACCCCGGCGTCCTCTTCCTCGACGCCGACCATGTCCGCGTCCGCATGGCGGAGGAGCGCGACTACGATCTCACCACCTCCGACAACGATCTGCCGGTGGACATCGAGGCGCTGATCTTCACCATCCGCGACAAGTACAGCTATCTGTTCGCGTAAGCGCAAACTTTCTTACAAGATACAGGCGCGGCCGCCGAAAAGCGGCCGTGCCCTTTTTCTTTCATACGAACACTCCCCGCAGACCGCCGCAGTCGCGCAGGCTTTCGGCGCGGACGGCGACCTCGCGGGCGAAGCCGCTCAGATATTTCCCCGCGTCGCGCGGGAGGATGAGCCGCTCCGCGAGCGCATCCGCCGCCGTGAGCAGGTCGTTCTCGATCCGCTCGGGCCGCGCGTGTTTCCAGCGCTCGCGGAGCGCGTCGATCTCGCCGTCCGAGAGCGTCAGCCCCTCCCCGCCGAGGAGCGTGTGGGCGAGCGCGTTCGCCGCGACCGGCGCATAGAGATTCACCAGCAGCCCGCGCCAATCGGGGCAGGAGCGCTCCAGCACCGCGCGAACCTCGCCTTGCGGCAATCGCGTGAGCAGAATATTTTCCGCAGCCAGATCGATCAGATAGCGGTTGACATAATTTATCCCCAACAGGCTCTCCGACACGCTTTGGGAAAGCTGATAGTCAATGTCACAATCAAACCGCTGCGGGAAAAAGCGCGTGTCATAGCAGCGGAAGCCCCTGCCGATGCTCCGCAGCGTATCGCAGAGCGAGCGGTTCTCCAGCGGCGGCAGCGCCGCAACGACCTTCTGCCAGAGCGCAAGCGTCAGCGCGGCATCCCGCTGCGCGCGATGCTGCCCGTGCGCCAGCTCGTCCGCAAGGTCGAGCGGAAGCAGGACGCGGATACGGTCCGCGCGTTCCGCCTCATATCGGCTCCCCACATCCTCCGGCTGGCTGCTTGCCGTCCGGCTCCTCCGGCACGGCAAGGAAAAACAGCACGCCGCGCAGCAGCTCCCGCGCGGCGGCAGCCGGCACGGAGCTGCTTTCATTCGCGGTGTAAAGCGCGATCTGCCGCACGAGCAGCGCGGCGAGCTTTTCCTGCCACAGCCTCTCTTCGGCGCCCGTCAGGGGGCGCGTCAGCTCATTCGTCATCGTCCCCCACCCTTCCCGTGCGCGCAAAGCGCAGCATCGCGCGGCCATCGAGATCGGCGATGCGGTCCGCGCAGCCGCCTGCCCAGCCGTTGTATAGCCGCACCAGCGCGGCGAGCAGCTCGTCGTCGCCGAGATGTTCGCCGCACGCGCCCTTGAAGTGGTAGAACAGCTCCGTCAGCCCGCCGAGCGCTTCCTCCCAGTTCTCCGGCCCGACGCAGGGCGAGTCGTACAGCGCGACCGCCAGCTTCGGCAGGATGCCCTCGCCCGGCTCGATGCGTTCCGTCTCCCGCAAGGCCAAAGCGCGGCGCTCCAGCAGACGTCCGCATTGCTCCGGCGTGAGCGTCAGGCCGAAGCGTTCCGTCACGGCGTTCCCGCGCAGCAGCGCCGCCTCGGTCCGCTGCGCGGACAGCGTGCCGAATAACATCAATTCATTCATCTCTTTTTCACCTCGCCATGTTATCTACACCCCCGGCAAGGAAAAGACAAGACTTGAAAATTTGCCCGAAATGTGGTAATATAGAATTCGTAAAAAGCAAAAAAGCGCAGAAGAAAGCCGCCCAAACGGGCGGCTTTCCTAATTGTGCAGTTTTTTACTTGGCGGGAACGGTCAGGATCTGGCCGATGTAGATGATATACGGATCGGCGAGCTTGTTGGCCTCGGCCAGCTTGGTGTAGAGCGTGCCGGTGCCGTAGAGCTTGTAGGCGATATTCCACAGGCAGTCGCCCGCGACGACGGTGTAGGTATCGCCCTCGGTCACGGTGGTATTGCGGCCGGCGATGACCTTTTCGCTTTCGTTCGTCGGGACATCGGAAGCAGCGGTCTTGATGGTGATGCGGCCCTGCGGGGCGGCATACTGCTCGCCGACCACACCGCCGAGATTATTGACGATGTAGTTGATGAGGACCTGGTTGTCGATCATCACGCCGTCCTTGAGGAGCTTGACGTTCTTGGTGCCGAACATGGTGTAGCCGTCGCCGGCATCCTTGAGCATGTAGTTATGGGAGGCGAGGGTGTAGGTCTTGTTGACGTCGAGGGGCTGACCGCCGACCATGATGTCAGACACACGGTACGCGCCGTCGACCTTGACGAACTCGGACTTATCGTTCTTCACCACGGAGCTGGGAATGTCCGCATTGATGGTGTAGGTCAGGCCGGAAACCTGCAGGAAGCCGCCGCTCTCGCCGGGATAGGCCGCGGAGCCGAGCTCCAGAGCGTCCTTGATCTGCTGACCGGTGACCTCAACGAGGCATGCCTCGTTGCCGAAGGGATGAACCTTGATGATATCGCCGTAGGTGATGTCGCCGACCTTGATGTTGTCGCGCACGCCGCCGCCGTTGACGAAGGCGATGTCAGCGCCCAGCAGGATGCGGTAGGCGTCCGCGCACAGGTCGCCGAGGTTGGTCTCGGCATTGCGGACCGCGCGCTTGCCGTCCGCGCCGTTGATGGTCAGCTCCACGCTGGTCTTGGCAACGACCTGCTTCTGCAGGGCGTCGAACTTATCGGTGATGGTCTGGATATAGGCCGCCGCCTCGGCGTCGGGCTCGACCGTGTTCAGATCAACGTTCTCGTGGGTGATGGTACCGTCGGCCTTAATGATGATCTTGCCGACGTTGGCGAGCTTGGTGCCGGTCTGCTCAAAGACGACCTCCTTGCCGGACTTATCCTTGATCGTTTCGGAGAAGGTGGAGTGGGAGTGACCGTCGATGAAGGCGTCAAAGCCGGTGGTGTTGGCAATGACTTCCTTGCTCATCCAGGGAGAGGACTGCTCGTCGATGCCGAGATGGCCGAGGCCGATGACATAATCGGCGCCCGCGGCCTTAGCCGCATCGATGGCCTTCTGCACCGCATTGTAGAGGTCAGCGCCGTTGTTGCCCTCGCAGAAGCCATAGATGTAGTTGCCGTTGGCGTCCTGGAAGTAGGTGGGGGTGGACTTGGTAAAGGTCTCCGGCGTGCAGACGCCGACGAACGCGACCTTCACGCCCTTGACCTCGAACATCTTATAAGCGTCGAAGTAGGGCTTGCCGTCCTTGCCGGTGAAGTTTGCGGAGATATAGGGATACTTCGCCAGATCCTTGGCAATGTGCAGGAACTGATCCATGCCATAGTCGAACTCATGATTGCCGGGAACGGCAGCATCGTACTTGAGGTAGTTCATGATGTCGACGATGTACTCGCCCTTGGAGAGCGTGCCGATCACGCCGCCCTGAACATGGTCGCCCGCATCCACGAGCAGATCCGCGTCCTTGTGCAGCGTTGCGACCTTGGCATACTTCTCGTAGTCGCAGTGAACATCGTTGGTGTGCAGAATGGTGATGTCTTCCTTGGGGGCGGCGGCATTGACCGTCACGGCCAGGGAGAAGACCATCGCCATCGTCAGCAGCAGGGACAAAAACTTGCGCATAGCTTTTTTCCTCCTGAAAATTTTTGCCGGAGCGCTTGTCCGTATCGGGTGCACAGCTTCGGCAGGATATGTTTATTGTATCTTCTTTTCCGCTTTTTCACAAGCCGCATTCTCTCGCCATAATCACAGATTTTCACCGCGCTTTCTTGTCGCTTTTGCCGATTTCTCTTTTCCTGTGGAAATCGCGGCAAAAACGTGCTATGGTAAAGGTGTATAAATATTTTCAGACAAAGGAGCTGAATGGATATGAAAAAACTGCTCAGGGGCGGCTTTGTCGTCACGCCCCGCGGCTCCCGCCGCGCGGACGTCCTGCTCGACGGCGAGAAGGTCGCGCAGGTCGGCCACATCTCCCCCGCCGAGGCAAAAAGCGCCGAGGTGACGGACGTTTCCGGCTGCTACCTCTTCCCCGGCTTCATCGACGCGCACACGCACTTCGATCTCGACGTGTGCAATACGACCACCGCCGACGATTTCGCGTCCGGCACCCGCAGCGCCATCCGCGGCGGCACGACCACCATCATCGACTTCGCCTGCCCGAACAAGGGCGAGACGCTTGCCTACGGTCTTGATCTCTGGCACAAAAAGGCCGACGGCAAATGCTCGTGCGACTACGGCTTCCACATGACCATCGACGACTGGAACGAGGGCATCGAGGGCGAGCTGGACAATATGTTCGCCGCTGGCATCACGTCCTTTAAGATGTACCTCACCTACCCCGCCATGATGATCGGCGACGGCGCGGTGTATGCCGCGCTCAAGGCGCTGAAAAAGCGCGGCGGCATCGCGGGCGTCCACTGCGAGAACGCGGGTGTGATCGACGCGCGCATTGCCGAGCTCAAGGCCGCCGGACGCGCGGCGGACGTTTCCGCCCACCCCGAGGCGAGGCCCGACTATCTCGAGGCCGAGGCGGTCGCGCGGCTGCTGCGCATCGCCGAGGCGGCGGACGCGCCGGTGGTCATCGTCCACCTGACCAACCGCGAGGCGCTCGACGAGGTCGCCTTTGCCCGCGCCCGCGGGCAGAGGGTCTATGTCGAGACCTGCCCGCAGTACCTTGCCCTCGACGACGGCGTGTACTACGACGCCAACTGGTCCATGGCCGCGCGCTATGTCTGCGCGCCGCCCATCCGCGCCGAGGAAAATCAGCGCGCGCTCTGGCGCGGTCTGCGCCGCGGTGAGATCCAGACCATCTCCACCGACCACTGCTCGTTCACCCTCGCGCAGAAGGACATGGGCCGCGAGGACTTCACGAGGATCCCCGGCGGTCTGCCCGGCGTGGAGACGCGCGGCGAGGTCGTCTACACCCGCGGCGTCGCCGCGGGCAGAATAACCGTCGCCGGAATGTGCCGCGCCCTGTGCGAAAATCCCGCGAAGCTCTACGGGCTCTATCCCCGCAAGGGCGTCATCGCCGCGGGCTCCGACGCGGACATCGTGGTCTACGATCCCAAGGCCAGCCACATCCTCTCCGCGCGCGACATGGTCACAAAGGCCGGCTACACGCCCTTTGAGGGTCTGCGCACCGAGGGCGGCATCGCTAAGGTCTACCTGCGCGGCAGCCTGATGGTCGAGGACGGCAGGATCGTCGGCGGCCCCGAGGGTCAATACCTCCGCCGCGGGCTCTGCACCCTCTGAGCAAAACAAGAGAAGAAAAGAGGAACGCTTCCATGAACCTTCGTACCATTCTGTTTTCGCAGTATCCCGCGCTGTTCCTGCTCGCGGTGCTGTTTCTGATCGCGCACCTGCGCGTGCGCAAGACCTCCGCGGTCAAGTCGGTGCTGTGGGTCATTCTCTTCGGCGCGGCGCTCGCCGCGTCGGTGGTGTGCTGCTTCCTCGGCATCCAGGCCGAGCTGTGGACGCTCAAAACGCTCATCACCCTCGGCTTCTGGAGCTGGTTCGGCGTGGGTCTCGTGCTGCTCTTCCTCGTGCTGCGCGTCGTGCACGGCATGGAGAAGCGCTCCAGCCGGCGCAGGCTCGACAAGGCCATGAAGCAGGCGGAGAAGCAGAAGGAAGAGGAGGTCTCCCGCGCCCGCGCCGAGGGCGCCGCCGAGGAGCGCGAGCGCGCCGAGGCGGAGGCCGCCGCGCGTGAGGCGGCTCAGACTCAAGCTCAAGCACAGGCACAAGCTCAAGCGCAGGTACAGTCCGCCGCGTGTGCCGCACAGGAATTTTCTGCCGCACAGGAGGCTGTCGAGGCGCAAAATACTCTCGCAGAGGAAGCCGCCCCCGCCGATGCGGCCGAAGCCGTAGAAACGACGATTGGGGGATAAGCATGGAACAGACCGGATCGCAGCGCGTTGTCTGCTATGACGCGCTGCGCGTCGCGGCGACCTTTGCCGTCGTTGCACTCCACCTTTCCGCGCAGCATTGGGCGGACACCGATATTTATTCAACCGCGTGGCAGGCCTTTAACCTATATGACAGCCTCGTCCGCTGGACCGTTCCCGTCTTCGTGATGATCAGCGGCGTATTCTTTCTCGCCGGCACGCAAAGCCTGCGGCAGATCCTGCGGAAAAACGTCCTGCGTATCGTTACGGCCTTTGTTTTCTGGTCTGCACTCTATGCCGCTTACGCATACTTCTTCAACAAATGCGCCCTGTCCACCGCGGTCACGTTGTTTTTCTCCGGACACTACCATATGTGGTTTCTGTTTATGATCGTGGGACTGTATCTGATCGTCCCGCTGCTGCGGCCCATCGCGCAGAATGAGACGCTGCTGCGCTATTTTCTGCTGCTTGCGCTTGTTTTCAACTTTCTGCTGCCGCAGCTCGGCGCACTTCTTTCTCTGTTTTCCTGGCAGCTCTACAACAGCTACCTCTCGCTGTCGGGAATGCTATACTACCACTTCACGCTCGGCTTTGCCGCCTATTTTATGCTGGGCCGCTATCTCAGCCGCAAGGAGCTTTCGCCCAAAGCGGCCCGTTGGTGCTATGCGCTCGGCGTAGCCGGTCTCATCGTCACCGTCGTTATGACGTCCTATGCCTCCCGCCGTCTGGGCACCGCCACCGTGCTCTTCTACAACTACGACTCGGTCGGTGTGCTGCTGATGTGTCTCGCCGTCTTTGTATTCGCCCGCAGGCATTTGAATTTTCCCTCACTCGGCGAAAAGGGACACGCGCGCATCCGCGCGCTCTCCCGCTGGAGCTTCGGCGCCTACCTCGTGCATCCGCTGTTCATCGAGACGTTCGATCAATTTCTCGGCGTCAACACGCTCTCCTGCAACGCCTTTTTCTCCGTGCCGCTTCTGACGCTGCTCATCGGCACGCTGTCCTTTTTGGTCTCCGCGCTGCTGAGCCGGGTCCCCATCGTCAACAAATACTTCGTCTGAGCGCAAGAGGAGCGCGGGCCAACGGTCCGCGCTCCTGTGTTCGTTCACTTTTTTCTTGCTGCGACAAAGAGGTTCGGCGGCGCGGGAAACAGGTTTTCGGTCTCCAGCACCTCAAAGCCAGCCGCGGCGATAGACGCCTCCAGCGTGTGCATACGGTCAAACGACACATAGGGCATTTTCCCCGTGTGGCTGCGCCACCACTTGCGAACACCCTCGCGTGTGAGCCGCTCGCCCAGGCAGTCCGTCGCCGAGAGGAACATTCCCTCCGGCCGCAGCAGCTCATGGATGCGCGTGAGCACCTCCGCGCGGTTTTCGAGGTAGAGCAGCACATTGCAGGCGACCACCGCGTCAAAGCTGCCGGGCCGCAGGCTCTCGTCAAAGAGATCCATGTACGAGGCGCTGACGTTGCCGACCCCCTGCTCTGCTATTTTTTCCTTCAGATGCCGCACCATCTCGTCCGAAATGTCAATGGCGCACACCTCGGCGGCCATCTGCGCGACCGGCAGCGTGACAAGTCCCGTGCCGCAGGCAAAATCCAGCACACGGTCGTTCGGCGTGAGATAGGGGCGGATGCGCTCCGCCGTTTTGCGGTAGGCGTCCGCATACGCCGCTCCCGATTGCCCGTCATAATGCTGCGAGCGGCGGTTCCAAAACTCGCGCGGCGCTATTTTTTCTCTCATTTGGTCTCGATGCCGCGCTTGGCAAACTCCTCGACCAGCAGGTCAAGGTCGTTCGGCAGGCTCATCGGCTCGCCGCAGAACTTGATGGCGTTGGCAACGTCCTTGAGGCCGTTGCCGGTGACGACGGAGACGACCGTGTCGTTCGCGCCGAGCACGCCCTGCTCGCAGAGCTTCTTCACGCCCGCCGTGCCGGTCACGCCCGCCGGCTCGCCGAACACGCCGCAGGTGGTGCCGAGCAGCTTCTGCGCCGCCATGATCTCCTCGTCGGTCACGTTGACCACGATGCCGTTGGACTCACGGATCGCCATGAGCGCCTTGTCCGCGTTGCGCGGCACACCGACGGCGATGGAGTCGGCGAGGGTGTTCTCCTCCATCGGCTCCCAGGGCTTATTCTCCGCGATGGCGCGGTTGATGGGGTGGCAGCCCTCCGCCTGCGCGGAGATCAGGCGCGGCAGCTTGTCGATAAAGCCGATGGCGTAGAGGTCCTTGAGACCCTTCCACACGCCCGCGATGGTGCAGCCGTCGCCGACGGAGATGGCGAGGTAGTCGGGCATCTTCCAGCCGAGCTGCTCGGCGATCTCGAGCGAGACAGTCTTCTTGCCCTCGGAGAGGTAGGGGTTGATGGCAGCGTTGCGGTTGTACCAGCCCCACTTGTCAATGGCCTTCTTGCTCAGCTCGAAGGTCTCCTCATAGTTGCCCTGCACGGAAATGACGTTCGCGCCGAAGGTCATCAGCTGCGCGACCTTGCCCTTGGGGGCGCGGGAGGGAACGAAGATGAAGGTCTTGAGACCCGCGGCGGCGGCGTTGCCTGCCAGCGACGAGGCCGCATTGCCCGTGGACGAGCAGGCGATGATCTCCGCGCCCGCCTCCTTCGCCTTGGCGACCGCCATGGCGGAGGCGCGGTCCTTGAGGGACGCGGTGGGGTTCTGGCCGTCGTCCTTCACCCACAGCTTCTTGAGGCCGAGGAGCTTCGCAAGACGGTCCTCCTCATAGAGCGGGCTCCAGCCCACGCGCAGGGGCGTGTCGGGCGTGGTCTCCTCCACGGGCAGCAGTTCGCGGTAGCGCCACATCGTGTTCGGGCGGCTCTTGAGCTTTTCCTTGGTGAGATTGGCCTTGATGTAATCGTAATCGTAGATGATGTCGAGGATACCGCCGCACTCGCAGTTGGTGAGGTTGGGCGTAGCCTCGTATTCCTTGCCGCACTTGACGCAGCGCGCGCATTTCACATTTTTCAGCATAATAATTTCTCCTAAAACGGAAGATTGAAAATGGTCTCGAATCCCGCAGCAAAAGCAATCGCTTCGTAACCCCGCCGCAGCAGCGGCTGAGGAGACATATACCTGCACAGGCGCAGATGCCGCTCAAAAGGGGATATCTCTTACCGTAAGAGATATCCCCTTTTGGAAACCCCAGAGAAGCGCAAGGGCCGCGCCCTTGACCTGCCATTGCCGGCCCCTATCTGCGGGGATGCTGCACACGCTGTGCAATGAAATCTTATTCGGCTTTCGATCCGGTCTGCTCCTCTTTCCGCTCAACCGCTGCTGCGGCGGCGTTTCGGAGCAGGCTGCGTCTTTGCTTCTTAGAGCGCCTTGAGAAGGCCGGTGGCCTCGTTGAACTCGTTGATGAGCTCGTCGAGCTCGGCAGCCTGCGCGTGGACGGCGTCCCAGGTGCCCTTGGTGTCGTACCAGAGCGCGTTGAGGTCCTTGACGTCGCGGGCCTGCTGCTCGACCCAGGTGTAATACTTCAGGTTGTGGATGCGCTTGCGGTCGGTGTAGGTCAGCTCCATCAGGTTGTCGGTCTTGAGGCCGAGCATGTGGAGGTTGTGGTCGAGCTTGGCTTCCTCGACGTTGTACGCGCCGTGCATCTCGTTGAGCTCCTCGATGCGGCTGCCGTACATCGCGGCGGAGTCGGTCAGGACGGTGGCGACCACGTCGTTCTCGGTCAGCTCATAATACTTCGCCATCTTGATGCAGCAAAGAACGTTCGCGATGCCGGAGATGCCGAGCCATGTCAGCTTCTCGATCAGCTCGTCGGAGAGCTTGAGCTCTTCCTTGAGGTACTTCTGGCCTTCCTTGGTGTTGAACAGGCGCAGCAGGCGCTGGCTGTCCTCATCGTCGATGGCGATGGCCATGTCGGTGTTCTTCACGTTGTGGATCCAGGGAATGTGCTTGTCGCCGATGCCCTCGATGCGGTGGCCGCCGAAGCCGTTCTCGAGAATGGTGGGGCACTGCAGCGCCTCGCCCACGCCGAGCTTGAGGCCGGGATAACGCTCCTTGAGCAGGTCGCCCGCGCTCATGGTACCGGCGGAGCCGGAGGTAAAGCAGGCGCCGGCAAAGTTCTGACCGGGCTTCTTCACGGCTTCAAAGAGATCGGCGAGGGCGTAGCCCGTGACGTTGTAGTGCCACAGGGGATTGCCCATTTCCTCAAACTGGTTGAAGATCATCATGCTGGGGTCCTGCTTGAGCTCCCAGGTCTTGTCGAAGATCTCCTTGACATTGCTCTCGCAGCCAGGGGTGGCGATGACCTGACCGGCGATCTTGCTCAGCCAGTCGAAGCGCTCCTTGCTCATCTCGGCGGGGAGAATGGCAACGGAGTCAACGGCGAGCAGCTTGGAGTTGAACGCGCCGCCGCGGCAGTAGTTGCCCGTGGAGGGCCAAACGGCGTGGTGATAGTTGGCGTCGAACTGGCCGGTGACCAGACGCGGAGCGAGGCAGCCGAAGGAGGCGCCGACCTTGTGGCAGCCCGTGGGGAACCACTTGCCCGCCATGGCGATGATGCGGCAGGGTACGCCCGAAAGCTCGCTGGGGATCTCTACATAGTTGGGGACCTCCTGAAAGAGGCCGCCGGACTCCTTCGCCTCATTCTTCCAGGTGATGCGGAAGAGGTTGAGGGGGTTGACGTCCCACAGACCCACGTTCTTCAGCTTGGCCTGGATCTTCTCGGGAATGGTCTCGGGATGCTGCATCTGCGCGATGGTGGGGATGATGACGTTGTTTTCCTTGGCCTTCTGGATGTTATGCTCCAGTCCGACCTTGTTGATGCTCAGATCGATTTTACCCATTTTGCTTGTCCTCCTGTTGTTTGTCAATGTAAGAATAAAGTGTATATTTTGAAATTCCGAAGTATTTGGCGACCTTGTCGCCGGACTTGGTGACGAGGAATGCACCGCTCTGGCTCAAAAAGCCTATGGCGCGCATCTTGTCCTCCTTGTTCATCAGCGCCGCGGGCTTGCCCACAAGGGCGACCGACTGGGCGATGAGCTCGTCGAGCACGTCGTTGACGTTGATGATCTTCTCCGGCTCCGTCTGCGTGCTGTCGCCCGCGGCGGTCAGCTCGCGCACGGCGCTCTCGACCATCAGAAGCGAGGAGATGTCGTAGTTGATGCCGAGGATGGCCACGACCTTGCCGCCCTTGCCGCGAATGTACATCGTGGAGGACTTTAAGATCTTGCCGTCCGGCGTCTTGGTGAGATAGCTCAGGTGATCCATCGGCTGCGCGTCCGCGTTGCGCACCTGCTCCATCGCGACGTGGGATGCGCCGTCGCCGACCTTGCGGCCCGTGACGTGTCCGTTCTCGATGATGACGATGGAATGCTCGGGATGCTTGGCAGCCACGTCGTGGACCACGACCTCGCAGCTGCTGCCGAACTGGGCGGCGATGCCCTTGGCGATCTGCCGCAGAGTCTCCAGCTTTGACGCTTCTATAGTTTATCTCCTCCCTTACGCTGTTTTCACGTTTACATCATACCATAGATAAAAGAAAAAGCAATCATTTTTTCAAAAAAATTTTCAGATTTGCAAATTTTTTGTTTGACTTTGCCGAAGCTTATGCTATGATAGAGGCAGAGTAAAAGGAAATGAGAATTACAATAGACAAATCTGAATTTATGTACGGAGGTTTTCTCATGGATTTTGAAGCGATCAAAAAGGCTGCTCAAGGCTATCAGGCGGACATGACCCGTTTCCTGCGCGACATGATCGCCATTCCCAGCGAGAGCTGCGAGGAAAAGGGCGTCGCCAACCGCATTGCCGAGGAAATGAAGAAGCTTGGCTACGATAAGGTCGAGTTCGACAAGCTCGGCAACGTCATCGGCTGGATGGGCACGGGCGACAAGATCATCGCGCTCGACTCCCACATCGACACCGTCGGCATCGGCAACATCGAGAACTGGACCCACGACCCCTATCAGGGCTACGAGGACGAGAAGGTCATCTACGGCCGCGGCGGCTCCGACCAAGAGGGCGGCATGGCCTCCGCCACCTACGGCGCGAAGATCATGAAGGACCTCGGCCTCATCCCCGAGGGCTACAAGATCATGGTCGTCGGCTCCGTGCAGGAGGAGGACTGCGACGGTATGTGCTGGCAGTCCATCGTCAACGAATACTTCAAGGGTCCCGAGGACGCGCGCGACCAGATCGAGTTCGTCATCTCCACCGAGCCCACCGACGGCGGCATCTACCGCGGTCACCGCGGCCGCATGGAGATCCGCGTCGATATGCACGGTGTCTCCTGCCACGGCTCCGCGCCCGAGCGCGGCGACAACGCCATTCACAAGATGGCTGAGGTCCTGCTCAACGTCCGCGACCTCAATGAGAACGACGCCGGCGACGACAAGGAAGTCAAGGGCCTCGTGAAGATGCTCGACCCGAAGTACAATCCCGAGCACTGGGAGGATGCCCGCTTCCTCGGCCGCGGCACCTGCACCACCAGCCAGATCTTCTACACCTCTCCCTCCCGCTGCGCTGTTGCGGACTCCTGCTCCATCTCCATCGACCGCCGCATGACCGCGGGCGAGACCTACCAGTCCTGCCTGAAGGAGATCGAGGATCTGCCCGCCTGCAAGAAGTACGCCAAGGACGTCAAGGTGTCCATGTATATGTACGACCGTCCGTCCTGGACCGGCCACGTCTATGAGACCGAAGCCTTCTTCCCCACCTGGATCAACAAGGAGACCGCGCCCCACGTTCAGGCGCTCGTCGACGCGCACCACGCTCTCTGGGGCACCGAGCGCATCGGCGCGGACGAAAAGGCCATGTCCACCCGCACCGGCCGTCCTCTGACCGACAAGTGGACCTTCTCCACCAACGGCGTTTCCATTCAGGGCCGCTACGGCATCCCCTGCGTCGGCTTCGGCCCCGGCGCCGAGTCTCAGGCCCACGCCCCCAACGAGATCACCTGGAAGCAGGACCTCGTCACCTGCGCCGCGCTCTACGCCGCCGTTCCGGGTCTCTATCACCCCGAGAACAAGGACGGCTCCGCCACCAGCTTCCGTCAGGAGCTGACGGGCAACGACATCAAGTAAACCGCCAACAAGCGATACAAAAAAGATAAAGGAGAATCATCACCATGAGCAAGACTGTCGAACTGGCGCGCCATCTCGAAACGCTCCACATCAACAATATGTACAAGAACGACTTCTACTGGACCTGGGACAAGACCGACGAGGAGATCGACGCGGTCTTCACCGTGGCGGACGCCCTGCGCGACCTGCGCGAGCGCAACAAGAACACCAAGGTGTTCAACTCCGGCCTCGGCATCTCCATCTTCCGCGACAATTCCACCCGCACCCGCTTCTCCTTCGCCTCCGCCTGCAACCTCCTCGGTCTTGAGGAGCAGGTGCTCGACGAGAAGGTGAGCCAGATCGCCCACGGCGAGACCGTGCGCGAGACCGCCAACATGGTCTCCTTCATGGCTGACGTCATCGGCATCCGCGACGATATGTTCATCGGCGAGGGCCACAAGTATCAGAAGACCTTCATCGACGCGCTCGAAGAGGGCTACCGCGACGGTATCCTCGAGCAGCGCCCGACGCTCGTCAACCTCCAGTGCGACGTCGACCATCCCACCCAGTGCATGGCCGATATGCTCCACATCATCCACTACTTCGGCGGCGTGGAGAACCTCAAGGGCAAGAAGGTCGCCATGACCTGGGCCTATTCCCCCAGCTACGGCAAGCCCCTGTCCGTCCCGCAGGGCGTCATCGGCCTGTTCACCCGCTTCGGCATGGACGTCACCCTCGCCCATCCCGAGGGCTATGAGGTCATGCCCGAGGTCGAGGAGATCGCCAAGAAGAACGCGGCGGCCACCGGCGGCAGCTTCAAGAAGTGCAACGACATGAAGGAAGCCTTCCGGGACGCCGACATCGTTTATCCCAAGTCCTGGGCTCCGTTCAAGGCCATGGAGGAGCGCACCAAGCTCTACCAGAAGGGCGACAAGGCCGGCATCGACGCGCTGGAGAAGAAGCTCCTCGCGCAGAACGCCGAGCACAAGGATTGGGCCTGCACCGAAGAGATGATGAAGCTCACGAAGGACGGCAAGGCGCTCTATCTGCACTGCCTGCCCGCCGACATCTCCGGTCTTTCATGCCCCGAGGGTGAGGTCGACAACTCCGTGTTCGACCGCTACATCGTTCCTCTGTACAAGCAGGCCTCCTACAAGCCCTACATCATCGCCGCGATGATCTTCCTCGCACAGGTCAAGGACCCCGTCCGCGCTCTCATGGAGATGGACAAGTCCGACGCCGAGCGCAAGATGTTCTAAGAGACCGCGCACAACTGAAAAGGGCGGCTTCTGCCGCCCTTTTTCTTCGGCCGCTTCACTCAGGAAAGCGGTAAAATACAAGAAAAATCACGGGAAATGTCTCGCAGTCTCGTGCAGCATTGCCTATAATATAGGCGGAAAGCAATGGAAATTCGGCCATTGCGCCGACCGAACGGTTCAAATTTATTTTTTAAGGAGATATATCACCATGGGTAAACGCATCGTCATTGCGCTCGGCGGTAACGCGCTGGGCAACACTCCCTATGAGCAGCTCGCTCTCGTCACCGAGACCGCCAAGCCCATCGTCGACCTGATCGCGCAGGGCAACGAGGTCATCATCGCTCACGGCAACGGTCCCCAGGTCGGCATGATCAACCTCGGCATGGCCACCGCCGCCGAGGCCAAGGCCATCAAGTCCGATATGCCCTTCCCCGAGTGCGGCGCCATGAGCCAGGGCTACATCGGCTATCACCTCCAGAACGCCATCGGCAACGAGCTCGCCTCCCGCGGCATGGCCAAGGACGTCGCCACCGTCGTCACGCAGGTGCTCGTCGACGAGGCCGACCCCGCCTTCCAGCATCCCACCAAGCCCGTCGGTGCGTTCTACGATAAGGAGACCGCCGACCGCATCGCCGCCGAGAAGGGCTACACCATGGTCGAGGACGCCGGCCGCGGCTACCGTCAGGTCGTTCCCTCCCCCAAGCCCATCGACGTCATCGAGAAGAACACCGTCAAGGCGCTCGTCGATAATGGCACCGTCGTCATCACGGTCGGCGGCGGTGGTATCCCTGTTGTGCGCAAGGACGGCAAGCTCTACGGCACGCCCGCCGTCATCGACAAGGACTTTGCCTCCGCCAAGCTCGCCGAGCTGCTCGACGCCGATATGCTCGTCATCCTGACCGCGGTCGAGAAGGTCGCCATCAACTTCGGCAAGCCCGACCAGAAGGGTCTTGACGATCTCACCCCCGCCGACGCCCGCAAGTACATCGAGGAGAAGCAGTTCGCGCCCGGCTCCATGCTGCCCAAGGTGCAGGCCGCTCTGTCCTTCGCCGAGTCCAAGCCCGGCCGCGTTGCCCTCATCACCCTGCTCGAGAAGGCCGCCGACGGCATCTCCGGCAAGACCGGCACCCGCGTCCACCAGTAAGAGCGGTTCGGATAAATCTCCAAACGTTCCGTACAACTTATACAAAAGGTTTGCCCGCAATGGCAAACCTTTTGTTTGCTTTTTCAGTCCTTTTTCCGTTTTTTCGCCGCTTTCGCTAAAAATTTTTCAGCAACTTTGGTTATGTTTTCAATTCTTTTTTTCGTTTGCCCGTTGCGTTTTGCTTGAAAATTTTGTATGATACTGTTCAAAGGTATTGTCCTCAGGGACATACCAATTTTTAAGGAGGATTTATCCAAATGAAGAAGCTTCTTGCGATCCTGCTCTCCGTCATCATGGTGCTGTCTCTCGTTGCCTGCGGCAATAAGACTCAGGGCGAGACTCCCAGCAATGACGATCAGCAGCAGAACACCGAAACCGAGACCAAGACCATCAAGGTCGGCCTGATCTGCATCGGCGACGAGAACGACCAGGGCTACACCTACAACTTCATCCGCGGTAAGGAATCCGCCACCGAGGCGCTCGCCGCCAAGGGCATCAATGTTGACTGGGTCGTCAAGTACAACATCGGCGAAGACTCCACCTGCGAGGACGCCAACATCGAGCTGGCCGAAGAGGGCTGCGAGCTCATCTTCAACAACTCCTACGGCTTCGAGCCCTTCATGCTCAAGGTCGCTCCCGACTATCCCGAGATCCAGTTCGTCGGCTGCACCAACCAGGGCTCCTGGAACGATGGCCTCGACAACACCCACAATGCCTTCGCCAACATCTATGAAGGCCGTTACCTCGCCGGCGTCGCTGCCGGTATGAAGCTCCAGCAGCTCATCGACGAAGGCACCATCAAGCCCGAAGAGGCCGTCATCGGCTACGTCGGCGCGTTCTCCTTCGCCGAAGTCATCTCCGGTATGACCTCCTACTTCCTGGGCGCCCGCTCCGTCTGCCCGAGCGTGACCATGAAGGTCCAGTTCGTCGGCTCCTGGTCTGACGCTACCGAAGAGTCCAACGCCGCCTCCGCTCTGTGCGACCTCGGCTGCAAGCTCATCTCCCAGCACTCCGACAACACCACCCCCGCCACCATGGCGCAGTCCAAGGGTGCGTTCCACACCGGCTACAATAACGACATGACCGGCGTTGCTCCCGATGCCTCCATCATCGGCTGCCGCATCGACTGGACGAACTACTTCGTCTATGCCATCGAGAGCGTTGCCAACGGCCAGGAATTCGATCAGGATTACTGCTACGGCTATGATCACGGCGACGTCGTCCTGACCGAGCTCAACGAAAAGATCGCCGCCCCCGGCACCGCTGAGAAGCTCGCCGAGGTCGAGGCCGGTCTGGCTGACGGCTCCATCAAGGTCTTCGACACCTCCACCTTCACCGTGGACGGCGAGACCCTGACCTCCGCCTTTGCTCTGGATACCGACGGCGACTTCACCCCCGACTCCGAGGAAGCCGTGTTCGACGGTGCCTTCCACGAGTCCTACTTCCAGTCCGCTCCTTACTTCGCCATCAAGATCGACGGCATCGAGTGGCTCAACTCCGCGTTCTAAGATATCCCTTACATCAAAGGAAGCCGCCTGCGGGCGGCTTCCTTTTTTCACTTTTTGCTGAAAATTTTTTAGGGAATCAAACTTTTTGTGGATTATTCCGGTTTTTTCTTCCGATTTTTGACGGATTCGACGATAGCTTTTCCATTTACATCATGCTTGAATTATGTTAGTATAGGTATTGAATAATCAGCAATTATCGGAGACGCGGTCCCCCTCTCCGGTAAGGTGGCTGCAGCCTGATCCCGACCGCCGGTCTCCCCGCCGGCCGGGTTCGAAAGAAAGGATGACAGGACCTTGGACAACAATTGTGCAGTTGAACTCAGACACATTACCAAGCGCTTTGGCAAGGTCGTCGCAAACGACAGCATCGACCTGACCATCAACCGGGGCGAGATCCTTTCCCTGCTCGGTGAAAACGGCAGCGGAAAGACGACGCTGATGAATATGCTCGCCGGCATCTACTTCCCCGACGAGGGCGAAATCTATGTCAACGGTGTGCTCACCTCCATCCGCTCGCCGAAGGATGCCTTCGACAACCACATCGGCATGATCCACCAGCACTACAAGCTCGTGGACGTGTTCACCGCAGCGGAGAACATCGTCCTCGGTCTCGACGAGCCGGGCAAGCTGGACATCAAGGCCGCCAACGCCAGGGTCAAGGAGATCTGCGACCGCTACGGCTTTGACATCGACCCGACCAAGAAGATCTACGATATGTCCGTCTCCCAGAAGCAGACGGTCGAGATCGTCAAGGTCCTCTACCGCGGCGCGGACACGCTCATTCTGGACGAGCCCACCGCCGTCCTCACCCCGCAGGAGACCGAGAAGCTCTTCAACGTGCTGCGCAATATGCGCGCCGACGGCAAGGCCATCGTCATCATCACCCACAAGCTGCACGAGGTCATGTCCCTGTCGGACAAGGTCGCGGTGCTGCGTAAGGGCCAGTACATCGGCACGGTCAATACGAGCGAGACCAACCCGCAGGCGCTGACCGACATGATGGTCGGCCACGCGGTCACGCTCAACATCGACCGTCCGCGCTATGAGAATCCCGTCCCGCGCCTGACGCTGCAGGACGTCACCTGCTACGACAATGAGGGCGTCGTCCGCCTCGACCACGTCTCCTTCACCGCCATGGGCGGTGAGATCCTCGGTGTGGCGGGCATCGCCGGCAGCGGTCAGCGCGAGCTGCTCGAGTCCATCGCCGGCCTCTATCCCGTCGCCGAGGGCAGCAGCATCCGCTACACGCCCGAGGGCGCTTCGGAGTCCGAGCTGGTCGGCAAGACGCCGATGCAGATCAAAAAGTCCGGCGTCGCGCTCGCCTTCGTCCCTGAGGACCGTCTCGGCATGGGCCTTGTCGGCTCGATGGGCATGACCGGCAACATGATGCTCCGCTCCTGGAAGAAGGGCAAGGGCGTGTTTGTCAACCGCAAGGATCCGAACGAGCTTGCCATGAACATCTGGAAGGAGCTGGAGGTCGTCACTCCCAGCACCGAGTTCCCCGTCCGCCGTATGTCCGGCGGCAACGTGCAGAAGGTGCTCGTCGGCCGCGAGATCGCGTCCGCGCCGAACGTGCTGATGTCCGCCTACGCTGTGCGCGGTCTGGACATCAACACCTCCTACACCATCTACAACCTTATGACCGAGCAGAAGATGAAGGGCGTCGCCGTCATCTTCGTCGGCGAGGATCTGGACGTTCTGCTTGAGCTGTGCGACCGTATCCTCGTGCTCTGCGGCGGCAAGGTCAGCGGCATCGTCGATGCCCGCACCGCCACCAAGGAAGAGATCGGCCTGATGATGACCCGCGTCGGCGGCGGAAAGGAGGAAGCGGTCCATGCATAACGAGAATAAGGTTCCCCTGATCCGTCTCGCCAAGCGGGACATGATGGAGCCCTGGAAGGTCTGGTGCATCCGCCTTGCCTCCATCGTCCTTGCGCTCCTGCTCGGCGGCCTCGTCATGATGATCGCCCTGCCCGACGGCGCCACGCCGATCGACGGCTACGCCACCATCATCACCGGCGCACTCGGCAAAAAGACCGCCATCCGCCAGACCGTCAAGCTCGCCGTGCCTCTGCTCGGCTGCGCGCTGGCCATCGCCCCCTGCTTCAAGATGCGCTTCTGGAACATCGGCGCCGAGGGCCAGATCACCGCGGGCGCCATCGCCGCGAGCTACTTCGCCCTCTACTGGGTCGGCAGGGTCCCGTCCGCTGTCCTGCTCCTCATCATGGGTCTGGCGGGCGCTGTCGCCGGCGGCATCTGGGCGCTGATCCCCGCCTTCTTCAAGGCCAAGTGGAACACCAACGAAACGCTTTTCACTCTCATGATGAACTACATCATCATCGGCGTCGTCCGCTGGCTGCAGGGCGGTCCGTGGGAAGGCCGTCCCGGCTCGCAGATCATCCCCCAGTTCGATAGGGCGGCCACGCTGCCGAAGGTCCTGGGCGTTCACTGCGGCTGGATCATTGTGCTGATCCTTGTCGTGTTCATGCACGTTTACATGAACCACACCAAGCACGGCTACGAGATCGCCGTCATCGGCGACTCCATCAACACCGCCCGCTACGCGGGCATGAACGTCGGCCACGTCATGATGCGCACGATGTTCCTCTCCGGCGCGATCTCCGGTCTGGTCGGCTTCATCGTCGCCTCCGGCGCGAACACCACGCTCTACGACGGCGTCGCCGCCGGCGTCGGCTTCACCTCCATCACGGTCGCATGGCTCAGCCAGCTCAACGCCTTCGCGATGATCGTCATTTCCATGATGCTCGCGATCATCTCCAAGGGCGCCGAAACGCTTCAGACCCGTCTGGCCGTGCCCGCCTCGATCTCCGACATCATCACGGGCATCCTGCTCTTCTGTATGCTCGGCTGCGAGTTCTTCATCAACTATCGACTCATCTTCCGCTCGTCGAAAACCGAAAAGGAGGCGGCTAAGGAATGACTTTGCTTATCACCCTCATCATCGCCGCCATCACCTACGGCACCCCGCTGCTGTTCGGTACGCTCGGCGAGATCCTGACGGAAAAGTCCGGCAACCTCAACCTCGGCGTGGAGGGCATTATGTTCATGGGCGGCGCGCTCGGCCTCGGCGGCGTGTACTACTATGAGAAGCTCTCCTCCTCCCCCAACGGCTTCGTCGCCATCCTCGTCGGCATCTTCTTTGCCTTCCTCGCCGGCGCGATCGCCTCGCTGATCTTCAGCTTCCTGACCATCACGCTGCGCGCGAATCAGAACGTCACCGGTCTGGCACTGTCCATCTTCGGCACGGGCGTCGGCCAGTTCATCGGCGAGTATATGCGCGTGAGCGAGAACGGCTACATCTCCGTGAGCAATATGCTCAAGGGCTACTTCCAGAACTCCCCCTTCCCCAAGGGCCTGCAGGACATTCCGGTGGTCGGCGGCATTCTCTTCGGCAACAGCTTCTTCTTCTACCTCGCCGTTGCCTGCGCCGTCGCGCTGTACTGGTACCTCAACAAGACCCGCAGCGGCCTGTACCTGCGCAGCGTGGGCGAGAGCCCCGCGACCGCGGACGCCGCCGGCATCAACGTCACGCGCTATAAGTACCTCGCCACCGTCATCGGCGGCGGCGTGAGTGCCGTCGGCGGCATGGTCTACATCATGACCATCGCGGGCGGTGTGTGGAACCACGAGGGCCTTTCCGGCGTCGGCTGGCTCGCCGTCGCGCTGGTCATCTTCTGCCTGTGGCGTCCGCTGGGCGCGATTTGGGGCAGCGTGCTCTTCGGCGCGCTGATGATCCTCTACCTGCGTCTGGTCATTGCGTTCATTCCCACGCAGCTTTATAAGATCCTGCCCTATGTGGTCACGGTCATCGTACTCATCATTTCGAGTATGCGCAACAACAAGGAAAAGCAGCCGCCCGCTTCTCTGGGCCTGAATTACTTCCGCGAAGAGCGCTGAATTATCAAAAAAGGAAGCGCTGCAAGGCGCTTCCTTTTTCATGAGGAGGAAACCATTATGTCAACTTTACTCATCAAAAATATCCGCACGCTCGTCTCCTGCGACAGCGCCGACACCGTATACGAAAACGTCGACCTTTACGCCGAGGATGGCTTCATCAAGGAGATTGGCGCGAAACTCGACCGCAAGGCCGACAAAACCATCGACGCGAGCCATATGCTCTGCTACCCCGGTCTGGTCAACACGCACCACCACCTCTATCAGGTCTTCTCCCGCAACCTCCCCGAGGTGCAGAACATGGAGCTGTTCGACTGGCTCAAGACACTCTATGAGATCTGGAAGAACCTCGACGCCGAAGTCATCCGCCTCTCCTCCCTCACCGGCATGGGCGAGCTGATGAAGCACGGCTGCACGACCTGCTTCGACCATCACTACGTCTTCCCGAAGGACACCGGCGACCTGCTCGGCGCGCAGTTCGGCGCCGCGGACGAGCTGGGCATCCGTATGTACGCCTCCCGCGGCAGCATGGACCTCTCGGTGAAGGACGGCGGCCTGCCGCCGGACAGCGTGGTGCAGACGGTCGACGAGATCATGAAGGATTCCGAGCGCGTCATCGCGCAGTACCATGACCGCAGCTTCGGTGCAATGCACCGCGTCGCGCTCGCGCCCTGCTCGCCATTCTCCGTCAGCGCCGACCTGCTGCGTGAAAGCGCCGTCCTCGCCCGTCAGCTCGGTGTGCGTCTGCACACCCACCTGTGCGAGACGAAGGATGAAGAAAACTTCATGCTCGCGCGTGAGGGCGTCCGCCCGCTCGAGTACATGGAGCGTCTCGGCTGGACCGGCGACGACGTCTGGTTCGCCCACGGCATCCACTTCAACGACGAGGAGCTGCGCGTCCTCGCCAAGACCGGCACGGGCGTGTGCCACTGCCCCATTTCCAACATGAAGCTCTCCTCTGGCATCGCCCGCATCCCCGAGATGCTGGAGCTTGGCGTTCCCGTCGGTCTCGGCGTCGACGGCTCCGCCTCCAACGACGGCTCCAGTCTCATGGAGGAACTGCGCGTCGCATTCCTGCTCCACCGCCTGAACTCCAGCAAGGCGTCCCCCAGCGGCTATGACGTGCTGAAGATGGCGACGCGCGGCAGCGCGCGTCTGCTCGGCCGCAGCGACGACATCGGTACGCTCGAGGTCGGCAAGTGCTGCGACCTCTTTATGATCGACTCCCGCCGCCTTGAGCTGGTCGGCTCCTGCTTCGATCCCACCAGCGTCCTCGGCACGGTGGGCGTGCGCGGACCGGTGGACTACACCGTGGTCCATGGCCGCGTGACCGTCGAGCACGGTCATCTCGTCACGGTGGACGAGGAAAAGCTCGCGCACGACGCGGAAGCGAAGTGCCGCGCGTATCTGAACCGATAATTTAAGCAAAAAAGCGACCGTTTTAAGAGCGTTGACATAGGAAAACAAGCAGAAACCCAGTAAAATCAACGCTTTTAAGGGCAGAGGGCAAACAGGTTAGCTCAAAAATTGAATAA
>OLGD01001273.1_pt1 | contig 39691 bp, 50 predicted proteins | sample 1605311 | NCBI WGS metagenome assembly OLGD01 (sample SAMEA3888917, study PRJEB22519) | human gut metagenome | biome: human gut; feature: human-associated habitat; material: faeces | place: Denmark | collected 2010
TGTCGACCTTCATGGAACTTCCTGCGTACAGGGTGGTCATAATGCCCTACGGGGTTCATGAATGCCTGAGGCCACACTTACGGTGTGGACCTCACCGGAAAGCTGCGAGATTAGGCTTTAGCCTGTTATCAGTACAAAGCGGACGCGGGAGATTGTCAAGAGTGGGAAAATGCATGGTAAGCTACAGGTGTGGGCATCTCTTGACATGCCATAGCATGAATTTTATATTCTATTGAAGAAAATTGTGTTGATGTAGATATTGAAAGCGCAGTAGAAGAATCTGCAAATTTACTGACTCGGATACTTAGGCGATGTGCAGAACTGAACAAACTTCCGGATGTAGATAATTTAGCGTTCCGAGTAGACAAACAAAAGCAAGGCATTAAATGCAAAATGTTAGTGCCTTGAACGGAAAAGCGGCATGAGTAATCATGCCGCTTCCCGAAAACATTATTATACTGTTTTATTGGACCGCACCCTTGTGTGCTTTCTTTTGGTCGTGGTTCTGAATTTCTTCCTGCCGCGGCTACTGCCCGGCGACCCTGTGGCGTATTTGACAGGCTTTTCCGAGCAGGATATGACGCCCGCGCAGGTGGCGTTTTACGAGGACGCGCTGCACCTGAACAAGCCGCTTGCGGTGTAGTTTGGCTACTACCTGCGCTCGCTGCTGAACGGGACGCTCGGGTATTCGTATAAAAAGGACGCAGCTGTCTCGGCGCTCATCGGTGAGAAAATCGGCTATACACTGCAGATCACGGTTCCGGCGGTGCTGCTTTCGGCGGGGATTGGCCTTCTCTGGGGACTTCGGTGCGGGTACAAAAAGGATTCGCTTGCCGACCGCTTTTCTACAACAGCACTGATTATCCTCAACGCCGTGCCGACGTTTTTAATTGGACTGGGACTTGATGATCGTGTTCTGCTTTCAAAACCGGTGGCTACCCTATACCGGGCTCAATTCTCCGGAGGCTGTGCGCGGTACGGCTGGGCATGTATGGGACAGAGTTCTGCATTTGCTGCTGCCGGTCGGAACCTTAACGCTGGCGGCGCCTATAAGGACACTCAGAGGGCATTTGTAAACCGAAAAACAGAAAATTTTTCAAAAAAACCGGGAAGCCCTGTCATGAGACAGCGCTTCCCAGCTTCTTGCGTAGCTTTTTCAGTCGCTTTGATACCGCCATTCTGGAGATGCCATAGATCTGACCGATCTCCTCCGCGTTCGGCGAGCAAGCCATCCTCCACGGGACGCTTGACACACTCCAAACCGGACAGCACCGTTTCAAACCCACTTTTACTCAGGTGCCTTGCGTCCTGCTTCTCCGATGACGGAAAGGAAGAGTGTGCGCGGGAAACCCAGGAGGGCTGTCCCGCGCCTGTTAAATCAAGTGTTTTCAGAACGATGCGTTCTGAAAACTTGCACAGCGGACGAATTTCTCGTCCGCTGTGTCCTTTCCGCTTTCGACGGAAGGGTACACACCCGCGCTGCCGGTACAGCGCCAAAAACTGTCAACCTTCATGGAGCATCCTGCGTACAGGGGTGGTCATAATGCCCTACGGGACCCATGAATGCCTGAGGCCACACCGGGGTGTGGACCTCACCGGAAAGCTGCGAGATTAGGCTTTCTGCATTTTACCCCGAATGTGAAGGCGGATCGAAGTTGTCTCGGACGACACCAAAGATAGTTTTACTTCATCCGATTGAGTACCAAAGCGAAGACCTCGAGCATATTGTAGCAGTCTTGCTCATAGATCTCGCCCATATTGGCGATTTGAATCATGCCATGCTTGCCGTACTCACCCTTACCGATATAGAATGTATAGCCGCGCTTGATCATTTCATCAATGAAAGATTGTGCGTCAATTCCCTCCGGCAGATAAACAGAGGTTACCGTGTTGGCGGCCTGTTCATCGGGGATCAGGGAGCGGCAGCCCAGCGCACGCACGCCCTCACGGATAATTTTTGCACAGCGCTGATAACGCTCAATGCGCCCGGAAAGTGTCTCTTCCTCAATGTTTCTTAGCGCCGTATTTAGCGGCCAGAACAAATTCACATTCGGCGTGTTGGGCGTCTGGTGTGTATCCACCGCAGCGTGATAATGCTTATAAAGACTCAGGTACACGTTTTTGCACTGTTGAGCTGTCAAGCTATTCAGCAGGCTCTTACATGCACAGACATAAGCCGAGCCGGGGAATGCGCCTACGCATTTGCCGCCAACGCTCGTGCAGATGGCGATATTGTTCTTTACTACATCAATGTTCTGACCGCCCGCAGCAGAGACACAGTCCACGCTCAGGAGCTTTCCGTATTTTTTGCACAGTTCGCCGACAGCGGGAACTGGGTTGATCATACTCGTCGATGTTTCATGGAACACCATTGCTACGATCTTGACATCTGGATTTTCGATTAGCTTCTGCTCTACCATAGCGAGGTCGGGCTGCGTCGCCCAAGGGAACGGGCAGTCAACGAGGGGGATACCATACTTTTCAATGATCTCAAGCAGACGTTCACCAAATACACCGTTACGGATTAGCAACACTTTTTCGCCGGGCAGGAAGATAGATGAAAGTACTGTCTCGTTCGCAGATGTGCCGGAACCGGACACGATCACACTATAGTATGTATCATCCGCATTAAACAATTTAAGAATCCTACTTTGTGTATCAACATACATTTCTTCAAATTCTGGACTCCGGTGGCAGATATCATAGTGTAGCAACGCTCTGCGTACATTGTCTTTTACCATCACAGGACCCGGGCTAAACAGTTTTGTCATGCTCATAGTTATTACCTCCAAAAGCAATTCCTTTGATCTATTACTCAAACACCGAATGGTATCTGAAGACTGATAAAATCATTCCTTTTCCCAACCAAGCGAGCGTTCCACTGCGCGGTGCCATTGGCTGAACAAGGTATTTCTTTCATCTGCACTCATGTGCGGCTCGTAGTATCTATGCAGCCTCCAGTGCCCTGCAATTTCATCCGAAGATGACAACTCTTTCGCCCCAAGCGCAGCCATATAGGCTGCCCCCAACGCCGTTGTTTCACTGATTTCCGGCACCTCGAGTGGAAGACCGAGGATGTCCGCTTGGAACTGCATCAAAAAGGCATTGCATGTCGCTCCGCCATCACAACGCATGGAAGCAATCGGCATCTTTGCTTCTTTCGCCATGGCATCCAAAATGTCTTTGACCTGATAAGCGGTCGATTCCAGCGCGGCACGAACGATATGTTCCCGTGTCGTACCTCCGGTCACACCGATTAGCGTCCCACGGGCATAGGAATCCCAATAAGGGGCCGCCAGGCCGGCGAAGGCGGGGACGAAATAGATACCGCCGTTATCTCCGGCGCGGCGTGCCATTTCCTCCGTCTCTGCAGCCGAGGAAATGATTTTCAAGCCATCACGTAACCATTGTGTCGCAGCACCTGCAACATAGCTGCCACCGTCAAGAGCATATTCGTCCTTTCCGTTCGTTCGCCATGCAACGGTTGTGAGAATGCCATGCTCGGACAGCACCGGCCTGTCGCCGGTATGCATTAACATAAAGCAGCCTGTTCCATAGGTCGTTTTAATGCTGCCTGGTACGGTACATGCCTGCCCCAAAAGAGCGGCCTGCTGGTCAGCCATTACACCGGTTATTTCACAACGCATACCAAGAAATTCATCAGCATCTGTCATGCCGAAATGAGATGCGCTGTTGCGAATCTCAGGAAGGAGCTTTCGCTCGATTCTCAACAACGCAAGAATCTCATCGTCCCAATCCTGCGTATGCAGATTGTAGAGCATAGTGCGGGAAGCGGTAGAGGCATCTGTGCAGTGCACGCGCCCGCCTGTCATCTTCCAGACAAACCACGCATCCATTGTTCCGGCCATCAGTTGACCGCTTTTCGACCTTTCACGTATCGGATCAACCCGATCCAGAACCCACTGGAGCTTCGTCGCGCTAAAATAGGCATCCGGCGTCAGGCCAGTCCGTTCCCGGATAAATGCTCCATGTGTCTGTTTTAACGCATCCGCTACGGCCGATGTACGGCGATCCTGCCATACAATGACCGGATAGACCGGCCGGCCGGTTGCAGTGTCCCAGACGACGACCGATTCACCCTCGTGATCAAGGCCGAGGCAGCGGATTTCTTCAGGCTGGGCCCCAACGAGCATTATTGCCTGCTGGACAGCAGAGCGAAGTGAATCCCATATTTCCTCCGCGTCATGCTCGACCCAACCGGCACGAGGGTAGAATTGTGTGATCTCGCGGTAACCGCGTGCGGCCATATTCCAGTTCTCATCAAACAGGATCGCTGCCACACCCGTTGTTCCCTCGTCAATCCCAAGGTAGTATTTTTGTGCCATTTCTCTATCCTCATACTGTCTTGCAATCCGTTGCCCCCTCCCGGAAAGACCAAGAAGGGGGCAAAGATGCGTATGACTATTGCAAGATCTTACCGCTTGCTGCAGACCATCTTAAAGAGGAAGCGTGGTTCCCTTTCTGCACTTTTTCGCTGCCTCGTAAACATCGTAAGCAAGTGTGACATCCATCAACGGCATACCCATCCAATAGAACAGATTTGTCTTTCCGTTCTGCGGGATTGCCTTTGAACCATCGTGGATTGCCCCGATGTCGATGATATCGTCTTTAGAGATTGTCCCCTTATCGACCTCTTCCAGCACTTCAAAGGTAGGAATGGTCATAGAACGATCGTCCTCGCGCCAGATTTCATGTGTTTTAAGCTGGTCCATAAATATATTGGAGGACGCGATTAGCTTGCGATCTATGTTGCACACAGAGGAAACCAGAACCAACGCGCCGGGCTTAACAAACGTCTCTTCTACCAAGAAATTCTTGCTTTGGCCAAGATGAATGGTATCCGCATCGGCAAAAGCCTCCGTCATACTTTCAGCAATCTGTACGTCGAGACCTATTTCCTCCTTGACTTCACGGCAGAACTGTTCACTCTTTTCTTGGACAAGGTCATACACCTTGATGCATTCCAGCTGGGGCATCAGCTTAGGGAAGAGCAGCAGGGACGCCTTGTTCATCACACCTGCGCCGATCAGGGCAAGCGTCTTTGTCTTTTCGCCAAGGTATTTGACCGCAACAGCAGCACCCGCTGCACTACGCATTGTGCTTACGAGTGTACCGGACATGGCACTGAATACAACGCCGCTTTCAGGATCGCTCAGGACAATAAAGCTGCTTCCACGGGGAATGCCGCGTAGCCGCGGATTGTCCGTGTTGCTACTGATCCACTTCATTCCGGCACAGTGAAATCGCCCGCCGGCGTAAGCTGGCATCGCAGTGAAACGGTGGTCGTTTCCGTTGTTGAGCGGATAGTTCGGGATATCCGAGCTTTTCGGGAACACAAGCAACATTCCGTGTGCATGGCCACGGACGCCACCCATCAGATAATCTCCCTTGCTCAGGAGAGCGAAGGAATCTGCAGCACTCTGGATACAGAGTTCAGCGTCCATTCCGCCGCTTTCCATAACATCTTTTTCACTTAAGTAAAGAATATCAGACATCGTACAAACTCCCTCCTTATGCAAGATACTCGCCGTCTTTGACGACCAGAGCGCCGCCAACATAAACGCGATTGATATTGGTGATATCGTCCTCATCGACTACGACCATGTCGGCAAGATAGTTGGGCGCAAGGATACCGGCACCGACCGCAAGACCGGGAACACAGTGTGCAGGCGCGGAGGTGGCCAGAGCAATCGCCTTGGGCAGCGAAGTATACCCACGCTTCACAACCTCGTTGATACACAACAGCATACTGTCAGAACGGCCGCCGGAGTAATCTGTGGAAATGAGGTCAACCAGATCATTTTCAAACATTGCCAAGAGCGTCTCCTGTTGCGGCTCAATCGCACGATCTCCGAACGCGTCAAGAACGGCCACATCAATCAAAACACCGTATTGATTCTTGAGGAAGCGACTGACCTCGATAGCCTCCTCGGGACTGTATGCCAGATGTGTATGGGCGCAAATCATACGGTCTGCACACTTGAGTGCACACTTTTTCACAATGTTCATGGTAGACGGTGTGTGGTGCAGAATAGCTGGAACACCATAGCGAATGGACGCATCCACTGCCTCTTCGAACGCACCAATGGCATAGTCATACACGCGGAACGTCGTTTTCCAAACAATATCGCGTGCTTCCTCCGGTGTAAGAATCCCATCAAGGTCGTAGTCCTTGAGCGCCTTGGCAACGCGTTCCTTGTTGTAGTAATTTTTATCGGCCCACTTGCCAAGGACGGCATCAAGCAAAATCATGGACTGCTTTGCCGTGATATCAACGCCCTTACGCTCCTTGATCTCTGCCGGGATATACACATAATCGCCGCCGGCGGTCGTCTGACCAGCGCCAACCTCACCAATTGCTACAGCGCCATCCTCGAGCATCCGCTCGACTGTCATCTGACGGTGCTTTTCCGAAAGGCCTTTACCGTCTCCCTTATCTGCGGCAAGGAAGGAAAGCGGCAGATGGACCGTTGTCTGCTTCACACGCAGAGGGCTGTAGTGGGCGGAGGCCTTTGCCTCATCCATCGTGCAGAAGCCGTCCACATTCAGCGCAGTGGTATGGCCATGCATCAAATGGCGCTTGTGCTGCGCAATGATGCGCTCCTCGGAAAGTGCCGGTGCACCGCTGGCCAAAAACGGACCATTCACAAGGCCGTGCGTATGGTGTGTAATCATGCCAGGAATCACAATCTTGCCAGTGCAGTCGATCACCTCCCAGCCAGTCTTATCGCAATCGCTCAGACGGTCTGTCACGGCGGCAATGCGATCGCCATCAACCAAAATATTACCATGCCTGAGTTCGGACTTTCCATCACCGTTGATTACGGTGGCATTCTTTAAAAGTAACATTTCTTATTCCTCTCTTTCTAAAACGTTACATAGAGGCGGGGAGCCACGTTGCGAGATCCGGGAATACATAGAGCAACGCAACGAGGACGAAGTAAAGCAAAACATACGGCAGATTACCGCGGACCACATCGCCAAAGGTTGCCGTTCCCTTGGTAATACCGACAAGCACAAAGAGGTTCATGCCAACGGGTGGCGTGATCATAGCAATCTCAGTTAAGACAATCAAAATAACACCGAACCAGAGGGGATCGAAGCCGATGGCCGTGATCATGGGAAACAGGACCGGAACAGTCAGATAGGTGATCGATGTACCGTCCATCAGGCAACCGAGAATGAAGTACAGGACGCAGAGGAACAGGAAGAAAACGAGCTTGGTGGGCTGAAGCTCCTTGAACCATGCCACCAATCCGCGGCTGATGCCAGCCTTAGAGATAAGCGTAGTGAAGAGCTGCGCACCAAAGATGATAAAGAATACCATGGCGGAGCCTTTCGCCGCTGCGACCGCAGCGTCAAAAATATCGCGGATGCGGAAGCAGTGATAGACGACCGTAAGAACCGCTGCCAGCACGACACTCAGCGCAGCCGCTTCCGTCGGCGTAGCATACCCGCCATAGATGCTGCCAAGGATAGAACCCATGAGAATCAGGAAGGGGAACATATCAATCAGGCCATGCCACAGCTCTTTACCAGTCGGTTTCGGAGGAAGCTCAGGGACAAGCTTGGGGTTGAGCTTCACACGGATAACAATGTAGGCCATCATGATCATGACCATCAGAAGACCGGGGATGATGCCGGCAATAAACAGTTTTGCAACGGAGGTCTGCGTAATGGCACCATAGATTAGGAATGAGGTGCTCGGCGGGATTAGAATGCCGAGCGCGCCACCGGCACCAAGAGTTCCGAGGTTCATCGCTTTGTCGTAACCGCGTCTGTTCAGCTCGGAGTAGGACACGCCGCCAATAGAGGCAGCGGTCGCTACGCTCGAGCCGGAGATTGCGGCGAAAATTGCACAGCTGATAATATTGGTCTGGAGGAACCCGCCGGGAATACGGGCGAACCAGGTCGATGCACCGTTATAGAAACGCTTGGATAGATTGCTTCGCACAACAATCTCGCCCATAAACATGAATAGCGGGACCGCTGTCAGTTCAAAGCTGACAGCTGATTTCCAAACGGCTCGCCCAACCATCTGCAGTCCGGCAGTGTCGCCAATCAGGTAAAAGCCGATTAAAGAGGCAAGTGCAAGGGAAAATGCGACCTTTTGTCCCAGAAAGAAAAAGGCAAAAAGCGCAATCAGGAAAATCAGAAATAATGTAGCCCAATTCATGCGTTCAGCTTCTCCTTCTTTTCTTCATCATCAATTGAGGGGAGGAATACCTCGCCCAGCTTTACGGTCATCTCAAGGATTAAAAGCACAAAGCCGATTACCATGATGCTCTGCGGATAGACCATTGGGGTCTTTGTGATATATGCAGAGACCGAGTGCATATTGTACGAGGACTGCACCACATGAAAGCAGAAGCGTGTCATGTAGCAACAGCAAATAATGCCGGTGACCCAAATGATGGTGTCACAGATTTTCTTCGTCAGGCCAGTGAAGCGCGTATAAAGAATATCGACTCTCAGAAAGCCGTCCTCTGCCATAAGCAACGGGCCAGCAAAGAAGGTGGATGCACACAGGAAGTAACTGCCAAATTCATCGGCGATCAGGGTCGAAGCACCAAAGATATTGCGGTAAAGAATTTCCACAAAAATAATTAGAGACATTAAGACTGTGGCTGCTGCCGCAATGTACGAGCTGATCTTCGACACCTTTCGCACCGCATGACAATAGGCTTTCCAGACTGTCATGGGATGACTCTCCTTTCTTTCACTTAACATGATACTTAATGAGATGCTTTGGGTATGGGGGTGGCATAGTTAGTCCCATGCCACCCCCATTGCCAGAGGGATCATCGCTTTCGGAATTTAAGATACGCAGGTACTTATTTACCGACAACCTCACGGACGATTGCCAATGCATCCTCACAATTGTATTCCTTTGCCTGCGGCTCCCAGGTTGCAGCTGCATAGGCGTCAATCTGAGCAAGGTCCTCATCACTCAACTCAACGATTGTCAAGCCAGCCTCCTGAAGTTGGTTAAGCACTTCGGCATTCGCTTCTTCGTTGTAAGAGAAAGAAACCTCCTGATAGTTAGCCGCTTCTTCTCGAACAATCTGCTGGATATCCTCAGGTAGTGCAGCCAGAGCAGCGGAATTTACCAAGATCAGGCCGTAGCAGCACTGAGCCTCCATGGGAATGACCCAGTCGGTGACTTCCTGCCAGCCAGAGGAATATGCAGAGGTCATGCCGGTTAGAGCACCGTTGCAGACACCGCGCTGCAGGGAGGGAATAACTTCGCCCCAAGAAATGGAAACGGGTTCAATGCCGTAGGGTGTCATGATAGGAGTGAACATGGAGGAGTGTGTGCGGAACTTCATGCCCTTGAGATCAGACCACTGTGTGGGAACAGCACCCGTGCCGAACCAGCCCTGACCAGCCATCGTCCACAGGCCGAGATATTCCACGCCATACTCCGCAAAAGCCGCCGTGTTATATTCCTTCAAAGCATCCATCGCGGCAAGCACCTGATCGTTGTTGGAGCACATTCTCAGCCAACCGGCAACGCCGGCGCTGGGAACTTCTGTATCATAGTAGCCGGAGCCAGGGAATGTGATCTGCGCCGTGCCATCGCTCGTGATGGAAACAAATTCATAGCCGGTAAAGGGCAACTCGCCAGCCGCATAGAAGTTGATCGTCAGGCGGCCGTTTGTGCGCTCTGTCACAGCATCGCAGAAAGCCTTCTGCTGAACGGAGTGATAATTGGAAGAATCCAGATATCCTACTGCTGTCCACTCAATCGGTGTAAAATTATCTGCATCGTTGGAGTTGTTGCCATCAAGGGTACTGTCTTTGCTGCCGCATGCAGCTAGGCAAAGGAGCATTGCCAAAGCTAAGGTGAGCGCCAAAAACTTTTTCATCTTTTTTTCTCCGTTATTGACATTTGTTTTTAGTTGACGAATGTCAACTTTGTATTTATCAAGTTATCACCTATATATTTTCTTGTCAATATCTTTTTTCAAGAAAAATAATATGACATTATTTTTTGGTAAAATGGCCATAAAAGTTAAGATTCTTTTATAAATTTTCACAGGGGGAAATTCGCAAATGTCAAGTATTTTGTGCGAAAAAGATAGAATAAATTTTTGAGCGTTCACGCCGCCCGGTCAAACGCTATCTTGAAAGCCTCCGCCGAGGACATAAAGCCGAGAATTTCTCTCGGGTAATCATTGAGCCACGTCTCGACGCGCTTAACCTCCGCCGCCGTCACCTTGTCGAAGTCCGTCCCTTTCGGGAACTGCCGCCGTATCATGCGGTTAATATTCTCGTTCGTGCCGCGCTCACAAGAGCTATACGCATGGCAGTAATAGACCGTCGTCCGCTTTGCATCCTTGCGGCGGGCGCTCCGCTCGATGCCGTCAGCATCCGCGAACTCGGAGCCGTTGTCTACGGTTATCGTTTTGAATATCCGATAGAACGCCGCGCCGTAAATACGCTCGAGGCGGTCTAAAGCCGCGACGACCGTTTCGGCGCGCCCGTCCTTAATGCGAATAATGATTTCCCGCCGCGTTACCCGCTCGGAGAGGACGAGGAGGCGAGCTTTCGTCCGCTTCTTTCCGACGACGGTATCCATTTCCCAATGTCCCGGCTCTTGCCGCTCGTTGATATAATCCGGCCTCTGCTCGATGCTCGTCCCGCTCGATGCGCGAGACTGCTTTTTCCGTATGGTCTTGTGCTTCTTCTTGCGGTCGCCCTTTTCCGGGAGGTCTTGATTTGTGAGCGTGAGGAAAACGCCGTCCTCGACGTACTTATAAATCGTCGCACGGCAAAAGGTTATTCCGAAGTGCTTATATTTTTCCTGCTTGAGTAGAGCGCACACCGCCGCCGGGGAGTAATCCTCGTTCCCGATTTTGTCCTCGATGAACTGCGCGGCGGCGTGGTTTTTCCCAATCTTGAGCGGAGCTCCTTTCGCGGAGAGTCCCTCTTGATACCTCGCCTCGGCGATTTCCGGGCTATACCGCTCCTCGGTCGTGTAATCGGAGTTTAGATGCTCATACGTCCCGCGCTTGAGCTCGCGGTAAACGGTGCTGATATGTACGCCCAGCTCCTCGGCGATTTCCTTTTTCGAGTGTCCATGCTTGAGCATCGTCTCGAGCTTGATACGGCTCGTCCAATTAAGTTGTTTATATGTCCGCTCTCCCATAGCGCGCCCTCCCTCAAGATATAGAAAAAGGGCGGGAAAGTCCCGCCCTCTCGTTACTGCGATAGAAAGTCCTCTATCGCCTTTTTGATAATCTGCGCTTGCGGTATGCCCTCGGCGGCGCATTTTGCCTTGAAAGCCGCCGCGAGCTCTTTCGGCACTCGCGCGGAGATAATATCATACGTTTTATCTATATATCTCTGTTTGACTGCCGTCGAGGTCTTAGTCTTTCTTTTTTCCTCTGCCATTCTTCCGCCTCCTTTTGGCGTTGATGAAAATAGAGATTGCGGATAGGGTAATGCTTACCCCGCACAAAACATAGATAACCGTCGTCATGGTCGTTTGACATTGAGCGCATTTCGTGTTATCCTTGGAGGGCAAGGGGGATTTCTCCCCCTGCCCTTTACTCGGTGAGCTTTTCTATCAGCAGTAGAATAGCAATCACGAGGTTTAGGATTGCGGTAACAAGGTTTAAGTAGCTGTCCGGCTCGGCCTTGTTGCCGCGTTTCTTTTTTCGCTTGCTCAATGCGTTTACCTCCTTTCTGTCTATTATAATAGCATACTGCTCGCAGTATGTCAAGAGCTTTTTCAAAAAAGTGCAAAAAATAATCCCCGGCGAGGAGTCCGGGGATTTACTCTATTCCGAGGAGCCAGATGGCAGACACGCCGAGGACGCGAGCAAAGACGGGTATCTCGTAATCGGGAATAAACCGCGTCCCGATTTCGATACGGCTTATCGAGTCCCGCTCCATTGTTACGCCCTCGACCTGCACCCGCGCCGCGAGGTCGCTTTGTGAGAGCCGGAGCTTTAGCCGTGCCTCGCGGATGCGCTCGCCGCTTATATTCTTCTTTCCCTCAAAATCATATATCCGCAAGCTCTCGCCTCCCGTGTGTTAATAGTCTGCATTTTTCTTGACTTTAGCACATACGCAACGCATAATTGTGTTAAAGGTCAGCACGACCGAAAAAATAGGAGGGAGTTACTCATACCATGAAAAAGCTCAAGACTTGGCAAATAGTATTACTCGTTATTTTCTATCCCGTCGGTATCTGTGTATGGATATATCGGGCTATCAAACGAAGCCAGTTAAAGAAAGCTCGGGAGGCCGAGCAAGCCGCGCTATCCGCCCGCCGGGAGGCCGAGCGAGCCGAACGCGAGAAATTCGAGGCCGTTCGTGCTCAAATCTCCCGCCACCGTAGCGAGCGCCGAGAGTGGCTCGACGCAAATTGCGACTATGTTTCTTTTAAGCTCGTCGGCGTGACATTCAATAACGACGACGGCGTAGGGCGCAATCGTCAAGATATTCTCCGTGAAATCGAGGAGGACGGCGAGCTCGATAATTTCTCCTATGATACATACGACTACGAGGGAAATACCGCCGTCGGCGTTTATTATAACGGCGAGCAAATCGGGAATATCGCGCAAACGGATTTGAAAAAGTTCCTTTCTCGTACCGTATGTGAGCTTGCAGATTTCGAGGTCGTTTCCGGCGAGTCTCGTCGCGGTATATGGGTCGGTTTCTATTTCAATAAATAACATTTGCACGGAGTTTTCCACCGCCGCACAAAAAGAAAAAGCGGGCGAGGCCATAGAGCCCCGCCCGCTTTTTCTGCACGATTATACGTCGGAAAGATTGCCGAGAGCGCCCGCCGCCTCGAGTGCGCGGTAGATGATGCAAGCGACGGCCTCGCGGGTAATCGGCTGTTGCCATCCGAAATTACCGGCTCCGTCGCCGTTGAAAATGCCCTTGCGCTTGCAGTATTCCGCCGCCTCTTTCGCCCATGCGGAGGGCGTGTCGCCGGTATCGGCGCAAGAGGTCAGTTGCTTTCTTGCCTCGTTAATATCCATGTCGAAAACCTCCTCGTTTCCAGAGAGGCGAGCCTTAAATCTCGCCCATTGTTCATTTCCGCTCGTGCCGTAATAGGCGTTCATGTCGTCGCCCATCCACGGGCGCGGACACCATTTCCCCGTAACGTCGTAATGCCGGACGACGTTCTCGGCGGGGATATTGTATTTCTCCATGAGAGCCCGCGTAAACTCCACGAGATTATCGACGGTCTTTTCGGTGAAATACCAATCCCGAGCCGCCGCGCTCCCGGCGGTCGTCTTATCGAGCTTATACGGGCGTACTTCAATCCCGATGCTGTTCGCGTTCCTGCATCTCGGATGAACGTATCCGCCGGACGTGCCACAATGCCACGCGATATTATTGTCCTCGACGCATTGATAAACGATATTCCCCTCGTCTAAACAGTAATGCGCCGAGGCTTGCCTATCGGCTCCGGCGAAGTAGTTCGCCACCGCCGCCGCCGTGCCGAGCGAGCCGAAATAGTGGATAACAATATACTCGATTTTCCGTCCCGCTCCGGCGCGCGTGAAGTTCCGGGAAATAATCCGCTTCTCCACCGTCAGCATAAATTATTCCCCCTTGAGAGTCTTGTCTACCGCGTCGCTGATTTTCTGCGTCTGCGTCCCGAAATAGAACGCGATAACGACCGTGTAGACCGTCATAAACTCTTGGCTCGTCTGCCCTGTAATGGCGAGGTACGCGAATACCCCGGAGAGCAAGAGCGTTACGAGGCTCTTTACGCTCAAGAGAGCGCCGAGCCGCTTTACGATGATTTCTTTCATTTTGCTGCCTCCTTTAGCAATCTCGTTTTGTTGCCGTGTCGTATGTAATTCCGCCGGTCGTGTTCTCGGCCTTGCTCTTATTGAGCGAGAACGAGAGCACGGTAGCGGTCGCGGCCTGTAAAAAGGCGATAAGGGCGGTCAAATACGGGAGCGAGCCGGTGTAGTTGTTGGCTACGGAAATCCGGCAGAGGTCGAGCGTCGTCATGGTCGATTTGTAGTCGATATAGAGGACGGCATAAACGAGGAGCTTTGAAAAGGAGAGATACCCCTTTGCAAAGCTCCATACCTCGAGCGCCCATTTTTTGAACTTCCGCCGCCGCGCCGCGCCTTTGCGGGCGGACATTATCCGTCCTCCCGCACCTCGCGCCCCTCGAGCCTGTCGATACGATGATGTGCCGACTTTGCCGAGCTCTCCACCGCCGACATACGCTCCGCCATGCCGATATAGCGCGCGTCCTGTGCGTCCTGCTTGCGCTCGATACGGTCGATGCCGCCTTTAATGTACCCGATTTCGGTTAGCATCGTGCCGGAGGACTTGCCCTCCTCCTCGCTGTCCTTTTTCGAGTTCCTATGAAAAGCGGCATAGCTTAACACGCCGCCGAGGATAGTCCCGAGGACTCCTATAATCGCTCCTACATAGTCCATTCTTAACCTCCGTTATAATTCGTAATAATCGAGTTTAACGGTCTGCTTTCCCGGCAATATGGGACACCCCCGAACGTGGTAAATCTCCCCGTCAACGATAACGCCCTCGCCCTCCGCCTCCGTGCATACGACATAGAGGCCGGGAGCGTCAAGCCTCACCCACAAGAGAGACTCCCGCCGCGCTATGATTTTGCCGTCGAGCTCGACCGTGTAGACCGCCGCGCTCATTCGATGAGCTTCCACCCCGCCGGGTACGCCGTCGGGGAGTATGCGTTTCCGTCGATAAGGCTCTCATACACGGAGCCGTTAAAGAGAACGCGGTCGCCCTTTTTGTATGCGTCGTGAGCGCCGGTCGGCTGTTTCCATTCGTCGTACCCGGTTGTCGGGTCTACCGTTACTCCGCTCCAAAGAGAGGCGGCGACCGGCGGAGTCCAATCGCTTTGCGACGTGTGCGCTTGCACGCAACGATAGAGCTTTCCGCCGTACTGTACCCTCGTCTCTACGGTGTACGCCTTGCCGTTCTCCCATGCCGGGAAAAGCTCGACGCACTCAAGCGCGGCCTCGTTGTCGAGCTCGAGCGCGGCGACTGCCCGCTCGATGATTGCCCGGAGCTTTTTCGCCTTTTCAACGGTAATCATTCCGCCGCACCCCCTAACAGAATATCGAGAACTTTATCGTTCTCGGCGAGCATGAGCGTACCGCTCACATTTTCCACGGAGCCGACCGGCTCGATACCGAGGAGCCCGCCGTCGGTGAAAGCGTAAACGAAGTCCTCGAGATATGTCGTCGTCTCGCCCGTCTCCTCGTCCTTGCGGTCGATTGCCGTCTTGATGCAAAAGCCCCCGGCCTCCGCCTCGTCGCACGGGACATAGCACCCGTTTTCGTGTAGGCGGACATAGACAACGGTATCGGAGTAGCCGACGACCTTTCCGCCGCTTTTGATAGCATACATACGTTATCCCTCCATTTTCGGCAGCTCTCCGAGCCGCTTTTTATAAAACTCCTCGAGTTCCTGCGTGTTCATCGTGCGGAGGAGGTTTTTCCAATACAGATTTTCCGCCCCCGCCCATTTCTCCGGGTCGAAGTCCGACGCGCCCTCGTGCTTGCCGTAATAGTGATAGAGGCCGTCGAGCATCTTTTGACGATACGCGCCCTCCGGCGTGTTTGGTCTGAAATGCTCCCATCCGTTTTCAGACGTTGCGGCGCAAATCTTCCGCCCGTCAGCGGCAAAGAGAAAGCCGTCCCGCTCCGTTACGGTCGTCCCGTATCGGAGGTTAAAGGCTCCGTCGATGCCCTCGGCCTTAAAGCGCCGATAAACGACATATTCCATAGCTTACCCTCCCTTGAATAATTCACGATAGAGCCGCTCGACGCTCTGCTCCATGTGGTACGAGTGAAATCTTTTCATGTGTCCCCGCCATGATACGAGGGACGTTTCCACGTCCGCCGCCGTCATTCTGCCGGAGTCCACCCAACGCCGGAAAATGCGTAGCTTTTTCCTCATGTGCCGGATACCCTTGTACGTTGCCCGGCGGACGACTTTCCCGTTTGCGCCATATCGAAAGCGCACCTTGACGAATGTAAAGCCGCGCGTGAGCTTGATAATCTGCGTCTTTTTCGGATTGAGGCGGATACCGTGCTCGGCGCATAGCCGCCGGAGCTCCCGGAGGCAAATCTCGAGCTTTTCCTTTGACTCGCTGATGATACACCCGTCGTCCATATAGCGAGCGTAATACTTCATGCCGAGCACGTCCTTGATATAGTGGTCTATCCTGTTCGGCAGGGCGAGCGCGGCAATCTGTGAGACTTGGCTCCCGAGGCCGAGCCCCACGTCGCCGAAGTTCTGAATAAAATATTTCGAGAGCGCGACGAGGCGGTCGTCGATGCCGCTCCGCTCGAACTCTCGAAAAACGGGCTCATGCTGTGCCGTATCGAAATACTTTGAAAAATCGAATACGAGGACGTAGCCCTCCCGCCCGTGTTTTCTGTAATGCTCCGCGAGAAAGTGCGTCACCCGGGATACGGCGAAATCGTACCCTTTTCCGCGCAAGCTCGCTCCGTTGTCGTAAATGAATGACCGGGAGAGCATCGGCACGAGGCAGTAATCGCACAAGCACCGTTGTACGACGCGCTCGGAGATATGGACGCTCCGAATATGCCTCGGCTTTCCCCGCTCCACAATATCGAACTCGTAAAAGCCCTTGGAGCGGTATCTCCCGGCTATCAATTCCTCGTGTGTCTTTGTGACGTTGGCAAGCGAGGCGGCTTTGTATCGCTGTGTGCTCGCTTTCCACCCAACGCCACGGACGGAGGCGCGGTAGCTCTCATAGAGCCGCTCGAATGAGAAAACCGTCTCGAAATCTCCATGCTCCCGGAGCGCGGCGGCTTTCTTTTTCATTCGTGCGGCCTTGCGACGCTGATACCGTGCCTCGCGTCGTTCTGCGCTGTTCATAAAATAAAAATACCTCGTACATTTCTTTCTCGGCGTGTTGTCTAAAATGCGTAACGGCGAGCCATGAAAGCACGGAAAACACGCACTCCGCACCCATGCAAGGAGCGTCCGGCTAACCGTATCGCGGTATATGTTTGTCCGACGGCGCGAGGCCGTCAGAGAGGTTATATTCCCCTTTTATATGGGGACTGCTTTCGCTCCGTGAGGAGTTATTCGGTCTGCCCCGTGTCGATATAAAATCCGGGCGCGAAGCCGAGGGAATAGTTCGCGTTGTTGTTGTTGACTGTCCCGTCGGTGTTCACATTCACGAAATTGTTGGAGTTGCTCGCATTCGGAGAACGGAGCCACCAATTAGCGGCGATACGGAATATAACCTAATCACGCGGAGGATTAAGCTCGCGCCTTATCGCTCCGTTTGATTTTAGAGATTTGCGAGAGCTCGTCCGTAATGAGCTTTACCCACTCTTTGAGGACGTTCGGCGGTATCTTCTCATGGTTGACGGTCAGATACGCGAGGTCGAGCACGTCGAGCATCGAGTTATAATAGCCCTGTGCCGTCTCGTAATACTCTTTCCGCCGCTGGATATTCCGGCGGCGTATCTCCTCGGGAGATTTCTCGTCAACGTAAATGAGGTTTGCCGTCTTTATCATGCGATAAGCCTCTCGCGCCGCGTTGTAGAGCGGCAAGGAAAAATAAAAGGTATAGCTTTTCGGCAGGATGCGGACGCGGTTGTATGTGAATACATAAATCTCGCGGGCGAGGTTGATATACTCCGCCGGGCTTTCGCCGCGTCTCGATTTTGGTACGGACATTTTCTTTCCTCCTCGCCGACTATGCGCCCATTGAGGGCGCAAGTCTCGATTTCCGAATTATACGCAAAAGCCGGGCGCGAAGCCGAGGGAATAGTCCGCGAAGTAGATGTCGACTGTCCCGTCGGTGTCCACAATCACGAAATAGGAGGAGTTGCCCGCAAACGGAGAACGGAGCCACCAACGAGCGGCGGTACTCGTGCCGTTGTGCTTGTACTTGATTTTGCTATTCCCGGCGGAATAATAGGCGTACTGCGCTTGTTTGTTCTTCTCGTTCGTGTTTCCGTAGGAAATGCTACCGAAAACCTCAAACTCCGAGAGGAGGAAAAAGTAATCCGTTGTCGCCGTGACGTAGCTCGCCGTCGAGCCGCCGCCGTTTGCCGTATTGTCCGTGTACTTGGTAACGGACTTGAGGACGGCACGGAGCGCCGCCGGAATGACTGCAATAATCGTCCCGGAATAGCTCGAGAGGCTCGTCCCGCAAATGTTTGTACGCATTTGCGAGCTTTTCCATCCGCCGGAGTTGGTGTTGCTCGCGTTCATAACGAAATAGCCCGCACCCGGGGACGACCATCCGCTATCCGGGCCATATTGATTATCGCAGAAACACACGTCCGTACCGTCGGAGAGCGCGGTCTTTGCAAGCTGAAAATGGATGCGGTTTGCGCCCTCGACGCTCGCGTTATGGTTAAAGCCGATAATGAAAGCGTAGGTCGTGACATTTGAGAGCGAGAGCTTTCCGACCGTGCCGTTAAGCGTGACCGCCTTTCGGTCGCCGATGCTCCAATAGTTCGCGCCCTGTCCCGCGTCGGAAACGGACTTGATAACGCTCCACTCGTTATTGTTGAGCGTAGAGCTCACGAAAGAGAGTGTCAGCGAGTAGGAGGTCGTGGAGGACACGACATTGACGGAGCCGCTCGTCGTCTGCCCGTTCTTTGTTGCCGTGACCGTGTACGCCCCCGTCTCCGTGACGGTGAAAACCGCCGTCCCGTTGCTCGTCTTTGTGGCGATTGTCGTCCCGCCCTTTTTCAGCGTGACGGATGCGCCGGAGTCTACGTTGACGGTAATCGTCGCGGAAAAGAACGTCAGCGCCACCGCGTAGCTATCGACGACGGAGACGCTTTTCGTGTCGGACGTTTGCCCGTTGAGTGTGGCCTTTACACTCCATGTACCGGCCTCCGGCAAGGAGAGGACGCACGAGCCGCCCGCCGCCGTGCCGTTTACCGTTTTCGAGCCCTTTGTCGCCGTGACCGCCGCTCCGCTCGTAACGGATACCACGAGAGAGAGTTCGACTCCGGGCTTGCTGACTGCGTTTGTTCTACCAATCATTTTTAACTCACCGCCTTAATACAAGTAATGCTCTGCACCGTGATAGCCGCCGTCGGCTTTGTCGCGGCGTAGATTTTGACCGTCCCGCTCCCGGAGAGAGCGACCGGCGCAAAGTTTCCGCTCGCGGCCTCTGTCGCACCGAACACGACCTCGGGGACGTGGCTCGCCGTCACGCCGGGGCAGGCGATAGAGGCGGCATAGGGATATGCCGCGTATGTGCTGTCGCTCACCCATGCAGAGGCGGCGACGGACACGCCGGAGAAAATCTTTACCTCGGCGTATCCCGCGTGAGCGTGGGAGGCGTTGGCAAAGTCGCCCGGCTTTTTGCCGGAGTCGGTCAGATTGCCGGAGGAGTCGAGCCCGGCAAAGTGTCCCGCCGTGGCGCTCTTTACTTTGTCCGCCTTGTCCGTGTGGGTATGGCTCGCGGTGGCGAAGTCGCCCGGCTTTTTGCCGGAGTCGGTCGGATTGCCGCTTGCATCGAGCCCGGCGAAGTGTCCCGCCGTCGGAGAGGCGGCTTTCTCTGCCTTGCCCTCGTTGAGCTTCTTAATATTTTCCTGCATGGCGGTTTGGTCTGCCGCCGTGAAATATCGGGCGATAACGTCGCCCGCCGACCACGCCCGGGCGGTCGTGCCGTTCTGCGCTCGCGTGACGGTGAGCACGTTCCCGTTCTTTGCGGTCATAAGCACCGTTTCCGCCGTGGAGCCGTCCGCTCCAATCGTGAGCAAGTTCGGAGCCTCCGGCAGTACGGAGCCGTCAACGACGTTTACGGTCGTACCCGCCGCCGTCAGCGCGCCGGAGAGCGAAGTCTCCGGGGAGTTGGCTTGCGCCGGGTACATTGTCACTAATTCGGACATATTCTTTCCTCCTTTTAGTAGTCCCCGCCGCCGCGAGAATTACAGAATGTTTGAGCGAATACCGCGCCCACGATACGACTCATGTTATCGGGGAGTATCTCTATCGAGTGCCACGAGTTACGGCGTATCTTCCCGCTCGAGTCCGTGGCGAGATACTTCACAATGTCGATATTGCTATACGAGGACGGCGCGGGTATCTCTTTGCCGTCTACCTTGATAGTCGCTTTCGAGGCTCGTTGTCCCTCGTAGATGCCGAACTCGATAGCGTGGGTATGGTCTTTTACGGTGTGGGTATGGTCTTTCACCGTATGCGTGTGCGCCCTTACCGTGTGCGTATGGTCGTAGACCTCGTGTGTATGTGCGGAAATCCTGTGCGTGTGCGCCGGATGCGTATGCGCGCCCGACCAAATGAACGTCTCGTATCCGTCAACGGTTTTCCCGTCGCTTGTCGTTGCAAGGCGGGCGTGTTGAGAAATGCCGTGGTTATGCACGGCCTGTCCGTTCGTCTCGCTCGGGAGCACGTTCGAGGACTCGAGTGCCGTCCCGCCGGAGGTCTGCCCGCCGCCGGAGGAGGTCGTAGAGCCGCCGCCGGAGCTTGTTGTCTGTCCGCCGCCGGAGCTCGTCGTCTGTCCGCCGCCGGAGGATGTCGTTTGTCCACCGCCGCCGCCGATAGCTTTCTCATACGCCCGGAACGCCTCGAACTCGATATTGAGGAGCATTTTGTTAATGCGTACTACCGAGTCGGAGATATAGAGTTGCAGTTTCGCCGGATGCGTTGCGTCGGCGTTATCCGAGAAATTATAGATTTGTTGGTTGGTCGCGCCCTGTGCGTATGTCTCGGAAATGAGGGCGCGGCTCTGCAAGTCGGAAATACTGCCCGCTATATCCTGCGTCTTGTTGGCAATCGTTACCGTGACGTTTCCCGGGTCGCCCTCTGCATCCGCTTTCTCAACGCGGACGATGCGGGTACGGAGGTTAATTCCGTCGGCCTCGTCCACGACGCGGACGATTTCGCCCGGGCGGAACTTTGAGAACTTGTCGCCGGTCAGCCGGTGGAGGTCGATAGCGCCGATTTCATAGCTCACATACGGCTCCTTGAGCCCGGCGAGTATCTGCTCGGCGTATGCCTTGAGGTTTTCCGCCACTTGATACCGCGAGTCTACGAGGATAGTCGAACACAAGCCGTATCGCTCGATGCTTAAAGCGTCCTCGACGTATGGAACGCCGCCGTTCGCCGACTCTATCGTCAGTTGGTTTACACCCTCGCCGTATCCGAGCGCATAGACGCGGTTTGCGATACTGGTCGCGTCCGTCGTCTTTTTGATGTTCGTCATATTCTTTGCGTATCGGATTTCGCTTTTGAGTGCCTCCGTCGGCACGGTGAGCGAGAGCGTCCACGGGTAGACGGTCGTATCCCACGACCAAAGGTATTCACTATCGAAGCACTCCGGCACGGCAAAGAGCGCCGCGAGGAGCGTCGAGTTTTCCCAATTATATTCAAAATAGCGTTTGAAATCGCAAGCCCCGAGTTTCCAGTTTTGCCGGGTCTGCTGGGCGAGAATGTAATTGAGAACGTCGGCAGTCTTTACGCCGGAGCCGCCGCATTGATGATACTGAAAGAGAACGTCGGAGAGGAGCGTAGCGAGGACGTGCTCGCAATCATAATAGCGAGTCGCGCCGTTGCTCCGCTCCATATCCTCCCCGATGATGCGGAAAAGGTCGATACGCTCGTCTCCGTCGAAAATCTCGACGAAGTTCAGCGGCGTACAATAGGCGTTTTTCGGGTCGTCCGCCGGGAGCGTAAAGGTCGCCGTCCATAGGGAATTAGTCTCGAGTCCGTAGCCGACGGCGAGCGCGTTGTCGAGGTAGGCGAGCCGCTTCATATCGCGGTTGAAAATCTGCGGCTTTGCCATTATAACCACCTATCTTTCCACAAGATTTTAACGTCTGCGGTCGTGCCGCCCTCGACGATAATATCGTTCTCGCCCGGTTGGAGCTTGAAAAATGCGCTATCGTCGCTCACGCGGTCGATGATGTTCGCGCCGTTGAGCGTTACGGTCATGTGCTCCGTGTCGATAATAAGCTCGTCTCCGGCGACCATGTTCACGCCCTCAATTACCATAGTGACGGAGCCGTAGGTCGAAACGCCCGTACCGCTCGCCGTTGCTACGGCCTCCGCAAGTGCAGAGAAAAAGAGAGTGCGGATATAGTCGCCGACGCTCCCGGCCTCCGCCTCCGCAAGCGCGGAGGGGAGGAGGACGCGGACGAACACGCCGGACGCGGTAGCGACCGCCGCCGCCGAGCCGTCGAGGTATCGAATGATTTTCAGCGTCGCCGAGGTATCCGTCTCCGCGTTCGCCGTAGCGAGCCACTCGAACACAATGGACGTTGTTCGGTTGTACGTCGTCTTATTGTACGGAGTGCGGTTATACATTTGCTCGCCTCCTCGTTATGCCAAAGTGCAAACGATAGCCCCCGCCGATACCGTGATAGCGTCGCCGTTGAGTACGTTCTTGCTCCGGGTAAAGGAGCCGTACCAAAGCAAATTGCCCGCCGTCAGCGCGTCATAGATGCCCCAATAGGCCACCGTGCCGAGGTCTGCCGTCAGAGTTCCGAAGTCAACGGGCGCGGAGTTGGAAACCTGTTCTTTGCCGGACACGAGGGACGGCGCGCTAAAGTTGATAATCTTTCTCGCGTATCCGCCGCCGGATACCTCCGTACCCGTTCCGCTCGCCGTCGGGTCGGTGAGGAAAAGAGCGAGGTAGTACGTCCCGCTCCGCAAGGACGTATTCAAGAGAGTGGATGCGTGGACGTTAGATAATGCGCTCATAGTAGAAACCTCCTAATTTTTTAATTTACCTTGAGCCGTGTTATCGTCAGCGTTTGGATATTACCGCGCGCCGTGATATAGATTAAGCCGTCCGTTTCCTGCGTCCCTCGGACGTTGACCGCCTCCGTGTGAGGCAGAGAGACGGATTTCACGTCCTGCTGATTGTAGCGCAAGGACTCGGCGAACGGCTTACACAAGAAACGTACCTCGCACGTCCCCGTAACGGCGATTTGCTCAATAGAGATACCGCCGACGACCTTTGCGGAGTACGCCTTTTCGGGCTCGTCGTCAAATACGAGCAAGCCCTCGCCGGAGAGCCATTCCGCCACGGCGCGCGCTCGCGTTCTCACGCCCGCGTAATGGTAGCCCTCGCCGACGAAAGCGACCGTGCATACGATTTCGCGGTTTTCGTAACCGTCCTCTATGTCGTATGTGCCGCTCTTGCCGGGTATCGTGTATTGCGTTACCCGTTTCGCGGGGAGGAGTGTTCGGTCTGTGGATTTGAACACGACTCCCATATCCCCGCTATGCTTGTTGTCGAAAATAAAACCCATGCTCACGCCATAGATACCCCCTTGCTCCGCGATTTCGATTTCTGCATATTGTAGAGCTCGCGGGAAATCTTCTTTACGTCCGCCTCCTCACGGACGACGAGCTCCGCGATATGAAAATGATTTACGACGTTTGTATCTCCGCCGCCGGAGGTCGTCGCACCGCCGCCGCGCCCGGTCAAGTCCGCCGGAACGGATGCGGAGACGGCCTCGACAGTCGCCTTTGCGGAAAAGCCCGTTTCGATTTCCCCGATAGAGCTTTTGAGCTTGTCGTTTACCGCCGCGAGCCCGGAGTCTACCTCGGCGAGCATTTCCTCGCCCATAGCTCCATAGGCTTTTACGGCCTTGCTCTTGTTCTTCTCAATGCCGACGACTGCGCCCTCGACGTTCATTTCGGACACCCACGCCATTTTTGTGCTCGGGGAGTGGATGCCGAAAAAGTCCGTAATGCCGTCCCAAATGGAGGAAATCCACCCGGACACTTTATCCCATAGCCACCCGGCGAGCGACTGGATGCCTTGCCACAAGCCCCGGACGAGGTTTGCGCCGACCTCCGCGACCTGCGACACGCCCTCGCCGAGCGTGCTCACGATGCCGGTAATAATCTGCGGCATAGCGCGGACGATTTCGGCGATAATCTGCGGGAGGTTGGTAATGAGGGCGGTCAATAGCTTTACGCCTGTCTCGATGATTTTCGGGATATTGTTCACGAGGGCGTTAATTACCGCCGTGATGATTTGCGGGAGCGCCTGTACTATCGTCAAAATGATTTGCGGGAGGTTGGTAATAAGCGCCGTCAATAGCTTTACGCCCGCCTCTACGATTTCCGGCAAATGGTCGAGGAGCGTCGAGATAGTGCTCTCGATGATTTGCGGCAAAACCTCGCATATCGTCGTAATGATTTCCGGGAGGTTTTCCACAAGGGCGGTTAAAAGCTCGACTCCCGTCTCGATGATTTGCGGGATAGCGTCGAGGAGCGTCGTTACGAGGCTCTCGATAAGCTCCGGCAAAGCCTCGAGGAGTACCGGGATAGCCTCGAGAACGCCCTCCGCGAGCCCCTGCATGAGTTGGAGCGCCGCGTCGATAAGCAAGGGTATATTCTCGATAAGCGTCGATACAATGGTCGTCACCGTCTCCACCGCCGCCGGAATGAGCGTCGGTAGTGCCTCCGCGATACCCTGCACGAGCGTTGTAATGAACTGTGCCGCCGCCTCTACGACGAGCGGCAAAGCCTCGATAATGCCTTGTACGAGCGTTGTCACGAGCGAGGCCGCCGTGTTCATAAGCTCCGGGAGCACCGATGTAAACCCGCTCAAGAGCGCCTCAAAGAGCCCGACTCCCATTTCGAGGAGTTCCGGCAGGAGAGGCGCGATAGCGTCGAGGATGCCCTCTAATGCGTTCGGGACGGTTTTTGCGAGGTTTCTAACGACCGGCGTAATGTTCTTGACGACCGAATTAAAGGAGTTTACGACGTTATCGCATAGCTTGTCTATGTCTGCGTCTGCGTCGCCGAGGCCGGTAATCAGATTTTGAAACGAGGATTTCAGCATACCGATAGAGCCGGAGATAGTCGCCTCCGCCTCTTTCGCCGTCGTCCCCGTAATGTCCATTTCCGTCTGGATAACGTGAATAGCGTCGATAATGTCCGAGTAGCTCGAAATATCGTACTTTACGCCGGAGAGCTTCTCCGCGTCCTCGAGGAGCCTTTGCATTTCCTCTTTCGTACCGCCATACCCGAGCTTGAGGTTATCGAGCATGGTATAGTTCTGCTTTGCAAAGCCGGAGTACGCATTTTGAATAGAGGCCATGTCCGAGCCCATTTTGTTAGCGTTGTCGGACATATCCGTAATTGCCATGTCCGCATATTTCGCGGCTTTCTCCGTGTCCCCGCCGAGGGAGGAGATAAGGCTCGCGGAAAACCCGGTCACGGTTTCCATATACTCGTTTGCAGAGAGCCCGGCGGTCTTGTATGCGTCGTTCGCATACTCCATTACCTTACCGGAGCTATCCTTAAAGAGCGTCTCAACGCCGCCGACTAACTGCTCATAATCAGCGTATGCGCTGATAACCTCTTTCCCGAGCTTTATTGCCGCCGCCGCGAGTGCCGCCGTTGCCGCCGCCGCCGCTGTTCCGAGTGCGGTCGCGGCAGTCTTTACCTTGTCGAACTTCTTCCCGGCCTCCTCGGAGTCCTCTCCGGCCTTTTTGACCTCTTTCCCGTATTCGTCGATAGACTCGGCGCACCCGTCGGAGGATTTCGCGGCCTCGTCCATATAGGAGGCGTTTTTATCGAGTTCCGAGCCGAGCTTGTTAAGCTCCGTCTCGGCGTTATTTACCTGTGTTTGATAGGAATTGACGGAGCGAGTCGTAGACTCGTATCCTTTTTCAGCGGCGGAGAGCTCGCCCTTTGCCTTTTCGAGTTCCGCCGTGAGCTTGGCTTGCTCCTCGGTCGTGTCGCCTGTCTCGTCGCCGAGCGCGGCGAGAGCGGCCTCGCAACGCGAAATCTCGGATTGCGCGGAGGAGACTTTTTCGGCGTAGTCCGATTGAGCTTTTTTTGCTTTCTCGAGCTGTTCCGCCGCCGCCTTGACCTTTTCTTTCTGTTGGTCGTACATACGGGAGAGTACGTCGCCTTTCGCGCTCAAAGCCGCGTAGCTGTTCGCCTGTCCCGCGTATTGACTCTCTACGAGCTTTAATTCCGATTTAAGCGTTCCGAGGGCGGAGTTGATGTTTTTGAGAGACTCCTTGTATTCTTTTTCGCCGTCGATAGCGACTTTCGTTTTTATCTCACGGTTTGCCATTACACGCCCTCCTCGCCTCTGTTCTTACCGTGTGCGGATAGGTATAGCTCCCAAAGGTCGAAAACCTCTCCGGGAGCCATAAAAAGAGCCTCCGCCGGGGAGACTCCGCAAAGAACGGCGATACGGTAGTATTCCGCCCGCCTTATCTTGTTTTTTTTTGATTGAGTTCCGCGAGCCCCTCGTCGATTTCGTCGTCCGCCGGGCTCGTTACCTCTCGACCATAGCCGAGCTCGATAGCCGTCATAATTGCGCGCTTGAGCGTCACGATTTCAAACGGCCTCACCATGAGGAGAAAATCGTCCTTTTCCGGGATAGCGCCCGGGTCGTATCCGAGCCGCCGACGGAGGAGCTCGCCGCGCTCTGCCAGTACCGCCGCGATAGCACACGTCGCCGCGAAGCTCTCGCGGGTATCCTGCTCTATTGCCTCGAGTGCGAGTTGTGTCCCGCCGAAATCGTCCCGGAGTGTAAACATAGCCTCGCCGTCAAATGCGAGGTAATACGTCGCGTCCGCGAGCGTCACTTTTGCCGTTTTCATGCCTTTACCCTCCAATTACCAAAGCGGGAGGCGAGCCGTTCTCGCTCGCCTCCCGTCCGTGCTGATATTAGCCTCCCACTTTGCCGAGCTTTGTATCGCACCACGCGATACACTCGCTTTCCGTCGTGAACTCTTTCGTGATGCGCCATGCGCCAGAGTTGCAACGGAACACGGTAAAGGTCGTCGCGCTCGTGCCGAACGTGATAGAGGAGCCCTTTGTCGCCGCGCTGTCGTTTCCGAGAATGGCCTTGACAAGCGGATGAAACACGCCCTTGAAATAGCGGACTCCGCCGCGAATAATGACCTTGTAATAGCAAAGGCCACCGCGAGGAGCTACGTCTCCGTCGGAGTCCGTGACCTCGCTCGACTGCGTATCCTTGGTCGCGCCGTGAATAGCGGCGTGTACCTCGTCCGTCTTGTCGTCCGTTTCCAGCGCAAGAGAGCCGGAGGCGAACATATCGACCTTTTCGGCGAGCGCGTCGTCGGCGTAGAGCTCGCCGGAGGCGTTCGTAACGGTGAGGTCGGCCTTAACGAGCTTACCCACGGTTACGACTTTCTCGTAGTCGTAGGTCGGGAGCGCATTGTCCGGCGTGGTTTTCGTCGGGGCGAAGATAGGTCGCTTTGCGCCAAACTGTGCCATAATAAAACCTCCTAAAAGTTTTTCGATTTGAGAAAGCCGTCGTACACCCGAGCCGCCGCGTCGGTTGCCGGGTCTGCCGCTTTCTCGTTTGCCGTCTGGATGAATGGGCGGGCGGGCTGTCCCTGTTTACCGAACTCGTCCACAAAAGCGACCTCGGCGGCGCGGCGCTTGTTGCCGTGTCGCCGAGTGCCTTTCGGGTAAACGTAGATTGCTCGCCCGTCCGCTGTTTTCTTGAGCTTTTTATCGTAGGAAATGCTTTGCGCCGTCTCGCCGGTGCTGTACTTGCCCGAGAGCATAGCGCGCGCCTCGGCCTCCTGCGCCGGGGCGATAACTTCTGCCTCCGCGACGAGCATTTCGAGCACTACCTCGTCGGGGATTTCTGCGATAGCGTCAAAACCGCCGATAAGCTCCTCGAGCCCGCTCGTGGATAGATTAGCCATCGTCAACGCCTCCCGCGATTTCGCACTCAAAGACGTAATGCTGTCCGTTTTTATCGGAGGCCGGAGTCACCGTCGGACGGGTAAAGCCCGCCGCCACGAGCCGCCGAGAGATTTCCCGCCGGTATGTGCGGGTATTCTTCTCGAGCGGCGCGTATAGGTGGACTTGCACGAGATAGCGGTAATGTGCCGCGTCGTCGTCTGCGAAGTCCGCCGGGAGTTCGGTATAGTTGAAAACGATATACTCGGTCGCCGCGCCTTTATACACGCCGTCAGCGGTAGGGAGGAGGCTATCGAGCGTACCCACTAAAAGAGCGTTTACGTTCATTCGCTCGCCTCCCTAAACTCGGAGCAATTAAGCTCGTAGTATTCCCGCGCCTCCGTGTATGCGCGCTCGACCTTGTACTCTTTGCCCTCATAGGAGAGCCGCTCTTGACCGTCATAGTCAGCGGCGCGGAGCTTTACCGTCAGCGCGAGCGAGATACCCGCTTGTCGGGCGGCGTAGAACTCGCTCCGCTTGGTAGAGGACACGTCGGCGAAAACGGTCGTCTCCGTGATTGCCTCTTTCGGAAAACCGTCCGCGTCGCGCCCCTCCGTAACGGCTTTGAGCGTCACAACGTCGCGCCAGTACATGAGCTATCCCCCCTCCGCCGCGATATAGGAGTCCGATAGCGAGAGGCCGTTTCTCTGCTCTTTATACGAGGCGCGGAGCCTGTCCGCGTCCTCGTTGTCGAGCCCAAACTCCGCCTTGACGTAGGTCGTCACCGCCTTTTTGATAAGCGGGTCGGTTTCGTCGTTCGCTTTTGCCTCAAGAACGCCGCCGAGCACAAGGTCGGCTCGAGCGGCGTTAATGAGGTCGGTCAATTCCCCGTCGTGGACGGTGGAGGAAAGTCTCACGCTATGGCGGACGGAGGCGAGATATTCGTCACCGACTGCCATACTCGAGCCCTCCTATTAAGCCGCCGCCTTTGCGAGATGCACGAAAGCACCGAAGCCCGCGACCGGCTTGGAGTCGAACACGCAAGCGCCGAGATAGTCGATGCTGTTCGTAGCAAGGCCGGAGTGCTCGGAGCGGACGACGGTAATATCCTGCGAATAGTTGCCGATGATATAGGAGAAGTCGCCGAGATACGCCTCATGTGCGGCGAGAGAGCCGGTAAAGTAGACCTCCGCGCCCATGATGTAATACTTGCCGTTTGCGAACTCGATAACGTTGTTCTTGCTCTTGTTCATCAGCGGGAAGAAGTCGGAGAAGAATGTCGCCTTGTTCATGCACCAAACGGCGTTACGCTCGTAACCGTCGCCGAGCAAGCCGTAGAGCGCGATAACGTTCTCCTCGGTGAGAGAGGCCGTCTTACCTACGGTAATCTGGTCGGTGCCGTCGGCGTACGCGCCGCTCGCGCCCTTACCGGCAGTCTTAACGCCGCCGGGCTGATTTGTACCCGTGCCGGTGAAAATGTACTTTTCAATGCGGCGGGCGACGGCCTCGGCGATAACCTCGACGATATAGCTCTCGAACGCGGAAAGCGCCATCTCGGAGCAAGCGCGGGAGGCTTTGACGAGCTTCACGATTTCGTAGCCGGTCAGAGAGACGGAGCCGAGGGAGTCGCTCGCGGCGGTAATGGCGGCGTTTTCGGTGTGGAGCGCGGCCTCGTCGTTCGTACCCTCGATAGCGAACTTGAAATTGCCGGGGACGTGGAAAATCTTGCATCTCTGCAAAATCGGCGCGACCTCGTACATTTTCTTGACGATCTGATTTGCGGTCGTCTCCGGGATAATGGGGAGGCCGGAGTTTGCCGCCGTGGAGTATGCGCGCTTTTCGTCGTCGGTCAGCGGCTTACCCTGCAAAGTCTTGAGCCATGCGGAGCGATAGAGCTTTTCGGTGCTCTCCGGCGCGGGCTGATTTGCGGAGCGAGCGACGGGATTAGAGAGGCCAGCGGGAGAGGCCGGAGCCGCGCCACCGTTGAGCATACGCTCGATAGCCTGCCTCTTTTCGAGCTTCTCGTCCTCCTCGTTGAGCTCGCGGAGCTCTTTCTCGAGGTCGTCCATGTTGAGCTTGTTCTCGCTGTCGCCCTCAATGAGCTTACGGATTTCAGCTTTGCGGGCGGCGATTTCTGCGCGTCTCTTTTCGATGTTCATAATTTACCTCCAAAAAATGATAGTTGTTGTGTGGTCGGTTAGTATGTCAAAGCTACGAGTTTCTTCCGCCTCCGGGCTTGCTCCAAAGCCGCAAGCTCCCTCGAGTGCTCCTCCTCGAAAAAGCTCCGAGCCGAAATAGACGTGTCATTATAGGCGGGAATGTCCACCGCCGACACGTCGTATAGCTTTTTGACCTTTGTGATAGTGCGGGTATGGGTAACGGAGTCATAGGATGCCTCGCGCACCGTGAAAGAAAAGGACATTTTATCGACGTACCCGCCGTCGATTTCCTCGTAAAGCTCGCGCCCGGCAGTTGTTCCGCCGAGGTCTGCGTCGATGTTTACGCCGCGCTCGTCGATGTTGAGCGCGAGCGTTTTGTTTCGGAGGCGAGCGACGACCTTTCCGCCGTGGTTGTAGTTGAAAATCACGTCGGACATATCGCACTCGTCGAAAGCGTGACGGTCGATAATTTCCTTGTATTCCACGCCGTCGCACTCCCATAGCACCGTAGGCGAATTGAATACGATAGCCGTACCGCGTACCCGATACTCTTTCGAGCCCTCGTCCCTCGGAACGAGGCTAAAGTCCTGCAAAGCGCGATACTCGCGCCCCTGTTTGATAGCCATAGCCTAACCCTCCTCTTTCCCGCCGGTTGGCTCCCCGGGCGGCGTAGTGTCGTCCGGCGGCGTATTTCCGCCGGTCTGGTATTTGTCTGCGAGCTTTGCGTTTACCATGTTCAGCGTTTGGACGCGGCGCGCGCCCTCCTCGCCGCCGATGGTCGGCATATCGAACATAGTCAAGATTTGGTCGAGCGTCGCCGCGCCGATTTCCGTCAAGAACTTTGCCGCCGTAACCTTTTCCGGGAGCGTCGCAAACTGGACGGAGTTCGCGGAAAAGACGATACGGTTTCCGTACCCGAACTCCCGCTCGGTAAAGAGCACATTCGAGAACGCTTGCGAGAGACGGCGGAAAAACGGGGCGATTTCGCCGCTATAAAAAGCCTGTTCCTGTTGCGGAGTCGCGGTATTCTCGACGATTTCTTTCGACACGCCGAGATAGTCGTAAATCTCCTCTTTGACGTATGCGAGTTGTGTCGCCGGGATAGGAGTCGTCTTGTCTGTGATAGGCGTATAGTCGTATTTCGCGTCCGTGACGATAACGCCCGCTCCGTTGTTCTCCATACGGAGGTTGTCCCGGATAAAGTCGTCTCTGCGGCGGTTTAAGTCCTCCGTCTTGACGGCGTTTGAGACTTTCAAAATACCCCGGATAACCGCGACGAGCTCGGCAAACTTGCTCATGCTCTGATTGAGCGTGTTCGCAGTCTTGAGCGCGGTATCGAGAGGCTTGTTGCCGTCGCCGAAAATATCGTGCTCGAGGAAATGCCGCCGGACGTGGATAATCCGGGAATATTCGCAAATGTACGTTGCACCCGTCGCAAAGGTAAACCGGCAATAGAGCGTACCCATGTACTCGAGGAGTTCGAAATACTGTGCGTTGATAGGGTAGACCGCCGTCAAACGGCCTGTTTCATCGAAAACCGGGTACGCTATCGCGTTGTTATATACCTTGTACTGCGCGGCGAGCTTGTAATAGAAGTCCGCCGCCGTCATGTACGGATTAGGCCGGAACTGCAAAATGCGGTCGATATAGTCGTTTACCGCGACCGTCGTCTCTGCCGACTGCCGGACGTGGCGCGGCTGTGCGGTCGAGGCTCGGCGGGCGAAAGCGTCCACGGCGGAGCGTACCGTGTTAATATCCCACATATTCCCGGAATACGGTACGAAAGTAGACTCCCACGAGCTCAAGAGCTTGTATGCGTGGAAATCTTTATTTTTCTCGCTCTTGCCCCCGAAAATAGATTGAAAGAGTCCTCTCTTTGCCATTTTTTCACCCCACTAAATACATATAGTCCTCGTAATCCCGCACATAGATAACCCACGCATTGAGGAGGGATACCATGCCGTCGATACGGCGCTTTTCGGAAATCTTGACGGGCTGAATGTTGTTCACGCCGCTTTTTTTAACGCCTGTGTTCGTCAAGCACCAAAGCAAAACGGGATTTTTGTTGTAATTGACTTTCTTATCGGCGAGCGCCGCGCCGAGCTCCCTCATAGGTTGCGACCATGTAAAAGGCCCCTGTGCAACGGCGCACATTTCAAAGCCGTTCGCTTTCATTTCGTCCACCCAATAACCGGCGAGAGCGCGGTCGTAGCCGATTTTGAAAGCGTCTATCTTGAGCTCGTCCCGCATTTGGCAGTACCACGCCGTCACCGCCGAATAATCGACGCGAGTACCCTCGCATATCGTGACGAGCCCCCGCTCCGCCCAAATCTTATAGGGCGCTTCTTGCGTGTTGTGCTCGTCGAGCTGGTCGATTTTCTTTTGAGGGAGGAAATAGTGCTGAAAAACGTACACGATTTCATCGTCGGACGAGCGCCGGATAATCAGCGTCGCGCACGTTAGGTCGGTCGTCGCGGAGAGGTCGCACCCGCCGATAGCGTAGGTGTTATAGACCTCCTCCGGCTTGAATGTCGCCTCGTTTACTGCGTCCTCATAGGAGAGCCACGAGGCCGCGCCGGTCGCCTTTACGTTAAAGTCCTTGCAGAGAACGCCGGGCAAGTCCTCGGGATTTTTCTTTGCTCTCTCTACGAAGTCGGCGAGCGTGGTATATTGCTTTATCATCCCGAGTCCGGGATTTGCCTTTATCCATGCCGTCGGGTCTGTCCACTCCTCGCGCTTGTCGAGCTCGTAGAGGACGGGGAGGAAACGCTCGTCGGTCGTCTGTCCGTCGGCGACCTCGCAAGCGTAGCCGTAAAGGTTATCGAAAACAGACTCGCGCACCGTGCCGGACGTGGTAATCATAATCACAAGCGGCTGTCGGCGGCTCGAGGTCGATTGCTTCATAACCTCGTAGAGATTGCGGTCGCGGATAGCGTGGAGCTCGTCGATAATGACGGCGTGAGAGTTGAGGCCGTCGAGGGTATTCGAGTCCGAGGCCAACGCCTCGAACTTGGAGGCCGTCGCCGGAAAGTAAATGTCGTTGCGGCGCTTTTTGAGAATGGCGGAGAGCTCGGGGCTCTGCTTCACCATGTTTACGGCCTCTGTGAGCGTCTTTTTCGCTTGGTCTTTCTTGGTTGCTACGGAGTATATCTCCGCCGCGCCCTCGTAGTCGGCGACGAGCATATAGAGCGCGAGCGCCGCGAGGAGCGTACTCTTGCCGTTCTTTCGACCAACAAGAAAGAGTGTCTCTCGAAAGCGCCGGTATCCCGTCGCCCTCTCGAGCCACCCGAAAAGGAGTTGTATAAATGCTTTTTGGAAAAGCTCGAGCGTCAGAGACTCGCCGAGCGTTCCTTGAGACTGCTTGCAAAACCGCTCGACGAAGATAATCGGCCTTTCGCCGACGGCCTCGTCGAAGTAATACGGCGAGCTCTCGTCCGCCGCGTCCATTTCTGCCACGAGGCGACCGTAAACGGCCTTTACCCGTCGGCTCGTGACGATTTCGCCGGAGGAAATCCGCTCCCAATATTCCCGGACGTAGTTCACTACTTGCCCGACCGGGCGGCGGGCTTTGTGATAAAGCTCATAAGCTCGTCACCCGCCGATTTCTTTTCTTTCTCCGGGAGCAACGCGACGAGTTGGTTTGTGAGAGCGGAAAAGGATTTTATCGTCGTGTTGTAGGCACGGAGAGCCGGGGACTCCCGGCGGAGCTTTTGCGCCCCCTGTACGAAATCCTCTATCAAGTCGCCGTTGTTGATTTCGTCGGCGAGGCGTTCCAGCGTGACGGAGGTCACGGCAAATTGATTGATAAGCCCCTCGGCAAACTGCCGCTTTTCGGGAGGCATTTCTCGGAAAAGCCGTTTAATTTTCTTCTTTTTCGCCTCGATTTTTTCAGAAATTGAAAGCTCGTCGTAGCTTTTTTTATTTGCCGCCATATAATGAGTAAACCTCCCTCCGCCCCGGTTTTACCCCCCCTCATGTGCGCGCCCGGGTCAGTTCTTCCGAGGATTGAGGCGCGGTTACTTACCGGGTATCTATTTCGGCGCACCCCGGGGGGTATGTGGCGCTGTGATAATATTTCCGTCTGCATCGAAAGCGAGGCCGTCGGCAAGCGGCGGCGTTCCCTCGTGTATCAATGCGTGACACGTCCGGCAAACTGTCTCGAGGTTATCCTCTCCGAGCGCGATTGCCGGGTCGTCGATGTTCCTCGGAGTGAGTTCTATCTTGTGATGCACGATAACGCCGGGCTCGCCACAATGGACGCATAGCCCCGCGTCGCGCTTGAGAATATACGCTCGCGTCCGCCTCCATGCCGGAGACTCGTAAAATGTTTTTGCAAACTCTCTCATGCTCTCCGCCTCCGAATGGGTAAAGAGAACGCCCCGCACGGCCTCAAGCGTCCTCACGCATAAGCGCAAGGGCTCGACCATGTAGGGCGCACGGCGGCGAGGTTTTCCCTCGACCTCTCTTTACGCCTCAATGATAGCACGGGGAAAATGCAAGTTTCCATACGGATTTTTTTCGATACATGAGAATAAGTTAGAAAACGCCTCACATAGACGGCATAGCTCCCGCGCCGAAGTAGAGGAGAGCGAAGCGCACGAGCGCCTTGTTACGGAGGTCGTAGAGGCTCGACGTGGACGAATAGCATACGGCCTCCGTGATTTCATCCTTGCTCTTGCGCTCAATGTACCAAAGCCGGAGGATACGCGCGTCGTCCTCGTCCATCTGCGCGAGCACGTCGTCGATTTCCTCGACCTTATCCCGGGTAACTTGGATTTCCCGCATAACCTCGGCGAGCTCGAGGCAGTCTGCGAGCGCGTCGTTTACAGATTTCGCGCCCGTGTACGGCTTGGACATATCCGCCGACGGATACTCCGACGGCGCGCCGTATCGTAAAATGCGCTCCTTTTTCCGCTCGAGATTGCCTAAAGCCGTCTCGAGCAAGCCGCGAGCGCGGAGAGTTTTCTCCGCCGCCTCGAAATAGTTAATCATTAGCTCGCCCTCCTCGTGCGTTATCGTGGTTTAGGCGCGTTTCCCTCCGTGGCGGTATTCGCGTCCCTTGTTGTACTCATGTTTTGCCATGAGCACGGCCTCAACGTCCACGCCCATATAGGCGAGGTAATCGAGGATGCGGATAATCGCGTCGCAAAGCTCGACGGCGACTCCCTCCGGCTTACAAGTGCCGGTTTTCTCGTCCTTGTCGCAAGTGCCCTCGAACTCGCACACCGCGCCCGGGATACCACAGCACCCGTAAATAGCCGGATTGCCGTCGCGCCACTCCTCGAGCGCCTCCGACACTTCCGAATGAATGAGCGCGGCGACCTCGGGAAAGCTCCGAGCCGTCTCCCACCATCCATGTGCGACCGCGTTCTCGTGGACTTCCTTTGCAAACTCGTTTACTGTCATTTTCGTTTCCTCCGTTTCGGTTTTATAAATACACCGTCCCGCCGGTAAAAGCGGGCGACGATATACTTTCCTCCGTTTACGTCGTTGTGCCATGCGCCAGCATCCGCGAGGAAATAGCCCGGATAGAGCCTTTCATACTCGGCGTTGTTGGTCGTGTCGCGGGCGAGCTCCTCGGCGCGCTTGCCGGAGATACGCCCGTCCCGTGTTTTCGGCTCCGGGTCGATAAGGTTTTTCGAGGCGTTCCATGCTCGAGCATAGAGTGGGCTCTTGACGATGTAGTGACCGAGCCCGGCAAGGCCGCTCTCCGTGAACTGCAAACGGCGGGAGTTCGCGTACCCGAGCCCCCATAGCTTTTCGAGCTCGTCTCTATCCATTCCGCCGGATAGCGTGACGTGATGATGATAGCGCCCATTCTTGGAGCCCTTTTCCGTAACGGCTATGTACTTGAGCGGCGGGAGCCCTTGCTTTTTCCGTGCTCTCTGCACCCGGCGGATATAATTCCGTAAAAGGCGTTGCGCCTCCTCCGGGCTTTCCGGCTGGTGCTGATAGGTCAAATGTATTTCGAGGTCGTCCGGCGTGAAGTTCGCGTGGAGGAGACGGACGAGCTTTTCCTCTCTATGCCGCTGATTGAGTTTCGCTTGAGCGGCGGAGGTCGGCTTGCTCCGCTTGCCTCTGCTCCGTCCTTGCCGATAGGTCGGGTAGATATATACGTCGAGATACTCGCCGCAATAATAGCGTTTCTCTCTGTAAACTGTTTTCATGTGATACCCTCCGACGAGAGCTCGTCTATGGTCGGTTTGTTAATATTCCATACGAGCCCGTAAAAACGCGCTTTGCGCTCGATTTTTTGCCCTTGCATACCGTCCCGGAGAGTGCTATAATAATAAAGGTATGAGTAATCGCTCGTCTTTTCCGGGACGAGTCCCCGCCGACGTTCTGCAAAGCGTCGGCGGTTTCTCTTTTTCTGTCCTGCATTGTCAATCCTCCGCGCGGCGGTAAAGTTCTACGAAGTCCGCCACGAAATCGAGGATAATCCGCTTTGCCTCATAATATATAATAGGTAGGAGCAAGAGCATGAACTCGCCGCCGACGGCCTTATAGCCTCGCCACGCGAGCGCCGCGCTCAAGCCCTTTGTGAAAACGACCGCCGTCACGATAAGCACGGCGAGGAACTCCGCCGCCGCGAGGCGGCTTTTCTTTTTGCGTCTCATTCTCTGCCTCCCGTAATTATGCGGAGCGGGCAATTATCGAGGCGCTCTTTCGACACTCTGATACCCCGCGTCGCGTAAAGCGTCCCGCGAGCCGTGCAAGCGCCGTCGCTACCGCGTCCTCTATTTCCGCCCATGTTTTCGTAATATTTGCAATACGCACACGCCGTCGGGATTTTTCTCATTTGCGTTATTACAACGACTTTTCCGAGGAGTTCACTCCCGGACGGCTCCCGGGCGAACTCTTTCCGCGTCGTGTGCTTGCACGGATTTCCGCAATTCCGCTTGTTGCACTCTGTATTTTTCTGTGGGTCGCACTCATATAATTTCGGAAATCTCATTTTTCGCCCTCCTCGTCCTCCGGGATAGGTGTAAAGCACTCGCAACGGAGGACTCGCTCTTTTTCGTCTGCGTGTATCGGGCTCGGACGGCGGCTATCCATGCGCTCTATACATGGGATGCAGTAATCGCCGTCTCTGCCCTTACGCGGGTCGTGTACCTCTCGAATGTTGTCGCATTTCCGGCAATCGAACTCGTACCGCCATTTCGTGAGCTTTTCTCGGCGACGCTTCATGTTCTGCGCCCCGTTTCGTCCATGATAAAAACGCGGCAATTATAGCCGTCTTTGTAGTCGCGTTTCCCTCTGCCTACGTCAATACCTGCCGTCTCGCACCGTTGTACGGCTCTCGCGAGCTCCGAGATATAAAATCTATCCCGTCTCATTTGAGGCATTTTCCAATAATCGGGGTCTTTGCAAAATCGGCACTCCATAGGGCAACCGAGCAACGCCGGAGGGATGCGCTTATATACGAGCTCGTCTATAATGAGCGCCAACGTCTTACCGTTGCGACGACCGCCTCGAAAAATCGTCTCGTCGCGGTCGATAACGTATCGCACCATTTCCGGGTACGGCTCCACGCCGAGAGCTTTACAAATCCGATGGAGGCGGATTTTCGCCTTTGTTCTTTCAAACATTCTCATTCCTCCTCGTGATAGGCTCTATCCCCGGCGTAGACCGCCGGGGAATTATTGAGCCGTTAATTTTACAAATCAAAGCCGGGCGCGAAGCCGAGGGAATAGTGCGCGTAGTAGTAGCTGACTGTGCCGTCGGCGTTCACAATCACGAAACCGTAGGAGTAGCTCGCAACCGGAGAACGGAGCCACCAAAGCCACGTCCCATCTCCGACGTGCTCTTTCACGCGGTCACGCTCCCGCTTGAAAATCTCAAGTTGAACGCTGTCCGGCTCCTCGTTCCACCAATCGCCCGCGCCGAAAACGTCGGTCGCGGAGGGTATCCACAGAGTATCCGCGTACTCGTGACGTTCTCCGTCGATTTCCTCGGACATGAAACGAGGCTCGAACGCCTCCGCGAGCTCGTCCGGGAAAAGCGGGAGAATATCCTCGAGGACGTGTCGCCGCCCCTCGCTCTTGAGGTATCCGCCCTTGTTGGTCGGCGTGTCGTTCATGCGCCACTTATCCGCGAGGCAGTCCTCGAGGACGAAGCGGGCGCGCTTCTCGTTGACGTAGCCGCCGCAAACGGCATTGACGAGCTCGCCGTTTTTGAGTTCGATAGCGAACTTGTCGCCCGGGCGGATAAGCTCGAGGCCGTTCCCGCTCGAAATGGCCTTTTTGAGTTCCGCGAAAGAGATTTCCTTGTTCCTTGTGGTAATGAGTTGCATCGTCTTTTCCTCCGTTCAAAAGATTTTACAGAAATAGTGATTGCCGATAATCATATCGACGCTCTCGTTATAAGGCGCGGTCGAAAAATAGACCGTATCCTCTGAAAGAATGTGCTCCCGCTCCTCTATGGCGGTATGCACCGCGAGATATTGCTCCTTTCCCGGCTCCGCCGAGTAGAGGTACGGAGCGGGGGAGAATTGCCATACGTCGCCGTATTTCTGAAATACGACCTCCTCGACCGTATCCGGGAAATAGTCGGAGAGCATACGGTTTAGAACGACCTCGACGACGGCGACTTGTCCCTCGAAGCTCTCGCCGCGCGCCTCGTGGTAGACGAGGCAAGCAAGGATATAAACGTCCTCGTCGCTGAAATGGAGCTCCGCGTATCTGTTCTCGGGCTCCGGCTCTACCGTCAGCTCCTCCGGCGTTTCCTCCGCCGCCTCCGGCCTTGCCGGTGCTATGTATGTCAGCGTTTGCCGTTCCGCCGCAAGTGCGCTTGTCCGCTCCGCGACCGGCTCCGGCGCTGTCTCTCGGATGCGGAGCGTCACTATGAGCACCAACGTAAAGAGGAGAGAGGCGAGGAGGGCGGCTTGCATCCGGCGGCGCTGTCTGCGGCGTTTCCGCCGCTCCTGCCTTGTCATGGCTTACCGGCCTCCGGCGTATCCTCGGCGAGCACGATATACTCGCACTCTCGGGCGATTGCCGTCCACCGAACGCCCCACGCACGGGCGGCGGCGTGTACTGCCTCGTATTTGTTCACGCCGTTTACGGTGAGCTCGCCGTATTCCTTGTGACGGACGAGGTATAATTTCATCGTCCCGGCAAAGCGCGGGCGGTATCCCGCCGGTACTGATTGCTCGTGCTTCATTCTGCTACCCTCCCGTCGATAAGCTGAAAGCTCTCTCGGATAGTCACGGGCTCGCGTCTGCCTACGTCAAACTCGAGGACGCAATATCGCCCGCCGGGATGAACGTAGACGACCGTCCCGGGGATTGCTTTCGGCTTGCCGTCCTTGCCCGGAACGTCGAACGTCGCGGGCTTTACCGTGATGCGGTCGCCGAGCTTAATCATTCGACCACCTCCGGCGCGTCTGCCGCCTCTGCGGGCTTGTCCGCCGCCGGAGCCGTCTTATTGTTCGCCGCGCGTAGGAAAGCGTCTCGGAGCATATTCACGAGCGGGGAGGCCGTCGTCGGAGTCGCCGGAGCATCCGCTTTCGGCTTGTCCATGTCCGCCCGCTCGACGAAGCCGCATAAAATCGCCGCCGAGACTACCTCGCCAACGAAGCCGCCGACCTCGCTCTCGGCGAGTGTCTGCGTCCTCGTGCGGACTTTGAAAGCGCCGGTCTTGAAATCAAAGACGACATACGCCCGCTTTCCCTCCGGCGGCTCGATTTTGACCGCCGCCGCGTCCGCGATAACTTCCTCCGGGCTCGGTACGGTATAACCGGCCTTTTTCAGAGTGTCCAGTTGTGCCGCGTCGAGGGCGAACGCCTCGCCGCCGAGTTTCTTTGAATAGAGCTTTTTCATTTGTATGACCATACCTTTCCGCTGCGCTCCAAGGCACCAAAGGGAATGAAAC
>OLGD01001274.1_pt1 | contig 39660 bp, 31 predicted proteins | sample 1605311 | NCBI WGS metagenome assembly OLGD01 (sample SAMEA3888917, study PRJEB22519) | human gut metagenome | biome: human gut; feature: human-associated habitat; material: faeces | place: Denmark | collected 2010
GCATGTCCGCCTTGTAAACAAATTTTATTGCAATTCCTATCTTTATCGACAGACTAAAGGGACTGCCTTACACGGGCAGTCCCTTTTGAACTTTAAAAAATCAAATCCGGCCGCGTTTCCTACAGGCCGTGCGCCTCGATGTACGCATCCATGCGCGCGCAGAGCGCGGCGTCGTTTTTCCATACCGTATCGCGGGGAAGCGCGGCAAGCTCCCTCTTCAGTCCGTCATAGACCGCGGTCATCTCGCACTGCCGCATTCCGGTCGCCGCAAGCACCTTGCGGTTATCCATAACGCGGTCAAACATGCGGTCGTATTCCAACTGCCACCGCGCGCCCCGCATCGGTTCTTTCGGGTCGATCAGCGTCAGATAATCCGCTTCGGGAATCGGTACAAATTCAAGGCCGATCAGTTCCCTGTAGTAGCCCGCTACCGTCTCCCATGTGTTGTGCTCAGCGGTGCAGAGACTGTAATGCTCGCAAAGCGCTTTTTCATTGAACAAAAGGCGCGAAAACAGCTTGGCCACGTCGCCCGCCCAGGTCATGGTGGCCTGCGCGCCGAGCGCTTCGCGCGGAAGCAGGACCTTTTTGCCCTCAAAAGCGCGGCGCACAATCACGCTCGCCTCCAGTGTCACAAGCTGATAGCGGAACTTGGAGAATGTAATCGCCGGACGCACAACCGTCCAGTTGCAAAATTCCGACCGTTCAAGAATGTCCTCCTGACGCGCCTTGGCCAGCGCGTAGGTATCGGTCGAGAGCATATCCGCATCCTTAGAAACGTCCAGCAGCTGCGGTGAGGTTTCGGTGATAGGATGCACCTCGTCCGCGTACACGCGGTAGGAGGAAAGATAGATGTAGTGCCCCGTATTTTCCAGCAGAAGCCGGTGGCGCGTTTCAAACAGTTCGGTGCTGTAAATCATAAAGTCCACAATTCCGTCATAGCCGCGCGCGAGAATCGGGCGGATAAACGCCTCGTTCTTCGCGTTGCCCACGGTGTAAGTCAGATTCGGATGCTCCGACTTTACGTCGTCCAGCGAAACCACATCCACCCTGTAGCCTTTTGCCAGCAGTTCCGGCACAAGATAAACGCCCATTGCGCCCGTACCGCCGAGCACGAGCACGCTTTTTTGATTTTCCATGGTAAACCCTCCCTCTGAATACTTGCGTTTATATTTATTTTAATCGCTTGACAAGCGGACGGCAATATTCTATACTGTAAAAAAACAGATACGATTCTGCAAATAAAGGGCGGATTTTTGAAATGAATGATCTATCTTTCTGCAAATCCTTTGCATTTTGCGCCTTTCAGTTTACCCGCAACCGCCATACCGACAAATCCTGCGGCACAATCTGTCATCATATCGGCCGGCTTACAGCCGGACGCGCCGAATTTGTCACGGACGGCGAAAAAATCTGCTTTGAAGCCGGCGATGTCTTCTTTATCCCCTGCGGCTGCCGCTATCACTCCTATTGGTACGGCGAGGACAAGATCGCCTTTGAATCCTATGCGTTCACCTATACGCCCGACGCGGGCGAAACGCGCTACACGCTGCAAAAGCTGAATCTCACGCCGCAGGCGCAGCGCTGCATCGAAGAACTGTCGGCGGACAGGCGCGTAACGCCCAAAAGCGTCGGGCTGCTCTATCAGTTTCTCGGCGAGGTGCAGCCGGCCATGACCGCCGCCGGAAAGGATGCGAAAAGCGCGCTCGTCGAGCGCGCAAAGCGGTATATTCTCGCGCATCCGGATTTTACCGTGCCGCAGCTTGCCATGCACTGCCGCGTCAGCGAATCGAGACTGTACGCGATATTCCGCGAGGTTACGGGGCACACGCCGGTCGGCGAAAAGCACCGCGTGCTCGCCGACCGCGCGGCGGCGCTCCTGCAAACCACCGATCTTTCGGTGGAGGAGATCGGCGAACGGCTCGGTTTCGGCACGGCGGCATATTTCCGCAAGGTTCTGCGCGCCGTTTACGGTATGACGCCTCGTGAGATACGCAAGGGGCGGCATGACGAATTGTAAACGCATCCGAGCGATTCGGGCGGGCGGTGTGTTTTTTCCCTCATATTTTTTCCTTTACCGACAAGCAAAGCCCTCTCCGTAAAATGAGAGGGCTTTTGCAATTATGAAAAATAAAATTTTCGGGCAGCAGAGCGCGTATTGTCGCCCCATTTGGCGGTGAATTCGCATAGTAACGTCTTCTTTTGGGGGCATATTTCCCGTACCGACGTGATTTCCCGTACCGACGCGGCAAAAAAGGAAGACGCACTGCATTTTACCTGCCGCAGCAACTGTTTTTGCGGGCAGCCGGAATCCGTTCACGACTACCAAACAAACGGGAGCATTTTGTATTTAACTTTCGCTTTATATTCGGCGTATCCGGGCAATTCCTTTTCAAGCAGCGCTTCTTCATTTCTGATTCGCTCTGCAATCAGAAACGGATATATACAAAAAATCAAAAACGAAAACAGCGAACCGAGCACAAGCGGCATGGACAGAAAAAGCAGCATCGTAGCGGTATACATGGGGTGTCTTACAAGACCGTACAGCCCCGTATCGATTACCCTTTGATTTTCCTGAACCTCCACGGTTCTCGACAGATAGGTGTTTTCGCGCAGCACCTCGGCATACATCAGATAGGCGAGCAAAAACACGGCGGAAGCGGCAAGAACAACACCGCTTGGCAGCATGAACCATCCAAAGCGGTAATTGAAGCCCGCAAGCAGAAAGCCAAGCAGGAACATCACCCCGCTTCCAAGCAGAACTTTTTTCTGCGCACTATGCTTTTCCTTGGCGTTCAGTCTTTTCCGCAGCAAGTCGGGACTGCGAAACATCAGCACAATTCCCGCAGCGAACATCGGTATGAATAACAGCCCGATAAGCAGCCACGCATTCCGGTATGCAAAGCTGCCTGCCGGCACAAACAGCAAAAATCCGACGAGCAAAAGGCCGCTTAAAAATTTTATGATGGCTTGCGCAAACAGCTTTCTATTCATTTTGTCCTCCGAGTTTACTGAATTTATCCTCAGTATAAACCAACCCGTCGAAAAATGCAAACACTTCCGGCATCGTTGTTTTCAGCACAAATAAGCATCGGTCTTTGGATTTCAAAAATTACTTCTTCAAATTTCCTCCGTTTGCCGCCGCTGCATTCTGTACCAGCTGATAAATCCGTAAATATCGTTGATGAAAAACATAAAAAAACAGATCATGACCGAAAGATAGGATGCGTCAGTCAACGACGCCAGAATCCACAAATAAATCAGCACAAGATCATTTGCGGCATAGGCGGCGGCATAATAGGCGCTGCGGCGGAACGTGAGATACACGGCGACAAAGCTGGTTGTGACGGAAAGGGTACTCGGAATCAGATTGGCGGTGTTAAACGCCCTGAGGATAAAATAGAAGATACCCGTGACAACTGCGCTGAGCATAGCCATAAAGACGATTTCTTTTCGCTTTAAGCGATTGACTCTGACTTCCGCCCGGTTGCCGTTATACGGATGACGCAGCCAGGCGACAAGGGCGAACGCCGCCATCGGCGCGGTCATGCCGAGATAGGTGAGCATTTCGCCGTAGTAGGCAAAGCGAAAGGAGATCATGCCGTAGATAACGCTGAAAACAATCATCAAAAGCTGCCCTATGGGATTGCCCTTTGCGGTAAAAATGAGCGAAGTCGCGCCGATGAGCGAAGCGGCAAGCGTGAGATAATTTTCCCTGTCAAAAAGGCAAAATGAAACCGCGATAAACAGTACCGAGGCGCACCAAAGTATTTTTTCGGTTTTTGTGAAATAGTTTAAAATCTTTTGTTCTTTCATACGAACGCCATACCTCCTCAAAAAAAGCATTCGCATACACATCTTCCAAGACCTAACGATGTGTAAAACGAATGCTTTCGCATTTCCTACCCGGTGGCAGATTTGCTGTTCTGACGAAAAACAGCGAAAATATTCAAACGTGCATCCCGGTGTTTTGGAAAACGCCGGGAATTTTTTCAAACGTGCATCCCGGTGTTTTGGAAAGCGCCGGGAATTTTTTCAAACGTGCATCCCGGTGCTTTGGAAAGCGCCGGGAATTTTTTAAAAAAGCGCTGCGCGCTCAGCTTCCGCGCTTTGCGCCGCTCGTATCCGGTTTCTCCAGCCGCTCGATTTTGTCCGGCGTGATGCGCACGGTGTACGCAAGGGCAAGGGCCTCGTCGCAGAGCGCGTCAAAATCAAGCTTTGCCGCCTCGGCCGCGACCTTTTCGGCTTCGGGGCGGGTTTTCGGATGCCGGGGCGTGAACACCGTGCAGCAATCCTCATACGGCAGAACCGACGTGTCGTAGGTGCCGATTTTGCGTGCAGTCTGCACGATTTCTTCCTTGTCCATGCCGATGCAGGGACGCAGAACCGGCCGGTCGGCCATGGCGTCGGTCACGCAGATCGCCTCCAGCGTCTGGCTTGCGACCTGGCCGAGACTTTCGCCGGTGACAAGCGCGCCGCAGGCGTGCGCCTGCGCCACGCGGGAAGCCAGCACCATCATAAAGCGCCGCAGCAAAAGCGTGAAGTATTCCTCGGCGCAGTTCTTTTTGATTTCCTCCTGAATGCGCGTCAGCGACAGCACATGCACATACATCCGATCGGTATAGGCGGTGAGCAGCTGCGCCAGCGAAAAGACCTTGTCCCGCGCCCGCTCGCTCGTATACGGAAAGCTCTCGAAATGCACCGCGTCGATCTCCATGCCCCGGCGCGCCATCCGGTATCCGGCGACCGGACTGTCAATGCCGCCCGAAAGCAGCAGAAGTCCGCGCCCGCTCGAACCGAGCGGCATACCGCCCGCGCCGCGAAGCTGATCGAAGTGCAGATACGCGCCCGCCTCGCGGATCTCGACCCGCACGATCCGGTCGGGATTTTTCACATCGACGCGAAGCGCCGGCATACAGTCCAGCACATAGCCGCCGACCGCGGCGCAGATTTCGGGCGAACCGAGCGGGAAGCGCTTATCCGAGCGCTTAGCCTCGACCTTGAACGTGCGCACGCCGGCCATGCGGCGGGGGAGATATTCGCGCACGCAGGCGCGCAGTTCCTCCATGCTTTTTCCGCAGACGGCGGCGACCGTCACGCCCGTAAAGCCGAAAAGCCTCGTCATGCTGTCCAGCATACCCGCAAGATCGCAGTCCTCGCTCTGCGGCTCGATATAGACCGTGCTCTGCATGCTGCGCACCGAAAAATCGCCGTAGCGTTCCGCCCGCGCGCGGATGCGGCGGAGCAGCATCGCCTCAAAGTGCGGCTTGTTCGCGCCCTTGAGCACCAGTTCCCCGTATTTGCAAAGAATAATTTCTTTCATATCAGCCTCGAACAGCGCCGTCCGAAAACACGGCGTATTTTACAGTGGTCAAAGCCGAAAGCCCCATGGGGCCGCGCGCGTGCAGCTTCTGCGTGGAAATGCCGATCTCCGCGCCGTAGCCGAATTCGCCGCCGTCCGTGAAGCGGGTGGACGTATTGACATAGACGGCCGCCGCGTCCACGCGCTCGGTAAAGCGCGCCGCGGCATCCCGGCTGCGGGTGACGATCGCCTCACTGTGCTTCGTGCCGTATTTGTTGATGTGACAGATCGCCTCGTCCACATCCTCCACCGCTTTGACCGACAGGATCAAATCGTTGTATTCCGCAAAGAGGTCTTCTTCGGTCGCCAAAGCGGCCTCTGCAAAGCAGTCAATGCAGTTTGCGTCCGCGCGGATCTCCACGCCGTGCGCGCGCAGATCCGCTTCAAGAAGCGGCAAAAAGTCCTTTGCGACCGCGCGGTCGCAGAGCAGGCTCTCGGCCGCGTTGCAGACCGACGGCCGCTGAACCTTGGCGTTGAGAATGATTTTGCGCGCCATGTCAAAATCGGCGGTTTTTTCCACGTACACATGGCAGTTGCCCGCGCCCGTCTCAATGACCGGCACCTGCGCGTTGTCCACAACGTGCTGGATAAGTCCCCGCCCGCCGCGCGGGATCAGTACGTCGATATACCCGCGGATGCCGAGCAGCGCGTCGGCGCCCGCGCGCTCGGTGCGCTCGACAAAGCAGACCCCGTCGCGCGGCAGTCCGCAGTCGGAAAGCGCCTCGCAAAGCAGATCGCGCAGCGCCATGCCGCTGTGAAGCGCTTCCCTGCCGCCGCGAAGCAGCGCCGCGTTGCCCGTCTTGATGCAGAGCGCCGCCGCGTCGAGCGTGACGTTCGGCCTCGCCTCGTAAATGACCGCGACCACGCCGAGCGGCACCGTCCGCTCGTGAATCTCAATTCCGCTCTCCCGCGTCCAGACCTTTTCGCCTGCAAGCGGGTCGGGCAGCGCGATCAGCGCTTCGAGCGCCGCCGCCATGCCCTCAATCCGCGTCTCATTCAGCATCAGGCGGTCGAGCATCTGCGGCGCAACGCCGTTTTCCCTGGCTGTCGAAAGGTCGATCGCGTTGGCCGACAGCACGGTCTCTTTTTTCTCCCGCAGCAGCGCGGCCGCGCGCGCAAGCACGGCGCATCGCTTTTCATGCGAGGCGCAGTTCATCTCCGGCGCGGCGGCTTTCGCGCGCTGTTCCAGTTTTAGAATATAATCGCGTATTTCCACAAGTCAAACCTCTTTCGCGTCAAAATATGTACCCCGCGCCGTTCCGTCCAGTACGCCGTACAGGATTTCCGGATCGGTGCCGTTGACGATCATCATGGGGATGCCCGCCTTACTACAGATCTGCGCGGCGAGCAGCTTTGCCTGCATACCGCCCGTGCCGCGCGCGGTGCCCGCGCCGCCGGCGGCTTCGACCATCTCGTCCGAGACTGCTTCCACATAGGGAATCAGCTTAGCGTACGGATTTTTGCGGGGATCGCTGTCAAAATAACCGTCGATGTCGGTCAAATTGATCACGATGTCCGCATGGCAGACCACGCCGACATAGGCCGACAGGCGGTCGTTTCCGCCAAATTCAAGCTCATAGCTGGAAACCGGGTCGTTTTCATTGATGATCGGGACGCACCCCATCCGCAAAAGCTCCTCAAACGTGGCCTCGGCGGCCTCGCGGCGCGTCGGACTGTCGATAACGTCCCGCGTCAGCAAAATCTGCGCGACCGTATGGCCGTACAGCGAGAAAAATTTTCCGTAAATCTTCATGAGTTCGTTTTGCCCGATGGCGGCGAGCGCCTGTTTTTCGCGCGTGCAGGTCGGACGGTGATAGCCGATTTTGGAAACGCCGGCGCTGACCGCGCCGCTCGAAACCAGAATCACCTCGCAGCCCCCGTTTTTCAGATCGGACAAAACCCGCGCAAGCGTCTCTACCCGGCGCAGATTCAGCCGCTCGGTATCGTGGGTGAGTGTGGACGAACCGATCTTGACCACAATGCGCTTGATGTCCTTTTTCTCTTTCATTTCCCGATTTTCTCCGCAAATAAAAATTTTTTCAATAAGGGCTTCAAATCCCTCTGTAAATATAGTATAATAATACAGTCAAAGCCGCGCGGAAAACTCCGCGCCGCCGCCCCGATCGCGCGGGCGCGCGCCGCCGGGCATAAGCCGGACTTTGGGAACGGATTCAAGATCTCAAAGACGGCGAATCGCGCGGGTGCGCGCCGCTGCGCGCGCATGCGGCGCAAAGCCGGACTTTCGGGCGGCGAAACAGACCGAATCATGCGAGTCCGCATTTGTATCATTATAAAGCAAGCGGGCGCGTTTTGCAAGTAGTAGAAAAGAAAAGGTGACGATATATGAAAGAAAAATTTACAATCACGCTGATGGATATGCCGGTCAGCATCGTAAGCGACGAGGGCGAGGACACAGTGCGGGCGCTTGCCGCCGTACTCAACGAGCGGCTGCAAAGCCTGCTCTGGAAATCCCGGCAGATCTCCAAAACCGAGGCGGCGCTGTTCTGCGCGCTCGACTATTTAGGCGAGACGCAGAGTCTGAAAAAGCGGCTGGAGCGCGCGGAAGCGCAGCTTGAGGTCTACGCCGGAAACGTGGTGCGCCTGACCGAGGAAAACGAGCGGCTCTCCAAAAAAGTGGACGAGCTTGAAGCTCGGCAAAAACGCAAATGACCCGCCTGCCCGAACTGCTTGCGCCCGCGGGCAGCTTCGCGGCGCTGCAGGCGGCGATTGAGGCGGGCGCGGACGCGGTGTATTTCGGCGGCGAACAATTCGGCGCGCGCGCGTTTGCGCAGAACTTTTGCCGCGACGAGCTTTGCGACGCGGCAAAGCTCTGCCGCGCCTACTCGGTCAAAAGCTATGTGACGCTGAACACGCTGATCTTCGACCGCGAGTTTTCCGACATGCTGCGCTACGCCGCGTTCCTTGAAGAAGCGGGAATCGACGCGCTGATTGTCGCCGACCTCGGCGCCGCGGCCTGCATCCGGCGGCATATCCCGACCATGCGGCTGCACGCCTCCACGCAGTTTTCGGGCCACAACGCGCAGGCCGCGAAAATGCTTGCCGAAAACGGCTTTGAGCGCATGGTGGCGGCGCGCGAGCTTTCCTTTGAAAACCTTTCGCGCCTGTGCGCGGCCTCGCCGATTGAAATCGAGGTGTTCGCGCACGGCGCGCTCTGCGTCTGCCACAGCGGGCAGTGCCTGTACAGCAGTATGCTCGGCGGCCGGAGCGGCAACCGCGGCATGTGCGCGCAGCCCTGCCGTCTGCCGGACGCGCGCGGGCGCTACCCGCTCAGTCTGCGCGACCTTGCGCTGGCCGAGCGCATTCCGAAATTGATCGAAACGGGCGCGGCCTCGCTCAAAATCGAGGGGCGCATGAAGTCGCCCGAATATGTTTATGGCGTTACGAGCGTCTACCGCCGCCTGCTCGACGAGCGGCGCGCGGCTGGCGCGGAGGAAATGCGCCGGCTTTCCGAAATTTTCAGCCGCGGCGGTTTTACCACGGGCTATTTCGACCGCAAAGTCAACCGTTCCATGCTCGGCGTGCGCGCCGAGGAGGACAAACAGAAAAGCCGGACGCAGACGCCTTTTTCCGGCCTTCGGCGCAAATGTCCGGTCCATATCGACTGCACGTTTGCGTCCGGGAAACCCTTTCGGGTCGCGGTAAGCGGCGAAAAGGGATCTGCCGAGGCCGCAGGCGGCGTCCCCGAGACGGCGAAGAACGCGCCGCTTGGGCGGCAGGCGCTTGAAAAAAATCTTTTGAAGCTGGGCGGCACGCCCTATACGGCAAAATCGGCCGATATTGCGTTTGAAGAGGGGCTGATCCTGCGGATCGGCGAAATCAACGCCGTGCGGCGGGAGGCGCTTTCGCGCTACGCTTCGCTCGGCGAGCGTGCGCATGTCGTCAAGGGCGATTTTTCCGAGCGCCGGCGCGCGGGATTTGAACCGATGCCGCCGACCGCGCTTGTGATGCGCGCGAAAAATCTGCCCGCCGACCCAAAGTTTTACGAATATTTTGAAACGGTCTTTCTGCCGCTTGCCGAATTTTCACCCGCCCTTTTTCCGCGCGTGCGCGGCGTACAGCTGCCGGGCGTGGTTCCGGACGACGAGTATGCCGGCGTTCTTCGGGCGCTGCGCGCGGCGCGCGCGGCGGGCGCGAACTTGGCGCTTGTCGGCAACTACGGCCATCTTGCGCTTGCAAGAGAGGCCGGATTTGAAAAAATCTGCGGCGATTTCAGACTGAACGTCACAAACGGCTTTTCCGCCGATTTCGCAAGAGAAAACGGCTTTTCCTCGCTGATCCTCTCCCCGGAACTGAGCCTTGCGCAGGCGCGGGACATCGGCGGGCAAAGCCGGATGATTGTATACGGCCGCGTACCGCTGATGCTGCTTGAAAAATGCGCGGCCAGCGAGGTCGCGGACTGCGGCGCCTGCTCCGCCGACCGGGCGGCGCTCACCGACCGGCGGGGCGCGCGCTTTCCGATTCTGCGCGAGCCGCCGCACCGAAACATTCTGTTCAACAGCGTGCCGGTCTATATGGCGGACAAGCCAGTGCCCTGCGGCGGACACTTCATTTTTTCCACGGAGAGCGCGAAGGAAGCCCTTGAAGTGGTCCGCGCGTACCGGGAAAAGCTGCCCCCTTCGGGCAATATAAGGAGAATCAGAGAAAAATGACCCCGAAACTGTACCTTGCCTCAAATTCGCCGCGCCGCCGAGAGATTCTCAAGCGGATGCGGCTGCCCTATACCGTCTTTACCGCCGAAGCGGACGAGCGTCTCGCGAAAGATGTTTCCGAGGAGCAGGCCTGCGAGATTCTCGCCGTGCGCAAGGCCATGGCCGCGCGCGACCGCCTCCGCGCCGCCGGGGAATACGGCGAGGATTCGCTGCTGCTCGCGGCCGATACGCTGGTTTTCGCAGACGGGTGTGCGCTCGGCAAGCCGAAGGACGAAGGCGAAGCCCTGCATATGCTGCTTTCGCTGCGCGGCCGCGGACATACGGTCCGCACCGGCGTCTGCCTGCTGCGCGGCGCGCGCTCCTTTTCGCTGACCGACAGCGCGGTCGTGCGGATGCGCGATTTTTCAGAGGATGAGGCCGCGGCCTATATCCGCACGGGCGAGCCGCTCGACAAGGCCGGCGCGTACGGCGTTCAGGGCGTCGGATCGGTGCTTATTGAGCGCGTTGAGGGCGATTTCTTTACGGTAATGGGCCTGCCGCCGAGCGGCGTGTACCGCCTGCTCGCGGCGGCGGGTATTTCTTATTTCGACCGGATACAGGAGGGCGTATGAAACTTGGCGTATCGAAGTTCAGAGTCTCGAATAACATCGGCGTGGATCTCGGCACCTCCAACACCTTAATCTGCCTTGCCGGGCGCGGAATCGCGCTGCACGAGCCCTCGGTGGCGGCGGTCAACAGCCGCACGATGGCGGCCGTGGAGGTGGGCGACGCGGCAAGCCTGATGGTGGGCAAAACCGCGGGCGAGCTTCAGGCCTTTCATCCGATCAAGGACGGCGTGATTGCCGACTACGACGTGGCGGTCGCCATGCTGCGGAAATTCATCCGCAAGGTCACGGGGCCGATTCTGCTCAACCGCCCGAAAGTCGCCATGTGCGTCCCGCACGAGATCACCGGCGTTGACCGGCGCGCATTCGAGGACGCGGCGATGGAGTCGGGCGCGCGGAGCGTAACGCTGATCGAAAAGCCGGTCGCCGCCGCCATCGGCGCGGGCGTCAAAATCGGCGCGCCGCGCGGCAGCTTTATCATCGACATCGGCGGCGGCACGACCGAGGTCGCCTCAATAAGCCTCGGCGCAATTGTGACCTCCGGTTCCATCCGCATCGCGGGCAACCGGCTGGACGACGCCGTTATGCTCTACATCAAGCGGCGCTACAATGTCTCCATCAGCCCGAAAACCGCCGAGGCGCTCAAACAGCGCATCGGGTCGGTGCACCCGCAGACCGACGCGGGTATGCTCGAAATCCGGGGCAAGAATCTCACAAGCGGCCTGCCCGTCACGCTGAACGTAACCTCCGGCGAGGTCCGCGAGGCGATGAGCGACCAGATCGAGCAGATCATCGACTGCGTGCGCGCGGTGCTGGAGAAAACGCCGCCTGAAATCTGCGCCGACATTTACGACCGCGGCGTGATTTTGACCGGCGGCTGCGCCAATCTGCGCGGCCTGCCGATTTTGCTGTCCCAGATCACCGGCGTGCGGGTCACCGTGGCCGAAAGGCCGTTTCAGACCGTGGCGCTCGGCCTCGGACGCTTTGTGGAACATCCGGAAAACTTTCCGTATTTGATGCAGTACCGCGCAAAATAACCGGGCGCTTCCGGGAAAACATGCAGGAGAACGGAATGGGTAATTTTTTCAGAAGTCGGGTCTTTGCGGCCATGCTGACCCTGTTTATCATTCTGGCCGGCATCCCGACGATCCTCTGTTCGATGGGACAGGGGGATTTTGTCAAGGACACGCTGATGAGCGTCGTCACGCCCTTTATGCGGGGCGCCGCGTTTGTCGGGGAGTCGCTTCGCGGGTTCGGCGAATATTTTACTGAATTTGACCGCCTGAAGGCCGAAAATGCGGCGCTTGCCGAGCGGGTCTCCGAACTGGAGGATCAGATTTACAACGCGCAGCTGCTGGAGGATGAAAACGAGTGGATGCGCGCCTACCTCGGCATCAAACGCGCGCGCACCGATTTTGTGCTGTGCGACGCCGATCTGATCGGCAGCGATTCGGGACGCTATATTTCCGCTTTCACGCTCGACCGCGGCTCAAGTTCGGGGGTTGAAGTCGGGATGCCGGTGATTACCGACGCGGGCGTGGTCGGCCGCGTGACCGAGGTCGGACTCACGTTTTGCCGGGTGTCCACGATTATCAATTACGACTCGTCGATCGGCGCGTATGTCGAGCGCAGCGGCGAGGTCGGCCTTGTATGCGGAGATTTCGAGCGGCGTTCGGACGGCGACTGCCTGCTCCGCTATCTGCCCTTTGACGCGGATGTTCAGGTGGGCGACAAAATTTATTCAAGCGGACTCGGCAGCGTGTATCCGCGCGGACTTTTTATCGGCGAGGTTACAGAGGTGACCGGCGACAGCTACGACCATACGAAAATCGCGGTCGTTCGTCCCGCCGCGGATCTCTCCTCGATCTCGCGGGTGATGATCCTGACCGATTACACGGTCTACACGGAGGCGCGGCATGAGGATTAACATCCGCAAGCAAACCCTTGTCAAATCGCTCTGCTATTCGCTGCTCTTTTTCGCGCTGCTTTTGTTTTCCGAATCCTTTCTGCCCGCGCTCTGTCCGGGCTTTGCCGCGCTCTGGCTTCTGCCCGGCGCGCTGGCCGCGCTCGCGCTCTTTGAGGACGAACGCTACGCGGGGCTTTTCGCGGTTATCTTCGGCGTTCTTGAAGAATGCATGAGCCGGGGCGGCCGCACGGTGTTCCCGCTCCTCTATGTTTTGTTTGCCCTGCTTTGCGCCTATCTGTACACGCACGTTTTCGTGCGGAATTTTCTCTCCTGGTTTTGCTATACCACCGCCGGCCTTGCGCTCTGCGCGCTCGCCGAACTCTTTTTTCTCGTCGCGCGCTGGGATCTGCCGGCGCATATGCTTTTGCAGGAAGTACTGCCCGCGTTTCTGGCCTCGCTGCCCGCCTCGCTTCTGCTCTACCCGATTTTTTCCAAAATCAAAAAGAAAACCACCCGCGAAGGATACGCATAAAGCGCCGGACACGCATATCGCGTCTGCCCGCAAAAGGCGCGCGAAACGCTTATCTAAGCGAACAAACCGCAGCGCCGCCAACTGCCGCGCGCGGGACGCTTTTCCCCTGTATTTTGCTTTGAAAGGAGACGCTTTTCCATGAAAAAACTGCGCACTACCCTGCGGCTTTCGATTCCCGGCGCGCTTTTTCTGGGAATCTGCGCCGCCTATCTGATTATTCTGATCAACATACAAATCACCGGTCAGGACTATTATGCGATCATCAAAGAGGAAACGTATACCCGATATGTTTCCATCGAAGCGGCGCGCGGGGAAATCTATGACCGGAACGGCCTGCCGCTGGTCATCAACACCGAGGCGTACGACATCAGCTTAGAATACGGCGCGATGCCAAAGAGCAAGGCCGACTTCAACGACGTGATTCTGCGCACGGTATCGGCCGTGCGGGAAAGCGGGGGCGAGGACCGCCTGACCGAACAGAATTTCCCGTTTACGGGCGCTTATCCCGATTATGTTCTAAACGAGGAGTTTCTCGATACCGGCTCCAACCGGGCAAAATTTGAAGCGCTGCTCGCACGGCTGGAGCAGCCCGCCGACGTCGACTGCGAAGAACTCCTCGACTTTCTCAAATTCCGGTACGGCCTCACCGACAAAAAGGGCGAGGACGCCGGTCTGTATACCGCCGCCGAAGCCGATCTTTTGCTGCGCATCCGCTATGACATGGAATACCTGCAATTCAGCCGGGTAGAACCCTACACGGTAGCCGAGCGCGTGGACATTCGGACGCTCACCTATGTCAAGGAGCTTGCCATCGGACAGATTCTCATTACCGAGGAGGCCGCGCGCACCTACGTGTACGACGGGTACGCCTCGCACATTCTCGGCCGGATCGGCAAAATTCCGTCGGAGCGCGCGGCGGAATACGCGGCGCTCGGCTACAGCGGAGACGCATATGTCGGCATTTCGGGCGCGGAGCAGGTGTATGAGGAATACCTGCGCGGCATCGACGGCGTTTTGGCCATTCAAGAGGACAAATACGGCAACATTCTTTCCGAAACGGTCACCAAAGAACCGGTTGCCGGAAACGACGTTTATCTGACCATCGACATCAACCTGCAAATGACGGCGGAGGACGCGCTCTGCGACAACATCGCGCTGATCCGCGAGGCGGCGGAAAAGAGCGGCGACGAGCAGAACGGCGAGGACGCAAATTCCGGCGCGGCCGTCGCCGTAGACCCGAACACGGGCGAGGTGCTGGCGATCGCCTCTTATCCCACCTTTTCCCTGTCCAAGTTTCGGGAGGAGTACGCGCAAAACAGCAGCGACCCGCTCCGCCCGCATTACAACCGCGCGCTCCTTGGCCTGTATGAACCCGGCTCCACCTTTAAGCCCGGCGTTGCGGCCGCCGCGCTCAACGAGGGCATCGTTTCTTCCAATACGGTCATCGTAGACCGCGGCGCATACGATTATTACGATACCTATAAGCCCCGCTGCTGGATCTATCTGCGCTTCGGCTACACGCACGGCCCGCAGAACGTCACCCAGGCGATTCAAAATTCCTGCAACTATTTCTTTTACGAGGTCGGACGCCTGCTCGGCATCGAAAAAATGAACGAATACTGCCGCATGTACGGCCTCGGTGTGCCGACCGGCATCGAATTCGGCGAATCGACCGGCACGCTCGCCGGACCCGAATACAGCGAAAGCATAGGCAGAATCTGGAATCCCGGCGATACGCTTCAGGCGGCGATCGGCCAGTCGGACAACACGTTTACGCCGCTGCAAATGGCCGTTTATACCGCAACCCTCGCAAACGGCGGCACACGCTACCGCGCGCATATGCTGCGCGAGGTTCGCAGCTTCCCGAACGGCGAGATCGTTGCCAAGCTCGACCCCGAAGCGCTCTGTCAAATCGAATTTAAGGCGGGCGTGCTCTCCACCGTGAAAAACGCGATGAAAAACGTGGTCGAAAGCGGTTCGGCCGCACCGATTTTCCGCAACTACGACCTGACGGTCGGCGGCAAAACCGGTACGGCGCAGGTCGGCTCCGACCGCAGCGACAACGCGACGTTTATCGGCTTTGCCCCATATGAGGAACCAAAGATCGCCGTTTCGGTCGTGATCGAGCAGGGCGCGAACGGCGCGGACGCCGCGTACACCGCCAAAGCCGTCTTTGACGCTTACATCAAGGGAGAAACCTATGTTCCCATGGCAGACAGGGAGGAAAACCATGCAGAATAAAGAACTGGCCGCGCGCGCGGCCGCAGCGCTCGAAGCGCTCTATCCGGACGCCGCCTGCTCACTGGAATACGCGGGCGAACCCTGGAAGCTTTTGATTATGGCGCGGCTCTCCGCCCAGTGCACCGACGCGCGCGTCAACATCGTATCCGAAGATTTGTTCCGCAAATATCCGACGCTTGCCTCCGTGGCGGAAAGCGAGCTTTCCGAACTGGAGGAGGCCGTCAAACCCTGCGGACTGTATAAAACCAAGGCCAAAAGCATCCGCGAGACCGCCGGGATCCTGATGCGCGATTTCGGCGGGCGCGTGCCGGACACCATGGACGCGCTGCTTTCCCTGCCCGGCGTCGGGCGCAAAATCGCCAATTTGATGCTGGGCGACGTGTTCGGACAGCCGAATATCGTCACCGACACCCACTGCATCCGCATCTGCGGCCGGCTCGGCTTTTATCCGGAGAGCGAAAAGAATCCAGCGAAGATCGAAAAGATTTTAGACGGCTGCGTGGAAAAGCCGATCCAATCGGACTTCTGCCACAGGCTGGTGCTGTTCGGGCGGGATATTTGCACGGCGCGCGGTCCGCGCTGCGCCGACTGTCCGCTCGGCGGATTTTGCAAACACAACTCTGCAAAAAAATAGATTGCATTTATCCGCGCGCCGCGATATAATAAAAAGAAACGGACAGTTAACGGCGCCGCAAAAAGCGTCTGCCGAGACAGGCGGGGGGGCAAAGCGGTCCCAACCGTCCCCGACGCTTCGGGAGCTTGCCCGCGGCGCTTTCTCAAACAGCGCGCAGCATGATTTTACATAAATAGAAATTCAATGTACTGTGAGGAAAATCATATGCAGAGAACAGAAATTCGCAGCATTTTTCAAGATCCCGGCAGCGCGGCCGAACAGAAAATCACGGTTTGCGGATGGGCGCGCTCTATCCGGGCAAGCAATGCCTTCGGCTTTATCGAACTGAACGACGGAAGCTGTTTCGGCAATCTGCAGATCGTATTTGAAGCGGATCAAATCGAAAATTACGCCGAGATCGCGCGGCAGAACGTGGGCGCCGCGCTGGAAGCGACCGGTACGCTCGTGCTGACGCCGGGCGCGAAGCAGCCCTTCGAACTCAAAGCCGCTTCGGTTTGCGTGGAGGGCGTTTCTCTGCCCGATTATCCGCTGCAAAAGAAAAAACACTCGTTTGAATTTCTGCGCACCATCGCGCATTTGCGGCCGCGCGCCAACACGTTCAACGCCGTATTCCGCGTGCGCAGCGAATGCGCCTACGCGATCCACAGCTTTTTCCATGAACGCGGCTTTGTCTATGTCAACACGCCGATCATTACCACCTCCGACTGCGAGGGCGCGGGCGAGATGTTCCGCGTGACCGCGCTGGATATGAACGATTTGCCGACGCTCCCGGACGGAACCGTCGATTTTTCGCAGGATTTCTTCGGCAAAAAAACCAGCCTTACCGTGTCCGGCCAACTCAACGCCGAATGCTTTGCGCTCGCGTTCGGAAACGTCTACACGTTCGGCCCGACCTTCCGCGCCGAGCGCTCCAACACGGGGCGGCACGCCGCGGAATTTTGGATGATGGAACCGGAGATGGCCTTTGCCGATCTGAACGACGACATGGAGCTTGCCGAGGCTATGATTAAATCGGTCGTTCGCCACGTGATGGCGTCCTGCCCCGCCGAGCTTGAATTTTTCAACAAATTCTTCGATCAGACGCTGCTCTCGCGCCTGCAAAATCTTGTGGAAAACGATTTCGCGCGCGTCAGCTATACCGAGGCGATCCGCATTCTCGAAGAAAGCGGCCATACCTTTGAATATCCGGTTTCCTTCGGCATCGACCTCCAGACCGAGCATGAGCGCTGGCTGACCGAAAAGGTGTTCGGCAAACCGGTGTTTGTCACCGACTATCCGAAGGAGATCAAGGCTTTCTATATGCGGCAGAACGACGACGGAAAAACCGTCGCCGCCATGGACATGTTGGTTCCGGGCGTGGGTGAACTGATCGGCGGTTCCCAGCGCGAGGAGCGCATGGACCGTCTGACCGAAGCGATGGCGCGCTTCGGCCTTTCCGAGGCGGATTATAAATGGTATTTGGATCTGCGCCGCTACGGCAGCGCAAAGCACGCGGGATTCGGTCTCGGCTTTGAGCGCCTCGTGATGTACCTGACCGGCGTATCCAACATCCGGGATGTGGAAGCGTTCCCGCGCACGACCGGCTCCGCCGAATTTTAAGCCGAGTTTACGATTCAACCGACCCCATAAGGAGATTTTTTATATATGAAGTATTCCGAACGCTCAACAGAAGAAAAAAAAGAACTGCTGAAACGCGCGCAGATTGAATTTGACTGTCTGTGCAAGCTCAAGCTTTCGCTCGACCTCTCGCGCGGCAAGCCGATTACCGAGCAGCTCGATTTGTCCGACGCGCTTTTGACCTCGATCACCGGCGAGCACGGCGATTATATCGGCGAGCGCGGCTTTGACTACCGCAATTACGGTCTGCTCGACGGCATTCCGGAAGCGAAGCGGCTGTTTTCACAGCTGCTCGACATCCCGACCGAAAATCTGTTCGTCGGCGGCAACTCCAGCCTGAATATGATCTACGACGCGCTCACCCGCCTGATGCTGCACGGCGCGCCCGGCGTGGATATTCCCTGGTGCAAATACGACCGCGTGAAATTCATCTGCCCCGCGCCCGGCTACGACCGGCATTTCGCCATGCTCGAAACGCTCGGCATCGAGATGATTACGGTCGAATATCTCGAAAACGGCCTGCTCGACATCGACCGCGTAGAGGAACTTGCGCGCGACCCCGAAGTGCACGGCATGATCTGTGTGCCGAAATACTCCAATCCGACCGGCGCGACCTATCCGCGCGACATTGTGCGCCGTCTGGCCAAAATGGAGTGCGCCGCGCCCGACTTCCGCATTGTGTGGGACAACGCCTATGTGGTGCACGACATCTACACCGAGGAGCATTTGGCCAACATCTTTGAATTTGGACGCCGCTACGGCACCGAAGATCGGATTTTGTACTTTGCCTCGACCTCCAAGATCACATTTCCGGGTTCGGGCGTCGCGGTCATGGCGCTGAGTGAAGCCAATATGGCGCAGGCCAAAAAGCTGATCGGCATTCAGACCATCAGCTTTGACAAGCTCAATCAGCTTCGCCATGTCCGTTTCCTGAGAGACGCCGTGCACGTGCATGAAATCATGAAGCAGCACGCGGAGATCATCCGGCCAAAGTTCGATATTGTGTTTGAGTCGCTGGAGGCCGAACTTGGCGGACTGGGCATCGCAAGCTGGACAAAGCCGAACGGCGGCTATTTCATCAGCCTGACGCTGCTTGACGGCTGCGCAAAGCGCGTCTGGAATTTGATGAAGCAGGCCGGCGTGGTTCTGACCGCCGCGGGCGCGACCTATCCGTACGGAAAGGACCCGCGCGACGCCAATCTGCGCCTTGCCCCGACCTATTCGCCCGCGCACGAGCTTGAAGTCTGCATTCAGGCGCTGTCCGCGTGCGTCCGTCTGGCTTCGCTCGAAAAAATGCTCGCCGACGAGGCGTAAGGCCGCGCATATTTCTACATAAAATCACGCCCCGAAGCGAGATTTCCGCTTCGGGGCGCTTTTCGGCGATTTCAACTGTTCGACAAAGCCGGACGCATTTGGGGTGCAAAGGCGAAAAGGCGCGGCAGTCAGCAATCAGATGCGCTTTGCAAAGCAGATCACACGATTGACTTCCGAAAACCCGGCGCGCAGATGAAACGCAAGACTCACGTCGTTTTTCAGTTCGCAATCGCTGGCAAACTCAAAGCATCCCTTTTCCTTTGCCCACTTCTCGCAGCATGCAAGCAACTTTCGGGCATACCCGTGTTTCCGCCATGCTTCCCGGACGAAAATCCCCTCCAGATACCCGACAGGCGTGCTGTTTGTTCCCTCAACATAGTCATGCCGCAGTTGTACCTGGGCAAATCCGATTTTTTCGCCGTCTGTTTTTGCAATATAGACCGCGCAGGCGTCATCCCGCAGCAAATCAAGGAATTCCTCTCGCAACCCGGCTTCATCGTGCCCCGGCCACAGGGACGCGGCCAGGCAAACGACATCCTCTATATCCGACGGCGCAGCTTTATATATCATCGTTACCTCCAGTATGATTCAATTTCAATTTATTCTACTTATTCTACAATACCCCATTTTCCCGCCGTTTGCAAGATCATTTTTGCGACGCGCAGCAATCGGACTTGACAAAATACTTTTTTCTGTATAGAATAGACTTCACGGTCGGAGGATCTGCAAACAGGATCTGCAAGGTTGGATAAGACGCGGGAACACCCGTTTTATCCGGCTTTTTGTTTTATTCTTTTTTTCACGGGAATACTCTATTCAAAGCGCGTTTTCGATAAGGAGGTGCGCCGTGCGTACACAGTCTGTTTATGAAAAACCAATCGAACTGCATACCGTTATCAAATTTACGCTGCCCACGATGCTGATGATGGCGTTTACCTCGCTGTATACGCTGGTGGACGGCGTTGTCGTCTCGCGCTTTGTGGGAACCGACGCCCTCTCCGCGATCAACATCGTCTTTCCGCTGATTACCATGATAAGCGGCGTCGGCTTTATGTTCAGCACAGGCGGTACGGCCATCGCCGCAAAGCGCATGGGCGAGGGTAGGCAGGCCGACGCAAATTCGTTTTTTACCCTGCTGGCGCTTGCGACCGGCGCGGTCAGTATTCTGCTCTCAGTCGGTACGCTCGCACTCGGCGACGAACTGTATTATCTGCTCGGCGCGGACGATACGCTGCTCGACTACTGCGTGCAGTACGGTCGAATCATGCTGCTCGGCAACGCCGTCTCCATGCTGCAAATTTTGTTCCAAAGCTTTCTGATTGCGGCTGACCGGCCGCGGCTCGGACTGGTTTTGACCGTTTTGTGCGGGCTTTGCAACATGGTATTGGATGTGCTTTTTGTCCATACGCTCGACATGGGCATTGCGGGTGCGGCCGCCGCGACCATTGCCAGCGCGGCGGTCGGCTGTGTGGTCCCGATTTTTTACTTTTTGTCCGGAAAAACGTCTCTGCGCTTTTCCCGCCCGGTATTTGACGGGCGCGCGCTGCTCTTTGCCATGGCAAACGGCTCCTCCGAGATGGTCTCCAATCTGGCAAACTCGGTGACGACTTTCCTCTACAACATGCAGATGCTCCGTCTTGCGGGCAACGCGGGCGTTGCGGCGATCACGGCCGTTTTGTATACGCAGTTTTTGTTTTCCTCGCTGCTGATCGGATTCACGACCGGCTGCGCGCCGCTGGTCAGCTTTCACTACGGCGCCGGAAGCCGGGAAAAGCTGCACGCGCTGTTCCGCCTCTGTCTGCGGATCGTCTTTACGGTTTCGGGCGCGATGTTCCTTTTGGCCGAGCTTTCGGCAGACGGCGCAATCGGCATCTTTGCCGGTAAGGACGCCTCCATGGCCGAGATCGGCGTCCGAGGTTTTCGCATTTTCTCCGTTTCCTATTTGCTTTGCGGATTGAATATTTTTGCTTCCGGCTTTTTCACCGCGCTCTGCAACGGAAAAGTTTCCGCGGGTATTTCGGTACTGCGCACCTTTTTGCTGCAGGTGGGCGCGATTCTGCTGCTGCCGCTGATTTTCGGAATCGACGGCGTATTTGCCGCAATCCCCGCAGCCGAGCTTTTGACCGCTTTTGTGTCGGCGGCGCTTTTTGCCCACTACAGACATCGGTACGGATATTGAAAAGAGCGTCGGGTAAAGTTCCCGGCGCTCTTTTTTTATTCCCCGGAGGGGGCGAAACGCGATTCGTACTGAGATACAGGCTCTCCGAACACCGGCATTCCGCTCTCGTCAAAGCCGAACTTCTGCACATGGAGATACCGCTCGCCCTTTTCGGTCGTGCGGGCATGGTAGGCCAGCCAATATTCACTGCCGTCCGGCGAGAGGAATACCGAACAGTGTCCGGGCGCGTAAACATTGTTTCCGGCGGTGAACATCACCTTGTCATATTTTGTCCAGCTTGCCTTGGAGAGAATATCGGTTCCGGTAAACTCCAAAAGGCCGAGGCAATAGTAGGGGGAGGTCACGTTGTTTGCGCTGTACACAAGGAACAGGCGGCCATCATGCTCAAAGGTATACGGTCCCTCGTTCACTTTTCCGTCTTTCGTTTCAAAATCCAAGGTCGCGCTGGACAGGACCGACACCCGCTTGTGGTCAATTGTCCAAGGGTTTTCGAGTCTTGCGATGGTAATCACGTTGCCGCTCAAAATGCGCGCGCAGGTCACGTAATTTTCGCCCTGATAGGTGAACACATGCGCGTCAATCGCCCAGAGCGTATCGCTTAAAAAGCCCTTAAAAATATAGTCGCCGTATGGGTCGTCACCGACGGCCTCAAGGCAGAACAGACGAATGGATTTCGCCGGTTTGCCGTTCCCCTTTTCGGAAAGATCGGTCGCGCCGCTCGCGTAAATATACCATTTGCCGTCTACCTTTACAATTTCGGGCGCGTACAGCTTGTGCTTGATCTCGCCCGTGTCGCTGGCCACATAAATGTCTTTGCCCTCGGCCGTGCGCAGTTCAGACAGTGTTTTGGCGCGGTAGAGCGTCACGCGGTCGTTTTTCGGCGAGGAATACACCGCGTAATAGCAGGCCGTTTCTTGGTCGTATAGAATGCAGGGGTCGCCGGCCGGGGTGGCCGTGCGCAGCGGATTTTGAATAAAGTCGCGCATCTTTGAATCCTCATCTGTCAAATCAATTCCCGGTTTGCCCTCGATGTATTCTTTTTCAAAATACTGGCAGAGGCGGCGCAAAACGGTATTGGAAGCGCCGCGCAGACAGACCGAGGTGCCGTCGATCAAAAGAGCGGCTTCCGTCCCGGTGAGTGTGCCGGCTTTCTGACTGACCGCGCGCGTGGTATCGCCGACAACGATTTCATTGGCCGTCGCGGGCGCGGAGTCGGCCACAACCGGCAGTTCTCTGCCGTATGCTTCTTTTACGGCGTCGGCCAAATCCTTGGCGGCTATCGTCTCGATTGCGTTTGCGGACGCGCCGACAACGATCGTATATTCCGTGACGGGTACCCCGCCTATGCGCAGACCGCCGGTCAAGGTTTCAGCCAAAACTTCGGCCATTATCTGCGCGTCCGCAGCGCCCGCCCGAACCAGCCGGTCGCAAAGCCGATCCCCGGATTTCGGCGTGGCGGTCAGCGCGCGGTAGCAGATCTGAAACGCGTCCCCGCGGCAAAAGGCCGCGCCGGGCGCGCTGTTTTCGGTCAGTCCCGCACTTTTGGCGAGCGTGAACGGATCGCTCCACACAAAATCCCCGCTGCCGTCGTTTTGATCCACATAGCCGAGCACGCGCAGAATGCTCGTCAAAAACGCCGCTTCTGTGATGATTGTATCGGTGCCGAAGTGGGTTTTGTCAACGCCCTGCGTGATGCCGTTTGTATACGTGTATCCCACATACGGAGACGCCCACGCCGGCACGTCCGAAAACGGATGCGCAAAGCTTCCCTCTGTGGCCTCGGCCTCCGCGCCGAGAAAGCGCACCACAAGCGCCATGGCCTGCGCGCGCGTCAAGCCGTCCTCCAGCGCAAAATTCACGCTTCCGTCCGCTGTGGCATATCCCTGCACAAGTCCGAGCTTGTACAGTGCCTCCGCGCTCGACTGCCCGCGCCCGGAAGCGTTCGCCGCGGCAGCCGGCAGCGCGCCAAATAAAATCAAAAATGCCAAACATGCAGAAATGATTCGGATTGGTTTTTTCATAAACACCCTCCATGCGAAGAAATCCTATAGAACCACTATACACGAAATTTGACAAATAGTAAATACAAATTTAAAGACTTCTTGTATAATAAATATAATTGTTTGAACTTCACAAGGCGTGAAAAATCAACCTCTGTGTTATCGCCCCGTGACATGCGGCCGACCGTGCATTTGGCCGGAGAACAGAACCGTTTTCGGCATCCGAAAGCTTTGACGCGGTTTACCGCATGACAGGCGCGTACATACGGCGTTCCGTAGGGTAAGCGCGGTTTTTCCTGTATTTTTCCTGTAATAGAAAAAAGGCCGTCCGCAGACGGCCTTTTTCCGCCGAAAAACCAAGGTTTTTCGACGATAGGGCGCGTTCGCTCGCGCCGTCGCGCCGCCCTATGGCGGCACTCGCGCGCCCGCAAGGTGTTTACAAGGCGGCACATGTCCGCCTTGTAAACGTATTTGATTTGCAATTTTCACTTTTTTGACAGACTGAAAGGCCGCCTTTTTAAAGCAGACGGCCTTTCTAAAAAGGAGGAAAAGAGCATAGCTCCGGTAACAGAAAATTTACAGAAATACGGCGCCCTGCGCAGTCAGCGCGACAAACAGCAAAACGGCAGCGGCCACGACAAAAAACGATAAAGACGGTTTCACGAGTTTCATATTGTCCTCCCATGCGTTCGTTTCTGTCCTTTAGTCGAATCCGCAAAACAAAATCCTCACCGGCAGTCCGAATTTTTCCAAGGTATGCTTTTGCAATCATTTTTTCCGCCCTTTTCCGCCGCAAAACCAAGGTTTTGCGGCGATGGGGCGCGTTCGCTCGCGCCGTCGCGCCGCCCTGCGGTCGGCACTCGCGCGCCCGTAAGGTGTTTACAAGGCGGCACATGTCCGCCTTGTAAACATATTTTATTTTATTTGCAATTTTTACTTTTTTGACAGACTGGAGCAGCCGAGAGTCGGCTGCTTTTTTGCCCGTCGGAACACCTTGGTTTTCCGACGTCTTCCATCATTCCGTATAATCGGTATAAACGCAGTCTACGCCGAGCGCGTAATACGCTGCCTGCGCCTCGGCGCCGTTTACGGTGTGCGCGCACAGGAACACGCCGCTCTTTTTCAGCGTTTCCACATATTCGGGCGTGGCCAGCGTACAGTCAAAAGTCAAGGCCAAAAGCTCCATTCGCGCCGCCATTTCCACAATACCGGCCGCATCGGCTTTTTCAGCGTATGTGGGCAGACGGTAAAGCGTAAATATGATATTGGAATATCCGAGCGCGCGCACCGGCGCGTACTCGCTCTCGGCATAAATCTGCGGAAGAATCCTTGAGAGAATTTCGGGCTTCTCCTCCGCGATTTTGCGGAGCACGCCGAGATTGTCGTCCTTGACATCCGTGATGATATAGACGTCGGGATGCGCCAAAAGCCACTTGGCAAGGCTGTCAAGATACACGGATGTATAGCGGTTGTAGATTTTTACTGTTTTAAACTGATCGAGCGTAACCGGCATAGAACCGAGGCTGTATGAATAATAGCGCGACCAGTCGTGCAGCGCCACCGGATGGCCGTCCGATGACAGCAGAAAATCCATTTCGATAAACCGCCGCCCCGCGGCATAGGTCGCGTCCAGCGCCTCCAGCGAATTGCTCCCCGCCTGCCCGTTAATCGAACCGCCGGCATGTAAAATTTTATCCGGGAACAAATCCCCCGAAAGCGTAACGGCGGGACGCAGCGTCCGCTCGGTGGAAAGCATGGACGCGCGTGAAATGTCGTCGTACCGATAACCGCCCTTTGCATACCCGCTCAGCGCGGAAAAATAAATGATCGTGCGCCCGTCGATGTTAAAGCTCTCGACCGCGCGTCCGTCTACATAGGTGACGATATTCGTCTTATACACGGGCATCAGCACAAGACCGGATTCCATATCGGTCTTTTCGGCCTCAAGCGGCGTATACACCGGCTGCTCGGCCCGCTGTACATGCAGCGTAAGCGCCTCCGCGTCCCACACAACCGAAAACCCGTAGTTTCGCAGATCTTCCGCCACAACGCCGAGATGACCGTCCACATTGTAGGACGGGATCGGATAGCCGTCGATATAGGCCACAATATCCGTGGACAGGACATAGCCCGCGATCCCCTCCGCACCGAGCGCGGCGGCGGACATCGAAAGCAGAGCGCAGAGCGCCGAAAACAGCGCGCCGGCGAACAGTTTAAACAGGGATTTTTTCCGTTCAGTCATATAAAAAATTCCTTCTGAAATAGTAAGAAACAAAATTATACAGACGCGCCGGCTCCTCGGTCATCGGGTCTGTGCGGTGAATCACCGGATACGAACGCATAATATCGCTCGTAAGCTGCATATACGCGCTGCCCGGATAACCGCAGAGTTCAAAGACCTTGTTCATCAAAAAGCTGACCGAAATGGGCTCGCCCTCTCCCGAAAAATCGCTGCCGCAAAGTTTTTTGGCCGCGTCGTTGGCCAAAATCAGATACCGAGTGGAATAATAGTTGAAAAAGCCCTCCTCGGTCGCGAGATCAATGTTGATGCCGAGCGTTTCGTACACCGCCCCGCTGTTGCCGAGCCACGGCTTGTGATCGCCGAAGAAAACGAGCACCAGCGGTTCTTCCGAGGCCAGCATGTCCATGGCGTACGCATACAGATATTCGGTTGTGGACGCGATGCTGTTCAGATAATTGTTGACGATTGTAAAATCCGCGTCGGGATACCCCTTGTTTTCAATATACGGTTCGGTAAAATAGGCATTGTCCGCCTCATACGGGCCGTGTCCCTGATAGGTGATGTTAAAGCTGAAATAGGGCTTCGAGGGATCGCGGTTTCCATACAAATCATACAGCATCGGGAAAAACCGCGCGTCGTACGTAATATCGCCGCCGGTGCGCGCCTTGAAATAATTTTCGGTGAAATAATAATTTTCAAAGCCGAGATTTTGATTGATGTGCTCCCGGTTGTAAAACCAGGCGTAGCAGGGATGCGCGCCCTCTGTATAGTATCCGTTTTCGCGGAGATACCATACATAGGAATTTGAGGGCGCGACAAAATTGTCCAGCCGCGCATACGGCAGACCGGTCAGAAATTCGCGCTCGCTGATTCGGGTATCGCCCGCAAAAATGTCGGTAATCAGCGTGCCGCTGTATCCCATCTCCTCCAGCATATGGTATTTTTCATATACGTCGGAGGTAAACGTGAGTTCTTCAAACCGGGAAAAGTCGGCGTACGCCTCCAGCATCACGCAGACGATATTGACCGCGCGGTCAGCCGGAATTTCGGCGTCCGTATACGCCGCGAGCGCATCCGCGGCCGCCGCCGCGTCGTATCCGTCGGGCGCGGGACGGAGCGCGGATTTGACCGAATGCAGAAACGGATAGACAAATCCCTTGGAAATATACTGCTGCGCCTCGGAATATTCATTAATCAGCGCATGATTGGCCGCCTTCGTATCGTAAATCCGATTGTTCAGATAAAGCGGCCAGAGCGCAAAATACCCGGCAAACGCCAGCGCTGTCGCCGCGCACAAACGCGGCCACGCGCGCCGGAAACGGCCGCGCGCAAAAAGGACGAGAAGAATCAGGCCGACCGCCGCCGCGCAGACGCAGAGTTCAATGCGGTCATCCCAAAAAAGGTCGTAGCTCTCCAGCATCTTTTTCGACTCGGTAATCAGGGAAATATCCTCGGCAATCAGGCAGTCGCCGCGAAATTCCATCTTATAATAATGGACCAGCGTCGGCACCAAAACCGAAACCGCGGTCAAAAGATACGACCAGACGGCGCGGTTGGTCAGCAAAAAGAAAAACGCGGAAAGAAAGAGCGGCACCGCCAGATTCAAACCTAAAATATACAGGTTGTCAAAATAAGAAGCGAACATCTCGTCCCCGAATTTTCCGCTCGCAAGATATAAGCTGCAAAATCCGATCACCAATCCGCCGAGCAAAGCGGCGGCGAAAGAACAAAACACCCACAAAAAGGACGTATATTTTTTCTCGCGCCGCGGTTTCCATGCAAACATAACCGGCACTCCTTCCCTGCACTCGCCTACGCCGGGCTTCGCTTTCCGGCTCAGATTCAAACACTGCAATTTGTAAAATATACCCTATTATACTATCTGCGCGTGTAAAAATCAAGTGAAAAAAGGCGCCGGCAAAGAACCGGGGGAAAAGCGGGAATTTTCAAAAAAAAGCAAGCGGCGTTCTCGCCGCGCGCGCGGATTTTCCGTCCGTGTCCCCGCAGAATCCGGCCAAAATCCGAATGCGCTCCGCATTGTGACGAAAGCCGCGTCCCCGAAGCGGAAATTTCGGTTTGCTCTTTACTTTTTCCGCTTCGTTTGGTATAATAGAACTTATAAAATAGGATAATTATTCCATATACAGGAAATCCGGCCTTTTCTTCTTTAAGAAAGCGCGGTTTCCCGAATCTACAGGAGGCGTCATGCAGAACAAACAAAAGGGCGGTCGGCCATCCGGGGCGAAAAGCGCCGCGGCCATGCTGATATGCGGCGTTCTCTCACTGATCTTTTTTTTCATTTTAACACAGTTGCAATCTCTGTCTCCGCTCCTCTGCCTTCTATACGCCGCTCTGTTTTTGGCGTTCACCGGCGGCGCGTATCTGTTTTTCTCCAAACACAGCCGGAGCGGTGAAAAAGAGCAGTTTGGGCGCAGTCTCGGACAAATCATGCTGGAAATCGTCATCAAAATGCACCTGCCCATGGTCATCTGCGACACAACGGGCAAAATCATCTGGCGCAACCGGGCGTTCGGCGCGGCGACGGAGGCCGTCGGCTCGGTCATGGGCGCGGACATCGGAACGATTTCCTCAATCGACGTGGAAGAACTGGACGAAAAAACCGAGCTTGAGGCGGATCTGTGCGAGCGCCGGTACGCGGTCAGCCCGTTCCGGTTCAAGACCGATGAAAAAAGCTACTGGTTTATCGTGTTTTCGGACAAAACCGCCTACAACCAGCTTGCCGCGCAGGTGGAAAACGAGCGCGGCGTGGTCGCATATATCATTGTAGACAACCTCGACGAGCTTGCGCAGCACGTTCAGGACACCTACCACGGAGAGGGCGGAGACATTGCCAAAATCCTGCGCGATTTTGCCGCCTCGCTCGGCGGCATCCTCAAAGAATACGACCGCAGCAAATACATTCTGATTATGAACCGCGAGGGGCTGGAAAAATGCATCGCCAACCGCTTTGACATTCTCGACCGCGTGCGCGAGGTGCGCGTGGGCGAAATGGGACTGCCGATCACCATCTCGATGGGCATTACCGACGTGGGCGACACCCTGCGCGCAAGAGAAGCGGCCGCAAGAGAAGCGCTCGGTATGGCGCTGGCGCGCGGCGGAGACCAGGTCGCCTATAAAACCGAAAGCGCGCTCGAATTTTTCGGCGGCAATACCCGTCCCGTGCAAAAGCGGTCGAGCGTGGCCGCGAAAGTGCGCTCCAATGAGCTTGTCGCGCGGATCTCACGCGCGGGCAGCGTCCTGATTATGGGGCACAGCGGCGCCGATCAGGACTGTTTCGGCGCGGCGGTCGGCATCGCGCGCCTTTCGATGTTCTGCTATGTGCAGCCCTACATCGTCGTGGATAAAAACGACCGCAACACGCTGAATTTTATGCGAAAATTCGAGCATTTGGAAGAATATGCCGGCGTATTTGTAGACGCAAACGAAGCGCAGGACATGATCCGAACCGATACGCTGCTGATCGTCGTGGACGTGAACAATACAAATCACATGCTGTCGCCCGGCATTGCGCTGACCGTTGAGGACGCGGTTGTCATTGACCATCACCGCAAAACGGAGGATACAAGCAAGCGCGCATGGCTTGCGGAATACATCGAACCCTCCGCCTCAAGCGCGTCTGAACTGGTCGCCGAAATCCTCGAACAGTCGATCAGCGACGGCATGCTTCAAAAAGAGGAGGCCGACGCGCTGCTCGGCGGCATTCTGCTCGATACAAAGCAGTTTACCAAGGCCACCGGCACACGCACCTTCAACGCGGCGATCTATTTGCGCAGCGCGGGCGCAAGCGTATACGAAGCCGCCAAAGAACTGAAAAGCGATCTCGGCGAGTTCAAAAAGCAGTCGAAGATTCTCTCCGACCTTGTGATCTACCGCTCTCGGTTTGCGATCGCGAAGGATGAGGACGACGGCGAGCCGACCGACCGCATCGCGGCCGCAAAAGCGGCCGAGGCCATGCTCGGCATCGGCGGCGTGGACGCCGCGTTCGCGCTCTGCCGCATCGGCGGGGAAACGCATATCTCCGCCCGTTCGGGTCCGGGCGTCAGCGTACAGCTGATCTTAGAAAAAATGGGCGGCGGCGGCCATTTGGACAGCGCGGGCGCGAAATCCGCAGACCCGATGCTGATTGTTTTGGAGAGGCTAAAGGCCGCGATCGACGAATATCTGGAAGAAAACAGCGAAACGAGGTAATAAATTTATGAAAGTCATTCTGTTAAAAGACGTAAAAGGCAGCGGAAAGGCCGGCGCGGTCGTCGAGGTATCCGACGGATTCGCGCGCAATTTTCTGATTCCGCGCGGGCTGGCAAAGCTCGCCGACAAGGGCGCTTTGAGCGACCTTAAAAACAAAGAGGAAGCACGTCTGCATAAAATTGAAATCGACAAAAGCGAAGCGCGCGCGCTGGCTGAAAAAATGGAGGGCATTCTGGTCAAAATAGAAGCGGCCTCCGGCGCGGACGGACGGCTTTACGGCAGCATCACGGCGCAGCATATCGCCGACGCGCTTGAAGCACAGAGCGGCATCGCCCTCGACAAGCGCAAGCTGGTGCTGGCCGATCCCCTGCGCGCCTACGGCAAATACGAAATTCCGGTCAAGCTTTACGGCAGTGAGATTCAGGGCAAAATCAACCTGATCGTCACGGATAAATAAGAGACCGTGATGAATGAGGAACTGATCCGGAAAATGCCGGTCGCCATTGAAGCGGAGCAGTCTGTGCTCGGCTCGATTCTGATTAATCCCGAAAGCTTTGACAGAATCGCCTCGCTGATTACGGCCGACGATTTCTATCTTGAAGAGCACAAAAGCATCTTCGAGACCATGAAAGAACTGTATAAGCAGAACCGCGAGATCGACCCGGTGACGCTGGTTGACGCACTGGCGCGGGACGGCGTATACGACAAAGCGGGCGGCGCGCAGTATGTCCGCCTGATTGCCAAAACGGTTCCCACCGCCGCAAACATCGTCGATTATGCCAAAATCGTCAAGGACAAAAGCACGCTGCGCAGTCTGATTCAGGTCTGCGAGGAGATTTCGGGCGAAGCCTATACCGAGGTCGGCGAGGTCGAGCATATGCTCGACGCGGCCGAGCAGCGGATTTTCGCGATCGCCGAGCGGCGCGAATCTAAGAATTTTGAAAAGATCAGCGACATTCTCACGCGCGTCTACCAAAACCTGGAACTTATCTCCAAGGACAAAAGCGCGCTCAAGGGAACGCCGACCGGCTTTTCGGGACTCGACCGCACGCTTGTGGGGCTCGGCGAGAGCGACCTTGTGCTGATCGGCGCGCGGCCGGGCATGGGAAAAACATCATTTGCGCTCAACATCGCGACCAACGTGGCCAAATCGACCAAAAAGGCGGTCTGCATCTTTTCGCTGGAAATGTCCTCCGATCAATTGGTCACCCGTATTCTGTCCAGCGAAGCCATGGTCGAGTCCAACGCCCTGCGCGGCGGCAATCTCACCGACGAGGACTGGACCCGCCTTGCGCACGCCGCGTCCGAAATGGCCGAATGCGACATTCTGATCGACGACACCACCGGACAGACGATCACCGGCATGAAAGCCAAGCTCCGCCGCGTGAAAAATCTCGGCCTTTGCATCATCGACTATCTGCAGCTGATGCAGAGCGACCGGCGCATCGACAACCGCGTACAGGAGGTTGCGGACATTTCGAGAAACCTCAAAATCATGGCCAAGGAACTGAACGTCCCGATCATCTGCTGCGCGCAGCTTTCGCGCGGCCCCGAATCGCGTACCGATAAAAAGCCGATGCTTTCCGACCTGAGAGACTCAGGCGCCATCGAGCAGGACGCGGACGTGGTTATATTCCTGTACCGCGACGAGTATTATAAAACCGACCATGCCGCGTCCGAGGCGGATCAAAGCGCCAATACCGCCGAGATCATCATCGCCAAAAACCGGCACGGCGGCACAGGCAGCGTCAAGGTCGGCTGGGTAGGACAGTATACAAAATTCCGCACAATAGAGGATCAATACGCAGAGTAACGCCGCCCCGTCCCCCGCAAAGACGAAAAAGCAAAAAGATCGGAGGGAATTTCCGTGCTTTCGGCCGAAAAAAAATTCAGGCATGCCGCCGCGCGTCTCTTGGACGGAGGCGGCGTTCTTGCCGCACTTTCGGGCGGCGCGGATTCGGTTTGCCTTCTGCATCTGCTCCTCTCCTTTCGCGCCGACAGCGGCGCGGATTTCCCTGTCGCCGCGGCGCACCTCAACCACGGACTGCGCGGCGCGGAGGCGGACCGGGACGAGGCGTTCTGCGCCGCGCTCTGCCAAAAGCTCGGCGTTCGGTTTTTTTCCGCGCGCAAAAACGCGGCGGAATATGCAAAGCAAAACGGACGCGGCGTTGAGGAAGCCGGGCGCGGCCTGCGCTATGCCTTTTTTGAAGAGATTCTTCAAAAACATCCCGAATTTTCCGAGATCGCGACCGCCCACAATCAGGGCGATCTGTGCGAAACCATGCTGTTTCATCTCGCGCGCGGGACCGGTCTTCGGGGACTCTGCTCCATTCCGGCGCGGCGCGGAAACATCATCCGCCCCCTGCTGGATGTCAGCCGTGCGGAGATTCTGGAATACAACCGCCAAATGGAACTTGATTTTGTCACCGACAGCACAAACGACCTGACGGTTTACAGCCGCAATCGACTGCGTTTGCGTGTTCTGCCCGAACTGGAAGCGGTCTTTGCCGGCTGCGCCGAAAACATGGCGCGCTCGGCGGCGCTTTTCAGAAAAGACGCGGATTACCTTGACGGCGAGGCAAAAAAGGTATATGATAGATTGGAAAATAACGGCTGCCTCAACACAAAACCTGCACAAAACATTCACGAGGCCCTGCTTTCACGCGTTCTGCTTCTGTTGTATAATAACAGTGGTTTTTCAGATCTCGGCGCTGTTCATATCGCCGCCCTGTGCGAAAAGATCACCGGGGGCTGTGAAAATTTTACGCTGAGCCTGCCCGGCGCGCGCGCGGTCTGCGCGCGGGGTATTTTGTATTTTGAAGCCGAAGCGCCCGCGCCCGCGCCGGACGCCTTTTCGCATCTGATTATCCCCGGCGTGCCGGTGCGTTTGGAAAACGGCGTTCTTTTGCTTGTGACCGCACAGCCAAATCCCGCGGGCTTTGAGGGCGCGCACCGTGCGCGCATCCGCCCTGAATTCGCCGCGCGGCCGCTTACCGTGCGCAGCCGGCGCGCGGGCGACCGGATTGTCTCGCTCGGCACACGGCACAAGGTCAAGCGCATCATTTCCGACAAAAAGCTTACCGCCGCCGAAAAGGAAAGTCTGTTTTTCCTTTGCGACGGAGAGAAGCTTTTATATATCTCCGGTCTCGCCACTGCCGACGAGGCGTTCTGCCCGGAGGGCGGCGGAGACGCTCTGAACATTTTTTATTTCGACAAATCTGACATAAGGAGAAGCTTTCGGCAAACAAACGCATGAACAAGGACATTCTGAAAATACTCGTAAACGAACAGGAACTCGACAAACTCACAACTCGTCTTGCGGGCGAGATCGACCGCGATTTCGGCGGAAAATGCGAACATCTGGTGCTGCTCGGCATTCTCAAAGGATCTCTGCCCTTTATGGCCGATCTGATGAAAAAGCTGAAAACCAACCCGGAAATCGAACTCATGAAAGTCTCTTCCTACGGCAGCGGAACAAAATCCAGCGGTTCGGTGAAAATCGTGCTCGACTGGCAGCGCAAAAACATTGAGGAATGCGACATTATCGTGATCGAGGACATTATCGACAGCGGCCGGACGCTTTCCTATTTGTGCGGCTATCTGAAGCAAAAGGGCGCGAAAAGCGTGCACACCTGCACCCTGCTCGACAAGCCCTCGCGCCGGGAGATCGACTTTACGCCCGACTACTGCGGCGAAATCATCCCGGATGAATTTGTGGTCGGTTATGGACTGGATTACGATGAAAAATACCGCGCGCTCCCCTATATAGGCGTACTCAAACCCGAAATCTACGCAAAATGATTTATCCTACACGGGGCATACTACTCTCAGCACTTCTATTTTCCGTGCGGAAAGGCTTGGTTACTTCATGAAAAACAATTTTAAAGTTATTCTGGTCTACATTCTGTTTATCGTCGCGGTGACGGTCATTGTCGCCAACATGTTCGGCGCGCCGCAGACAGAAAGCGTAACCTACAGCGATATTCTGGATTACTTTGAATCCGGCAGCGTGAAGTCGTTCACGGTAAATCCGGGCAACAAAATGACGCTCGAACTGCACCCCGACAGTACAGACCCGAACGCGAAAGGAAAAACGATCTCCTATACGCTGCGCGATCTGTCGATCTTTATTCATGACGCGGGCGACCTGATCCGCGAGCAGAGCGAAGCGGGTACGCTCGAAAGCTACGAATACGAACCGCCCACGCAGTTCCCCTGGTGGGTCAGCTTCCTCCCCTATGTCGTCATGATTGTCATTTTCATCGTGTTCTGGATCTACATGACACGGCAGATGACCGGTCAGAGCGGCAAAATGAACAGCTTCGGCCGCGCGCGCGTCAAGGTCGGAAGCGATGAGAAAAAGCGCGTCACCTTTGCCGATGTCGCAGGCGCGGACGAGGAAAAAGAGGAACTCGAAGAAGTCGTCGAATTTTTGAAGCACCCCGCCGAATTTGAAAAACTCGGCGCTAAAATTCCGCACGGCGTCCTCTTGATGGGCCCTCCCGGCACGGGAAAAACGCTGCTTGCAAAAGCGGTCGCCGGAGAGGCAAACGTACCGTTTTATTCGATTTCGGGCTCCGATTTCGTGGAGATGTACGTGGGCGTCGGCGCTTCGCGCGTCCGCGACCTGTTTGAAACCGCAAAGCGTCATCCGGCCAGCATCGTCTTTATTGATGAAATCGACGCGGTCGGACGGCAGCGCGGCACCGGACTCGGCGGCGGACATGATGAGCGCGAACAGACCCTCAACCAGCTTTTGGTTGAAATGGACGGCTTTGGCGGCGGCACCGGCGTCATTGTGATCGCAGCGACCAACCGCGCGGACGTTCTCGACCCCGCGCTGCTTCGTCCCGGCCGCTTTGACCGTCAGATCACGGTCGGCTATCCCGATATTCGCGGCCGTGAGGAAATCCTTAAAGTACACGCAAGAAACAAGCCGTTCGAGAGCGAGGTGGATTTGAAGACGATCGCGAAAACCACCGTCGGCTTTACCGGCGCGGATCTTGCCAATCTGCTCAACGAGGCCGCGCTGCTGGCCGCACGGCGCAAAAAGCAGCTCATCGGCATGAACGATATTGAGGACGCCATGCTGAAAATCATCGTCGGACCGCAGAAAAAGGCCAAGAAAATCTCGGATAAGGAGAAAAAACTCACCGCCTATCACGAAGCAGGGCACGCCATTGCAACCAAAATCATGTGTCCTGACGAAAGCGTGCATCAGATTTCGATCATTCCGAGCGGGCAGGCCGGCGGCTATACGCTTTCCCTGCCGAACGACGACCGCTCCTACCGTTCCAAGGGCGATATGGAAGCGCAGATCATTACCCTGCTCGGCGGCCGCTGCGCCGAAGCGCTGATTATGGGCGATATTTCCACCGGCGCTTCCAACGATATAGAGCGCGCTTCCACCATCGCGCGCAGCATGGTCATGCGCTACGGTATGAGCGACAAGCTCGGACCGATTGTATACGGTACCGGCCACGACAGCGTATTCCTTGGACGGGATTTCGCAACCTCGCAGAATTATTCGGATAAAACCGCCTACGACATTGACGAAGAAATTCAGAGAATCGTGAAAGACGCTTACGCCAAAGCGGAGCAAATTCTGAAAGAGCATATGGATAAGCTCCATTTCATTGCAGGCTTCCTGTTTAAAAACGAGGTCATGGAAGAAGATCAGTTTGAAGCTGCGATGCAGGATGGCGAGCACACGATGGAAGAAATCGAAGCGCTGAAAAGCGAGCGCGCGCGTCGAAGCGAGCTTGAAAATGCGGAGGCCAAACGCATCCGCGAAGCGGAAGAAGCCGAGCGTCACCGCAAAGCGAGAGAAGAAGCGGCCGCAAGGCTGAACGAGTCGGAAGCGGCCGATGATAACAACGAAACGCCGCCCCCGCCGAAAGACTGATCCAACTAAAAAAAGCCCAATGGGCTGTAAAAACGAGTTTTAGATACAAAAGCAACCCGGCAAAGTCACGATACAACGCGGCTTTGCCGGGTCTTGTTTTTGAAAAGGCGTTTACAGGGCGGCGCATGTCCGCCCTGTAAACGTATTGTATTTGCAGGTTTCTTTTTCGCTGCTTTTCCTATCGACAGGCTGACGCGGGGAAGCCGGATGGCTTCCCCGCGTTTTGATCTTTGAAATTTTCAAGTCGCGCAACTGCGCGACTTGAAAAGACGAAACGGATTTTAGTTCAACTGCGTCACAACCAGATTGTCAAACGAAACCGTGCCGAAGTTGGTGCGCCCGTCGCGGTCGCCGTGGAGACGAATGCCGAACGTGCCGGCGCTCCAGGTCGTATCGGTCGCCGTCAGCGTCAAAAGTACCTCTCCGGTTGCAATATCGCTGTATGTACAGGTGATCTCCGTACCCACGACTTTCAGATTGATATGCAAATCGTCGCCCGGAGCGAAAACATCCCCGGATACGGTCAGATTGTTGCCCCATTTGCCCGCGGTACTGGCATAGCCGATGGCGCCGACCGTTGCGCTGTATCCGATAAAGCCGACATAACCGTAATGTCCGTGGGAATTTGCATCGTTTGCCTGCGCAAGGTCGCTTCTGATAATCAGACCGCCCTGCGTCTGAATATTATACATATCCACATCGATCATGTAGTCGGTCAGATAAGCGGCGCTCGGACGATTGAAGAGAATGAAAGCAGCCGCATCCGTAGTAGCAGGGTCTACCAGGGAATCAAAATACAAGCGCCCGTCGCGAACCGACCAGTTTCCGCGGTAGGAAGTAAATTCATCCAGAACCGCCGGATCGGAGAAATCGGTTGAAAAATATTCCTTGTCACTGCCCTTGGTAATGGTTGCCGTGCTGGTCGCGCCGTCCCATGCAACCGTCGCGCCGAGCGACTCCGCTACAAAACGCACCGGCATATAGGTGCGCGAATTTTCAATAAACGCGGGGGCGTCCAGCGCTTTTGTCACGCCGCTGACCGTTGCCGTTGCCGAGCCTATGGTAATCTGAATCTCGATTGCTCCGCTTGTAATGGTCGCCGTACTCGTGGCGCCATCCCATGCAACCGTCGCGCCTAAGCTCTCGGCAACAAAGCGCACCGGCAGCATCGTGCGGTCCTGGCGGATAATCGGCGGCGCGTCCAGCGCTTTGGCTTCGCCGTTGACATAGCCGTTTGTGTCTCCGATTGTCATTTTAACTTCAATCGATTCAGCCGCGGCAGCCGAAATCCACAGGGTACAAATCGCAATCAGTACAACTGCAAATACGAATAATTTTTTCATGATAGATCCCTCCGTAAAATTTCGGTATCACGCTTGTTTAAACCGACCGTCTGTATTGTTTATTTTCGCTTTTTTGCGCATAGGAAGTTGTTCACTTTCGATTCGCTCCGGCCAAAAATATAGTTTTCCCCTTTGTATAGTAAAATGACCGACTGCATATGCGCGAGAATGCATCCAAAAAACAGCACCGTTATTTTGTCAATTCAGACAAACGCAATTCCCTTTCTATTTGTAAATTTAGCATATTCTTATAGCAAAATACAAGCCAATTCATACCCGGAAACTGGCCAAAAATCATGAATTTGAAAAAATGCCCGAAAAACGCCCCGCAGGGCAGGCAATCTACCTGTCCGCCGATCGGTCCTTCGCGCCCAAATCCGTCCGTGCTCCGCCCGCATGTTCGGAAAACGCCCGCCTCCGCTTTGACTGTATTCCGGTTGCGATGGACGCCTTTTCAGGCGGCATACGCTGTTCTGCAATTTGTAATTGTAAAATATACACATATTTCATTCATAAATTTTGTTATATATAGAGGACTACAACATTTTTTCCAATGTTTAAAAAAATTTTATATCCCACTGCCCTCCAAAAATGGTATAATGTAAACAGTAAATCTGTCAGAAAGGGAAAGAACCATATGAACAAAAAACGTATATCCCGCTTATTTCTTCTTTGCGCGCTGCTTTTGATGCTCGCGCTGCTTGTACCCGCTTTGGCGGCCAACGGACAAACAACGCCTGTCGTCTATGTACGCGACGGCGGCACCGGCGACGGTTCGTCTGCCGAAACACCGCTCGGATCTTTAAGCGCCGCGTATACCGCGCTCGGAGATGCAGGCGGAACCATTGTCATCGTAGAAAAACTCACGCTGACCGACCATTTTGTCGAGCCGGAACACACCGGAACCGTCACGGTCACACAGGCATACGGCGATACTGCCTACCGCAATGAAACGAATCACGGGCTGAAGGTATCCAATCACCGCTATTTCTTGAACGGTCCGACCGAGTTTGAGCATATCACGTTCCGGGGTACCGGCCTTACCGGCAACAATTTTTTGCTGTTTATCGCGCAGTTTAACCCCATCACGATGGGCGAGGGCATACGCTGTGAGGAATTTGGCGACTATTCCGTTATCGCCAGAGGCGTCAGCATTCTCGGCGGCACACAGAACGGCGCGGAAAAATACGCTTCGCTCACCGACGACCTCGACACGCATATTACCATACACAGCGGCAAATTTCTCGTCGTTGCGTTTTCACGCCAGGTGAATGCCCAATACAGCGGCATGGCGCATATCAACATTTACGGCGGCACGCTCCATAATCTGTATCTCGGCGCGGCCAATGCCGGACAGGGCGGAGACGTTGATTTGCGAATCCACGGCGGTGAATTTTTGGGCAGTTGGATCTCTGCGGGCAGCACCGCCTGCTATATAACCGGTGATTTAACCGTGACCGTAAACGGCGGTGATTTTTCAAACTTAATCAACGCGGACGGAACGGTCACCGACGGCACGTCCAGCATCGACCTCTCCGCGCTTGCCGATTCTTCGGCGCTGCAAAGCAAACTGACCGGCTTTGACACCATCATCACACAAGCCGGAACCACGTCCAACCTCAAGCCGGAGGCTGTCTTTGAAAGCGGCACTTTTACCGCGTCAAACGGCGTCACGATTCCCTACCGCTACTATCTGCCGCAAGACTATCAAACCACAGAAAAAACCTATCCTGTATTTTTGTATATGCACGGCAACGGCTCGCGCGGACAGGATAACGTCACGCAGCTGACAACCAACGGGGCTGCGCTCAATACCGCCGTGCTGAATTCCGAATATGAATGCATCATGCTCGCCCCGCAGTGTCCGTCCGCCTCGCAGTGGGTCACCGATTACCCAGGCAGCGCGGCGTTTGCCGAGCAGCTTGCGGCGGGCGCACGGCAAAACAGCGCGTATCTTGACGCCGCGCTCGAACTGCTGAATCATTTTATCACGACCTATCGCGCCGATGTGTCGCGCATTTATGTGACCGGTTCATCCAACGGCGGCGGCGCGACCTGGAGCATGACCGCCTGGTATCCGGAAGTGTTCGCGGCGGCGGTTCCGCTCGCCGGTACGGGCAGCACCGGCGGAGAAGCAGCCATCGCCTCCCGCTACACAACGGTGCCGATCTGGACTTTCCACGGTGACGCCGACACGACGCTCTCGGTTGAGGGAACCAGAAAACTCGCAGCGGCCATCAAAGCCGCGGGCGGCGAAAACATCACGTATACCGAGATTGCGGGCGGCACGCACAACATCTGGAAAGAAGCTGCCACGACCGACGGCCTTGTCGATTGGATCTTTGCGCAGACCAACGAAGACTTCAAAAACACACTGCCCGCCGGCAATACGACCGCGCTGACAACGCCTGAAAATCTGACTTGGAACGAAAGGGTCGCCGTATGGAGCGACGTTCCGGGCGCTGTGGGCTACAAAATTACCGTTTACTGCGGAGAAACCGTAGAGGTCGAAACCACGGTAACCGACAACGAATACGCTGTAGACTTTGTACCGCTGAAAGCCGGAACATACGCATTTACCGTTGAAGCGCTCTCCGAAAAACAGTCGCTCAACAGCCCTGTCTCCGAAAAAAGCGCTTCTTACATCTATAACGGCATACGCTACACGGATGTAAACAACGACGGGAAAATCGATCTTTTGGACGCGCTGTATGTACTGCGGCTCTGTGTGAACGAACCGTCCGACCGGGTAAACGCGCAGGACGCGCTGTATATCCTTGAGCATATTTTGGGTATTCGGGATATTACAAAATAATCACAAAAGCTAAGGCTCCGGAAAATCCGGAGCCTTCAGTCTGTCAAAAAAGTGAAAATCGCAAATCAAATACGTTTACAAGGCGGACA
>OLGD01001280.1_pt1 | contig 39513 bp, 32 predicted proteins | sample 1605311 | NCBI WGS metagenome assembly OLGD01 (sample SAMEA3888917, study PRJEB22519) | human gut metagenome | biome: human gut; feature: human-associated habitat; material: faeces | place: Denmark | collected 2010
TTTTTTGGAAATACTGGAATTAAAAAGAAATGAAAAAGCAACTATAAAGGTACAAAGACAGTTACCTGCGTGGCAGGAATGGTTGGCACAAAAAAATCGGAGTGTGAAGAAAAGTGGTCATTAGAAGAGGAGATATATTTTATGCGGATTTAAGACCCGTGGTAGGGAGTGAACAGGGCGGAATCCGACCGGTCCTGATTATACAGAATGATGTTGGAAATAAACACAGTCCAACGGTGATCTGTGCTGCGATTACTTCCAAGATGAATAAGGCAAAGCTGCCTACACATATTGAAATTGATTCCTCATCCTATGAGATTGTCAGGGATTCCGTGATTTTACTGGAACAACTGCGCACGATTGATAAGCGGCGGCTGAAGGAAAAAATCTGTCATCTTCGCCCCGATCTTCTGCGTCAGGTGGATCATGCACTTAAAATCAGTCTGGAGCTCCCTACATAGGGGAATCCCTTGACGAATTCCGGATTCAGTGTTATATTTTTGAGAGGATAAATTATAGAAGGAGAGAACAAAAGCATGTCAGGACATTCAAAGTTCGCAAATATTAAGCATAAGAAAGAAAAAAATGATGCAAAAAAAGGAAAAATCTTTACAATCATCGGACGTGAAATCGTTATTGCGGTAAAAGAAGGCGGACCAGATCCGGCAAATAACAGTAAACTGCGTGACGTTATTGCAAAAGCAAAAGCGAACAATATGCCAAATGATACCATCGACCGCGGAATCAAAAAAGCTGCGGGAGATTCCAATGCAGATAATTATGAGCACATTACATACGAAGGCTACGGCCCGAACGGTATTGCAATTATCGTAGAGGCCCTGACAGATAACAAGAACCGCACAGCCGCAGATGTAAGAAGTGCATTTACAAAGGGACAGGGAAGTATCGGAACACCGGGATGTGTTTCCTTTATGTTTGATAAAAAAGGTCAGATTATTGTAGATAAAGAAGAGTGCGAGATGGATGCGGATGATCTGATGATGCTGGCGTTGGATGCAGGTGCAGAAGACTTCTCTGAGGAGGAGGACTGCTTTGAGATCATTACGGATCCGGATGAATTCTCAGCAGTACGGGAGACTTTGGAGAAAGAGGGAATTCCGATGGCAGAAGCGGATGTTACCATGATTCCCCAGACTTACGTGGCGCTGACAGATGAAACCGCGATGAAAAATCTGCAGAAAACACTGGATCTTCTGGAAGACAATGATGACGTACAGTATGTGTACACCAATCTGGATGAATAATCATGTGGTTTTCCGGGCATACTTCATGAAAAAAGGAGTATGCAGATATGGAACAACAGGCAGAAAGAAATCAGGAAAATATAGTAACCATACGAAGTAATATTTATTTGTTGTCAATCATTGGCGAGGTAGAAGGACATGAGGCTTTGGGTGACCGCGCAAAGGCCACAAAGTATGAGCATATTCTTCCAAATCTGGCGAGAGCGGAGGATGACGACAAGATAGACGGTATGCTGATTCTGTTGAATACCGTAGGCGGAGATGTGGAGGCGGGTCTTGCAATTGCAGAGATGATTGCTTCTATGAGTAAGCCTACGGTTTCTCTTGTCTTAGGAGGCGGTCATTCGATTGGTGTGCCGTTGGCCGTTTCCGCTGATTATTCTTATATTGTTCCCAGCGGTACGATGGTAATCCATCCGGTGCGCCAGAATGGAATGTTTATCGGAGTGGCGCAGTCTTATCGTAATATGGAGAAAACGCAGGATCGTATTACACAGTTTGTGGCAGATCATTCTCAGATTTCCAAGAAGCGATTGGAAGAGTTGATGCTGGATACTACGATGCTTGTGAAAGATGTGGGAACAATGCTGGATGGAAGAGAGGCGGTCCGGGAGGGACTGATCAATGAGGTCGGCGGAATTTCAGAAGCATTGGCGAGACTTCATGCGATGATTGAAGAAGAGGAATAATCCATTACCCGTTAAAAAGGGATTACAAAGGATGAGTGAGATGGCATCCTGCTGTAGTTTAAAAGAAAACCGCAGCCGGATGCCTTTTTAAAAGGCAAATGATTGTTTTTCCGCATTTTTTATGGTATAATAGCGATCGGATAACGGTTCTGTATGTTCGCAGTTACCGATTTGCAAGGCACACAAACTGCAATGGAGCAGCAGAGTGGTGCCGATACAAATTTACATAGATAGGAATGAGTGGTTATGTCTGTATGGCAGGCAATTTTACTGGGAGTAATACAGGGTATCACCGAATTTCTTCCGGTCAGCAGTTCAGGACATCTGGTTCTTTTACAGCAGGTTTTGAATCTGGAGATAGAAAATAGTTTATTTTTTGAAGCAATGCTTCATATCGGTACGCTGCTTGCGGTAATCGCAGTGTTTCGGGCGGATATCACACGGATTTTCCGGGAGCTGCTTCATATTTTGGCAGATATATTTGATAATATAAAGATTTGGTTTCAGAACAAAAGTTTTCAGGATGAAAAGAGATATCATAAGCTGCTTTCCAGTAATTACCGGAGATTTGTAATTCTGCTCCTTATTTCGACAATTCCAACCGGGGTGATTGGTTATCTGATCCGTGGAATGGTGGAGGAGGCATCCGGTAATCTTCTGGCACCTGCAATCGGTTTTTTTGTTACAGCAATTTTGCTGTTAGTTACGGAGTGTGCGGCTGAAGAAAATGAAAAATCACCGCATGACACCAGCTTTTCTGAGGCGGCGGCGATTGGTATTTTTCAGGGATTTGCAGCATTTCCCGGAGTTTCCCGGGCGGGTGCAACGCTTTCCGCATGCTTTATCTGTGGATTCAGCCGTAAATATGCTATGAAGTACTCTTATATTATGTCTATTCCGGCGATTTTGGGAGCAGCAATCATGGAATTTGGGGGAGCCAAGATCGGCGGCAATACAGTGGGAATTGGTATTTATTTACTGGCAATGATGAGTGCAGCAGCGGTAGGATATTTTAGTATCCGCTTCTCCTTGTCTATGATCAGACAAAAGAAACTGCGGTATTTTTCGATGTATTGTATGGTGATAGGGATTCTATCTATTATTTTGCATTTTACATTATAAGGTCATACCTGCACAGCAGTATTGTTAACAGAAACTCAGTATAGCTTTTGTGAATCTGGATGGCAGGGATGAGTAGGGAGGATGTTCGCGTTATGGCGGAAGCGAAAAAACAGAAAACAACAGGTACCAGATCAGCTTCGAAAAAGAATACAGAATCTTCAGCTGGCAAAAAACAAAGAGAAAAGAAAGAGCCGGCTGTTGTGAATAAGCTTCAGATCGAAATTGTAGGATTGGCAGTTCTTGCACTTTGTATTCTTTTGATGTTGTCAAACTTCGGTCTGGGAGGAGTCGTAGGAGGAGCTGTCAGTTCTTTCTTTTTTGGGGTATTCGGTATATCGGCCTTTGCATTTCCGATTTTGTTGTTTTTCGGTACAGTATTTTATATGGTAAATAAAAATAATGATCTGATCAGGCGAAAAATGATCGGAGCAGGTGCTTTTTTCTGGCTTTTCTGCGGCTTTCTGCAGCTTCTGATGATTGGATATGAGAAAGGGGCTGCAGTTTCCGATTATTATCTCGATAGTGCTGCCAGTCATCTGGGAGGAGGTCTGATGGGAGGGCTTCTGGTCAAATTTTTCGGATTTGCATTTGGCAGGATTGGCGCCTATGTAATATTTGTAATTGGAATGATCATTGCTGCAATTGTTGCAACACAGCGTCCGTTGTTGGAAGCACTTCATAAATCAGGTTCCAAAGCATATGCAAATGTCAGAGAGCATCGGACACAGTATACGGGAAATATCAATATACAAAGAGAAGAAAGCAGCGCCAGGCGCCGGAAGGAACGGGAAGAGCAGCGCAGGCTTCAAAAAGAGGCAAGGGAAGCAAGGATGGAGAAAGCTTCCAAGTCCGATGATTTTATTCAGACAGAGATACAGGATTTGATTATTACGCGAAGTGAAGAGCCGCAGGAAGCTGTAGCTGAGGCAGCGAACCCGATTCAGGAGGCTGCAGTGTCTCAGGAAGAGAAAGGCGAAAAGCCAAAAAAAGAACGCAGCCGCAATCCACGGTCTTCCCAAAATGATATTGAGGCGGGAATCCAGAATATACAGGAAGAGATTGTAAGCCGTCCGGTGAAAAAGTCATCTGTTTATAAATTTCCGCCGATGACTCTGTTGAAAAGGGGAAAAGGCGGAAAGATGGGAGATTCCGATGCGCACCTTCGGGAAACTGCCATGAAGCTTCAGCAGACGCTGCATAACTTTGGCGTCGATGTAACAGTTACCAATGTAAGCTGCGGCCCTACGGTAACCCGATATGAGCTGCAGCCGGAGCAGGGAGTAAAAGTCAGTCGTATCGTCAATTTGACAGATGATATTAAGCTGAATCTGGCAGCGGCGGATATTCGTATCGAAGCGCCGATTCCGGGAAAGGCGGCAGTCGGGATTGAAGTACCGAATGCAACGAACAGCGCTGTGATGCTGAGAGATCTGCTGGAGACGGAAGAGTTTAAAAATTATCCATCCAGTCTGGCTTTTGCAGCAGGAAAAGATATTGCAGGAAAGCCGGTGATTGCAGATATTGCGAAGATGCCTCATGTTCTGATTGCGGGGGCCACCGGTTCCGGTAAGTCTGTCTGTATCAATACTTTGATCATGAGCATTTTATATAAGGCAAAACCAGAAGATGTGAAGCTGATTATGATTGACCCCAAAGTGGTGGAATTGTCTGTCTATAATGGAATCCCGCATCTGTTTATTCCGGTTGTCACCGACCCGAAAAAGGCAGCGGGTGCATTGAATTGGGCAGTGGCTGAAATGACAGACAGGTACAATAAATTTGCAGAATATAATGTTCGGGATTTAAAGGGATATAATGCAAAAGTGGAACGAGCTGCCGGCACAGAGGATGAGAAGGACCCTAAAAAGCTGCCGCAGATTGTGATTATCGTGGATGAGTTGGCGGATTTGATGATGGTAGCGCCAGGGGAAGTGGAGGATGCGATCTGCCGTCTGGCTCAGTTGGCAAGGGCTGCCGGCATTCATCTGATTATTGCCACACAGCGTCCGTCAGTGAATGTTATTACAGGACTGATTAAGGCGAATATGCCGTCAAGAATTGCCTTTGCGGTATCTTCTGGTGTGGATTCAAGAACGATTCTGGATATGAACGGAGCTGAAAAGCTTCTGGGAAAGGGAGATATGTTGTTCTATCCGCAAGGATATCAGAAACCGGCGAGACTGCAGGGTGCTTTTATATCAGACAGAGAAGTATCAGATGTAGTGGAGTTCCTGTCACGTAATGCCGGTGAAGAGTGCTATGATGCTGAGGTTCAAAAACGGATAGAAAGTACAAGTCTGCCCGGAAATTCCGGCAGCAGCGGAAGTGATGATGACAGAGATATGTATTTTGCTGATGCCGGTAAATTTATCATTGAGAAGGATAAGGCCTCTATTGGCATGTTGCAGCGTGTATTTAAGATTGGATTCAATCGTGCCGCCAGAATTATGGATCAGCTCTGTGATGCAGGTGTCGTAGGAGAGGAAGAGGGTACAAAACCCAGAAAAGTTCTGATGAGTATGGAACAATTTGAAAACTATCTGGAACAATCCTGAGAGGGTAAGGAGATAATCTATGAAATGCACAAAGTGTGGTGCTGCGTTTGAAGATGGTCAGGTGTTCTGTCCGGTCTGCGGAACCGAAATTCAATTGGTACCCGATTTTTTCAGTTCAGAGACCGTGAGTTATGCAAAAAAGCAGAAAGAGCGGGAAGAACGTGAGCGGGAAAGACGCAGAAAAGAAGAGGAAAGACGCATACGGGAAGAAGAGGCTATGGCGGAGAAGAAGCGCCAGGATCGTCTCCGCAGAAAAAAGATTGGAATCGTTGTTTTGGCAGCGATCATTTTAGGTGCTGCGATTTTTGCATTTAAATCCTATCAGGATATGAAGAATTATAATTCTTATGATTATCAGCTTGGAAAAGCGGAAGCATTGTTTTCCAACAGTCACTATGAAGAGGCTTTGGTTTATGCAGAACGGGCAGTGAATCTGAAAGCAGGAAGCCTGGATGCAAGGGTGCTTCTGGCTCAGATTTATCTGAAGACGGGCGCTGAAGAAAAAGCGGTACATGATCTGGAGAAAATTATATCGGAAAATCCGGATTATGCGGCAGCATACGGTCCTCTGATCCGGCAGTATGAGTCTGATGATGCAGCAGATAAAATAAAAGAATTGCTGGATCGCTGTAAGAGTGATAATATTAAAGAGAGGTATGCCGGTTATATCTGCGAATCACCGGAATTTGGTCTTCCAACCGGAAGTTATGATGAATTACCGACCTTGACAATTACGGCTGCAGACAAGGATGACACGATTTATTATACCATGGATGGTACGGAGCCGGATCTTCTCAGTGATATTTACAGGGAATCCTTTCTATTGGAGGAAGGAACTGTGACAGTTAAAGCTATGGCTGTTAATGAAAAAGGAATAAAGAGTGATGTTGTACATGCCAACTATTCGATTTCTGTTGCTCCGCCGGAGTCGCCGAAGATCACCCCTTCTTCCGGTTCTTACACAACAGCTATGAAAAACACAAAAATTTATGTGATTGTACCGTCTGGTTGTCAGGCATATTATTGCTTCGATAAACCTGCGACCAAAGATGATATGCTTTATGAGGGGCCTGTTGAGATGCCGGAAGGAGAACACACCTTTTATGCAGTGCTTGTCAATGAGTATGGAAAGGTGAGTGTAGCCGGTTCTGCAACCTATATTTTAAAGGCAGAAGATTCACAGGGCGGAGAGCGGTCAGAAGAAGATACTGCAGAAGTAAAAGGCAGTACAGAGGAAACACCAGAAGAAAAAACAGAGTAAGTAACAGACACCTTTAGGATGTTTGTTAAAATATAAGTATTAGGAGGATATTATGTATAAGATACTGAAAGCGGAAAAACTTGCAGCGAACATTTTCCTTATGGATGTAGAAGCACCACGTGTCGCAAAGCGATGCCTGCCGGGACAGTTCGTAATTGTGAAGATGGATGAGGTGGGAGAACGTATTCCACTTACAATCTGTGATTACGATGCCGAAAAGGGTACGGTTACTATCGTATTCCAGCCGATCGGCGCCTCTACTACGAGGATGACTCAGTTAAAAGCCGGAGATGCGTTTGAAGATTTCGTAGGACCTCTGGGGTGTGCGTCTGAGTTGACAGAGATGGATCCGGAAGAATTGAAAAAGAAAAAAATCGTATTTGTAGCAGGTGGTGTGGGAACAGCTCCTGTATATCCGCAGTTAAAGTGGCTTCATGAACATGGTGTTACCGCAGATGCGATTGTCGGTGCTAAGACAAAGGATTTAATTATTCTGGAAAAAGAGATGAGTGAGGTGTCCAATCTTTATCTGACGACTGATGATGGTTCTTATATCAGAAAAGGAATGGGTACGGATGTACTTCGTGATCTGGTTCAGAAGGAAGGAAAGCAGTATGATCTTTGTGTTGCGATCGGACCGATGATTATGATGAAATTTGTCTGTCTGCTGACAAAAGAGCTGAATATTCCGACGATCGTTAGTATGAACCCGATTATGGTAGATGGAACCGGTATGTGTGGTGCCTGCCGTCTGATGGTTGGCGGCGAAGTAAAATTTGCGTGTGTAGATGGGCCGGAATTTGATGGACATCTGGTAGATTTTGATCTTGCGATGAAGAGACAGCAGATGTACAAGACAGAAGAAGGACGTGCATTATTGAAATTACAGGAAGGCGATACGCATCACGGCGGATGCGGACACTGTGGAGGTGACGAATAATGGCAGATGTATTAAAAAAAGTACCAGTAAGAGAGCAGGAACCGAAGGTTCGGGCTGCTAATTTTGAAGAAGTATGTCTTGGTTATAATAAAGAAGAGGCGATGGAAGAGGCATCTCGTTGTATTAACTGTAAAAATGCAAAGTGTGTTTCCGGATGTCCGGTATCTATCAATATTCCTGCGTTTATTCATGAAGTAAAAGAGGGTAATTTTGAGCAGGCGTATCAGATTATCAGTGAATCCAGTGCACTTCCTGCAGTCTGCGGACGTGTATGTCCTCAGGAAAGCCAGTGTGAAGGAAAGTGTATCCGCGGTATAAAAGGTGAATCGATCTCTATCGGTAAACTGGAGCGTTTTGTAGCTGACTGGGCAAGAGAGAACGGTATTAAACCGACTCCTGCAAAGGAGAAAAACGGACATAAGGTAGCAGTAATCGGTTCTGGTCCTTCCGGTCTTACCTGTGCCGGAGATCTGGCAAAGCTGGGCTATGATGTAACCATCTTTGAAGCACTTCATAAAGAGGGTGGCGTTCTCGTCTATGGTATTCCGGAGTTCCGTCTTCCGAAAGATAAAGTTGTTGCAGCTGAGGTCGAGAATGTAAAATCTCTCGGTGTTAAGATTGAGACAAATGTTATTATCGGTAAATCCGTAACCATTGATGAGCTGATGCAGGAAGAAGGATTTGAAGCAGTCTTTATCGGTTCCGGTGCAGGACTTCCAATGTTTATGGGAATTCCGGGTGAGCAGGCAAACGGAGTGTTTTCTGCCAATGAATATCTGACACGTAATAACCTGATGAAGGCGTTCCGTGAGGATTATGATACACCAATCGCAAGAGGGAAAAAAGTTGCCGTAATCGGCGGCGGTAATGTAGCTATGGATGCTGCCAGAACTGCATTGAGACTTGGAGCGGAAGTACATATTATCTACCGTCGTTCCGAAGCAGAGCTTCCGGCACGAGTAGAAGAAGTACATCATGCAAAAGAGGAGGGTGTCATCTTTGACCTTCTGACAAATCCGACAGAGATTCTGACAGATGAAAAAGACTGGGTAACAGGAATCCGCTGCATCCGTATGGAACTGGGCGAACCTGATGCATCCGGAAGAAGACGTCCGGTTGAAATTCCGGGATCTGAGTTTGAGATTGAAGTGGATACTGTAATTATGTCTCTGGGAACTTCTCCAAATCCATTGATTTCTTCTACAACAATCGGTCTGGATGTCAATAAGAGAAAGTGTATCATCGCAGATGAAGAATTCGGACAGACATCCAAAGAAGGAGTATTTGCAGGCGGAGATGCTGTAACCGGAGCTGCCACTGTAATCCTTGCAATGGGAGCAGGTAAAGCAGGAGCGAAAGGTATTCATGAATTCTTATCCAACAAATAAAAGGAAGAGGTTTTAAGATGGTACATCATATTGTAATGTGGAAATTCAAACCGGAGGTAGCAGAAGGCCAGAAGGATGGTCTGAAGGCAGCCATGGCAGAACATCTGGAGAGTCTGGTAGGAAAAGTACCTGGTTTATTGAGCCTGGAATTTGTTTCTGATCCGATTTCCTCCAGTACACATGATATAGCACTGGTCAGTACACTTGAAAAATCTGAGGATATTGCTGTGTACGCAACGCATCCGGAGCATGTAAAAGTGGCAGATACTTATGTGAGACCGTATGTCTGTGAGCGTTCCTGTCTGGATTATTGATTGTTCCGAAATAGAAAATCCAGAGATTATGTAGTGATTGAAAAAGGTCAGCAAAGCCGTAGAATGGCTTTGACTGACCTTTTTTAATCACTGATAATGAGAAATCCATTTATGATTCCTATTTACAAAGTGATATGGTAAGGTATAATAGATATATTGAGATGGATAATGAAAAAGCAGGGAGGATTACTTAAATGAAAATTACGGTGCTGATTGAGAATAGGGCTTCGGGAGAGTTATGTTGTGAGCATGGACTTTCTATTTATATAGAGCATTATGGAAAGAACTATCTTCTTGATACAGGAGCATCGAATACTTTTATGAAAAATGCGCGGAAGATGCAGATTTCGTTGGCGGATGTAGATGCAGCATTCCTTTCCCATGCTCATTATGATCATTCTGGTGGCTATGGCGGATTTTTTGAAGAAAATAAAAAGGCAAAGGTATATCTGAGGGAACATGCAAAAGAGGCCTGTTATTCTAAAGTTGGACCTATAAGCCGATATATCGGAATACCGGAAGGACTGTTAGCTGCTCATCCTGAGCGTTTTTGTTTTCTGAATGGTGATTATCAGGTGGAGCAGGGGGTTTGGCTGATTACACATAAATCCGGACATCTGGCAGAGCGGGGAAAGCGGGCGCATATGTATCGAAAAGTGAATGGCAGATTTCAGGCGGATGATTTTTCACATGAGCAGAGTCTGGTATTTGAGACAGAGAAGGGGCTGATTGTCTTAAACAGTTGTTCCCATGGAGGGATTGTGAATATTGTAGAGGACGTAAAAGATACATTTGACGGCAGAGAGGTTTATGCCGTAATCGGCGGTTTTCATCTGATGGGACTTGGCGGAGCAAAAACAATAGCGGTCTCAAAAGAAGAGGTTATTGAAATTGGGCAGACATTGCTGCAACTGGGAGTCCAGCAGATCTATACCGGACATTGTACAGGAGAGCCGGCTATAAGAATTCTGAAAGAAAAGTTTGGGGCGTGTATTCATGATCTCTGTACAGGGACAGTGATCGAATTCTGAGGAAAAGAATGTGTAGGAGAACCGGAAATTATATGAAAGTTACAGTGATAACGGTGGGAAAAATCAAAGAAAAATATCTGAAGGATGCCATTGCCGAATACAGCAAGCGTTTGAGTAAATATTGTAAATTGGAAATCATAGAGGTGGCGGATGAGAAAACACCGGAGCAGGCAAGTCAAGCGGTTGGGGATGCTATCCGCGGGAAGGAAGCGGAGCGTATTTTAAAGTATGTGAAAGAAGATGCCTATGTGATTACGCTGGAAATTCAAGGTCAGATGCTGACGTCAGAAGAGCTGGCAGATAAAATCAATCATCTTGGCATCCAGGGGAAAAGCCATATTACATTTATTATCGGTGGTTCTATTGGATTGGGACAGGCGGTTTTGAGACGATCGGATTATGCTCTAAGTTTTTCAAAAATGACATTTCCTCATCAGTTGATGAGGGTGATACTGTTGGAACAGGTGTATCGGAGTTATCGAATTATATCGGGGGAGCCATATCATAAATAATGAGGTGTCTCTGTATTGAACATAAAAAGATTTTCTGAAATGACAGATGAATGGCTACAGTTTGTAGTTGACTGTCGCAGAGGAATTAAGCATAATTATGATATTGTAGAAGGTGCAATGGCTGATGATACAATATGGGATTATATTGAAGATTATATGACAGGAAGAATATCAAAAACTGCTTTCTGGGAATTGGTTAAGTTTAAGTATCCTACACATCAGATTGTATTTTGTACAGCAGAAGCGCTACAGACATTAAAATTTGAAGGGAGTTATTCATTGTGACAAATCAGTTTTTCCATGATGAACAGATAACAGATAATGATTTATATTTTTCATGTTATATGATAGAGCGCGTGGCACGAAAATTACATCAAAAAAATAAATACATTGTAAACAATATTACAAAAGATGAGTGGAGAAGACTTATTAGTCTTGCTAATGTGTTGCACTGTGAAAATCCATTAAAAATAGAAAATGAATGGATAGAAGAATATCATCTGCAAAAAGGGGATTTTGATATTACAGCAGTAGACCGGGAACTGGTTGATGAAATACCATCAGAAACACAGATGGGTAAGGTTTATACAAGATTAATTTTGTCGACGTTACAACCGAAAGAAGACTATGTAGACGGATTGGTTCGGGTATATAATGATGAGATTTGCGAAACGATTGATAATTATAATAGCAGCGCATACTACGAACCATCTTATGTGATTACAAGAGCTTATAATAATGGTGGGTTTTAAGGGATTATCATTAACAGGAAAATGTACGAAATACCTATTAAAATAAGGCTCGCATAGCATACCGAAGTATGATGCAAGCCGAATCGTTTTTATCATAAAACAGAATAAATCAAGGTTCCCACCACCCCGGTTCCGAATATAATCTGGATGGCATTCAAATGATATTTCCGGAGCAGGAAGAGGGCAGAAAGAAAGAGCAAACATTCCACAATTCTCAGATTCCCAAAGGATGCCGGGGCATCTCCAAAAATTCCCAGAAACAGAATAGATAATCCTGCTGAGGCAATCAGAGCCACAACCGCCGGACGCAGAGCAGACAATACTTTCTGTACGCCATCCAACTGACGATACTTGTAATAGAAGTAAGCAAGGGCAAGACAGATGAAAAAAGAAGGCAGGATGCAACCTAAAGTACAGATAACAGCTCCGGGAAGCCCGGCAAGTCTTGTCCCTACAAAAGTGGCGGAATTGATAGAAATCGGTCCCGGTGTCATCTCTGCGATGGTGATCAAATCGGTAAATTCTTGCAGAGACATCAGTCCATGAATATCTACGATCTGATTTTGTATCAGGGGAATTGCGGCATATCCGCCGCCAACACTAAATAATCCAACTTGAATAAAACTGAGGAATAGCTGCCATATCATGATTCCAAAACCTCCTTCTTTTCATTCTTTCGTATCATTGAAAGCATAGCATCAGTCAGTCCAATTCCAAGACAAATAAGAATGATAAGCATCGCACTGATATCAAAAATTGTCGTTGCGAGAAAAGCTGCAAACATTAGGCTGATATAGAGTATTCGTTTTGTTTTACATACGTTTTTTGACAGATTTATAACTACGTCAAAAATTACCGCCGCAACGCCTACGCGCATTACCTGAAGCGCGGTAGCAATTACCTGATTTTCACGGAACTGGGTATAGAAGATTGAAATCAGGGAAATGATGAACATAGGTGGAATCGCGGTTCCAAGGATTGCAATTATGGTTCCGGTAAGCCCTGCCATCCGGTAACCGAGGATGACCGAGGCGTTGATCGGAATCGGCCCAGGTGAAGATTGTGCAATTGCGGTGATATCCAGCATCTCATCTTCCTCCAGCCATCCCAGTTCTTCCACGAATTTCTTTTTCATAAGGGAGACTATTACAAATCCGCCTCCGAAGGTAAAAGCACTTAAAGTAAAGGTTGCCCGAAAGAGTTGCCATAAAATCTTAATTTTCTTTTCTTTCTCGTTCATTTTAAAACCTCCTGTTTCTTTTCGAGTTGAGTATAATGGATATTTACGATGTTGTAAAATGATTATTATTTATGTTATCATGTAATTATCTTATGATTGTTAGGTTAAAAAATATTGCTGGAGAAATCATGGAATGAGGTGAGGAATATGCCACAGGATCTGAAAATGGAAACGTTTATTACTGTGTGTGATTATCGTAACATTACACGGGCCGCAAATGTTCTGGGTCTGACACAGCCTGCAGTATCCAGACAGATGAAAAATCTGGAAGAGCATTATGGTGTTTCGCTGTTCCGATATGAGGGGAAGAAGTTGTTTCTTACCGCTGCCGGTGAAATCTTATATCGCTATGCAAAAGTGGCAAGAAGTGATGAAATCCGGATTCAGGAAAAATTAAAAGAGCAGACAGCAAAAACGCTTCGCCTTGGTTCTACTCCTACGCCCGGTGAGTTTATGATACCGCAGATTCTGTCTGCTTATTTAAGGGAATATCCAATATCTGAGGTCCGTATGACCATTCATAATACAGAGGCGCTTCTTGAAAAACTGGATCTGGGGGAAATCGATCTTGCTGTTGTTGAAGGAAACTTTCCTAAAAAAGAGTATGAATATCTTTTCTTTTCGAATCAAAACTATGTCCCGGTATGTTCTAAGGGGCAGGAAGTGACTGGCGGTGAAATTGAAAACCTGTTGTCTCATAGGTTGATTGTTCGGGAACCCGGTTCCGGAAACCGTGAAATATTGGAGTATAGTCTGATGCGCCACAATCTCTCTGTGTCAGATTTTGCGGGAAAAATTGAAACAAATGATATCAAAGTACAGAAGGAATTGGTGAGACGGGGCTGCGGAATTGCTTTCCTTTTTGAAGCAGCAATTGAGAATGAAGAAAGTCTGAAAGTGATTCCGATAGATGACTTTCCACTTCGGCATGAAATCAACCTTGTCTGGAGAAAAAACAGTATTTTCCAGGAGGAATTTTTTAAACTTGCACAGTATTTTGCAGAGCACATGAGTATCAATTGTATTTTATAGGCACGATAGGAGGAGAAAAAGATGAAGAATGTATTTTCGTATGATATTACGGAAGAATCTGAAACAAATAGGATGACAGGGCAGTCTTTATAACAAAGGAAAGTTCAGAGGAAGGCAGAGAGCTCCTTGATGAGGTTCTTGTGGAGAGACTTGAGTTTGAAGAGAAATCTTTTTTGCCTGGAATTGTTTGTGTTATAAAAGAAATATCTTAGAAAGGCCGCAAAGTTGGAAGTGGGTATTCCGGAATATGAGATTGATCAGATAAAGGCACTGCTTCCTTCTGTGATCATAGATTAGAAAACTTTATCGGGTAAGTATCAAAGTCCTGCGGTACAGTATGCGGCTAGGGGAAAATGGCTACCCATGCAATCGGATCTTTGAGATAATAAGAGTCTTCAGTAAGGTCTGAGTTTGCCGACTGGAGGTTTATTTTTTAGGGCTTTTATGGTTTGGATGTTTTTTCGGAGAAGACTTTATATCGAAAGGCAGGAAAAAGAAAATGCATTTAAGGATTTTTTTCATAATTTCCCTGTTATACTTTCATTTGAAAACAACAGGTGATTGCGAAACTCTTCCGAAGCCGGTTTAGAGATTCGGGATTCAGAAGAGTTCTGTAATCGTCTGGAAAAAACAATTAAAGGAGCCGCTATCTTTTTATTTCGTAAAATTTAAAAATTATTACATTTCACACAATCCCGGGCTCATGATGCCATAATTTATTTCTGTTTCTTTAATCTGACTTCCTATATAACTTTCTATAAAATCAAAAATATTAGAGAAATTGAATAATTCATTCTATACAATGAAAGAATTATTTATGTTATCCGGTACTATATTTTCATTTATTAGTGTTTGTAGCGTCTGTAAACCAGTTTCTAAATCTAAATTATTTTGAACTGAGCAGGTGGATATTCGGATGGCAGCTCGGTCTTGTGGTGGACCGACAGCAAAGCGGTCAGAACAAAAAAGTAATAAACCTGCTTTCTTTGCCTGTAATTCAAAATTATAACCATTACAACCCTTCGGTAAAGGAATCCATTGAAAGTAGCTTAGAGGATTTGTATTAGGAGCAGGTTGGAAGTACTTTTTATAAATTGCGTTTCTTTTCTTTGACAGTTCAATTCTGCGTGTTACTAATTCACTGGCAGTTTTCCCTTCAATTAAGTCTCTAACGATTTCCAAATTCAATAATGGCGTTCTTAAATCTACATTCTGCATTCCGCGGAGTATCGCTTCCTTTAACTGATCTGGAAAAGTAATAAAGGCTACTTTTAGACCAGCACATAATGCTTTTGAAGTACCTGATATGTAAATATACTGGTTGGGTACATAGCATGATATTGGAATTAGATTTGAAGCCAAAAAAGCATATGTATCGTCTTCTATCAGAATTAGGTTCTGTTTCATAATAATTTTTGCAATTTCTTTTCTGCGTTCTTGAGGAATTATGATAGTTGTTGGATTTGCACAGGAAGGAACAAGATAAATACCTTTGATTCCATTTGTCTTACAACTTAATTCTAATATATCTGGAAGCATTCCATATTCATCGTTTTCTACAGCAATTAGTTGAATATTAAGTAGTTTGGCAAGGCTGATAAAATTGGGATACGAATAGGAATCAATGGCAATCTTGTCACCTGCTTTGAAAAATGATAGCAGTGCAATGACTAATGCATTTTGGGTTCCGGATGTAACCTGGATATTCTCCAGAGATGCTTCCATATGAAAACGTTTCAACCATTTCTGACCTGCTGTCTGATAACGGGTGTTATCTTTGCTTGAATTGTATTCAAACAGTCTGTCGGAATTTGGGCGTAGCATGATGGAACGGGCCACTTCCATAACGATTTCGTTAAATTGGTAAAATGGGCGTATTTGGCTGAAATCTATGTATTCGTTCTTCGGCGAGGAATCAGTTAGTGAAATAGGCGCAGAAAGAAGAGGAGAGACAAAAGTTCCTCTACCTACAATTGCATATATTAAACCTTTCATTTCGCATATTTTAAATGCTTTTGATATAGTACTTAAATTAATATCAAGATAATCGGCGAGTTCTCTTTGCGGAGGGAGCTTTGTATTAGGTGGTAAAATACCCTCTTTTATATCCATTTCTAAAGCATTCGCAATCGATGAATATAATGGTGGCTTTAGACGTTCTCTATTAATATTCCACGTTAGAGGATAGTTTTCAAATGAATTAAATGGCATATTTTCACTCCTTAAATTGTTTGGCATACAATAAAAATATTGAAATCATACAATATAGGTGATATATATAGATTATAGCTGATTATGTATGTATTATATGAGTATATCACGAAAAAAGGAGAACGTACAGATGCAGAAAGAAAAAGTATTATCTTTGCTTAGGCTAATTGAACAGAACAGTGGATTATCGGAATCAAAGCTGTCCATTATGCTGGATGTAGAAGTGCAGGCGATTCATGATGCTATCAATACACTAGAAAAAGATGGTGTTATATGTGGTTATCACACATTGATTCATTGGGATAAGATCACAGAGAATGATGTGACTGCTCTTGTTGAACTTAGGGTTACACCTCAAGGAGGTGACGGATATGAGAAATTGGCAGAGAAGATTAAAGGATATCCACAGGTTAAAACACTATATCTTATGTCAGGAGCTTATGACTTTTTGGTGATGGTTACGGGGCGGAATATGAAAGAGATTGCATTATTTGTTTCTGGGAAATTGGCTTCTATTAATGAGGTACAGAATACAACCACACATTTTATTTTAACAAAATATAAGGAATTAGGGTTTGATCTTGAAGCGAAGAAAGCTGATGAGAGAATGGTGGTGACACCATGAGAGAACTGCTATCCAAAAAGATATTAGGAATGAAGCCATCGGGAATACGGAAATTTTTTGATGTGGCCAATGAAGTACCAGAGGTAATTTCTTTGGGAGTGGGTGAACCCGATTTTGAGACACCATATCATATACGTGAGGCAGGTATTCAGGCTTTACAGGCAGGAAAGACATTCTATACCTCAAATAGTGGACTGCAGAACCTAAGAAATGAAATTAGTATTTATACGAACAAGAAAATTGGGAATCAGTATGACCCAAATACAGAGGTAATGGTTACAGTTGGCGGTAGTGAGGCGATTGATATTGCTCTTCGTACGATAATCAATCCTGAGGATGAAATTATCTATGTTGAACCAAGCTTTGTATCGTATCTGCCATGTATTTTAATGGCTGGAGGCATTCCTGTAGCTATAGAATTAAAGCCGGAGAATAAATTTCGATTAACAAAAGACCAACTTGAAAATGCAATTACTAAAAAAAGTAAAGCGCTCATTATATCTTATCCAAATAATCCAACAGGTGCGATTATGGAGGAAGAGGATCTGAGAGAATTGTTGGAGGTAATTGAAAAAAATAATCTGTTGGTAATATCAGATGAAATTTATAGTGAACTTACGTATGTGAAAAAACATGTTAGTATCGCAAGTTTTCCAGGTATGAAGGAACGTACAATTGTAATTAATGGATTTTCAAAAAATTTTGCCATGACAGGCTGGCGATTGGGATATGCAATGGGAAATGCGGAGATTATCAGCCAGATGGTAAAAATACATCAATATACGATTATGTGTGCTCCTACTATTAGTCAATATGCAGCCGTAGAAGCTTTGCAAAACGGCGAAGAGGATATATGCAATATGAGAGAGTCATATAATCAACGGAGGCGGTATCTTTACCATGAATTGAGCAGACTAGAGCTTCCGTGTTTTTTGCCCCAAGGGGCATTCTATATGTTTCCAGATATTCGTAAGTTTGGTATGACAAGTGAAGAGTTTGCCCTAGACCTTTTGAACAAGGAAAAAGTTGCTGTTGTACCTGGAAATGCCTTTGGAGACTGTGGAGAAGGGTTTATAAGAATATCCTATGCTTATTCTATATCTGAATTGAAAGAAGCGATAAGACGTATTGAGAATTATATAACGCATAAGTTCGTACATAATTCAGCGGGAGTATTATAAATATTAGTACAGAGGAGATAAAAAAATGAATGATTTAACAAAAGGAAATGAATTTAAGACAATATTATTTTTTTCTCTTCCGATTTTTGTAGGTAATCTATTTCAACAATTATATAACGTAGTAGATAGTATTGTTGTGGGAAATTTTCTGGGAAAAGAAAGTCTTGCTGCTGTAGGATTCAGTTATCAAATTAATTCCCTATTAGTGATTCTATCAATGGGAATTACAATGGGTACAAGTATATTAGTTTCAAAAAGTATCGGGAAAAGGGAGTTTGAGAGCGTAAAAAAGCTTATGGACACAGGAATTATCTTTTCTTTACTGCTATCTATTGTTATAGCGGTATTGGGAATTGTTTTCTGTGACTCTATTTTACGGGCATTTAGAATGCCACATGAAACTTTGGATATGGCAGATACATACCTAAAGATAATTTTCATAGGGGTAATTCCCACTTTTGCCTATAACACATTAACAAATATTTTGCGAGGTATGGGTGACTCAAAAACTTCAACAAGTATCTTGGTTATTGCTATGGTGCTGAATATAATCCTAGACATTACTTTCGTAGCGGTGGTCCATATGGGAATTGCAGGTGCGGCAATTGCCACAGTTATATCACAATTCTTTTCGTGGATTACGTGTTTGTTATATATGAATTATAAGTATCCTGAATTCCGAATTAATATGGCTAAATTGAAATTCCAAAAAAAAGAACTTGTGGACAGTCTAAAGATTGGAATACCGGCCATGATTCAGCAGGTATTTATCTGTATAGGATTTTTATCTATACAGTATATGATCAATGGATTTGGTACGGATTGTATTGCAGCATATACTGCAGCATCCAAGATAGACTCTTTTGCTGAAATGCCTGCATTGAATCTGGGAAAATCTATTACTAATTTTATAGCACAGAATCTTGGAGCAAGAAAAAAAGACAGGGTAAAAAAAGGCAGCAAGGCTGCGTTTATTATGTGCATGTGCATATCTATTGTTATATCCATTATTATTATTGCTATTCCAGGGATATTTATAAGAATGTTTAATAAGGATTTGGCTGTTATAAAAATTGGGAATGGATATCTGAGGATCGTTGCCGGATTCTATTTGGTATTCGGCTTAATGCAGCTTATTAATGGTATTTTGCTTGGATATGGAAAAACAGTGATGCCAATGATTGCTTCTATTCTTTCACTTTGTTTGCTTCAAGTTCCAGTTGCGATATTTTTGTCACAGACTACGTTTGGTTACAGAGGAATTTGGATAGCGGTCCCAATTGGCTGGATCGGTGGCCTCATCATCAGGTTTATATATTATTATTTCAATATTATAAGAAGAGATTCTTAAAATATACCGTAATGGTGTAATAAGGAGGAGATACATATTATGATAAAATTTTGTAGTGATGATGTATGCAAAAGTTTTATGACTCAGGTAGAACGGATACCAGATAAGCGGGCTGCCTTTGATTCAACCAAAGAAGTCAGTTACCGCCTGCTGAATGAGATGGCTAATCATATAGCTGGCTTTTTGGTAGAAAAGATTGGAAAAGAAAACAGTCTGGTAGCGGTATATTCTGGCAGGAATGTAAGTTATCTATCAGTGATACTGGGATTATTTAAAGCTAGAAAAAATTACTGTCCACTTAGTCCGACCTTTCCTTCGGATCGTATCAATTACATGTTGGAAAAAAGTGAGGCAGAATTAGTTTTAGTGAGCAGAAATTATCAGGAGGAATTTGAAAATATTCTGAATGATGGAACTTATGCGAAAAAGCCAGACTTGTATGTGATTGAAGATATCTTAGAAAACAACAACTTAGTAGAAGAAGTTTTGATTGCATCCAACTATGACGATACGGCTTATACAATTTTTTTTTACATCAGGTTCTACAGGAAAGCCAAAAGGTGCCATGGTAAGAAGACTTGGATTGATTACCCATCTGTCAAGTAAAGTAAACGATTTAGCAATCTGTGAAAATGATATTGTTGCTGAAACAGCATCCCAGTGTTTTGATATCTCTATGTGGCAGTTCTTGGCAGCTGTAATGGTAGGTGGAACTACCTTCATTGCAGAGGAATCAATTGTAAAAGATCCAGATAGTTTATTAAACTGCATAAAGGAACAGAAAGTTTCCATTATGCAGATGGTTCCATCTATGATGAAAAGCGTAGTTCAATATTGCGAAGTTGATCAGAAAAATCAGGATAAATTGGAAGGATTAAGATATTTAGTACTGGTTGGGGAAGCACTTCCACCATACTTATGTAGGAAATGGTTTGCGCTATATCCGTCCATTCCTTTGATGAATTCCTATGGACCTACAGAATGTGCAGACGGTGTTACACATTATGTCGTCCGTGAAGCACCTGATGAATCTGTCATTAATATGCCAATTGGTAAAAAAATTGAGGGATTGGAGCTTTATGTATTGGAACCAAATTCCTTTAAACTGGTTGACAAAGGAGAAATAGGGGAACTGTGTGTAAGTGGTATTGGTGTTGGTAAGGGATACATCAATGATAAAGAGAAAACGGAAAAAGCATTTTATCTCAATCCATTTTCTAAAGCGGAACATCATGACATCCTTTACAAGACTGGAGATTTAGTAAAATACCTTCCTTCGGGAGAACTGGAATATTTGGGTAGAATTGACAGACAGATAAAAATAAATGGCTTTCGCGTTGAATTAGGTGAAATTGAACATTATATTATGAAATATAGTGGTATTAAAGACTGTACGGTAGTGATACGGAAGAGAAATCTAAATGTCAAAAAGATTGTTGCAAGAAAGAACATCGTTGGTGAAACGCAGGAAGATATTTCCTATCTGGTTGCCTATGTTATTAGCAAGAAAGAGGTGGAAGATTATAAGTTAAAAAAATATTTGAGAAAGTATCTTCCTGATTACATGGTACCAGATAAGATTGTGTGTATGAAAACCTTTCCGTTGAACAGTAATGGGAAAATTGATGTGAAACAGTTACCGGAACCTGAAAAGGTGCGACCAAATCTAGGAAGAGAAGCAGTTGCTCCAGTCAGTAATTCAGAAAAGTTAGTTATAGGTGTATGGGAAGAACTACTAGATATCCATGGAATTGGAATTAATGATAAGTTTCTGGAATTAGGCGGTGATTCTCTTCTTACAATGAGATGCATCAACCGAATTGAGGAAATTACAAAAATAAAGCTGACATTTGTAAATGTGTTTACTAAAACTGCGAGGGAACTTGCAGATGAAATAGAGAAAGCAGATGGAGAAGACCAGATGCCGCCGATCACCCCGGTTGGAAATGAAGTAAAAACGTTTGAGCTATCATTAGAACAGAGGCGTCTGTGGTTTTTGAGAAAACTCTATGGGGATAATGCTTCTTATATGTTACAGGGGAGCGTTATTGTAAAAGGTGCAATTAAGGAAGAGCTTCTTTATGAATCATGGAAGTATATTGTTCATTATCATGATGCTTTAAAAGTCCGCTTTGTTGAAAAAGGCGGGATACCATATGCCACATTTCCGGAGCCAAATAAAATTAATTTCGAGATTATTGATTTATCAAATGAATCTGAATTAATTCAGGAAGAACAGTTTGAAAAAGCATGTAAAAATGAGGTTATGGTACCTTTTATCTTGGACAAAGAAAGTTTATATAAGCTGAAAGCATTTAAAATATCTAACTGTGAATACCGTATGATTCTAACTACCCATGAAATTATTATGGATGCATGGTCCTTATCTATTCTTATGCGTCAGTTTAAAGAGGTCTATTCTGCAATGTTTCATGGGGAAGTACTGCAGGAAGAGGCCCCCGTCCGTCTTCGTGATTATTTACACTGGGAAAATCAAAACATCAATCATGAAAAACTAGAACGTCAGAGAAATTATTGGAAGAAACAGCTATCAGGAAATTTGCCGATTTTGGAAATTAAGAATGGAAAGCAACGTCCACAGACAATTTCTTATAAAGGCGATTCTGTTGGCACTTTTTTGAATGAGAAAGTTACAGGTAAATTAAAGGAACTCTGTAACAGAAATGGAAGCACACTTTATATATCGCTACTGAGTGTCTTTGGTGTTTTACTTAGCCGTTATACGGGAGAAAATGATATCATTATTGGTTCTCCAAATGTGAACAGAAATATTGTTGGGACAGAGGAACTTGTGGGATTTTTTCTCAATATGCTTCCGTTTCGGGTAAAATTAGACAAGAATACCACTTTTGAAAAATTACTTGAGCAGAATCGGAAAAATGTAGTAGAGGGTTTTTCTAATGCAAATTATCCATTCCTTTGGATGGTAGAGGAGTCCGATGCGGTTAGAAACAGTAGTGTATCCCCAATATTCCAGGTAATGTTTAATATGTATTCTGAAAAAGAAGAGGAGATTCAGAAGAATAATGAGGTGATTGATGCAGAGTTCAGGGAATTGGATTCTGGTTATACAAAATATGACCTAACTTTATATGCACAGGAACAGGAAGGAAAAATCTATCTTCAAATCTCATATTTTGTTGACTTATTTGAGCATGACTTTGTGAAAAATATGCTTGACAACCTGAATACTCTGATAGAAAACATTGTTGCTGACCCGTCAAAGTGGATTTATGAATATGAATTTATTTCCGAACGGGAAAAGAAACGGTTAATTCCCACAATGAATATGTACAGAAAGTATGATTATTCAAGATCACTTTCACAGTTGTTTGAAAAACAAGTAGAAGAGATTCCTGATAAAGTAGCATATCTGTACAAAGGGCAAAGTATTACCTATAAAGAACTTAATGCAAAGGCAAATAAAATTGCATATTATCTTCTTAAAAAAGGTGTGGAAGAGAGGCAGAGAATTGGAATATATCTTAATAAGTCCTTTGATCTAATTGCATCAATTATAGCTGTTTTGAAATTAAATGGTACTTATGTTCCGCTGGAAACAAGTTATCCTATTTTGCGGTTGAAGGAAATTGTTGCTGATACCGGCATCCAGTATTTGATTACAGATACAGAAAGCGATAAATTGAGAGAATATAACGGAGTCAAGGTGGTTTTAGATAGGATAGAGCAAGAACTTGGATTGGCGGCTTCATGTAATCTAAACTATGGATATGATGAAGAACATATAGCAAACATTATTTATACATCTTCTTCAACAGGTAAGGCAAAGGGGGTTTTGATCAGAACAAAATCAATTTTAAATCGTCTTAACTGGATGTGGGAAGAATACCCGTTCCTTGAGACCGATGTATTGGCTATGCAAAAGTCTGTAGCTTTGGTTGCGGCTTCTTGGGAAATATTTGGTGGACTTTTGAAAGGGATACCTACAATATTAATTCCACAAGATGAGGTGATTGATCCGGCTCTCTTATGGAAAAATATCGTGGATTATAAAATAAGTTATTTTTTATGCAATCCAGTATTGATTCAAGGAATGATCGAACAAAGGAAAATACACCCTGATAACAAGATATCGTTACGGCTGGTTACAACAAGCGCCGAGCCAATATCAGTAGGATTAGTTTTTCAGTGGAAAGAAGTGTTTGCAGATATTACATTGTTAAATCTGTATGGTGCAACAGAATGTTCGTCAAATGCGCTGGTATATGACACGGTTCAGTTAGATCGCTCTTATCAGCGTGTACCTATTGGTGAAGCGCTGGCGAATGTGCGTATATATATTCTGGATGAGTATGGCGGATTAGTTCCGTATGGTTTAATCGGAGAGATGTGCATCGCTGGAGATTGTCTTGCTGAAGGTTATCTCAATCTGGACGATTTAAACCAAGAGAGGTTTGTCAAACTTCCCTATAATGATGAATATGTTTATAGAACTGGAGATCTGGTCCGCTATATGAATAACGGTCAGATTGAAATGTATGGAAGACGGGATAATCAGATTAAAATTAGGGGCTTCAAAGTTGAGCTGAATGAGATTGAGTATGCCTTACTAAAGTGTAATGAGATTAAGCGTTGTGCAACAAAAGTTTTTGAGAATGAGATAAATAACAAGGAATTGGTAGCATATATCGAGGGAGATCCAGAAACTTTTGATGCTGGTGATATTCGTGAGTATCTGCGGGAACATCTTCCGAGTTATATGATACCTTCTAAATTTGTTGTACTAAAAAAACTGCCGAGGAATGCTGCTGGAAAGGTGGATCGGAATAGTCTTGAAAAACCGGAATCGCTTCATTATGTGGGAATTGAAAAGGGGTACAAAGCACCACGGACAGCAATGGAAAAGACTCTGTGTAAAATATGGGAAGGCCTTTTGAACATAGAAAAAGTTGGTACTGAAACTGATTTCTTTGATATAGGTGGTCATTCCCTTTTGGCAATGCAGATGGCATCAAAGGTTTACAGTCTATTTCATGTTGAACTAGCCATGAGGACTATATTTGAACATCCAGTAATCTGCGAACTTGCTTCTATCGTATCAGATGCGCTGATTATGCAGACTATGGAGAATACCGGATGTGAAGCAGCGGTGACAGCAGAAGAAATGCTGGAGCATGAGGTTACAGAGATCCCGCTTATGGTAACGCAAAAATTGTATTTTAAAGAGTGGGATAATGTTGTAGAACCAGAGTGTTTTAATGTGACAAGGATTCTTGATGTACCGGATTCATTCAGTATAGATAAGTTGAACCAAGCATTAACTGTTATGTATCGATCCCATTATGCATTGAGAACAGAGTTTATATGTAAAGATGGTGAATGGCATCAGATGATCAGTTTCCGCGATTATCCAGGGGTACTTACATACAATTTTGTGACAGATTCCCTTGATGACCAGAAAAAGATTCTTGAAGAATATGCGGAAAATCTGCAACATGGTTTTAATTATGCAGAGGCTCCTTTATTCAAGGTGGCGTATTTGAACTTTGGAAAAGGAAATCAGTCAAAATTGATAATCGTTTTTAGTCATATGATTGTTGATGGCTGTTCTGTGAGCCTGTTTGTGAAAGAACTTGTTGATATCTATGGAAAGATAGATAAGGAAATACCTATAGTTGTAAGTGAGGAGGCGGATACATTATATAGATGGGCGGCTGAATTAGTGAAATATGCCTTCTCTGACCAGTTAAAACATGAGATTGCTTATTGGAAGCAGCTCCCGTGGGATAAACTTCAGCCAATTCCTTATGATATTCCGCAGGAACAGAATCATAATTATTTGTACGAATCAGCGGTGCTTTGCAGCGTTATTAGTAAAGAAGATACCAAGCGGATAAAGCATGCTTTCCAAAAGGGATATAATGCGGACATTGAGACTCTAATATTATTCGCATTGCAGGAAGTAATTTGTGATTGGTCACATAGCGAGTATTCATTTATATCGGCAATGGGTTTGGGAAGAGACGCAGTTCCAAAAGGACGGAATATAGATTTATCAAACACCTTTGGCTTTATGGCAATAATAAGAAAAATTTTCACAAAACGAACCTGTGGAACTTTAGAGGAAAAACTGAACTATTATATAGAAGAAATAGAAAAAATACCTAACCGTGCATATGATTATTCTATTATTGATGAGTATCTGTATAATGGCAAATTTGCAGAGCAGGAAGGAACTGCTTTGACTACTATTACGCTAAATTACCGGGGAGAGATGAATCAAAAGATTCTTGGTTCAGGTTTCTTTCTGGCAGAAAATAGTACAGCTCCTGGCATGAACAGTGAAAACAGGATGCTTGGGGGGACTTGCAAAATTATGATTAATGGAGCGGTCGTTGGAGACCAATTGACTTTGACCTGGATATATTTTAAAAATATGCACAAGAAAGAAACAATTGAAGAATTAGCTCAGCAGGTTCAGCAGATACTTCACGATATTGCTAAAATGCTGTAATGAAAATGGGGATATGCCGAAAGCTTTCTACTTCGGTATATATCAATAATAAAGAGGGGATAGTATGAAGGCTAAATTTTATCTAATGGATATTTCAAGAATTGGCTCTAATGGGTAGTATTCTGATGGGGTTGAAAATGTATGAAATAATATCTTAAAATACAAGGGGTCTGTAAGAACGGCAAGCAACAGGCAACTACTAAAGTATGTATCATGGAGGGAATTTAAAAATTATGATTCTCTCAAACCTGAAAGATGGGGAAATCCGGTTTTAACTGACTATCCATTCATTTCCTTCAACATTGCTCATTCTAATAATGTGATAGTTTGTGTGGTTGCCAAGGGGGCATTGGGAATTGATATAGAATACATGCTCTAAATAGAATTTTGTCAATTGGCGGAACAATTTTTTGTATGAATGAAAATTTATGGTAAATACGGAACCAGTTTGGATAAATTCTATAAAATTTGGACATTAAAAGAAAGCTGTATTAAGTGTATAGGTGAGGGATTGAACAGAGAATTGGATATTTAATTAAGTCCTAATTTTTGCACATAGTTATAACAGAAAATTTGTTCAAGGAGTAAAAGTGAAAAATAAAATGGATTTTGGGGCGCACTTATATAAGGGTTCATAAAAACCCCGTTTTTACAGGTATAGGCAAAGCAGAAAAATGTTAGTTATCGTTGCGTTTTACTAACTTAGAACTATCGTAACCAAGACTTTCAAGGTAAGCAAAAACATTGTCTTCATTTAATACAACGCGTTCTACATGATTCTGAGGGTCCATCAATTCCTCATAATCAGTAGGGGTAAATGGTTTCTTTTCTGATACCATATGGTAAATACAGACCATCATCATTCTGGCAATGGCAATGGCAATAATTGCTTTCTTGTGACCACGGCGTTTTTTGATTCGTCCGTATTTGATTGCAAAATAAGGTTGTTTTTTGCTCTTGATTGCAGCAAGAGCACATTGTACCATCATAGGTTTCAAATAATCACCTGCTTTTGCAATCCGGACAGATTTCTTTTTTTCTGCGGATTCGTTGTTTGTAGGGGAAAGACCGCACCAGGAACAAAGGTGTTTGGCATCGTCAAAGATGTCCATATTAACGCCGGTTTCAGCAAGGACGATAGTGGAACTCAGTTCCGTCATGCCGGGCATTGTGCTCACGAAATTTACAAACTCATAGTAGGGTTTTATGCGAACGTAGAGTTCAACCTCGGTCTGTGTAATCATATCGTCAAGATATTCCAGATGTCCGCAGGCGAGTTCCAGCTTCTTAGCCTGGTCTGTTTCAATGTTGTAGCCTTTGATGGTTTCAATGATTTCATCGGATTTGGCTTTCGCGCCCTTTTTAATAAGTTTACGGACGGCTTTTTCATCAATGGAATCAGCGGTATGTTCCAAAAGGTAAGACATGATTTCCGTTGCCGTCTTACCGAAAGGATCAGACAATACGCTGGCAATGCCGACATTAGAAACTGTCATGCAGTTTTGGATGCGGTTCTTTTCCGAAGATTTCATGCAGACCAGCTTAAAACGGTATCTTGCAATTTCGTGGAGTTGGCGGAAATCTTTTGGAGGAATAAAGGAGCACCTGACAAGGTCAAATTTGTAGAGATCTGCAATCCACTTGGAATCTTTCTTGTCGGTCTTCTTGCCCTTGATGGCTTTGACGTATTTGGGATGTGTAAGACACACATCTATGTCATTTTCGAGATAATTAAAAATAGGAATCCAATACTTACCAGTGGATTTCATACAGACATGATAACAATTATTCTCAATAAGCCAGTCGTGAAACCTTTGGATATCCGAGTTGATGGTCGAAAAGGATTTTTGGTTATATTCGGATATCCCGTCAGAATTAGTAGTTACGATGGTTGCAACGATAACATTTTTGTGGACGTCAAGTCCACAGCAGACGGAGTATTTTAACTTCATCATAAGTATCACCACCTGAATAAAAAAGAATAGCAACATTGACTGTCATCCTGCGACTGAATAAACATGGTTTATTACCAATGATAAGAGTCCGGGCTCAATGTCCCACTTGTTTGTGCTTGTAAGGATGACGGCACATATAACTATACGGGGTCGAAATAAATTCGCCACTTCTCCTTCCGTGCTCTGTAGTGTATTGCTATTCCTTGAAAGAATTATAAATCAAAGAGTGGAGGGGCACAACATTTTTCATAACTTGTTTGTGCCTTGAGCGAAGCGAAAGGAATGACTAAAAATATGAAGTTATTTTGTATACCGTATGCTGGCGGTTCATGTACCGCTTATTATAAATGGAAAAAATATTTACCAAAAACAATTAATATAATTCCGATTGATTATAAAGGACATGGACGTAGGTTCGCAGAGGGTTTGTCAGATACGATGGAAGATGTGGTAGAAGATTTATTCCACAAAATCATAAGATGCTTTGACGGTGAGGAATATTCTTTTTTTGGACACAGTATGGGGAGTATTGTTGCATATGAATTGTATTACAAGATCAAGGAAAGTGGATTTAAAGGACCAGAGCATATTTTTTTTTCGGGACACGCTTCACCGGATTGCAGGAGTAACGCAATTATAAAATATTTGCTTTCTGATGAGGCATTAATTCTTGCGATCACTAAAATGGGAGGTTTTTCGGAGGCAGTATTACGAGAAAATGAACTGGTTAAGACAATGCTTCCAATCATAAGAAATGATTTTAGAATTATTGAAACATATCAGTATGACCCGTTCAGAGAAAAAATGAATTGTCCCATATCTATATTATATGGTGTACAAGATACCATAGATGTAGATGATTTGAAAAGATGGGAACAGTTTACAATAGGAAAAAGTTCTTTTTATGGATTTGATGGAAATCACTTTTTCATTGAAGATTACTATCCTATGATTACAAAGCTTATTGCCAAGACATTAATTACAGAACAGATACCACGATTAAAATATTTGGATTATGGTAATTCACAATATGTTTGTTGAACACTTTAAAAACAAGAGTGTGGAAAATATGAATATAATGTGAAGTTTTTTAGTATAGTAATAATATGATGTTGGAGGCAATCTTACGCAGCGGAGCACATGTCGTATAGGTCAGGATATTATATGACATTTCGATTGTAGCTTTATGATGAGGAATCATTTGGACAATAAAATTATGAGAAATGCTGTCACTTAAGTCTGCTTCAGTCATTTTCTGTATCATAGTGTCCAGAATCTGATAAAATTGAAATAGATACGCTTTTGTATTGTCATGTAATCGAGATAAATGATTGATAGGGACTCCTTTTAGATATTCTTGTTTTCTGTTATCATATGTAGCAAGAAGAAAATGGCTACCCATGCAATCGGATCTTTGAGATAATAAGAGTCTTCAGTAAGGTATGAGTTTACCGACTGGAGGCTTATTTTTTAGGACTTTTATGGTTTGGATGTTTTTTCGGAGGGGATTTTATATCGAAAGGCAGGAAAAAGAAAAAGTATTTAAGGATTTTTTCATAATTTCCCTGTTATACTTTCATTTGAAAACAACAGGCGATTATGGAACGCTTCCGAAGCCGATTTAGAGATTCGGGATTCAGGAAGAGTTTTGCAAGCGTCTGGAAAAAACAATTATGAAAGGAAAAAAGTATGGTACGGAAAATATTAAAAAAAGATATAAGGCGCAGAAAAAGCGTGAATATCATCTTATTCTTATTCATTACACTGGCCTCTGTCTTTCTGTCAAGCAGTATGAATAATATCCTTGTAGTATCATCGGCAGTCAGTTACTACATGGATTATGCAAATGTGCCGGATGTGAATCTGTTCCTGGATGGAACGGACGAGAAGGCGGAGATTGACCATTGGCTGATGGAAGAAGCGCCGGGTGTATTATCGTATGATTATAATACGGTGCTGAGGCTTACGGAAAAGAATATTTTGATTCAGAGGGAAGACGGAGATGTTATTCTGGATTCCGGAGGCGTAGAGTTGTTTCTCGGAATGATGGATAGTTCCTATTGCAAAGTATTCGATCAGGATGGGAAAACGTTCCATCTTAATTCCGGTGAGATTGCCATGACACAGCCCATGATGGATCGAAATCATCTGACCCCGGGAGATTGTCTTACAATAAAAACAGGAGATACGGTACAAAAACTGGTTTTAAAGCTGGCAATCAAGGATGCCGCTTATGGAAATGAGATGGCGGGTATGAACCGGATGATCATAAGCGAAGCGGATTATCTGAGGTTTACAGAAGATGAGAATTCGGATCTTGTGGGGTTATATTATATAGATACAAGAGAGGAAGCTGTTTTTAACCGTGAGTTAAATAACCAGGCATTTTCCACAATTATGAATGCAATCAGCAGAGGCACTTATACATTGGCTTATTCGTTTGATATGATCGTGGCGGCATTACTAATTCTCATCGGCATTTGTCTGATTCTGATTGCGCTTCTCGTGCTGCGTTTTACACTCGTCTTCACAATTGAGGAGGATTACCGGGAAATCGGAATTATGAAGGCCATGGGATTGAAAAATTTGGCAATCCGAAAATTGTATCTGGGTAAATATATAGTACTTGTGACAGCAGGAGCTGTTCTGGGAATGGGACTCAGTATTCCAGTAGGGTCATTGATGATTGCGGGTGTTGATCAGGATATGATTATGAAAGACGGCAGTGTAAACTTATGGATTAATATCGGGTGTACCATTCTGATTATCGTCTGCGTTTTGGCGTTTTGCGGTAATTGTACAAGGAGATTGAATAAGATTTCCGCTATCTCGGCAATCAGAGGCGGGCAGACTGGGGAACGGTATCGCAGACGGGCAGGGATGCGCCTGTATAACAGGCGGAAAATGCCGGTAACGGTATTTCTCGGGATGAATGATATCTTAAGTCATGCCAGGCGTTTTCTGGTTTTGATGGTCACGTTTAGTGTCAGTTTTCTTTTGATAACTATACCGCTCAATACATTGAATACGATGCAGGGAAAGAAGATTGTGGATAGATTTTTATTGGATCCTGAAAGTGCGGTCTATCTGGAAAATATCGAGAAAGAAGGAGAGCAAAGCTATCATGACAAGGCCGAACTGGAGGAGGGATTACGGCGGGTGGAACTGGAGATGAAAGAAAAAGGGTATGATGCCAGTCTTACTGCTTTGCCGATTTATTTCTTTTGTTTTGAAGAACCGGAACGTGATATTAAATGCAGGCTTGTGACAGTTCAGGTGCCTGGTCCAAATCGGAATTATCTGACTTATCAGGAAGGGAAAGCTCCGCTGTTGAGCAACGAAATTGCTTTTTCTCAAAATGTCATGAACCAAAATGAATGGAAAATCGGAGATACTGTGGAGACAGTTGTTGGAGGTGAGTGTAAGGATTTTATGATTACCGGTGCATACTCCGATTATATGCAGCTTGGATACAGTGCAAGGCTGAATCCGGAGATTGATTGCAGTGAGGAAAGAGTTTTTGGATGTTGGGAGATTATGGTGGATCTGGATACGGAGAAATCTCAGGAAGAACTTGCTCTGGAACTGCGGCAGCAGTTTCCTGATTATGAATGGAACACGGCGCAGGAAATTGTGGACCGTAACGTGGGTGGAGTTCAGGAAACTCTGAAAAAGATGCTGCATCCTATGACTGCAATGTTATGCGCGGTGATTATGTTGATTACGTTTTTGATGGAACGCCTCTTTATCGCAAGGGAAAAGGGGGAGATTGCCATGATGAAGAGTATGGGATATAAGAACCGTGCTATCCGGTTATGGCAGATCATTCGTATGGCAGGGGTGGCGCTTGTTTCTATGGTAGTTGCTGTTCCGCTCTCGCTGGCAAGTAATCGGTGGGTGTTGAAACCTATTTTCGGAATTATGGGAGCGGACGTGGAGATTCAGGTAGTGCCGTGGCAGGTATATGGTGTATACCCAGGTATTTTGCTGCTTGGGATTATCATTGCTGCCGCAGCAGCAACTGCTGTGGTTAAAAAAGTAAACATCAGGGAATTAAGTGTTCTGGAATAGGAGGAAGCGATGGGCGCATTAAAGGTATCAAATTTATGTAAAACATATATTATCAATAAACGTCAGAATAATGTTTTGAGAAATGTAAATCTGACCATTGAAGAGGGAGAAATGGTTGCTGTTATGGGACCTTCCGGCTCAGGAAAAACGACACTGCTTTATACGGTAAGCGGAATGGATGAAGTAACAGCCGGTAAGGTGGATTTTTTCGGCAGGGAAATGACTGCATTGAAGCCAAATGAAATGAGTGACTTACGGCTGGACCAGATGGGCTTTGTTTTTCAGCAGATGTATATGCTGAAAAATCTTTCCATATATGATAATATTATACTGCCAGCTTACCATTCTTCTGCCGGCAGGACTCAGGAAGGAAGAAGAGGGATTAACGACCGTGCAAGAGTATTGATGCAGAAACTCGGTATCAGTGAAATTGCTGAAAATGATATCAATGAGGTTTCCGGCGGTCAGCTTCAGCGTGCCTGTATCTGCAGGAGTATGATTAATAATCCGAAAATTATTTTTGCAGATGAACCCACAGGAGCCCTGAATAAGCAGAATTCTATCGAAGTGATGGAGGAACTGAACCGGATCAATCAGGAAGGAACCAGTATTCTGCTTGTGACTCATGATATGAAAGTGGCTTCCAGATGCGAACGGGTATTATATATTGAGGACGGTGATATCCGGGAAGAAATCCTGCTTGGTAAATGGACAAAAACTCAGGATTTCAGGGAACGTGAGAGAAGGCTGAATGATTGGCTGGTAAAATTAGGATGGTAGGATAAGATACGAGGTGAGAAGATGAAAGACATCTTGTTAGTGGAGGATCATGGAGAACTTGCAGAATTGCTGACAGCGTTTCTTGAGAGGGCGGGATATTTGGTCTGTCATGTGAGTTCAGGAGAAGAAGCAGTTTCATATCTGGAAGGAAGTTCTGCAAAACTTATGCTCCTTGACATCATGCTGCCCGGTATGGATGGGTTTGCCGTATGCAGGGCAGTAAGGGAACGGTGGAATCTGCCGATTCTGATTATGAGTGCCAGGTCGGCAAGGACGGATAAGTTAAGCGGGTACGAGTTAGGGGCTGATGATTATATGGAAAAACCGGTAGACCCCGATATCCTGACAGCCAAAGTACGCGCATTATTACAGCGGACTTACGGTGTTACCTTGGAAAACTCCCTTTTGCTATCTGGTGATATTACCCTGGACCAGAATGCCAGAAAAGCATATTTGGGCGGGGAATTATTGGAACTGAATGTCAAGGAATACAAATTGTTACAGTTATTTGTACAAAATCCAGGAAAAACATTGCGGAAAGAATACATTTTTAATGAGATTTGGGGAATGGACAGCTTTAGTGAAAATCAGACACTGACGGTTCATGTGAAGATGCTGCGCACGAAGATCGAAGAGAATCCCAAAGAGCCGAAAAGAATACAGACTGTCTGGGGAGTGGGTTACCGTTATGAAGAATTATAATCGTTTGATTGGGATTTCTGTAATCGTTTATCTGCTGCTTGCGGTTGGAGCAGGATATGGATTCCACACCATCACAATAGAACATGGAAGTCTCTATAAACTGGAAATCAATCGTATCTACAACAGCTTATCCGGGGGAACTTCTCTGGATAAGCTTGATTTGTGTTCTTATGAATTTGTTAAGCAAGTTTCCTACTTGCCATTGGAAGAGATGGGGCAGAAAGAGAAAACCGATGCCTTTTTTTCGGAAAAGAACCGGATGCGGATGGAATTGAAACCACTATTTGGAGCTCAGAAATTATGTGGGATCCTGCGTTTTGATTATGTAGAAGCTGAAGTCTGGATACAGCCGGTTCTGGTATATCTGGAAAGTATGCTTGCAGTTATGGAAGTGTTTCTGCTTGTGATTTTACTGTATCTTAAGTATCGGGTATTAAAACCATTCCATCAGATGTGTGAATTGCCTTATGAACTGGCACATGGTCACCTGAAAGGGATTATAAAAGAAGAGAAAAATCAGTTTTTTTCCAGATTTATATGGGGAATCGGTCAGCTGAAAGATTCACTGGATACTGTAAAAAAGCGGCAGTTGGAGCTGGAAAAAGAGAAAAAGACCATGCTGTTGTCACTGTCTCATGATATCAAAACGCCTCTTAATACGATTAAGCTATATGGGAAGGCTTTGGAGGAAAATATTTACGGAGACGAGAAGATGAAACGGCAGGCGGCGCATCAGATCGGAGAAAAGGCGTCAGAGATTGAACATTATGTGGAACAGATTATGAAGAATGCCAGGGAGGATATTCTGGACATTCAGGTCAGAACGGGTGATTTTTATCTGAAGGATCTGATGGAGAAAGTCCTTGCTACTTATGCAGAAAAGTGCAGGGTCCGGATGGTGGATCTGATGATTGCATCCTATGAGAATCGTTTGCTGAAAGGGGATTTGGAACGGGCGGTTGAGGTGTTTGAGAATCTTTTTGAAAACGCATTCAAATACGGAGATGGCAGAAGCATCCGGATTACGTTTTATGAGGAGGATTACTGTCAGTTGATCCGCATCTATAACACGGGGGACCCGGTCACAGATAATGAGTTTAATCATATTTTCGAAAGTTTTTTTCGCGCTGCAAACAGTGACGGTATCCAGGGAAATGGATTGGGATTATATATCTGCCGGGAGATCATGCGGAAAATGGGCGGAGAAATTTTTGCGCAAAAGGATGAGAAGGGGATGGCGTTCGTTCTGGTTTTTCGATGAGTTGCAGATGAAATATTGACATTTTTTTTGTACTATGATAAGTTAAGTGAGAGAAATGAATGAATACCAGAGAACGTTGAAAAAGTACATAGGATGATAAAACTTGATGCTTACGAAGGGGTGAGTGTTGAAGCTTTGTTTATAAGATACCCCTGTGCAGATAAAAGTTTGAGGCGGATGAGGTACATGAAAAAATAGTGACGGCCGACAGTGAGTATGAGGAAGAGCAGGTGAAACAGAGTTTTCCCTGTTCTTTTTGTTTTATCAGACAGCAGATGCTATGAAGTGTGAGGAGGTGAACAAAGAGACCATTTTTATATGGATTCTGAAAGAGGGTATTTGTTCAGAGAGCGTTTGATACATGACAGAGAAGGAGGAGATAGTAACTATGGTTGAATTGATTACAGAAATCAACAGTAAAGTCAATGATTTTGTCTGGGGAATTCCCATGTTGGTTTTGCTGGTGGGAACTGGCATTTTGATGACGGTATTGACGAAGGTATTCCAGATTTCGCATATTGGATATTGGATGAAACATACGTTAGGCAGTATCTTTACAGACAAGCATATCACGAAACACACAAAGGAGGGGGATCAGTCGATTTCCCAGTTTCAGTCTTTGTGTACCGCACTGGCAGCTACGATAGGAACCGGTAATATTGTCGGTGTGGCTTCTGCACTTCTATTCGGAGGTCCGGGTGCTATCTTCTGGATGTGGATCGTAGCGTTTTTTGGTATGATGACGAATTATTCCGAGAATGTTCTTGGTATCTATTACCGCAAAAAGAATGAAAAAGGTGAGTGGAGCGGAGGTGCCATGTACTACCTTAAGGAAGGTCTTGGCTCGAAAGCGGGAATGAAACAGGTAGGTGCTGTATTGGCAGTCCTTTTTTCCGTATTCTGTCTGTTGGCTTCCTTCGGTATCGGCAATATGAGTCAGATTAATTCCATAGCCGGCAATATGAAAGCTGCTTTTGGTATTCCGAATCTGGCTACCGGTCTGGTTTTGATGGCGCTTGCTGCATTGGTTATTCTGGGTGGTATTAAGAGAATTGCATCTGTGACAGAAAAGCTGGTGCCCTTTATGGCGATCCTTTATATTGTAGGTGCATTCGTAGTCTGTATTGTGCATATAGATCAGTTCGGTGCTGTATTTGCTGCAATATTTAAAGGCGCTTTCGCTATGAAAGCTGTCGGCGGCGGTATTGTCGGTTCGGGCCTTAAACTTGCAATTACCTGGGGAATGAAACGTGGTGTATTTTCTAATGAGGCAGGTCTTGGATCTTCCGTTATGGTTCATTCAAGTTCAAACGTAAAAGAGCCGGTTCGCCAGGGGATGTGGGGAATTTTCGAAGTATTTGCGGATACGATTGTAGTATGTACGCTGACAGCATTTACGGTATTATCTTCCGGTCTGGTTGATCTGGAGACAGGGGCAGTGACCAGCAGTGCGGAAGGCTCGGCATTGGTTGGCGAAGCATTTGCCAGTGTTTTCGGAAAAGCAGGTCCGGCATTTATTGCTCTTGCAATTTTATTATTTGCATTTTCCACCGTTCTTGGATGGAGTCATTATGGAACAAAAGCATTTGAATATCTCTTCGGTTCGAAGGCGACTATTATCTATCGTGTCATCTTTATCGTGTTTATTCTTGGAGGAGCAATGATGAGTCTGGATCTGGCATGGGATCTGTCTGATACGTTCAACGGGCTGATGGCAATTCCCAATCTGATTGGTGTTGTGACACTGTCTCCGATTGTCTGCAAGATTACAAAGAATTATGTTGACCGGAGAATCAAAGGGAAAGATCTGAAGCCGATGTTGTCTGCATTTCCTGAGATTCAGGCCATGCAGGAAAAGAATCTGAATGAGAGTGACTGAGAATTATTTTTTTATAATTGAGTAAAGAATTGTATAAATCTCCAGACTGATGTAAGATATAGGATAATGCTTCATTGAGCGTTATTATTATAGTCTTATAGCGTCTGGAGGTTTCGTTCGTTAGGAGATTACGAACTTCTTCGGGAGACTGCCTAAAGTTTTGCAATCGCCCGATTTATTTTGTGGTAGTGAGGAGAAAAAATGTACGATACTTGTATTTTTGATTTGTATGGGACACTGGTTGATATTCATACAGAGGAAGAGAAGAATGAGTTATGGGAAAAGATGGGGATGTTCTACGGGTATTATGGGGCTTATTATCAGCCGGAGGAACTGAAAATCACCTTTCGGCAATTGATTGCTCAGCTGGAAGCAGGACAACGGGGGCTTCGGGAGGATGCGCACGAGGCACATCCGGAGATTCCGATTGAGCAGGTGTTTCTGAAAATTTTTGAAGAGAAGCAGGTAACTGCAGATCTGACACTGGCTGTTCACGCCGGGCAGTTTTTCCGTGTAATGTCCACAGAATATATCAGACTTTATGATGGAACAGAAGAGATGTTAAAAGCATTGAAACAAAGCGGTAAAAAATTGTATCTTCTTTCCAATGCACAGAGGATTTTTACGGAATACGAAATGAGAGCATTGCATATTTTCCACTATTTTGATGGTATATTTATATCGTCAGAGCACGGATGCAAAAAGCCGGATCTTCGGTTCTTTGAAAAGCTTCTGGATACTTACGGGATTTCCAGGAGTACGGCAATTATGGTAGGAAACGATGGGATTTGTGATATTAAGGGGGCAAGGGCAGCAGGACTTTCCACTTTGTATATTCGTTCCAATATTTCACCGGAAGAGGAACTGCCGCAGGCCGATTATCGGTTAGAACGGATGGATATGGATCAGGTGAAGCAGATTTTATTGAACTGACAGGGAGGCAGGTAATGGAAAATCAAGGACAGAAACATACACGGCGTGTCCGTTACAAAGGGACACATCCAAGAAGCTATAAAGAAAAATATAAGGAACTGCAGCCGGAAAAATATGCAGATACGGTGGCGAAGGTAATCCGTAAAGGAAGTACGCCTGCTGGTATGCATCTTTCTATCTGTGTGAATGAGATACTGGAATTTTTGCAGATACAGCCCGGACAAAAGGGACTGGACGCAACGCTTGGGTATGGAGGCCACACAAAGGAGATGCTGAAATGTCTGGAGAATCAGGGGCATCTGTATGCTCTGGATGTGGACCCGATTGAACTGGTGAAGACAAAGGAGCGCCTGCAGCGTCTCGGATACGGTCCGGAGATTCTTACGATCCGGCAGATGAATTTTGCTGATATTGATCAAATAGCGGCAGAGGCAGGACCGTTTGATTTTGTGTTGGCGGATCTGGGTGTATCTTCTATGCAGATTGACAATCCGGACAGGGGTTTTTCTTATAAAACAGAAGGTCCTTTGGATTTGAGACTGAATCCGGAGAAGGGTATAACGGCAGCAGAGCGTTTGAAAACAATTGGATTGGAGGAACTTCAGGGGATGTTGCTTGAGAATTCCGATGAACCCTATGCAGAAGAAATTGCAAAAGCAATTGTAGCAGAACGGAAGAAGGGACACGGAATCGAAACAACGAAAAGGCTGCGGGAAGTCATTGAATATGCGCTGCGGTTTATACCGGAGGCGGAACAAAAAGAGGTGGTTAAGAAATCTTGTCAGAGAACATTTCAGGCGCTTCGGATCGATGTCAACAATGAATTCGAAGTATTGTATGCATTTTTGGAAAAACTGCCGAATGTGCTTGCAAAAGGAGGAAGAGTTGCAATATTGACGTTCCATTCCGGTGAAGATCGTCTTGTTAAGAAATCCCTGAAGCGATTCTGGAATGAAGGGGTGTACCGTGAGATTTCTACGGAAGTGATCAGACCTTCTGCTGAAGAATGTAACAAAAACAGCCGTGCGCGTTCCACAAAAATGCGGTGGGCAATCAAAGTATGAGAAGATAAAAATGGGTTTTCAGGAAAAATTCCCATGTTTACGAAGAAAGTCCTGCGTTTTTTGTTAAAAATTCTATGTATTTTAATTTGAAAAAAGGTTTGACTTGTTATACAATAGAGTAGGCACAGGGAACTTGTGCAGAAAATAGACAGCTATGAAAGTATAAAATGAATGCTGCAAAGAATGATGTGGGAGGAACATTATGAAGAAAAAAACATTAAGATTATTGGTATGCACCGCTTTGACAGTTGTTGCACTGTCTTTTAATGCCTGCGGAGATGGAAAGGAGAGCAAGGATACTTCCGAAGACTCTACTTCTGTTTCTGAAAGCGTTGTGGACGATTCAAAGGCGGATAGTACTTCAGAAAGTACGGATGATGACAGTAATTCTCTCGCTGGTCTTGGCAAGTATGACTCGGTTGCTGATTATGTAAATTCTGATTTGATACAGAACCAGATTTCCAGTATCAAAGAGTCACTGGCTGAAAGCGGTATGGATATGGAAGTAACCGGTGAGGATAACAAACTGATCTATACTTATACTTATAGTGAGCTTACACAGGTAGATGGTATGGCAGATGCACTGGCAAGCGGTCTGGATGCTCAAGCAGATACTTTCAAGTCTGTGGCAAAATCTCTGAAAGCAGCAGTTGATGAAGAGAATCCGGTTGTAGTTGTAAGATACATGGATGCAAACGGTGATGAGATTTATTCACAGGAGTTTGCAGCGGAATAAGTTTTTAGATGGGTTTCATTTTGGAGACGGACGCAGCAGGAACGAATCCGTGACAGGGAGGCAGGCTGTGCAGCTTCGAAGGTCTAAGAGGCAGGCGATACATTCTCCAGGGCACCGAGACAATTCAGCGAGAAATTCTGAGGAATTTCTCGCTGAATTGTCTCGGT
>OLGD01001283.1_pt1 | contig 39452 bp, 38 predicted proteins | sample 1605311 | NCBI WGS metagenome assembly OLGD01 (sample SAMEA3888917, study PRJEB22519) | human gut metagenome | biome: human gut; feature: human-associated habitat; material: faeces | place: Denmark | collected 2010
GATCGAGGAGGAGAAGAACATTCTGCTGGCGCAGATCGCCAACGTGGAGCAGCTCTCGGCTGCATATGCGGCGGCCAGAGAGGCGGTACATCCGTTACAGGTATTACAGCAGGTGCAGGAGGACAATATCTTTGTCACAGAAGAGCAATGGGAGAGAATCAACGGAAAAGCTGTGGTGAATACGGAGACGGTGGACAGTGTTTCAGATACCCTGACCAATGCTTCACTGAAATTGAATGGTGTTTCGGATGGCATGATCAGCTACAACCGGGTAGTGGAGCTGTTGTTACAATGGTACGGCCAACAAAGGGAGTATTGACCGAAACATTTGTAGGAGATAGAGGAATAATTGCAAAAATTTAAAATTTTTTATATAATAAAATAAGGTGATGAAAATGAAAAAAGACAAGCAATGGTTTGAGCAAATAACCCACCAACAAGTTTTGAAAATGACAAAAATTAGACATGGAATTACCAATGATAATTATAAAGTGATGACAAATAAAGGAATTTATGTATTAAGAATTCCTAAAAAAGAACAAATTGCTTTGGATAGAGAAAATGAAGAAAACATATTAAAAAGGATAGCAAAAGAAGATTTAGATGTTACAACCCTTTATTTTAATGCTAAAACGGGAATAAAAATAACCCAATGGATTCCATTTATTCCCTTTAGTTTAAAAAAGAAAAAACATGTCGATTTGTTTTTTTTACAATTAAAAAAATTACATTCTCTTGAAGTTAAAAATATTGCTCCTTTTGCTCCTTTTTTACGTTTAAAAATATTTCAAAACGCACATTCTTTTCATCCTCAATTTGAATATGAAAATGAAGTTTTGAAGCATGTTCAAGAAATTTATCAACGATATCCACTGGTTTTATGCCATAATGATTTGCTTTTTTATAATTTATTGGTATACAAAAATCAATTATATATCATTGATTATGAATATGCTGGTATGAATATTGCCTTATTTGATATTGTTTCTTTTATTAGCGAAAACGATATTGAAGATCCATCCTTTTATCAAGAAGCACTCTGTCGCTATTATGGGGAAGTGACCACCCAATTATGGCATGATTTTTATTGGATTTATTTGTTTTCTGATCTTTTATGGAGTCATTGGGGTTATGCGATGTTTGAAAAACTTCAAAAATCTATTTATCTTGAAATTGCAAGGCAAAAAGAAAAGCGATATCATCGCTTTATATGTTACATTTCAAACTATCTTTAGCCCTATAAAAACAGTGCTGTTTATATTTTCCGACAAAAGGGCCCCAAAATTGAGAAGGACAAGGTTTGTTTTTTCCTGGATTTTTAAAATACAAGGATCGTGTTGCAGGCCATTTTGTAAAGTAATCTAGACATTCTTTTGCTAAACGTTGTTCTTTTTTAGTTGGATATGCTTTAAATAAAGGGGTATCGACACCAGCAAATTGTCCGGGTTGGTAAACAACTTTAGCTACTGTATTCATTTTTTTAAATGTAGAACAATTAGCAATCACCCGATTAACAACAACATTGCCAACCAATTGCATTCCGACTTCTCCTTCACCTAATGCCTCAGCACGCATAATTCGGGCAAGAAGCGTCACATCCGATTCGATATATTTTATTCTAGGCATTTGCATACCACCTCTATAATATTGTATGCATGAAGAAAAAAGTTTGGAACTTCAAGAAGAATAAAAGTGAAAAAGAACAATGTTGATATTATTTTCTAAACTACATTGGTCGTTGATTTGAATGGAATTTTTATTTTCATTGAAAGAATTTTCATTAAAGTATAATGAAAGAGGAGTTAAGTCTTTCTCCATTTGGTTTAAGGATAAAAGCCCATTTTTATGGCAAAAATAGATGGGTTGATTATTAAAATCTTGTTTGTATGCATTTAATGAGGGATAGATGGATATAGAAACACTAAAGAAGGATCCCATACTTGCTCGAATGACTTGTGGATGAAAAAGATCCACTTGGGGATGAATTAAAACTAACTGATTAAACTCAAATCCACGAATGCTACGAATAATCGTTCCTAGCGTTCCTTCATCTTGAATATTTTTTAAAAGAACTTGTCGTTTTCCATCAACAGGATAAATTTTTTTTAAAAAGACCCCAATAATCAAACAGTTTTCCTTTGCACGAATTTTATTGATTGTTTTTTGGTCCCATTTGACTGGTATTTTTTCATTTTTACAAAAAGATAAAATAGAATTTAAAACTTCTTGATTTTGAAATTTTTTATCGATGAAAACGCAAAGAACATCTTGTGGTCGATTTTTTAATAATTCAATGGTAACAAAGGCCCCAAAAGCATAAGAATAAGGAAGTTGACTATTGTATTTTTCAAAGGATTCAAGATTCATTTTTCTTTCCTCTTTTTTTATTGTTTTTTAGTAATTTTTCACTATGTAGTCCATGCTCATATAATAAGTGAGCCATTGATTCTACTTCTTGTGGTGTCCAAACTTTTTGCTTGGCATTTTTTTCTATCCATTTAATCGTTGTTATGACCTCATCTTCTTTACATAAAAATTCTTTTTGACTTTCTAAATCAATCGAATCGATGGTGGCCGAATCTGCTAAAACGACAATACTTATAAAACGATTGGCAGGAATGGGTAAAACATTGATAATTCGATTGATTTTTTTTTCGTTTTCAATGAAAGGATTTCGAACGTGATCTAAAGTACCTTTATAATATAAGCGCCATTTTTCATCTTGTCTAAATCCTTCAATTTTTCCTAACCAAATGGCTTCCTTAACGACATATAGATATTGATTTCCAATAATAATGGTATCGACATGACGAAATTTATCTTCGTTAACTTGAATTAAAATATCATTGATAATTAAATAATTTTCACTTTTACAGGCTTGATACAAGTTTTTTTGAATTCGCCGATGTTTTGTAAGACCAATATAAAAAACTCTTATTTGCTTATGAAATAAGCACAACAAGAGTACTAAAATGATGGCAAGTATAAGAAAAACAATCCACCACATATCGAATCAGACTAGATTAAATCTAGTGCAATCTCCATCATTTGGGTAAATGATTTTTCGCGTTCTTTAGCCGTTGTTTCTTTTTTAGATATAAAAGAATCAGAAACCGTTAAAATAGTTAATGCTTTTTTATGTAAATAAGCAGCATTACAATATAAAGCATAACTTTCCATTTCTACGCCTAAAACGCCCATGTCTTTCCATTTTTTCCAAGAATCACCATCTGCACGATAAAAGATATCACTCGATAAAATATTACCAACATGATAATTAGCATGATGGTTTTTAGCAGAAGCTACTGCTTTTTCAAGTAAGTCATAGGAAGCTAATGGAGAATAAATTCCAGGAAGTTGATATTGTGCAGCAAAATTGGAATCGGTTGAACTTCCTTGACAAATGATGATATCAAAAAGATTCATGTTTTCTTGGAAAGCGCCACAAGAACCAATGCGAATAATTTGTTCCACACCATAGAATTTAAAAAGTTCGTAACTATAAATACCGATGGAAGGCATTCCCATTCCAGAACCCATAACAGTTACTTCTTTTCCTTTGTATGTTCCAGTGTAAGCAAGCATGTTTCGAACAGTATTGACAAGACGTGGATTTTCTAAAAAAGTTTCGGCAATAAATTTAGCTCTTAAAGGATCACCTGGCATTAAAACGGTTTTAGCAAAATCACCTATATTTCCTCTATTGTGAGGGGTTGACATCATGAATCACTCCTATCTTCTATTTTTATTATAAACAAACAAATAGAAAATGAAAATAGAAAAGATTATTTTGACATTTTGATTTGATCTAATTCATCACGACTGAAAATATTGGCAGGATATGTGAGTGTGAGTTCTGTTTTATGATACTCATGTCGAATACCGATATCAATGATTTGATCAATTAAATCTGAAAAGTTTAAGTCTGTTTTTTCCCAAAGGTAAAAGGCAAGAGATCCAGGAATATTGTTGATTTCGTTGAAATAAAGAATTTCTTTTTTGGTATCGTAAAGAAAATCTAAACGAACACATAAATGACTTTCAAGAATCGTTGCAATTTTTTTAGATGTTTGAATGATTTCATGTTTTAATTTTTCCTCAATGATAGCTGGGACGATTCGATTTAAACCAGCCATCCCTTTATTTTTAGATTGGTTTTGATACTTATCTTCATAACTTAAAAAACTGCATTTCGTGACTTCTTCAATGACAGAGTTTTGATAAAAATCAACATCTCCCAGTAGCGAAATGTTAAATTCTTTTGCCTCTTCAATATATTCTTCAACTAAGGCTTTTGTATCATATTGGAAAACTTGTTCAATAGCATCAATTAATTGCGCATCGTTAAAACAAATGGTTATGCCGACGGAACTTCCTAATTTTGCTGGTTTTACGATTAAAGGATAGCCAATTTTTTTGGCTTGTGCAAAAACAACGTCGCTATTTTGATTGTATTGTAGATAATGAATAGAAAAGTATTTAGTTTGTTTAATTTTATTGGCTTGTAAAATTTGTTTGCATAAGACTTTATCTTGGCTAATACTACCTTGAAAATGATCCATACCTATACAAATAAAATCTAACATATTAAAATAATTATATAAACTTCCATCTTCACAGTTATTTCCATGGGTAACAAGCCAAATCGCATCTAAAGCAATTTTTTTATGGCCAACTTTCATATAGTTTCCGCGTCGATTCTTTATAAATTGAACTTTGTGACATTTTTTTAATAAAGATGGCAAGTGGCTATAATTTTTAATTTCTTTTAAAGCTTTTCCATAATAAAAAGTTTTATCTTTTCCTAAATAAATGGGAAGCAATTCATATTTTTCATTTTTATAATGATGATAGGCTTGTAAAGCAGTAATCACACTGATTTCATGCTCTACAGATAATCCTCCAAAAACCATTCCAATTGTAATTTTCATAAAATTTCTCTCCTTTTTATTTTAAATACGTATCTGGTAAATCATTTTCAATTAAAATTGTGATTTTTTGATCAATAAAATTATTTTTTAAATAAGACCAAGCTTCTAAATAGGTTTGAAATTGTTCAATATTCTTTTTGGGATATTTTTCTTGAATTAATTGTTTATAAATTGAAAAAGAATTCGCACCAATTAAAGCGACAAAATCACAAGATTTTTTTATTTCTGAAGCCAATTTTTGATTGATTTCATGATTTAAATCATTTAATTCAATTAAACCTGGTGTAATTAATATTTTTTTTGTTGATGCTGTTTTTAAAACAGCTAAAGCTTCTTTAAAACCATTGAAATTACTATTGTAAGAATCATCAATAATTTGCCATAACCCTTCTTTTTTAAATTCTAATCGATGTTCCAAATTCTTAATTGTTTTTAATCTTTTTAAGATTTTTTCATCTTCCATTTGCAAAACTTTTGCGATGGCAATAGCCATCAAAAGATCATTCATGTGATGTCTTCCCAAAATTCTAATTTTTAAAGGATACATTTGATTAAAAAGATGTAAGGTAAAAGAAGTTCCAGTGGCTTTAATTTGAATGTCAGTAGCATAAATATCTGCTTTTTTAGTTGAGCTAATGGTTATTTTTTGAGCTTGAATTTCATCAAGATGCGAAACAATGCGTGGGTCATCTAAATTAATGATGGCTGTTTGATAAGGTTTTAAATGTTGTAGCAATTTTATTTTCTCACTTTCAATATTTTCTATTGTTTTAAAAGTAGATAGATGTTGCATACCAATGCTTGTTACACAAGCGATATCAAAATCAAAAAAACGAATATATTTATTCATTCCATTGACTTGATCAATACCAAGTTCTAAAAGTAAAATTTGATGGGATAAATGAAGTTGTTGATTAATCGTAATTAATAGACCATTCAGCGTATTATATGATTTTGGACTACAGCAAATAGAATAACTTTGTTCTAAGATTTGTTTTGTATAAAATTTTGTACTTGATTTTCCAAAACTTCCTGTAATACCGATAATTTTTAAATTTAAACATTTTTGTAATTTTCTTCTTGCTTTCTTTTTATAATGCCATTGAAGAATTTTTTCAAATCCTTGATTGATTAAACATGTCAATATAAAGAAAATACCAAAGCACAAACGATATAATAGTGGAATCCATTCAGTTTTTGCTTTTAAAAGTAATAGAATAAAAGCAAATAAAGCATAAGAAATACTATATTGAATGATCATTCTTTTAATTCGTTTTGTAATTTTAAAAGGGATGATTTTGTCGTTTATTTTTCTATAGTAAACTAGCCAAGATAAGGGGAGAATCAAAATCCATTTTATCCATATCATCCCTTGAAAAAAATGAGGTAAAAAGGTAATCGTGATGAAAAGAACAAACCATACAAAACGAGTAAAGTGAAAATGAAATTTTTCTTGAACAAGTTTTAAAAAGCGAGATAAATTATAGTATTGCTTTTGAAAGAAATTAGCATAGTAAAAGAATAGATAAAGAGAAAGAAAAAAAGTAAATATTAAGCTGGCAACAATCAATTTTTTCCCTCCTTGATAAAACATTTTAAAATTTCTTTAACATATTGTATTTGAGATAAATAGGCAAAATGCCCTCCTTCAAGAGGAATTAAGACACAATCTTTCATCGCTTTTTTTATTTGATAACCCATTTTTAATGGAGTGGCCGTGTCGTTTTTCCCCCAGATTAGTAATGTAGGAATAAAAATTTCTTTGATTTCTTTTTTTGCATCTTCATTGACAATTCGAACCAATGTTTGTTTCATTAGTGGGCTTGCTTGCTTATAATCTTCACTTCCAAATTGATTGGTATTCCAATGCATTTTTTTATAAAATTTGAATTGCAATGTTTTAAAATGATATTTGATTCCTCGTTTCGTTTTTAAAATGGCTGGAGAAATTAAAAACAACCCTTTTAAATGAGGCATTTTTTTAGCCATTTTAACTGCTAGTTTACCACCAAAAGAATGCCCTACAATCCATTCGATTTTGTCCCATTCTTCTTTAAAACTAGATTCAATAAGGTCAATATAGTCTTGAATTGTGTAAGGTCTTTCAGGCTCGGGTTGATGTCCGCACCCGGGTAAATCAATAAATAATTGATTATAATCGTCCAAATCTAATTTTAAAGGAAGCAAGGTTTGATAGGATGCATTCCAACCATGTAAAAATAAAATGGTTTTATTGGCGTGGTGGTCTTCATAATAAAAACTAGTTATTTGATAAACAGACACAGATGCACTTCCTCTCTTTACCATTGTATGAATAAAAATCAAAAGAGTATTCAAAAATGAAGGTGAAACATATTTTTTATTGTAAAAAATATGTCTATAACATATAATGAAAGGGTAAAGGGGAGAGTGACATAACATGGTATGGTTTTGGATTTATTTATGTGTTATGGTTATATCCATTATTGTTGAAGTATCAACTGTTGATTTAACTAGTTTTTGGTTTGCTATTGGTGCGCTTGCTGCTTTAATTGCAGATTTATGTAATGCACCGGTGTGGCTTTCTTTGACTATCTTTTCTGTCGTTTCAATTATTTGTATTATCTTTTTACGTCCAATCGTTAAAAAGAAATTTGATTCTGCAACGATTCCGACAAATGCGGATTCCGCTATTGGTAAAATCGTTATGGTTTGTTCTACAATAACTTTGGATCATCCTGGGGAAGTAAAATATGAAGGAATTGTTTGGACTGCTGTGACAGAAAAACAAACGTTTGAGGTTGGGGAAAAGGTAAAGATTATACGTATTGAAGGTAATAAATTAATTGTTGAAAGTATCTAAGTATACGAAGGGAGAAAAATTATGTTAGGAAATATTTTATTTGCATCGGATGGTTTAACTATTGCTATTTGGATTTTAGTTGCCGTACTTTCATTAACCATTCTTTTTCTATTTTTTAAATCCATTGTCATTGTGCATCAAACGGAAGCTTATGTTTTAGAAAGAATCGGAAAATATAAAGCAACATTAGATGTAGGATGGCATTTTATCATTCCAATTTTTGATAAAGTTATCAAAAAAGTAAGTTTAAAAGAACATGTTGTTGATTTTAAACCTCAACCTGTCATTACAAAAGATAATGTCACCATTCAAATTGACACCGTTGTTTTCTATCAAATTACAGATCCACATGCTTATACTTATGGAGTTAATAACCCAATTAATGCGATAGAAAATTTAACTGCAACAACTTTAAGAAATATTATTGGGGAATTAGAATTAGATGCAACACTAACCTCTAGAGATGTGATTAATGCTAAAATACGTTTGATTTTGGATGAAGCAACGGATCCTTGGGGAATAAAAGTTCGTCGTGTCGAATTAAAAAATATTATTCCACCTCGTGATATTCAAGAAGCGATGGAAAAACAAATGCGTGCCGAAAGAGAAAGACGGGAAGCCATTCTTCGTGCAGAAGGAGAAAAACGCTCTGCTATTTTGGTTGCAGAAGGCGAAAAAGAATCTGTTGTATTAAGAGCAATTGCTAAAAAAGAAGCGTTAATTGCTGAAGCAGAAGGGGCCGCACAAGCCATCAAATTAATCAATGAGGCTAATCCTAATCAAAAATATATTACTTTGAGAAGTTTAGATACCTTGGCAAAAGTAGCAGATGGTCAAGCAACAAAATTGATTGTTCCAAGTAACATTGCTGATTTATCCAGTTTAGTTTCATCAATTACAGAAACGATTCAAGCTACTAAAAAAGAGGCACAAACAAAAGGTAAAGAAAATTAAAGGATGCCAATAGGGCATCTTTTTTTTGTTGCAAAAATTAGTGGATGTACATATAAATAGTTGAGGTGAATAGTTATGAATACCCATCCCTTATATAATAATTTATTGGATTACCGCGGTTATGGCGCCATTCCTAATTTGACGAATAAGCCGATTCCAAACTTTTTAGAAGCCACCCGTCCAAAACCTAGTTTTTTTTCAAAACTTTCTTCATCTTTATCTTTAAAAAAAGTAGGTGCTTTTTTAGGAGGTACGCAAAAAGTTTTAAATATTTATAATCAAGTAACTCCGATTATTCGACAAACAAAACCATTAATTGCAAATATTAAAACAACTTTAAAAGTTGCAAAAGCTTTCAAACGATTTTCTAAAGAAGATTCTTTAGAAAAAGCATTTGATAATTTGCCCGATTTTGATAAGCAACAAGAACAGCAAAAAGAAGTGATTGATATTCCGGAGGAGAAAAAAGAAGAAGCCGATTATATTGACATTGTAGAAACAAAAGAAGATCATCATATCCCAAATCCTTTTTTTAATGTTATGACCTAAAAAGAATAAATTCATGATATAATAAATGCGGTGATGGCATGAAAATAACAAGGGCATATCCCATTGGCTTTTGTAAAGGCGTTAATTTAGCTGTACAAAAAGTCTATGAAGTGATAGAAATGTATCCTCATTTACCCATTTATTGCATTGGACAAATTGTGCATAACGATATTGTCAATCAAGACTTTGTAAAAAAGGGAGTAAAAATTTTAACTGTGAATAAAGAAGAGGCAATTGATTCTATTTCACAAGGAGTTGTCATTTTTAGTGCTCATGGAACAAATCCTTTATTAATTCAAAAAGCAAAAGAGAAAAATTTAATTGTTATTGATACAACATGTTTTTATGTAAAAAAAGAAATGCAAGTGATTTTAAAATATATAAAGGAACAATATGATATCATTTATATTGGTAAAAAAAATCATCCCGAAGCACAAGCCATCTGTTCTTTGAGTTCACATATCCATTTAATTGAAAATTTGCAAGATGCAAAACAATTACATTTAGAAAATAAAAAAATATTTTTAACGAATCAAACGACGATTTCTATACTCGATTTAAAAGAAATATTTGAATATTTTAAAAAGATTTATCCCTCGATTATCTTTGGAGATGAACTATGTTCTTCCACTCGATTGCGGCAAGAAGCTATTTTATCTTTAAATGAAAATGTGGATGGGATTATTATTGTTGGAGACAAACATAGCAATAATTGTACAAATCTTTATTTACTTGCCCAAAAGAAAAAAATTCCTTCCATTATGATTTCAAATGAAAAAGAACTAGATATGCATTGGTTAAAAAATAAACAACATATCGTTCTTTTTTCTGGCGCCTCCACACCTTTGTCTTTAGTTCAAGCGGTTGAAAATACAATTTTAGAGTGGCAAAAAGAAGATTAAAGTGAAAAACAAATAAAAAAATCATTTTTCTATTTACAAAATTTTAAATTTATAGTATGATATACAAGCAAGTTGGAATGGGGCTTTAGCTCATCTGGGAGAGCGCCTGCCTTGCAAGCAGGAGGTAGCGGGTTCGATCCCCGTAAGCTCCACCATTCTATAGCTGGCGGCGTGGCTCAGCTGGTTTAGAGCGACTGGCTCATACCCGGTAGGTCGGGGGTTCAAGTCCCTCCGCCGCTACCATATGGACCCTTAGCTCAATGGCAGAGCTCCCGGCTCATAACCGGTTGGTTGTAGGTTCGAGTCCTACAGGGTCCACCAAGTTCTTACAAATGGAGGAATACCCAAGTGGTTGAAGGGTCCGGTCTTGAAAACCGGTAGGTCGCGAGAGTGGCGCCTGGGTTCGAATCCCAGTTCCTCCGCCATTAAGAAATTCTACTTGTATTTACATCGCGGGGTAGAGCAGTCCGGTAGCTCGTCGGGCTCATAACCCGGAGGTCGAAAGTTCAAATCTTTCCCCCGCAACCATTTTTAAATTGATACGGTCCAGTGGTGTAGCGGTTAACATGCCTCCCTGTCACGGAGGAGATCGCGGGTTCGATTCCCGTCTGGACCGCCATTTTTTTAAGGCTCGGTAGCTCAGTTGGTAGAGCAACGGACTGAAAATCCGTGTGTCGCCGGTTCAATCCCGGCTTGAGCCACCACTACATAAAATAAGCCCTTGTTTAAGGGCTTTTTTAGTGATTGCTAAAACTATTTATTGCAAAAAAAAAATTAAATTTGACTGGTTTAGTGGTGGGCAGAATCACTAAATCGAAAAATGAAAGGTTATTGACAATAATATAAACTTCTTATAATATTAAAATAGAAAGATTAAGTTTATATAGAGGAGGATTTTTTTGTTATATGGATAAAACTAAAAGAGGATTTGAATTGGCAGGAGCTATTATTATTTTAGTTTTGGGCGCATTTATGATTCTTGGTAGTTTGATGTGTTTGGTTTCTTACGATTCATTTCAAGCTATTTTTGAAGAAATGTATGATTTTTCTTCTTCTTATGATGCAACATTGTTTGCTGGAATGATGCAGGGAATTTTTGCTTTTCTTCTTTTGTATTCTATTGCGTTAGTAATATTTTCGGCTTTATTGTTACCTTCGCCAATAAAAAATGGACAATATCGAAAAAGATTAGGAATTAAAATTACGTTTTTAATTCTTGTTGGGCTTTTTGTGTTATTAACATTAGGTGGTAGTATTTTATTTTCACTTTTAGTTCTCGCTGCTTTTGTATTTGTTTTACTTTCTGCTTGCCTTAAAGATAAAACAAATGAAAATCTTGATGAAACTAACGAAACAAATGTAAAGTTTAATGGCATAGAATCTCAAAGAATTGAGCAACTAAAAGAATTAAGAGATAAAGGAAGTATTAGTGAAGAACAATATCAAGAAGCCATTAATAAAATTATTGAAAAAATGTAATCCAACAAAAATGAGATAAATCACAAAAGGGTTTACTCATTTTTTTTGTTTTAATGTCTAAAAAAAGTTAAAAAGGAATAGAATAAAGTGAAAAAAAGACTATAATGAAATTGTGATAATCATTCACAAAAGGAGGAAATTAAAAATGCAAAAAATTAAAGTTGTACAATATGGTTGTGGAAAGATGGCTAAGTATATTTTAAGATACCTTTATGAAAAAGGAGCAGAAATTGTTGGTGCCATCGATATTAATCCAGATTTACAAGGAATGGATGTCGGCGATTTTGCAAATCTTGGAGTAAAAACAGGAATTTTAATTTCTGATAATGCCGACAAAGTATTAGATGAATGTGATGCGGATGTTGCTGTGGTTACTTTATTTAGTTTTATGAATGACATTGTTGAACATGTTGAAAAATGTGTATCTAGAGGGATTAATGTCATCACCACTTGTGAAGAAGCTATTTATCCTTGGACAACCTCTGCTGCAATTACAAATCGTTTAGATTTATTGGCAAAAGAAAATGGATGCACGATTGCAGGTTCAGGAATGCAAGATATTTTCTGGATTAACATGGTGGCTATGGTTTGTGGTGGTTGTCATCAAATTAAAAAGATTAAAGGAAGTTATTCTTACAATGTAGAAGATTATGGTCTAGCCTTAGCACAAGCACATGGTTGTGATTTAACCGTAGAAGAATTTGAAAAAACTTTAGCACATCCAACGGAAGTGGTGCCTTCTTATGCTTGGAATGCTAGTGAAGCAATTGCTAATAAATTAGGATTAACTATCAAATCCATCACACAAAAGAATGTTCCTTATACGATTAATGAAGATTTATATAGTGCTACATTAGGAAAAACGATTCAAGCTGGAAAATGTATTGGGATGTCAGCAGTTGTAACCATTGAAACCCATCAAGGAATTACCATTGAAGAAGAAACAATTGGTAAAGTTTATGGCAAAGATGATGGAGATATGTGTGATTGGAAAATTGAAGGAGAACCTAACACAGAATTTAAAGTTATTAAACCAGCAACAGTGGAACACACTTGTGCAACCATTGTCAATCGAATTCCATCTTTGCTTTTAGCAGAACCTGGTTATGTGACAGCAGATCAATTGGATGAAATTGCTTATTTAACTTATCCAATGTCTTATTATTTATAAAAATAGAATAGGGAGTGACTTTTGTCACTCTTTTTTTTATAATTAAAACAAGGGAGGATGATTATTTTGAAACCTTTTGTGATTGGCATTGCTGGAGGCTCTGCCAGTGGAAAAACAACTTTTGTTGAGCAATTCATAAATTTATTTAGTAAAAGAAAGATTCTAACTTTTCACATGGATGCTTATTTTAAAAAAGAAAAAGATCGTCCAATTCAAGTCTCAATGATGAATCAAAAATGTTATCGCGATGATAATCATCCTCATTCTTTTCATTTGCATCAATTGTATCAAGATATTTGTCAAGCAATGAATGAAACTTATGAAATAATCATTATAGAAGGGTTGTTAACGCTTTATGATGAAAAAATTTGTTCCTTACTAGACTTAAAAATTTTTATTGATTGTCGCGCAGATGAAAGGATTGTTCGTCGATTAAAAAGAAATATGAACAAGGGTCTTTCTTTCGATGAAATTAGCAATGTTTATTTAGACTTGGTACGTTTTAGACACGATGAATTTGTTGAAAATACTAAATGGAAGGCCGACCTTATCGTCAATGGTTCAAAAGATTTTCATACTATTCTTTCAATTTTAAAGGGATATTTAAGTCAAAAGGTAACAAACAACGAAAAAGAATAATAAATAAAAAAATAACAGCAAGAAATTTTTCTTGCTGTTATGTTAAAAATCTTAGTTCAATAAAAGAATTTTAATGTTTATACACAAGTATAGCCGCCATCAACTGGCAAAATGACACCTGTAACATAACTTGATTCATCAGCGGCTAAAAAGATAGCAGCACTGTTTAATTCACCGGCATGACCATATCTTCCTAAAGGTACAGTCATTTTCATGTAACTTTTGAAAGAATCTGTATCTAAGGTTTCTTTAGTTAATTCAGTTTCAAAATATCCTGGACAAATAGCATTGCAAGTAATGTTATATTTTGCAAGTTCAGCAGCAACAGCACGTGTGAAATTAACCACACCGCCTTTAGAAGAGTGATAAGCTACAGTATCCATAGCTGTATTTCCAACTAAACCATACATGGATGCAATATTAATAATACGTCCATATTTTTGTTCTTTCATGATATTTGCAAACGCTCTAGTGACATAAAAAACAGAAGTTAAATCGGTATCAATTGTAAATTGCCATTCACTGTCAGTCATATTTAAGACACCATTGTTTGCTGCAGCACCTGCACAATTGACTAAAACATCAATGTGTTTAAAATGAGCAACAGCTTCTTTTGCACAATTGTTAACACTTTCTACATTTGTTACATCACAACGAATAGGTAGACATTGAACACCCATTTTCCGAATTTCTTCAGCTAAAGCTTCTAATTTTTCAAAACGTCTTGCTGTAATGACTAAATCCGCTCCTTGAGCAGCAAATCCTTTTGCCATTTGTGCACCTAGCCCACTAGAAGCACCTGAAACAACAACAACACGACCTTTTAAATTAAACATTTTTCTTTTTCCTCCCTTTTTTTAACACTTTATTATACCATGAAATGAAGAGGAAATCTATTTTTTTTATTCATCTTGTAATATGAAACTAAAAAAATTATAATAAATAAGGAATAAAATAAGAAGAAAGTAGGAATATGTATGCCATTAACTGCTGGAATTGTTGGAATGCCCAATGTGGGGAAATCCACTTTATTTAATGCAATTACCAATTCACAAGTTGAAGCGGCCAATTACCCTTTTGCGACAATCAAACCAAATACAGGTGTGGTTGAAGTTCCTGATGCTCGTTTAGATTATTTATGTGAACTTTATCATCCGTTAAAAAGAGTAGCAGCAACCTTTGAATTTACAGATATTGCAGGATTAGTTAAAGGAGCCTCAAAAGGAGAAGGATTAGGGAATCAATTTTTAGCAAACATTCGAGAAACGGATGCAATTTGTCATGTTGTTCGTTGTTTTGCTAGTGAAGATATTTTACATGTGGATGGTAGTGTTAATGCTCTTCGTGATGCAGAAACTATTAATATGGAACTTATTTTTGCAGATCTGGAAACCGTTGAAAATCGCATTCAAAGAATCGAAAAAAAGGCTTTGTCAACAAAAGAAAAAACGATTGTAGAAGAATATATAGTTTTAAAAAAAGTTCATGAGACGTTGATGAGTAATCAACCCATTCGAAGTCTTTCTTTTTCAAAAGAAGAAAAAGTGATTGTTCAATCTTTACATTTACTTACCGATAAACCAATGATTTATATTGCAAATGTAGGTGAAAATGATTTGGCAAATGTTCAAGAAAATCAAGAATATCTTCATTTAAAAAAACAAGCAGAAAGCGAAAATGCTAAAATTATACCCGTTTGTGCCAAAGTAGAAGAAGATCTTTCTTCATTAACAGCAGAAGAAAAACAACTCTTCATGGAAGAGTTACAAATTAAAGAGTCAGGATTAGATCAACTCATTAAAGCAACATATGAATTACTTGGATTAGAAACCTTTTATACTTCTGGAAAAGATGAATGCCGAGCTTGGACTTTTAAAAAAGGAATGAAAGCGCCTCAATGTGCGGGCATTATTCATAGTGATTTTGAACGAGGATTTATCAAAGCAGAGGTTTATCATTTTCAAGATTTATTGCAATATCAATCCGAACAAGCAGTAAAGGAAAATGGGAAATGTCGTTTAGAAGGCAAAGAGTATGTCATGAAAGATGGCGACATTGTTTACTTTAAATTTAATGTTTAAATAAAAAAACCGATTCAATCGGTTTTTTTATTTCATAGCTTTGATTAAATCTGCTACGACACGATGGCCATGAGCATTGAGGTGAACAGAGTCAGATAAGATTGAATTTTTTTGATGTTCTTCATAAGTATCATCCCAAATGTCTAAATAACGAACGCCATAGTAATTTGCCATATCAATAATGGCTTGACGATAATCTTCATAGGTTAATCCTACATCGTAGGAAGGATTAGGTTTATAAACACTATAATTTGGAGTAATGAGTAAAATTCGTGCATAAGGATTGTTCTTTTTAATAAAGTTTAAAGCATAAGCATAAGAAGATTTAAAAGAATTACAATCTTCTATTTTTTCAGGTAAATATTCGGTCGTTCCAATATCTGGTTGGAAATACATATCATTATGGCCATAAAAGATAATAATATAATTAGAACGAATGACACGTTGAGAGTTATTGACAACAAAAGATACACCATTGAATCCTTTTCCTTGTGCAGCATATTCTTCCCAAATATGACTTCCATCATAGGAATAAGTCATGGTCGTTCCACCAACAGCAAAACTTTGCACGCTAGAAAAATTTAATTCTTCATCAAGCAATTGCCAATAACGAGCACCATCAGGTAATCCAGCACCATAAGAAACACTATCTCCAAAAATGGTAACAGCTTTATTAGATAATCTTCCCCAATCAAAGGTAAATGATGTGCTTAAAGCACCAAGTTTCAAAATAGAAATAGGAATGATTTGATATTGATCCTCATGAATAACATATAAATCAGAACTTCCTTCTTTTAATCCTCTTAAAATATAACTAGAACTCGTTTTTGTCACTTCTGTACAACTTTTATTAGTGACTGCCAATTCAAAAGTATCCAATGCAAAAGTGGTATCTGTCAATAATTTTGTAAAATCATAAGTTTCATCCACTTCAATAGATAAATCATTCATAGCAATCAAATCGGTTTCAGTTTTTCCTGATACATCAACAGAAACAATTTCATCTGGTACAGAAGGAGTAGATGAAGAGGATGAAGTCTTATCATTACATCCTGTTAATGCGAAAGCGCATACAAATGCGGCTAAACATAATTTTTTGAATTTCATAAATATCACCTGCGTTTATTATATCATGATGAAATTTAATTGAAAATATTTTTTAATTGAAGTTGTAAAATTTGAATGAAAAAGATATGATAATAATAGAAAGGTGGAATAAAAATGATTAACCCTTCATTGTCTTATGAAACATTAGAAAAAATGATTCAAAATAACATGGAAGAAAAGAAAAAAGGAATCCTTTTTTTGAGTTGTTTATTTTATGCTTTAGCTGGCGTTTTCTTTCTTTTATTTATTATCAACATAATTAATTTTATGGATATGACTTTTTCTATATTGACATTTTTATCTCCATTTGGAATTGTAATTTGTTTTGGAATTGGCTCGATATTTATGAATCAATATCGATTTTATAAAAGAATTTCTTCTGTCATTAATGAAATGAAAAAAAATGAAAAAAATGATATGAAACAATTAGCCATCCTTTTTCGTTTGCCAGAGTCAACGATTACTTCTATTGCTAAATTAAGTATAGAAAGAGAAATATTAAAAGATTACGAAATCATTTCTCATTGGGTTGTTTTAAAATCACTTCATTTGCAAGAAAGTGATTTATCTACTAGCAAAGAAGATAAAAAAGTTGCAGCACCTTCTTTTATGAAATGTCCTGGATGTGGTGCTAGTATTTCTCGTTATGATAAAACGTGTTCTTATTGTGGAACAAAAATAAAATAGTCATTGCTGACTATTTTTTTTATATGACCCAATTGCCATCTTTAAAAATTGGAATTTCTTTTCCTTGATTGTCCACACCGATAATGTTTAAATCACTGGTTCCAATCATGAAATCTACATGAATCATGGAACGGTTCATCGGAAAGGCTTCTATTTCTTCTAAAGTCATTTTTTCATAATTTTGGATGTTATTTGAAAATGCATGCCCTAATGCCAAATGACAACTAGCATTTTCGTCAAAGAGTGTATTATAAAACAAAGTATTCATTAATGAAATGGGTGATTGATAAGGAACTAAGGCCACTTCTCCAAGAAAAGAAGCACCTTCATCCATTGCAATCATTTCTTGTAATAATGCTTCTCCTTTTTTAGCATGGGCTTCAATGACTTTTCCATCTTTAAAAACAAAGTAAAAGTCTTCAATTAATTCTCCATTATAGGATAAAGGTTTGCTAGCATAGACAATGCCATTTACTCCATCTTTTTTAGGCATACCAAAGCATTCTTCTGTAGGAATATTTGGGTTATAGAAATGGCCATCAATGGTATTTTCTCCTCCACCAACAAAAAGGGTGTTCGGCATAATTTCTACTGTTAAATTTGTACCAAGTGAATTTTTATAATGTAAATGATGGAGATGAAGTTGATTTAAAGTATCACATTTTTGTTGTAAAGTTTGATTATGTTGATGCCAATTTGCAATTGGATCATTTTCATCAATTCGAGAAGCTTTTAAGATACTTTGCCATAATGCTTCAACAGCTGCTTTTTTAGACAAATTGGGGAAAACTTTTTTTGCCCAAGCAACGGAAGGAATAGCCGCAATGACCCATTGGTATCGATTATCCATGGCATCTCTAAAAGGTTTTAAAATAGGGTAAGTATTTTTACGGACTAAACTCACTTTCTTTTGATCAATTCCTTTTAAAGCATCAGGATCACTAGAAATAATATGAATATGACAAGGGAGGGTTTCTACTTGATATTTATTTTTTTCAATGACCCAGTTTGGCACTTCTGATAATTTTTCAACCGTTTGATAACGATAATGTAATTTTGTAATTGCCGAATCGCTCCATTCAATAGAAACTTTTTTTGCTTTTGCTTTGTAAGCTTGCTCTACTAAAAGACGAACAAAATCTAAATTATCCACATCACTATGAATAATGACTTCTTGTCCTTTTTTAACATGTGCACCAATTTCTACAATGGTTTTGGCATATTTTTTTAACATTCTTTGATTCATCAAAATCCCTTTCCTTTCAAAAAATATTATTTTTATATACGATATTATATCAAATCTTTTCGTTTTGTAAATTTTAAAAGTCTTTATAAACTTAAAATCTACTTTCAATTTTTAAAAATAATGCTATAATAAATGTGCTTTTATGTCCTCGTAGCTCACTTGGATAGAGTACGTCCCTCCGAAGGACGGGGTAGTGCGTTCGAATCGCATCGAGGACGCCAATCAATCAAAAAAAGGCAAATCATTTGCCTTTTTTTTAATCCTTATTCATCTTGAGTTGGAGCTGTATAAACACGAGCTTTTAATTCTTGATTTAAGGCATATAAACCTTTAGCATCAGAACCAAATAATTTCATTTTTTTAATCAAATCATCAGCATTTTTTTCTTCTTCAACTTGTTCTTTTACAAACCAATCTAAAAATTGCATCGTTTTAAAATCTTTTTGTTCAAAAGCATGTAAATAAATATTAGAAATTAAAGAAGTGACATATCTTTCATGATTTAATCCTTCTTCTAATGGACTTAGATGGTTTTTATAAGTTTTATCCGGCTTTGCAATGGCTTCGAAAGTAACTTTATGACCATTATCTAATAAATATTTACGAATCATCATGGCATGGTCTCTTTCTTCTTGGGCTTGAATTTCATACCAATGAGCAAAACCATCCAATCCTTCATCTTCAAAATAATTAGCAAAATCTAAATATAAGTAGGCAGAATAAAATTCTTTATTGATTTGATCATTTAATAATTGCGCTATTTTTTCTTGTAACATATTATCCCTCCTAAAGATATTATAGACTTACTGATTGGATTTGTTAACATTTATTTTTAAAGATGGAAAGAATTTTTGAAAACAAATGGGAATCGTAATTTGTGTTTGAATTTGTTTAATGGAATAAAAGGATGATTTTAAAAGATGCGGTATTTTTTCAATTTGAACCAAATAGCCGTTCATTTGCCAAATTTGATGGGTAAAAATATGTTTTTGTTTTGGAAGGTGTTGAATAGATATTGGACATAGATTAAAGTTTGTTTTTAAATAATCTTTGACTTCATTTTCATCTAAAGTACTTTCTATCAAAATGGGAGAAAATAAATCTTTTAAAACGCCTTGATGTTTGATTTCAAAATAATAAGATTGTTGATATTGTAAAAAAATACAAGTATAAGGATATGTTTTCACTTCTAATTTTTTGGTATTAACAGGAAATTGATCAATGGTTTGATTTTGATAGGCAAGACATTGATTTTTTAAAGGACAAAGGTCACATTTAGGCGATTTAAAAGTACAAATGGTGGCTCCAAGTTCCATTAATGATTCATTAAAATCACCCCAATTAGAGGGGGATAATTGTTCTAATTGTTGTTTAAAATATTTTTTTGTTGAGGATAAAGCAATGTCTAAAGAACTCATTAAATATCGACTTAAAACTCTTAAAACATTGCCATCGACACAAGCATAAGGTGCTTGATAAGCTCTTGATAAAATGGCGCCAGCACTATATTCACCAATTCCTTTTAAAGTTAAAGCATCTGCATATTGTTTTGGAAAAGCACCTGAAAAATTTTTTACAATCATTTGCGCACTTATTTTTAAATTTTTAGCACGAGAATAATAACCTAGTCCTTCCCAAAGTTTATATAATTCTTCATCTGAAACATTTGCCAAATCCTTGATGGTTGGCAATTTTTTTAAAAATTTTAAATAATAGGGGATAACTGTATCCACTCTTGTTTGTTGAAGCATAATTTCGCTAATCCAAATGGCATAAGGATCATGCGTATGTCGCCAAGGAAGATCTCTTTTATTTTGGTGAAACCATTGGATTAAAACTTGTGTATCTAAATTCATTTTAAACCTTCTTTTCTTTTGCAACATCATTGTAACATAATTCGTAAAAACAATTCATTTTTATTTTACTTTTTGCCATAATGTGCTAAAATATCTCTGCTGGAGAAATACCCAAGTGGTTGAAGGGGCTGGCTTGGAAAGCTAGTAGGCGGGTAAAACCGTGCGGGGGTTCAAATCCCCCTTTCTCCGCCAATTTTAAGAAAAAAGTAATATTTTCAGTTAAACCTAAAAAAACGTAAGTAATTTAGGTTTTTTTATACATTTTTGAAATAATATTGGCTTATCGGCTATATTTGGTTTTGCTGGTGGAGCAAGTGGTATTACAAAATGGTGCAAAGGATTTAGAAATATAATTATTGGCTTTGGTTTAGGTTTAGGGGAAAACTTTATAGGTGAGAAAAGTTTCGACTTAACTTGATGATTAAATTTGTTTGATTACAACAATCAAAATAAAAATTACTCCTTTTTAGGTTGTGTGACCTTTAGGACACAAAAAGAGGCCCTTTAAAGGGAAAATTAAAAAAAACATTAGTGAATTATATGATAAATCAAGAATTAGAATACCAATTGTAAGATAAAATAAGTTTAAAAATTAAATGTAAAACCGCAAAAAACGATTAAGTTAACTTTGATTGTAGCATGACAAATATCGTTTTATTGGCAAATTTAAATGACTTACTCCAAATTAGGAAGAAAAATTTTTATTTTACTTCTTTTACTATATATTAAGCATTCCTGAAGCAGTTTACAATTTCAATGTTTTAGGTTATCATACTTATGTAGTTGGTATTAATGGCTTAGTCGTTCAAAAATAGATTCTGGAATTCCCATGAGTCAACGACCGACTAACATAATTCAAAGTATACAAAAAGGATAATTAATTCAAGGAAGAACATATTTATTTAATATTCTATGGAACATATGGAAGGGCATCTAGAAATTGTCATTACACAAAGTCATTTTATCATTGATTTAGGTAGGTTTATTGGAAAAGAGAGTTTAAAAAAACTATGGAGTAAAGTTATATTAGTTAAAACACAAAAAATTCAAATTGGTTTCATCAAAAGGTGGGATTTTAAAAAATGAAAAAAAAGACATTTTATCAAACGAATATTTTATGGCAATTATTTTGTTTTATGTTTCTTGCTGTCTTTATAACTTGCTTTATAGTGGGTGTGCAATTAATTGTTGGAATTATTAATAATGGATTAGGTGAAAGTGTTACTGATATAGTTCTTTCTATAATTTTATTGATTTTATATTTTGTTGCAACTTTTTTGATCTTAAAAGTATTTATTAGATTTGAACATAATAATATTCATTTCACAAATGAAAAAATATATATGAATGATGATTGGAATAATAAGAAAAATAAGATTCAATATTATTCTGAAGTAAAATTTACTGATATTGATTCAGTTGATATTATTTGGACAAAGAAAGACTCCAAAGGGAAAACAATTAGATCTAGACTTGTTTCAGCTTTTGTGGAAAAACCATATTTATCAATAAAATGTAAAAATGGAAAAGTTGTTAATTTCTTTATTATGTATATTTCAAAAAAAGATGTGATAAAAATAATTAATGAAATTCGTATTCGCATGAAAAATGTAAAAAATGATGTAGATATTATTCATGAAGAAGAAGCGCTATTAAAGCTTAATAGAAAAAGTCGTATAGACATTTAACTATTGAATAAAAGATTAGGTAGTTTTTCTAAAGATTGAAAGGAATAATACGAATGATTATATTTATATTTATTATTTTGATATTTATTTTTGTTATTTCATTTTTGATATTTTTTTTAGTACAAAAAAAATACGACAAGTTTATTTTAAAAAATAGTATCTATTTAAAAAAAATAATTGATATTAATCAAAAGTATAAATTTTATCCATTTATTAGTTTTGATCAATTCTATACTTATGATAATGAACATTTTTATGAAACCATTTCATGTACCGATTTTTTAATTTATCAATTACAATATTTAGGCAAGCAAATTCGTAGTCAAATTGATAAACTTGATGTCAATAAACAACTATATTTAAAATATTTAAATGAAATCCATTCTATAAAAGAACGTGGACAATTTGAAGTCCAAACAGGGAAATTAAAATTAGAAAAACTATTAAAAAAAGAAGAAAAACTAATACAAAAACATATTTATAATTCTCCCGAATTAACTTTTTCATTAACCGTAACTTTATATTGTTCAAAAATTAATGGAGAGATATATAAAAAGAAACAAAAAGTATTTTCTGCTGATGAAATTTTAGTTTTCCTTCAAAGATTAAATAAAAAAAGTGGAAATTATTACAAAGATCGAGATATTTGGGATGCAATTTGTCGTGTTGAAAGAGGAAAAGTTTCAAATAAAATGAGATTTGATATATATGCTAGAGATGGGTATAAATGTTGTCGTTGTGGGAAATCAGGTCAATATGTATCTTTAGAAATAGATCATATTATTCCCATTTGAAGGGAGGAAAAAGTACTTATGATAATTTGCAAACATTATGTCACCAATGTAATGTAGAAAAAGGCGATTCCATATCAAATAATCAATATTATTAACGAAGTTATATTATTATTGTAAATAAATTTATGATAGTCAATAACTATTGTAAAAAGATAGCCTAATAGTGTAGTATTTTCTCAGAAAGAAAAAATAAAAGGGGAGAAGAAAAAATGGGACAATATTTTAATGTAAAGAAAAACTTTGGTTTTGGTTGTATGCGTTTACCTTTAAAGGGAAAAGATATTGATTATGAAACTTTTTCTAAAATGGTCGATGTTTTTTAGAAAATGGCTTTAATTATTTTGATACGGCCCATGGATATATGGACGGAAAAAGTGAATTGGCATAAAAAAAATGTTTGACTTCACGTTATCCACGTGATCAATACGTATAAAGAATCAAATAGGCATTATTATACACAAATGCCTTTTTTAGTTACAAAAGAACTTGTAACCCTTTATTTTTTTGATATAATAAAATTTGGTAAAAATATTGAAAGGGTTTTGATATAAAAGAGGTGATTTTATGAGTGATTTAGCAATGTTAATCTTTGGCTTTGGTTTTATTTTTGCAATGACGACATTAGGATCTAGCATTGTTTATTTTTTAAAAAAAGATATTTCTACAAAGGCCAATACAATTATTTTAGGTTTTGCTTCTGGTATTATGATAGCCGCTTCCATTTGGTCTTTATTAATTCCAGCGTTAGAAGATGTTGAAGATTACGGAAAACTTTATTGGTTACCCGCAGCTGTCGGTTTTTTACTTGGTGGAGGATTTCTTGTTTTAATGGATAAATTAGTTCCACATTTCCATAAAGGAACAAATCTAGAAGAAGGACCACAAAGTGGGTTGAAAAAATCAACTAAACTTTTTTTAGCTGTTTTAATCCATAACATACCTGAAGGTTTAGCTGTTGGTTTTGCTTTTGGTGCTGCAGCAAATATTGGAACGCATGCTGCTTATATTGCTGCTTTAGGGTTGGCCATTGGTGTGGGAATTCAAAATTTTCCTGAAGGAGCGGCCGTTGCTTTGCCAATGAAAACAGCAACAAATAGTTCCCATAAAGCTTTCTTATATGGAATGGGAACAGGTGTTGTAGAACCCATTTTTGCTATTGTTGGCTATTTTTTAGCCACACAAATTCATGCATTACAACCATGGTTGCTTGCTTTTTCTGCTGGTGCAATGATATTTGTTGTCGTCGAAGATTTAATTCCAGATTGTCATTTGGACCATCATCCACATTTAGGAACTTGGGCGTTAATGATTGGTTTTGTTTTAATGATGGTGTTAGATGTGGCTTTAGGATAAAACAAAAAAGGAAGAGTAAATTCTTCCTTTTTTATCTCATAAAAGTTTGAATAATAGGGTAAGAGTTATATTCATTCGTAAAATGGACACTTAAAGTTAATCCATCTTCACTTATTGTAGCTGTATTCATCGTATAATCATAATAAGAAAGATAAAAAGAAGAAATGGTAATTTCTGTTCCTTGAATCGACCATGTAAAGGAAGCATTATCATAATAATAGTTATCGGTAATTGAGCCACTATAATCAGCATTGAATTGAATGGTATAACTATAACTTTCCCAAGGAGCAGAACATAAAGCAGTTGTTAATTCTTCTGGTGGTAAAGGTTGAGGTTCTTCTTTAATTTCAATTTCTAATTCTTCTTTAATGGTTGGATTAGAAAGACTAGTAACTATAATTGTTGTGTGTCCGATGGCTAAACATTGAATGGTATATGTTAAATCATCTACTTTATGAATTTGAACTAGTGACGGATCTTTTACCGTCACTTCAAATAAATCGGTAGAAGCATTAGGAATGCGCATAATTGATAATTCATAATCATGACCTGCGTATAATTGATCTTCATTTTCTAAAGTAATTAAAATCATAGATAGTGGAGGAGCAACGACTTGAACTTCAAGTGTTTTAGTAAATCCAGATTGATTCATCAAAGTTAACGTTGTTTTTCCTGCTTTTAAAGCAGTCCAGTTTAAATAGTCTTGTGCGATAACCTCTTCATTGCTACTTTCAACAATTTCAAAATCAATATCTAGTGCTTTTTCAGGAACTGGATTTTTTGTTTGAACATAAATTAATGCACCCGCTTCAATATTGTTGACATCTAATGGATTTCCTTGACTATCCGTTAATACAATTTCTATGTCTTGTAAGATATAATCTTCAAAACGAATTGGTAAAGTTTCGGGTTCTTTTAATGGGCCTTTGATTGATTCCATAGTCATTTCTTTTTTATTTAAACTGGTAAAGGTCTCAATTCCATAATCATAAGAAAATTCTTCACTGAAAAAAGAAGCTTCTTTTAAATAGCCTAGTTCATCAAAAAGAAATTGTAATTCAATGTCAAAATAATTGTTGTAGGGATATTCTGAATCCAAAGTAGAATAAGTAATATGATATTCATAATCTTCCAAAGGATTGCGATCTTTTAGTTCGAAATGAGATGAATAGTCTTGCGCTTCTTCTAAATTTTTTACAAAAGTATAAAAACTAAAACGATAAGAAGAAGTTAAAGCAAATAGATCATTTTTATTAATTAAATTTTGATCTAATTGCGTATCTTCATTGACAAGTTGGTACATTTCAATCATTGAATTTTGGTTGTTGATTTCTTGATGTAATTCATCCCAAATAAAAGCCTCAATGGCATTTTCATCATAAGACCCAAAGTAATGATAGCCTTCATGCGTTTCTTCTATGTTTTCTGTTTGGGTTACATTGGAATAGAATCGTTTTTGATAAGATTCATTGGATAAAAAATAATTGCCTTGGTAACGATGAAATGAAGATGTGGTTTCAATCGTTTCTTTTCCATCTTCCCAAACTAAATTCGATTCGGTTTTTTGATTAAAAATCGTGCTTTGTTCTTCTTCAATAAAAATCTCTTTTCCATCTTGGTTTAAAAATTCAATAAGACCATTTAAATTCTTAGGCATGGTGATTGGATCAATTGGAGGAGTGATTGGACTTGTGGTTGAATCACCACTAGAAGAAGGGCTAGACGGAGTAGAAGAAATAAAAGAAGAAGAGGAAGAGGTCGTTTGCTGACATCCGACTAAAGGAATTAAAACCAATAATAGCCATAAATTTCTTTTTTTCATTTTAAAATCTCCTATTTTATTCTTATTTTATAAAATTTCCACTAACAGCATCGTAAAAAATATCTGTATTAGTAAAATAAATTCTTAAAGATTGGCCATCCATACTAAAATAACAAAGATTGTCATTCCATGATCCCATTTTAGAAACAGAGACGACTAAGTCTTCATTTCCTTCAGGAAGAGTTTGATAAGACCAAGTAAAAGTATAAGTACTAAATTCTTTTGTAGAAGCATCCCAGTAATAAAAACTTCCTGAAAAGTCATCATTAAAGGTAATGGTTTGGCCTTCAACATCTACATCTTTCCAAGTACCAATAATGTTAGCTTGTACTTCTTCTATAGATAACAATTTGGTAATGGTAATGGTTTTTGAATCTTGAATATTAGGGTTTGCTTTACTTTTTACGGTGATGGTAACTTCTCCTTCAGCTAGACAATGTAAAACGGGGTCATTATCTTCATCATAAAGAATTTCAGCATTGGTATTAGAGACCTCAAATTGATATTCATCGACGGCATTGTCCGGTTTCACTGTTAAAAAAATGTTATAAGATTCACCAACATAAAAAGTGGAAGAATAAATATTGAGTGTGATTTCTTGCGCTGATTGAGAAACAACCGTTGCTTGAATGGTCTTTTCAATTCCTGATTCACTTCTTATAGTTAAGGTAGTCGTTCCAATTCCAACTGTTTTAGCAGTATGGAATTCATCTACGGAAATGACATCTTGATTGGAACTATCTATAATAATTAATTGTGTATCAATGGCTTTTTCTGGTACTGTAGAAGATACTTTTGCATCAATATAATAATCCATTGGTAGTTGATTGGCTTCACAATCAAAAGATTCATTAACATAACGTGCTTGTAATTGAATTTCATAGTCAGACATCCAATAATCAGTTGGAATGATTTCTAGTATTTGAGGAGCCGTTGCCTTCTTTCCACGTGTAATTTGAACGGTATCTTGTAAAGAATAAGCCGTATATGATTCTCCCAATTGGTTGTTTGCATCATAATCTTGTGCTGTTAATGAATAATTAAAAATATAAGAAGACAAAAAACCATCTACTGTAAAATGAAGGGTAATATCGTAGGTATGAAAAGAAACCCCATAATCTAATTGTTCTTCTTTGTCTCCTTCAAAATAATAACTAAAGCCATCTTTTTCATCAATAGGTGTAATCGTATAGGTTTCTGATAATACAGGAAGAAAATAAGTTTCTATATATTGATTGACAAAATCAGAAGCACCCATGACGGTAAGAAATTCAACATCTTCCTCATTGATTTGATTTTGGCCATCACCAATGGTCCATTTTGAAGCAGTATCATTTTCTTTTCCATCCATATAATCCACAATTTCATAAAATTGATTTTCATAAAGACCGACATAGCTTGTGTACTTTTCATGAATCGGATCAAAAATATCACTATCAAAATCGTAATTTTCATGAATGATATCTTCTGTTCCTTGAATTAAAGCAAAACCTTCATAAGCCGTTAAGGTTTGCTTTTGTGTTTTTGTTTTTAAAGAAAATGTTTCTTGTGTTTTTTCAATTGCTTGTCGTGTAGCACTTTTTGTTTCATTAGACTCTAATGATAAACTAGTAATTTGTAATAAATTTTGTAATTCCAATAAGTTTGTTGGTTTGTTTACAGGAGTTACTGGATTTTGCTTTTCTTTTGCACATCCAGCGATAAAAAAAAGAGTAATTAAAACTCCTAAACAAGTTTTTCTTTTCATCATATCTAAATCCTTTCGAATGTATCTAATCATACATTGTTCATGATTATAGCATATTTATATAAAAAAGCAACTCAAAAGGGAAAATTACTAAAAAAGAAGGGATAAAATTCCTTCTTTATTAAGCGGTTGGTTTTTCAATATCTGGATTCCAATAAATTAAAGTGGTTCCTTGTAAAATGGTTTCCCAACCTAAATTTTCAATTGTATTTTTGCTAGCTTCACTATATTCAATATAAACATGCCCAGAAATGGTATTGTCTCCTTTAAAAGTGACCTTTCCATTTCCTGGATACATTTGAGTTACTTCATCATAATCAGGAGCATCTTGATCGACAACTTTGTGCATTAGACCAATACTTCCCCAACTACCATGATAAATCGTACAATCTTCAATGGTTACATTGGAACTAGCAATGGATAACGCAACACTTTTTGTTGTTTCTTCCACATTAATGACACAATCTTTTAAAGTCGTATCTGCTTTGTGTAGGTTTAGTCCTTTTCCACCTTCCATGGTAATGGATTCTAATAAAATGTTATCTAATTTTTCAGTTCCATTACTAGAAACTTTAAGCGCATGAAGCGTATTTCCATTCATTTCAATGGTTAATTGTTTTAAAGAAACATCACTTGCTTTAATATAAACACCAGCTTGTCCAGAAATTGCATCACTATCAACTTGAATCGTTGCATCTTTTTCACCAATTAAAGTTAAACTTTTGTCAATTTCTAAATGATGCATATTATAAGGTGTTTCTTTCTTTTTTAAATGAATAGCCACATCTTTTGAAGCATTTTCAATGGCTTGAGTCAATTCTTCTTCTGTAGTAACATCGACATAATCAGCCACAGTGATTTTGAAGGATGTGGTATATTCCATATTGTCCTTTTTATAAGTAACCATGGGTTGTTTTTCTCCAGGAGTGGACATGTCTACTGAAGAAACCATATCAATCGTTACTGGAACAATGACATCCTCTTTTTGACTGTATTGAACAGCAATGGTTGCACCTTCTACTTCTAAAACTTCGTTTTTAAGATAATAAGTTTTATTTGGTTGTGTTTCCATGACGATACCCGTAATCATATCTTTTTTAGTGGTAACATCATCTTGATCACAACCACTAATGGTTAGCAATCCTAAACATGCAAAAAGAGGAATGGTTAGTTTAATTACTTTATTCATACCTTTTCTCCTTTTTGAAATTTATTATGCTGGATAATAATTTCATATATATTATTTTCATTATCTTTAAAAGTATACTGGTAGAGATTTCTAATTGTAAAAAAAGAGGTTGATTTGATAAAAAATGCATAAAATATCTAAAAAGAGGGTAATAAAATGACCATTCAAATGATCATCTATTTGCTATTTTTTTTCTTGTTTTTCATTCCTCTCTATGTTTTATTCCGTTTTTTATATTTAAAATCGAAAAAGCAAGGAAAAATTCAACGAAATTGGACACATGAAATGGGCTTGTTTGCTTTTTTTGTTTCCATTTTGCTCATTTTTTATGTCACCATTTTTCCCACTTTTTTAATGGTCAATCAAAAATTATATATCACTTTTAAAAAAGGGGATCATCATCAAAATTACATTCCTTTTCAAACGATTAAAAGTTTACTTTATTTATTAAAGCATCATATTTATTTGGAATATGCATGGATGAATTTATTAGGAAATCTATTCCTTTTTTTCCCTTTTGCTTTATTTGCAAAATTGCTTTTTCCTTCTTTTAAATCTATTTTTATTTTGCTATTTGCAACGTTTTTTTCTCTTTTGATTGAATTCATTCAAATTCCTATGCAACGAATATCGGACATCGATGATGTGATACTCAATGTGATTGGTGCTGGTCTTGCTTTAATTATTGCTTCTTTTATTCAAAAGTTTATTAAGATAAAAAAAACATCTTCTAAATTATCTTAAAATGATTTCATTTTAAATTTTTTATATTTGCATTTTGGTTCTAAATGTTTTAAAAAAAATATACATTGAAAAAAAGAAATAAATTTGTTAAAATATTTAATAATTGTTGATTCTATCAACAATAAGAAGAAAGGAAGCGCAAGTATGAAAAAAATGAAATTTCTGTATGTTTTACTTGGGTTGGCTTTGGTATTAACCGGTTGTGATGATGGTTCAAATTCGAATTCAAACACAAGCTCTAGTTCCGGTTCATCAACGCCATCTTTTGTAACAGGTAGTGGTACAGAAGATGACCCTTATGTTTTATACACTGCCCAACATTTGCGAGATTTAGCAGATGAAGTGAATTCTGATAGTTATGCACCTACGGAAATAGAATATTTTCAATTGGGGAATGACATTGATTTAGCCAATGAAGAATGGATTCCGATTGGGAATTCACTAGAGCAACCATTTTCGGGTTATTTTGATGGAAATGGTTATACGATTTCCAACCTAAAAATTACGCAATTAACAGAAGAAAATAAAAACTTAGGATTTTTTGGTGTTCTTGGCGGTTATGTCAAAGATTTGAAATTGGAAAATGTGACAATAGATGTCGAAAATCCAACAAATTTAACGGAATATCCTGCAATTGGTGGTTTGGCAGGTGTTTCTTATATTTCTGTTTTTGAAGGAATAGAAGTCACAGGAACAATCTCTTATACCGATGAAGGATATGTTGAAGAAGGAACAAGGTATTATGATCAAGCCTATATTGGTGGACTTGTAGGTTTGGGTGCAGTCGCAGATAATTATTATGTTGATGCAGGGTATTGTATGACAGATGTTGATATTGATGCTCCAGCGCCAACAACGATTGCTGGTGGGTTAATTGGTTATTATACGACATCGGGACCAACAGGAATTTTCCATTTGCATGATTCTTATGCAGTGGGGGATATTAAAGCCGGTGCATTTGCTGGTGGCTTAATTGGCCATATGGATTATTGGGTTTCAATTGCTAATAGTTATGCCACAAGTAATATTGAAATGACTTCAACAGATGGAGCGATTGCCGGAGGCCTTGTTGGACGAGGTTATTATGACACAGCAATTCAAAATAGTTTTGCTACAGGTTCAGTACAAGCTTTAAACTCAACTTCTTATGTTTATGAAAGTTATGTAGGTTCTCTTGTTGGTTATGGACCTAAAGGTGGTTTAGAAGAATATACTTTATCAGAAGGAACGCTTGTTTTAAATAGTTATGGTGTTGAAAATGGTTTATTAGAAGGAGATAACCTTTCAGATTTAGGATTAGAAACAAATCAAGCGAATTTACAAACGGCTTCATGGTTACGTGAAAATCTTCATTGGGATGAAAATTATTGGGTTATCGCGGATGGTCAATATCCAACACTCAAAGAATTTTCTGAAATTGAAAAAGTAGAACAAACGACCGTTACCGTTACATTAGATCCAAATTATGAAAATGCGGTAACTCAAACTGTTGAAGTAGAAAAAGGCGATTATGATCCTTTACCAATTTTAGAAGCAACAGTTGAACGTGCTCCTTACATTTTTGATCAATGGTATTATGATAAAGAATGTACAATGCCTTATTGTGCATATTTACCAATTTTAGAAGATACAACACTTTATGCAAATTGGCGTGATTATCGCATTGTAGAGGGTGTATATCGAGGAGAATCTGAATACAATGGTACTTTAGTTGTTTCTGATGATGGTACTTTCATTTGGATTCATTATGATGGTCAATATGTACCAGGTGTTTATGAATTTATTGACAATCAATATTTTGTCTTTGAAAATGAAAATTATCCATTAACTTTAGGAACTTATGAAGATGGCGTGTTAGAATTTCCTGATGCGAATGATGATTCTTATGTTTATACTTTTACAAAAGTAGATGCGATGTATGGAGATTGGGTTGATGATAATAACTCAATTCTACACTTTGATGGAAAAGGGAATGGCTATTATGATGATGGTTCTGAACATGCCTTTACTTATTCTTTGCAAGAAGATGCTGTGACCATCACATTTACAAGTTATTTTGCTTATGAATTAACGGTTACTATTCAAGAAGATGGCACATTAAACGTTCATTTTGATGATGGCAATGGGGAAGATGTTTTTGATAAAACATTTACAAAGAAGCCTTTGATTCCTGATTATACGGGTAAACCTTTTATTGGTAAATATTATTCTAGTTGGGGATATATGGATTTATTTACAGACGGACAAGGTGAATACAATAATGGGGATTATACCGTTCCTGGAGGATATGTCATTCAAAATGATGGAGTGACCTTTAATATTTCCTTTAGTGGTAATTCAGGACAAGTGAAGTATAATGAAACGCAAGATGTCTTTTATGGTAATTTTAAAGGCTCAAAGGTTGTTTTTGCTAGAAGTGAATATGTAACGAGTTATAGTACGGCGGATGGAAATGTTTTACTTTCTGTCCATGAAGATGGTCAATATCTAGTTAAAAATAATGCTTTAGAAACGTTCACTTTAAATGGAACATTGGCGGATGGTGAAGTCATTTATATTATCATTAATGATACAACATATACTTATCGTATTGAAGGAAATACATTAGTTGCTTTAGGTAATGAATATGGCACTTTTACAAATGGTGATGATACCTTGACTTTTGATGGTATCGGCGGAGCAACTTATAAGGATGAAACGGTTACTTATTTAATTGATGATACTAAAGTTTTGGTTTATTTATCTGATGGCAGTTATTTAGGATTTACATTAGATTACCAACAAAAAACTTTTACAACCACTGCACAAGATTCTTTCTTTGGTGTTTATTATGATAAAACATCTTCTGATACAAAAGATTATAAATTAGATGTTACAGGTTATGGTTTTGCTATCTTATATGAAGCAGATAAAGGAACAGATACTTGGACAAAAGTAAATGATGGAAAATGTAGTGTTAGTGGAACAACACTTAGTGTAACTTTTGGTTCTGCCTATTCTTTAGCCATTTCAGAAGAAAATAATGTTTTATCAGGAACCATTAGTGGAACAAGATATACTTTCTTAAAAGATGGTTATGTTCCTGATGAACCAGGAACAGGAGATGCTTATCAAGGTACTTGGACAAAAACGGATTCTGAAGATATCGTCTTTACTTTTGATGGTAATGGGAATGGAACATTTAACAATGGATCCGGTATCTCTTTTGAATTTACCTATGAAGTAACAGGTGATGGCATTGAATTTACAAGTCAAACCGATGATAGTGTATTTGTATTCTATAGTGCAACAATCAATGATGAAAATCAACTTGTTGTTTCTTTAGAACAAGATTATGAAACCTATTCTTGGACTTTTAATTTAAAACCAGAAGAAGCTAAAGATGCTTATGCAGGTACATGGGAACAAACGACGGTTTCAGGAAACATTTTGACTATAGATGGACAAGGAAATGGTTCCTTCAATAATGGAACTGTTGTTGTAACTTTTACTTATGAAGTGACGGAAGATGGTTTAACAGTTACAAGCCAAGATAGTTATGACTACTTTACTTTTTATTCAGCAACGATTAATGGTTCGGGTCAATTGGTTTTAGAATTAGAACAAGAATATGAATCATATACTTGGACTTTTGCTAAATAATAAATTAAAAAGACAAGGTTTCTATAAAAGCCTTGTCTTTTTTTACGTTTTTGCTTTTTCAAACATATCATGATATAATAAAAATAAACAAAGGAGGGGATAAAATGAAAATAGCATTAATTGCCCATGATAAGAAAAAAGTAGATATGATACATATCGCAAATATTTATAAAGATACTTTAAAAGAACATGAAATTTATGCAACAGGAACAACCGGTTCTTTAGTGATAAAACATACAGGATTACCAATTACTTGCTTAAAAAGTGGGCCATTAGGTGGAGACCAACAAATTGGTTCTATGATTGCAGATAGTCAATTAGATTTAGTTATCTTTTTGCGAGACCCTTTGACGAGTCAACCCCATGAACCAGACGTCAGTGCTTTACTTCGTTTATGTGATGTAACCAATACCCCACTAGCTACCAATATTGCTAGTGCAGAAATTATGCTAACCGCACTTAGTCGAAAAGAAATTCAATGCAAAAAAATTAGTAAAAAAGAAAATCTTTAATGTTTGTCATTAAAAAGGTGAGGGATTCATCTTTTTTTATTTTAAATTGAACACATTTTGACTTTTTTGTATACTATAGTTGATTGGAAAGGAGAAGATTTGATGAAAAAATTACGAATCATTTTTAGTCTTTTATTTGTTGCTTTGTTGACCACTTCTTGTGATTTACTTCAACGATTGAATTTCAATTCATCACAATCACAACCAAGTTCAATTTCATCAACTTCATCTTCTTCTTTACAAACCTCTGGCGATTATTTATACCCTTCTATTGAAGAAGAATTAACCGTTCATTTTTTAGATTTGAACGTCTCAGGTGATTGTATTTTAATTGATTATGGCAATTATGAGATTTTAATTGATGCTGGTGGAAATAAATCAGCGGGAACAAATATTATTGTCCCTTATTTAAATCAATATGTTGAAGATCAATGCATTGAATTAATGATTGCTACACACGGACATGAAGATCATATTGCGGGATTTGTTGGATTATCCAACCAAGCCAGTGTTTTAAAAGATTTTTCATTTGGCACCATTGTTGATTTAGGTGAAGGATATGAAAATTTAAATTCAAGTAATGAATTGACGGCATTACAAAAACAATATAATGAATTAAGAGATCAAAAAATTGAAGAAGGAAGTCAATATTACACCATTCGTGATCTTTATAAAGAAAATAAAACAGTTTGGGAAATCGCTCCTCAATTGACTTTTTCGTTTTTAGAAACGAAATTTTATAACATTCCTTATACAAAACACACACAAAATTTAAATAATTATTCCATAGCAACCCAATTAAAATTTGAAGATAAAACGTTTTTATTTACTGGTGATTTAGAAGAAGAAGGGGAAAGTTCTTTATTAGAAATGAACCAATTATCAAAAGTTAATATTTTTAAAGCAGGACATCATGGTTCAAATACAGCTAGTCAAGAAGCATTATTAGAAGTAATTCAACCCGATATCGCGATTTTTACAGCGGATTCTTCCAAAGAATCAACTTATAATTTCCCCCATCCAGAAACGATTGAACGTCTAGTTCCTTATACAAGCCAATTTTATACTTCTTATTATAATGGTCATATTCAAGTAAAATTACTTTCAAGTGAAAAAAATATAGATATTGAATGTAGCGAAAGAAACGAGCTTTTTTCTTATGTCGCTTATTTAAATTGTTACCCAACGATTCAAGCGATTGCTAGTATTGGTTCTAAAATTACAATCGAATCAGAAACGAAAATAGAAAATGCTGAATCTCTTTATAATCGTTTAACAGAAGATGAAAAAACATATGTTTATAATTATCCTACATTACTAGAAGCAAGAGAAAAATTCAATCAATTATAAAAAAAGATTGTCTTTTGAATTCATTTTATTTATAATAAGGGAAAATTAAGAGGAGTTGAAGAAAGTGAAAAAAATTTGGGGTTGGATAAGTGGTATGATTCTATCCGTCCTAATTTTAATTTGTATGGCTTTTCCGGCAATGAAAAATGATAATAGCCGTTTGGCCATGGCTGAATTTTTTAAAGAGCCTTCTGTAGTTAATTTTGGGGAAATGATGACCGTTTATCACAATATCATACGGTTTTCACAATTGGCTTTAATTATTGCGACAATTTTATTTTTACTATTTAGTATTGTCGTTCTTTTAGAGCATTATTCTTTATTAAAAATGAAATTGCCGATGCAACTGATGACAAAAATTATGAGTTTAGTGATGCTTTTAAGTGCTGTAGTTTCCTTTGTTGGCTGTCTTTTATATTTGAAAAATTCCTCATCTCAATATCATTTAAGATTAGGACTGGCCTCTATTTTAACAATGATTTTAACGCTAGCAAATAGTTCCATTCAATGGTTTGCGATAAAAAAAACACAACCCACCTTACAAGAGCAATAACATGAATGAAATGTTTTTGCTTTTTTTATTGACAAATCATAAAAATAGCATATGATATCTATTGTAAATAAGGGGGAATAGCGATGGAAAATCAACCCTTTCGTGGTTTGATTACCACTGATGTAAACAAAGCTCATGTCATCCTTACGGGAATTCCTTATGATGAAGGATGTTCTTGTGGTAGTGGTGCTCATTTAGCTCCGAAGACGATACGTGATTTATCTTCTTTTTTGCCACCATTATCAAAAGATGGGATTGAACTTAGCGCAATTCAAATGTTTGATAGTGGCGATATAAAAAAAGTAGATAAAAATTATTTTGAGCAAATTGAAATGGAAAGTTTAAAACGTTTTCAAACTGGAAAATTTCCAATTTTTTTAGGAGGCGATCACTCCATTGGTATTCCATTACAACGTGCTTTTTATCGTTATTGTCAAGAAAAAGGGAAAATTCCGGTCATTATTCATTTAGATGCCCATCCTGATATTTGTGATGTTTATGATGATTCAAAATATTCTCATGCCTGTACGAATCGCAGAAGTTTAGAATATGGATACCTTCCCCAAAATTTGCATTTGATTGGTATTCGTGGATTTGAATTACAAGAAGTGAAATTTTTAAAGCAACATCCTGAAATTCAAGTCTTTACTTCTACTCAGATTTTAAATGAAGGGATTCAACCTCTTATTCAACAATTGACACAAAAATATGCGGATGATCGTTATGCGATTTACTTATCTTATGATATTGACATTAATGACCTTGCTTATGCCGTAGGAACAGGAACCCCTGAAGCCTTTGGATTGCCATCCCTTACGGTTTTAGCATTAATTGTAGAATTATTTCAAAAATTGCCCATTGCTGCTTTTGATATTGTGGAGGTTTCCCCACCATTAGATTGTAACAATATGACATCCTGGTTGGCTTTAAAAACTTTATATGAAGTTTTTGTCGTTTTAATTCAAAAAAATCATTGGTAGGAGGATTTTTTTATGAAACATGTAATGCTTGATTGTTATGGTGCAAATGCGAGACAATTAGATGATATGAAATTAATTAATGAAGTTTTAAATCAATTGGTTTATCGCTTGCAAATTCGCCCAATAGAACCACCACAATTATTACCTTATTATTATGGTAGTGTAAAGGAAGATATTGGTGTAAGTGCTCGTGTATTACTCGAAGGAGGACATGTGACCATTCATACTTTTCCAATGCGCGAATGTTATTTTGTCGATATTTTTTATGCGCACGATTTTGATGAAAATGAAGCTTATCATTTCTTTTTAGATGAGTTGATTTTTAATCCTTCAATTTCTAATTTTGCTGTAAGAAATCGAGATATTAATACTTTTAACATGGTTCAATATCAAGCTAATCAAGATTTTGGACCGCATATTTTGATTGATATGATGGCTAAAAAAGAACCTACAATGGAAATGTTTTTTGATTTTTTAGAAAATCTAGTCACAAAAATTAATATGGATCCGATTACTAGAGCAACGGTGTTAAAAAGTACACCCAACCATCCTAAATATCTTTCAGCGATTATTATTATTGCGCAAAGTCATATTGCTTTGCATTATGATTATCAAACAAAAAAGATTTATGCCGATATTTTTTCTTGTGCACCATTTGATTATACTTCCATCGGTGATGAATTTATAGATTTAGGAACTATTATTTCAAATGAACTTGTTGTTCGGGGCAGCAAACATATTGAAAAAATAAAAAATCCAAATCAAGATGAAACTTTACAAAGTCAAATTTATTGGCAAAAAGTAATTGCTAAAAAATAACAAAAAAAAATAAACATTGACTGTATGGTTCTTTTATGGTATCATATTATATAAACTTGAAAAGAAAAGGGGAGAACAAAAATGAAAAAGAAAATTTTCTTATTTGCTTCTTTAGCTGCATTCGTTTTACCTCTTACAGTTGGTTGTAAAAAAGATGCAAAAGTCACGGCAATGACCACAGACGAAGCAGTAAAGATTATTGATGGTTTAGAAGATATGGCTGATAGTATTAAAAATGTTTCAAGTAGCCAATATCAATTCATCTATAACGAAACATATGGTGAAGTAGAATGCGAATACGAAATGGAAAAAAAGATTTATGAAAATCGTGTGGCAATTTCTACTGGAACTGGAAAGTATACAGACTTAGTTCAAGAAATGGAATGGAATGTCATTGAACAAACCTTTAGAAAAACAAGTCGTGCTTATACAATCCATGACGAAACAGATAGTGGGATTACTTCTTTATCCTACAAAATGACTAGAGAAGGATCAAGAATTGTTGAACTTTTATATTCTGGTGTTGATAAAACAGTCATTACGGTTTTACAAGATTTAATTACTACAGATCAAGATGGATTTGAATTAACACAACAAGGAAATAAACGGACTATTTCGTATAAGTCTGAAACAGAAAATGCAGATGATAGTGTTTTAAATATTAGTGTAAAAATTGTTTGCGAAGTTGAAAATGATACTTATACTTTACAATCTTATGATTATTTACAATCTCTTTATAATGATAAAGGTGACTTAATGGTTCAATTAGATAACAAATATACCTATACAACAACTTCTAATGGAACATTTTCTGCTACAGATACTTTATTAGATGAAGGCGACTATGTTGAATGGTATCCTGAAATGGAAGTTACACCAGTTGAAGTTGAAGGTAATGTTAGTGATACGGAATTGAGAACGGTTGTTAGCGATACATTAAATGCAACAATTGAAGCAACTTCAACTCATAACAATGAAACGATTATATACAATGCTGGTACAAATGCAGGTATGACCATTGTTGTAGATTACACTTTAAGACATTATACAGGTGAAGGTTATGGAACAGGTATCCTTTATGGTGAAGGATATGAAATGGGTTATTTAACAGATGTAACTCCTGAAGATCAAAGAACAAAGATTGAATTCGTAACACAATCTGGTATTACTGAAAGAGAAGGTTCTCATTACTCTTATAACATTAGAGATTACAAAGAAGCTTCTTATGATGAATATGATAATGTTCAATACTCTACTTCTACAGTTTCAGCTGATGCTCCAGTAGATTTAAGAGATAGCATTGCTTACTATTATTTAACTGGATCCAATTCGGTTATTGGAAGAAATTATGTCAATGTTGATTATGCTGCTGTAAAAGATGAATCTACAGGACATGTCACATTATATATGAATCTTGCATTTACTCAAGATGAATCTAATCCAGCTGTAAGACAACACTTTGTTGTTGAATATGATGAAACAAATCGTCCAGTTATGATTCAATACACTGAAATGGCTTATACAGAAACCAATATGCAAACAGACAAGCCATATTATGTATATATCCAAACGATTGAATATAATTATGATGAAACGTTTGAACCAATTACGTTATTAGATCCTGCTGATTATCCAGTATCTCAATAGTTAGTTATGAAGTAGTTCTTCAAGTTGAAGAACTACTTTTTTTATTTATAAAAAAAGTCATTTTTCTACAAAATTTGCAATTTAAAAAACAAATGTTTATAATAAAATTGTTTAACAATTTTAATCAAAGGGGAATAATCAAAATGAACAAAGAAGAAATGAAAAGGC